>Ga0310124_10001247_pt1 | contig 17781 bp, 15 predicted proteins | sample CB11b_AW_Bot5_MG_FD_203507 | JGI IMG/M metagenome (GOLD analysis project Ga0310124, IMG submission 203507) | Marine microbial communities from Western Arctic Ocean, Canada - CB11b_AW_Bot5 | ecosystem: Environmental > Aquatic > Marine > Oceanic | place: Canada: Western Arctic Ocean | collected... | reverse complement strand
TATCTGAATATTTCATTTGATATGGTTTTACTAAATCTTATAAGATTTGTTGGAGCGCTTTCTTTTTCTGTAGTGTTAGGATTTTTTTCTTTTTTTATTGTTCAGGTTCTGTGGTCATTAGGAGGAGGTTCTATGGGGTGGTGGCCTAAATTATTAGTTGATATTGCATGGTTTTATACGCCTGCATTATTGGGATCTTTAGCTATTGTTACAATAACCTGGGGTTATAGTGATATAAAAGGAATTAAATTATGGATAGCTATACTTTTTGTTTATTTATGTTGTTTCATTGGTTCATATTTGGGTTTTAATATAACATTGGATAAATATCTAGCTATTGAATATTATTGGTTAAGGTATGGAATGGTGAGAGAGATGGCGATGATTTCTGCGTGGGCAGGCATATTAGGAGCAAATATCGGATCAATATTCCTTTGGTATTTATTTCATATTATAGATAATGTGAAATATCGTGAAAGAATTAATTAGTTTGAATTAATTTATTGTAAGTATCTACATCTAATTTATCAAAGTTTGTTTTAACCCCTTTTTTTTCAAATAATTCTATTTGCTTTTGTCGTTCTCTGGAGTTCTTTTTTTGATCATTTGTTCTTTTATTTATACAATTAGGACATGAAACTCCAAGTTCATATTTATCAGATTTTTTATCGGTTTTAGATATAGGTTCTTTGCAACCTTTGCATAATTCATATGAACCGATATCTAAATCGTGATTTACAGATACTCTGTTATCAAATACGAAACATTCATCCTCCCATAGAGTATTTTTTTGATCAACTTCTTTAAGATATTTTAAAATACCTCCTTCTAATTGATAAATATTTTTAAAACCTTCTTGTAACATGTATGCTGATGCTTTTTCGCACCTAATACCTCCAGTACAATACATTGCAATATTTTGGTCTTTATTTTTAGATAATTTTGATTTTACAAAATTATTAAATTCAATAAAATTATCTGTGTTTGGATCTATTGAATTTTTGAATCTACCAATTTTGGTCTCATATTTATTTCTTACATCAATTATCAAAACTGAATCATTTTTAATAAAATTGTTCCAATCTTTAGGTTTTATGAATTTACCAGTTTTGCTAGGATATTTTACTTTATTTGCAAATGGGACGATTTCTTCTTTTAATTTAATTTTTAATTTGTAAAATGGCATTATTTTTGTATAAGAATATTTAATTTCAGTATTATTGAAATTTAATTTATTTAAAAATAATGAAAATTCATTAATGGAATCATTTAATCCTGCAACGGTTCCGTTTATTCCTTCAGGTGAAAGAATCACTGTACCTCTAATATTTTTTTCATTGCAAAAATTATTAAAGAGTTTTTTATATTTTATGAATTTAGATTTAATTTTTTTAAATTCGTAAAATGCAATAACAGTAAAATGATTTGACTTCATATTTGTTTATATTAGTTCTTTACCATCTGCTTTAACAATATCTCCTCTGAGCATTACAGTGCTTATATTATGTAGTGCTTTAATATCGTCATTTGGATTACCATCAACAACAATGATATCAGCTGATTTTCCTTTATCTATGGTACCTGTTTCATTATCTACATCTAAGCATTCTGCAGAAGTTTTAGTACAAGCAACAATTGCTTCCATGTTTCCCATGCCAATTACATCTACCATTCTTTCAGGTGTATAAGCTATGTCCCCGAATCTAACATATAACATCCCACTATCAATACCTGAAACAAATTTTACACCACGCTTCCTCATATCTTGTAATATGTCAGCTCTTTCACCAGGATCTCTAAACATTCGTGCTTGTTCTTCATTAAAGTCAGGATCTCTAAATGTTCTCATATAACCGGTTGCTACTGTAGCATCTACATAAATTCCTTTTTCTGCAATTTGATCAGCTACATCTTCTTTATAATCAAACATTTTATCTGGATCTTCAGCGAGCCAGCTACAGTGAATTATATTATGCATTCCTGCTTTTACACAGTTTTCCACACCTACTGTTCCATGTGCATGTGAACAGACTCTTCCTCCAAGCCTAATTGCATCATCAACAACAGCTTTTAATGTTTCTGCAGGGTATTGAGCAGCTCTCATGTTCGATCGTGGGGTAAAACCACCTCCGGTAGACATGATTTTTATCCATTCTGCTCCAAGTTTCATATTTGCTCTTGCTGCAGTTACAGCTTCATCTAATGTATCAGCTTCAGTTCCAAAATAATTACAATGCCCGGCTGTAGTGGTAACTACTTGTCCGGCTAATAGAATTCTTGGTCCAGGAATAATTCCTGCATTTACTGCATCTCTAATTGGAAAGGCAATATGATTCTTACTTCCTATGTCTCTCATAGTAGTAACACCACTCATTAAGGTTTTTCTAACAGCATCAGTAGCTCTTATAGCCAAAACTGTATCGGAGTCACTTAATGCAGCTTCGTAATTCCCAGGTTCAGGACTTACATGCATATGTGTATGAACTTCAATTAAGCCAGGCATTATTGTTGTATTAGGATAGTCAAGTATTTCATACCCTTCTTTGGGTAAATTATTAGCAGCTACTATATCTTTTATTTTTCCATTTTCTATGATGACAGCAGAATTTTCTTGTGGTTTACCGCCATTTCCGTCTATTAGATATTTTCCTTTAATAATTTTATTCATAAACCCTCCTGTAATATTAAAGAGATTATAACATTATTTCTTGGGAGTAAGTAAATTTATTTTATCCTTATTTTTAATATAGACTTATAAATTTTTGCAATTTATAATAATTCAGCCGTAATATTTTATTCGTGGAATTTTCTTGAATATAAATGAAATAAAAAAGCTTTCAAAAAATATTCGGATAGATATATTAAATATGACTAGTAATGCAAGTAGTGGTCATCCGGGAGGATCTTTATCTTCTGCTGATATATTAGCTGTGTTGTATTGGAATATATTGAAATATGATTCCAAAAATCCCAAATGGGAGGATAGAGATCGTTTTATACTAAGCAAATCTCATGCATGCCCAGTATTATATGCAGCTTTAGCTGAAAATGGATATTTTGACAGGTCAGAATTACTAACTTTTAGAAAACTAGATTCTCGTTTGCAAGGACACGCACATATCAAAACACCCGGGGTTGAAATGTCGGGTGGCTCATTAGGCCAGGGATTATCTTTTGGTGTCGGTGTTGCTTTATCTGCAAAATTAGATGAAAAAAATTATAAAACTTATGTATTGCTAGGTGACGGTGAATTGAATGAAGGCCAAAATTGGGAGGCAATTATGACTGCTAAAAAATATGAATTAGGGAATTTGGTTGCAATAGTTGATAAGAATGGCATACAAAATGATAGATTTACTCATGAAGTAATGGATTTAAATCCATTGCCTGAAAAATGGAAATCCTTTGGATGGGAATGTTTTGAGGTTGATGGGCATGATGTAGAATCACTTATTAAAGTATTTCAATCTATAAATTTTGATAATCCCACACCAAAAGTAATTATAGCTGATACTATTAAAGGCAAAGGTGTCAGTTTTATGGAAAATAATCCTGATTTTCATGGAAAAGCAGCAAACTCTGAGCAGTTAAAACAAGCAATTGCTGAGATTAACAATCAATAATTGGAGATAATTTGGAGACTGGATCTACTCGTGAATATGCCGGAAAGAAAATATTGGAATTAGGTGCAACTGTTCCTAATTTATGTGTTGTTGGTGCTGATTTGAATAAATCTACATTTACAAATCTTTTTGCAGAAAAATATCCTGATCGATTTTTCGACGTGGGAATAGCAGAGCAAAATATGGTTAGCATAGCAGCAGGATTAGCATCTTCAGGTAAGATTCCTATTGTTAGCACATTTGCAGTTTTCGGATCTACTAGACCTATGGATCAATTAAGAGTTGGAGTATCTCAACCAAATTTAAATGTAAAAGTTATATTGACTCATGCAGGCCTTATCACAGGTGAAGATGGTATTTCAGCTCAAAGTTTAGAAGATATATCTTTGTTTTTATCACTTCATTCCTTTTCTGTTTTGGTTCCATCCGATGCTTATGAAGCACAATCAGCTGTAGAGATCGCTGTTAATACCGATGGGCCTTTTTATATAAGGCTTTCCCGCCCAGCAATTCCGATTTTAAATAAAGAAGATATTAAACTTAAACATGGTGGATCAAGTATTATGGTTGAAGGATCAGATATTTCAATATTGGCATGTGGGTATATGGTTCATCAAGCAATAGAAGCAAGTAAAATCTTGAAAGAAAAACATGGTATTAGTGCAAGAGTAGTTAATATGTATTCTTTAAGACCAATTGATACTGAAATGATATTAAATTGTGCAAGTAATTCTCAGTTTATTCTTACTGCGGAAGAGCATTTTAAATATGGTGGTCTGCATAGTTTGGTTTCACAGGTTGTTTCGCAAAACAATCCTATTAAAGTTTATAGTGTAAGTATGGAAAATTACGCTGAATCCGGAACTCCTGAAGAACTTGTGAAAAAATATGGATTAAATTTTCAGAGTATTGTTGAAAAGGTTTTAGCTAATTTTAATTAATTACCCAAATCTAAGTTGTACAACATTTGCAGTTTGCTACCATATGGGTAGGTTTGATTTCTGTTAAGCTTGGAGGAGTTTTAGAGCAAGTACAATTGTCTTTATTTAAACACCTTGGTTGGAAAGCACATCCTGGTGGTGGGTTTAAAGGGCTAGGTACATCACCTTCTAAAATTATTTCATTTCTTTCTATATCTGGATGAGATGGTAATGCTGCTGACATTAAAGCTTTGGTGTAATTATGTAATGGATCTTCAAAAAGTTCAGTAGCGTTAGCTTCTTCCATTAAATTTCCTAGATACATTACCCCCATTTTGTCACACATATATCTTACGGTTGCTAAATGGTGAGCTATTAGTAAATAACTTAAGTTATATTCTTTTTGTAAATCGACCAATAGGTTCATTATTTGTGCTCTGATAGATACATCTAATGCTGAAACAGGTTCATCCAGTACAATTAATTTTGGATTTAAAGCTAATGCTCTTGCTACACCTAATCTTTGTCTTTGCCCTCCGCTAAATTCATGAGGATAGAGGTTCGACTGATAAGCTTGTAAGCCAACTTCAACTAACAATTCATCTACTCGGGTATATATTTGTTTTTTTGTCATGTCAGTATTAATTTCCAGGGGTTCTCCTATAATATCCTTTACTCTCATTCTTGGATTTAAAGATGCCCATGGATCTTGAAATACAGCTTGCACAGAAGATTTATAGTTTTTTTTGTACTCTGGATCAGATTGTGAAGTTTTAAATAGATCTTGGTCATTAAAAATAATAGATCCTTGAGTTGGTTCTTCTAACATAAGTATCATTTTGGCTGTTGTGGTTTTTCCACATCCTGATTCGCCAACTAGACCGTATGTTTGACCTTCTTCAATTTTAAATGAAATATTATTTACAGCTGTTAAGTCTTTTGATCCTGAGCCCAAGAACCCACCACCAACTTGGTATATTTTTTGTATATTTTTTAATTCTATTAAGGTTTTTGCCATTTTATTTTTTATTTGATTTACATGTACCAAGGCAGCATTTACATCCGTCTACTAAATGCCCTGGTTTTATTTCTACCATTTCATATTTTTCGTTTATACAAATATTACAGCAAGGAGTTTCTTTTCTTGGGGAAAATCTACAGCCATCAGGGACATCCCATAGAGCTGGCGGTTGACCTGGGATTGAATATAATCTGTCTATATCTTCATCCATGCTTGGTACAGATTTAATTAATCCTTGTGTATAAGGATGTTTTGGGTTGTTGAAAATTTCCCTTACTTCTCCGATTTCAACAATTCGTCCAGCATACATAACAGCAACTCTATCACACATTTTAGCAACTATTCCAAAATCATGAGTTATAAATAATATAGCCATACCAAATTCATTTTGTAAGTCTTTGAGTAATCTTAGATATTGAGCTTGAATTGTGGCATCTAATGATGTTGTTGGTTCATCAGCAATTAAAATAGTAGGGCTACATGAAACTCCAATAGCTCCAACAACTCTTTGCCTCATTCCTCCGCTTAATTGATGCGGATAGTCATTCATCCTGTCTTCAGCTGCAGGGATATTCACTTTTTCTAGCATATCAATAATTGAGTTGTATAACTTGGACCCTTTAAGTTTTTTATGAATACTTAACGTTTCTCCAACCTGATCTGAGATTTTGAATACAGGATTTAATGCAGTCATAGGATCTTGTAATATCATGGCAATTCTTGATCCTCTTACAGATTGCATTTCTTTGTCAGATTTATTTAATAAATTTTCTCCTTCTAAATTTATTTCGCCACCTACGATAAATCCTGGCGGAGATGGTATTAGCTGCATTATTGATAAAGAAGTAACTGATTTTCCTGATCCGGATTCTCCAACAACAGCTAAAGTTTCTCCTTTTTTTAAATCAAAACTAACTCCATCTACGGCTTTAACTAAACCCCATTTAGTATAAAAATGAGTTTGTAAGTCATTTACAGACAAAACAATTTCATCCCTTGATTTTTTCTTAGAGTTTTGTTTTTTTGATTGTTTATTTACCATAGGACTAGTACAAGAAATACCGTTCAGGAAAATATAATAAATTGAATATAAAAAATCAACTGATAATTAAAGTATATTTGGTATTTAAATATCTAGTTAATAGATCTACTCCATCCTCCATCTATATTGATACAAGTCCCTGTTAAAAATCCAGAATTTTGCGAAGCAAGAAATGTTACAAGATCTCCTACAGGTTCTGGCCATCCAAATTTACCTATAGGTAAATTTTCTTTAATAAATTGATCTACTATTTCTTTTTTGTTTTCATTTTGAAATTTTTCCCATCCTCCTCCGGGATGAGCCACTGGCCCAGGTGCGACAGCATTAATTAAAACACCATATTTTGCTAAATCTACTGCAGCATGTTTTGTTATGCTATTTAGTGCTGCTTTTGCTGTCATATAAGATAAATTCCCACCTAACTCACGTCCATATACTGATGAAATATTTATTATTCTGCCCCAATTGTTGGATTTCATTCCGGGAATTACGAGTTGCATTAATTTTAGTGTTGGATCAATATTTAATTCAAAAGCTTTATTTAAATCCTTGATCTCAGTCCCTTCCACTCCTTCTCGTTTTACTGAACCTCCTACATTGTTTACCAATATTTCTATTGGGCCTAATTTATTTGTAATTTCTTCAGTCAAACTACTAAGAGATGATATATTTGTTATATCTGATTTAATTGCAATAGATTGAGGGCTAAGAGCTTTTATTTCTGCCATGGTATTATTAAGAGTATTTTGATTCCTACCAGATATAACTACCTTTACTCCCTCTTTAGCTAATGAAAGTGCACATGATTTTCCAATCCCTCTGCTGCTACCTGTGACTAAAGCTATTTTATTTTTAATTCCTAATTCCATTTTTTCCTCACAAGAATTTAATTGATTAATGTTCTAAATTCATTTTCATCAATGATTTTTATTTTTAGATCTGTAGCTTTTTGTAATTTTGATCCAGGATCTGTGCCTGCAATTAAATAATCGATATTTTTACTGATATTATCGCTTATTTTTCCTCCTAAGGATAATATTAAATCCTTTATTTCTGATCTAGTAAATTTTTCTAATTTACCTGTTATAACAAAATTTAATTCCTGTAGATCTGAGTTAATATTTGAAGATTTTATTTTTTTATAATTCAATCCTAAAGTTATCAATTTCTCAATTAGGGTCCTGTTATCGGTATCATTAAAATATTCAATAATGCTTCTCGCAATTTGTGGTCCTATTTGAGGAATTTTTAATAAGTGATCATAATTTAGATTATATAGATTTTTTATTGATTCAAATTTATTTAAAATTAAATCTGACATTTCATTTCCAATATGATTTATGCCTAAAGCCACCAATAATTTTACAGATGATCTATTTTTACTATTTTCTATTGAATGAATTAAATTTTCGGCACTTTTTATCCCAAATCCATCCAATTGTAATAAATCCTCTTTTTTCAAGTAGTAGATATCAGCAAAATTGTTAATTATCTTATTGGATACCAGTTTTTCGATAATTGAAGGACCTAACCCTTCAATATCCATGGCATTTTTGCTTACAAAATATTCTATAGATCTTTTAATTATAGTGATACATTTTTTATTGACGCAATAATACATTGCATCAGAATAACCTTTAAAAAGATTGGAATTACAGCTCGGACATATGGTTGGAAAAATAAATTTTTTTTCTAATCCATTTCTTTTGTTTTTAATTACTGATAAAACTTTAGGTATAACATCTCCAGCTCTTTCTATATAAACCCAGTCACCAATTTTGAGATCTAATTTTTCTATATAACTTCGATTGTGTAAAGTAGCATTGGTGATTGTAACCCCATCTAGTTCTATTGGTACTAGATTAGCTATTGGGTTAATTGTTCCTGTTCTGCCAATATTAATTTCAATATCCTTGATTTGAGTTATTGCTTTATTTCCAGGGTATTTAAAAGCAATTGCCCATTTAGGAGATCTAGTTAATTCGCCTATAATATTTTGAGATTCTATATTATTAACTTTTATTACCAGGCCATCACATAAATAATCTAGTTCGGGTATTTTCTTTTCAAAACTTTTATATATATTTATAGTGTCTTCCAGTGATTCAGATAACAAAGTATTATTATTTGTTTTGAATCCTAATTCTGATAAAAATTTCAGTCTATCGTATTGAGTCTCTGGCAATAGTATTGAAGAATCATAATAGCCAATGCTGTATATAAAAGTATCAAGTCTACGAGACTTTGTTATCATTGGATCAAGTTGCCTTAATGAGCCTGAGGCACAATTTCTGGGATTTGAATATTTTGGAAGATTGTTTTTTTCTCTTTCTATATTTAGGCTTGTAAATTGAGATTTAGATATAAAAACTTCACCTCTGATTTCTATAGTCCCCGGAAAATTTTTATTTAAATTCAAAGGGATAGATTTGATTGTACGTGCATTAGGTGTGATATCTTCACCTTCGTTCCCATCTCCCCTGGTTGAGGCTGTTTTTAGTTTGCTATTTTCGTAAATTAAAGAAATTGCCAGTCCATCTATTTTTAATTCAGATACCATTTCAAAGTTTTGATTTTCCAGTATTTTAGAATTTCTATTATGCCAAGAATGAAATTCTTCTTCGTTAAAACAATCTGTAAGACTCATCATAGGTTGCAAGTGTTTTGTTATTTTAAATTCTGTTGAAGGTTCTGCTCCTATTCTATGTGTAGGAGAATCTATATCTTTGTATTGAGGGTAAAGGTTTTCTAATTTGACCAATTCTCGAAAATAAGTATCATATACACTATCAGTTAATTCTGGATTTTGTTTAATGTGATATAAATAATTATTTTTATTTAATAACTTTTTTAAGTATTCTATTCTTTTTATAATATTCATTTTTTTTAAAAAATTTATAGTAATTTAGTACATATTTTATTATTCTATATTTCCTGTATATTTTAGATATCTATTAATGTTTAATATCAATAGATATCTAGGCTATTTTTATATAAATTATATAGTTCAGATCATGATGAGTTTAACAACAGATATAAAAAATAAAATTTCAGTTTTAGACTTGGTTTCTGAGCATGCAGATTTAAAAAGACAAGGAAGGCTTTATAAGGCTTTATGTCCATTTCATAGTGAAAACACTCCTTCTTTTATTGTTGATCCTGAAAAAAATATATGGAGATGCTTCGGTGCTTGTTCGGTGGGTGGTGATATATTTTCTTTTTTAATGAAAAAAGAAAATATATCTTTTGTTGATTCATTAAAGTATTTTAGCAAAAAATTAGGTATATCAGATAAATCTTTTAATTCAAGTAGAAGTAAAGTTTTAGAAGAAATTAGAAAAATTAATAATCTATCAGTTGATTTTTTTAAACATTCTTTATTTTCAGATAAAGGTGATTTGGTAAGAGATTATTTGAAAGGAAGGGGAATAACAAAAGAATCAGCTTTGAAATTTAATTTGGGTTACAATCCAAAAGGAAATGAATTATATAATTATTTAATTAGTCATGGAATTGAATCTGAAAATATAATTGACTTTGGTCTTGTTTCTAAAAATAGTAAGGGAGATATAATAGATTTTTTCTCTGGAAGATTGATTTTTCCTATTATTGAATTAAATAATAATGTTTTAGGTTTTGGGGGAAGAATTATGTCAGATAAAAACCCAAAATATATTAATACTAAAAAAAATTTATTATTTGATAAAGGTTCTGTGTTATATGGATTAGATCAAGCTTCAGAAAATATTAGAGATGAAGATGAATGTGTTTTAGTAGAAGGTTATACAGATGTTATTACTGCTCATCAGTTTGGATTCAAGAATGTTGTTGCTTCAATGGGAACAGCAATAACTATATATCAAGCAAATAAGATTTCAGATATTTCAAATAGCGTTGTTATAGCTTTGGATTCTGATCAAGCCGGATCAGAAGCAACTTTAAATGCTTTGGATAAAAGTTGGGGAGTCTTTAAATCAAATAATAAAGAATTACCTGCTGGCATTACTAATAAAGCAATAAAGAAAAACTTTATGCTTCGTATTGTTACTTTACCTGAGAATTCTGATCCTGATGATTATATTAGAAATTCTCCAGAGAAGTGGAAAGAAAGTATATTAAATGCAAGTCCGATTGTAGGATATTTAATTGAATCACTTTCAAATAAATTTGATTCATCTACTGCTGAAGGTAAAGAACTTATTGAAGAAATTATAAGACCATTTATTTCTAAAGAAAAAAACCCTTATATTCAGGATCAATATGTATCAATGTTAAGTAAAGAATTGAATGTTTCTGAAGAACGAATTAAGGTTGGATTTGATTCAAAAACAAAAAGATTCAATGCCAATTCAAACAGATTGTTTCAATTAAAAGAAAATTCGTTTAATAGTTTTAAAACCATTCCAAATGATAAGAATAGATTAAAAATATTATCTGAATATTTAACAGGAATAGTTTTATCTAATAAGAATTTAAATAAAGACCTGTTTATTGATTGGGATATTGAGATGATTGATGATACAATTTGTAAGCAGATTTTATATAAATGGTCAAAAGAATATAATTCGATTGAAAATGAGAATATAATTGAAGAAAATTTATATAATGAAATAAATTATTTCAAATCTGATAAATTAATATTTTTAGATAATGAAAAGTTAAATAATGTTATATCACAATGCAAAAATGATATAGAAAGAGAATTTTTGATAGTAAAAAATGTGGCTTTAATGCTAAATTATCAAAAAAATATTGATGAGATTAATAAGGTAGAAAATCGTATTAAGATTTTAGATAAAACTAATATTAAAAAAATATATTAATATTATTCAAATTAGGTTTTTATATGTCAAATAAAATGTGGAATAGTGACCAAGATTCTGTTTTAGTGGATTTTATTCAATCAGCTAAAAAAAATATGATACAAAGAGAAGAATTTAGTGATGATCCGGAAGATTTAGCTAAAGATTTTTTGAGCTTGAAAATTTCCAGAGAAACTACTAATGATAATTCAGAAAATATCAATGACGAGATGGGGGATGCTTATAGGTTAAATAATGAAGGAGAATTAGTTTTACTTGATGATGTAGTTAATGATACCCCTGAAATCATTGATGATCCTGTGAGGCTTTATTTACGTGAAATAGGGCGAGTTAGCTTATTAAGTGCAAAAGATGAAAGAGAATTAGCACGATCTATGGAAGAAGGAGATTTTATAAAACAGACAGCTCAAAATCCAACCTTAAATGATGATGCTGCTTTAACAGATACATTTATAGCAAATGTAGCTTTAGAAAAAATAATAGATAATTTTAAAATTTTTGAATTAATATTAAAAAATATAGGTTATAAAGTTCCTAGAGCAGGCTTGCATGTTAATCAGATATTAAATTATTCTGAATTATTAGATAAAAGACAAGTAAAAAAATATAATAAATATGTTTTTGATATATTAGATGAAGAATTGATTAATTATTTGGCAGATTCCATGAATCTTGAACCTGCAGAAGTGAGTGAAAGATTAAGAACAACTTCAACTGCCATGAGGTTACTTCCATCATTTTTTCATGAAATTTTAAATGGATATCAATCTAATAAAGAAATAAAAAAATCATTAAAAAATGGAGAGATATTTAAAAAATTTAATAAAAGTAAATCAGATTTATTTGATTTTTATTCTCAAAAAAAATTAATAGCTCATAATAGTAAAAAGCTTTTATCAGAAGCTAATTTAAGATTGGTTGTTAGTGTTGCTAAAAAATATATTGGGAGAGGTATGTCTTTATTAGATCTTATTCAAGAAGGTAATATAGGATTAATAAGAGCTGTTGAAAAATTTGATTATAGAAAAGGATATAAATTTAGTACCTATGCTACATGGTGGATTAGACAAGCAATAACAAGAGCTATTGCTGATCAAGCCAGGACAATAAGAATACCTGTGCATATGGTTGAAACAATTAATAAATTATTAAGAACAAGCAGGAAGCTTGTACAGGAATTTGGAAGAGATCCTTCCAGTGAAGAAATAGCGAAAGAAATGGAAGTTACTCCAGAGAAAGTACGTGAAATATTGAAGATATCACAGGAACCAGTATCACTTGAAACCCCGGTTGGTGAAGAAGATGACAGTGATTTGGGTGATTTTATTGAAGACAGAACAGCAATTGCACCTGCTGACGCCGCTTCTCATCAATTATTAAAAGAACAAGTTGAAGATGTGTTGGAAACTTTAAGTGAAAGAGAAGCAAAAGTTTTGCAATTACGTTTTGGATTAGAAGATGGAAGAAGCAGAACTTTGGAAGAAGTGGGTAAAGATTTTGGTGTGACAAGAGAAAGAATAAGACAAATTGAAGCAAAGGCTTTACGTAAATTACGTCATCCAATGAGATCTAAGAAATTAAGAGATTTTCTAGATTGAAATTATCTTATTCTTATATTTCCCTGTCCAGTTAAAATCCATTTATAACTACATAAGTTTTCAAGGCCCATAGGTCCTCTTGCGCCATATTTGTTAGTACTTATTGCAACTTCAGCACCAAGTCCGAATTCTCCCCCGTCATTAAATTGGGTACTAGCATTTACCATAATAGCTGCAGAATCAATATTATTCACAAAAGTTTTAATACTATTTTTTGATTCTGCCATAATGCCATCAGTATGCCCGGATCCAAAATCGTATATATGAGACATAGCTTCTTCAATAGAATTTACACATTTTATTGATATGATGAGATCTAAAAATTCTTTTCCCCAATCACTTTTTGATGATTTTAATACATTATTATAATTATACTTTTTTATTTCATTATAAGATTTGGAATCACACCTTATTTCTACATTTGATTCTGACAAACTTTTTATCATAAGGGGCAGAAAATTAGGTAAAATTTTTGAATGTATAAGTAATGTATCTAATGCATTGCACACGCTTGGTTTGGAAACTTTAGAATTTAATACTACAGATATGGCTTTATTTATATCTGCTGAAGGATCTATGTATATATGGGTTACTCCGATGCCTCCAGTAATTGAAGCCATTTTAGCCTCTTTTTCAACCATTTTAACCAAACTCTCTCCGCCTCTAGGTATCATTAGATCTATGTATTCATTAAGTTGAAGAAATTCTTGTGTTATTTTTCTGTCAGTTGATTCAATTAAATTAACAAAATTATCATCTGTTCCAAATTCTTTTAGCGATTGTTTAATTATTGAAGTGAGGCAAATATTAGTATTCATTGATTCTTTTCCGCCTTTTAGGATTACTGTATTACCTGATTTTATGCATAGGCTTGATATATCTGTAGTTATATCTGGCCTACTTTCGTAAATTACACCTATAACACCTAATGGAACAGTAATTTTTTTTAAATTCATTTCATTGTCTAATATTTTATCTTCAATAATTTTGCCTACAGGATCATTTAATGAAATTATGTTTTTTATTCCATTTAGCATAAGTTCGATTTTGTGTTCTGTTAAAGTTAGTCTGTCAATGAATGCAAAATCTTTGTTCATATCTTTTGAATTTTGAATATCAATTTTGTTGTTTTTTAATATATTATTTCTATTTTTATTTATATTGTCATGAATAAGTTTTAGTAATTTATTTTTATCATCCGAATTGAAATTACTAAGCGTTTGTGATGCTTTATGTGTTTTTTTAGCTAAGTTAATTAAATCTTGTTTTTTCATAATATATCTTTTGGCAATTATAAATTTACTAAATTATTTTTATGTATAATTTCTTCGGTGTGTATATACCCCAGGTTATTAATTATATCTTTAGATTGCTTTCCTTTAATTTTATTTATTTCTTCATTAGAGTAACTTGTAATGCCACAAGCGATAAGTTGTTTATCTTTATCTAATATACATACTACTTCACCTGATTTAAAAGCACCTGATACAGATATTATTCCCGGAGGAAGGAGACTGGTATTATTTTGTAAAATTGCATTTTTAGCTCCCTCATCTATAGTTAAAGATTTAGATCTAGACATATTATTTAATAACCACCTTTTCTTTCTTTCTATTATTTTTAACTTTGCAGGAAAAAAAGTTCCAATTTTTTCACCATTTATAATTTTTAATATATTATCAGGATTTTTCCCATTGGCAATTATAACATCAGTTCCAGATACAGACGCCAATTCAATTGCTTTCAATTTTGCATTCATTCCTCCGGTTCCAAGATTGTTTGTAGTAGGGCCACCCAATGAATCGATATCCTGAATCCCAACGTTTTTTATTTCTGAGATAAGTTTAGCACTTTGCGGATACAAATTAGGATCAGTGGTAAATAAACCTTCTATAGAGCTTAAGATTATTAGTAGATTTGCATCAATCATATTACTTACAAATGACGATAAGGTATCATTGTCGCCGAACTTTTCACCTTCAAGTTCTTCAGTGGATACAACATCATTTTCATTAATTATTGGAATAATCTTAAATTCAATTAATTTTTCAATTGTATTTTTAATGTTTAAATAAGTTGATTTATCTTCTGTGATTTCTTTTCTTGTTAATAATATTTGAGAAGTTTTTATGTTTAACCTTTCAAATATTTCTTGATAATGTTTCATAAGATATGGTTGCCCTAAAGATGCAAGTACTTGTTTAATTGAAGTTTGTTTTTGATTTATATTATCAATTAGTTTTTTATCAATTAATTGCATACCAGCACCTACAGCACCTGATGAGATAAGTACTATGTCATAATTTAAATCAATTAATTTTTTACAAACTTCAGATAGATTGGAAATAAATTTATAATTTAAATCCCCATCTTTCTTAGTTATGAGTGAAGTTCCAATTTTAATTACTATTCTTTTATATTTCATATTAATTTTTCGAATACTTTGAAATGATAATTTTGTTTATTATTAAAAATAAGTGTATATTTTATATTATTAGCATTCTAGGTATGTAGTGGAAGGATTTAATAGTTTAGAAATTAGTAAAATTCAAGAATTATCTCAGAATTTAGCTTTTACTGCGGTTTCTTATATCTTAGAAAATGTAAGTAAAGTTAATGAAAAAATATATAAAGATAATACTGATGGAAACAAAGAAATAGTTACTAAAATTGATTTAGATATACATAAAAAATTATATAGCATTATAAGTAAAATTTACCCTGATCATGAAGTTTTATCTGAAGAAGATATTGATAGTAATAATATTGATTACAAGAATCCGATTTGGATTATTGATCCTTTAGATGGTACAACAAATTTTTCAAATGGTATCCCTATTTTTGGATGTTCAATATCTTTTGTATTTAATTATCAAACTGAAGTATCATCGTTATTTATCCCATCAATAGAAAAAATGGGAGGCAAATGTATTTCTTGGTCTAAAAATAGTGGGATTTTAGTAGATAGTTGTAATTTTTCATTTAAAGAAAATTCTAATATTTCTTTTGTTCCAGGATATTTATATTCAAATACAAAATTAATAAAAAAATACAATAAATTAAATTTCTTATCTGAAGATTTTAGAAATTTAGGGAGTATATCTTATGAGGGAGCAATGGTTATATTAGGTAATGGAAAATCATTATTATGTAATAATCCAAAAATTTGGGATGTTTCAGCGTTAATCGGTATATTTTCTGAGCGAAATAAGTCGATTTATATTAGTAATACTGGAAAGAATAACAAAAAATGGAATAAATTAAAAAGTATGGATAAAATTTATAAAAATATAGATAAAAAGTCTTATAGGATTGGGTTTGATATATTTTTTATAAATGAATGATAATTTTTATATTAAAGGCCATGGAATATTATCGTATTGATTGATGGGGGGTAATTTTTTTGTTTCTAGTATTAGATTTAATCTTTTAATAATTGCTTTAATTTCGCTGGTGGACAGTAGTTTTTTAAACAAAGTTTGTATATTTTTATCATTAATAAATTTTGATTTTGATTTTGTTATTTCTTTTATAATTTTTTCAGATATTATTTTCTCCCAAACATCAAACATAACTGTTCTAATTTTAAAAATTTCATGAAAAGTAACCCCATGGTCAATACTCCATAATTTATTTTCTTCATCTAGAATACAATGTCCGCCTTTTCTATCAGCATTGTTTATTAAAAAATCAAATATAGCGAATTTAAAAAAATCATTGGTTTTAATATTAAATAAATCAAAATAATTTAGGCCTTTATTAGAAATTATCTTCTGTATTGATCCTTGCCCATAAGGATCAATATTAACTATAAATGTTGGTGGTATATTTGGCCATCCTAGTAATAAAGAAAAAATATAACTTGCATATTCTCTTTTGTAAAGGCATCCTGAAGGAAAATCATACAATGGCCTTTCACCTATTTCAGGTTTATAGATTGCATATTCTTCATTTGCAAATTCAAGAAGTAAATTACTGTTAGTTCCTTTCTGTAAATTGTATATATTTATTATTTGTTTATTTAATGTATATAAAAATTTTTCTGATTCAAAATGATTAAAAGGATCTTCATAAATAATTTTTATATTCAGTTTTTGTTTGGATTTCATTTTTGTTTATAGTGCCCATTTTTTCTTGGGCAGTTTATACAAATATTAGGATTGGAATCAGATTTATCATTTTTATTCATTGGCCGATAACATAATTTGCATAAAGGTCGGCCTTTTGAAGATAATTCTAAACTTGATTTTGCAAAAAATAATGCTTGGTTAAAATTTAAATTAATTTTTAATTTATTATATATTTCAGTTTCAGTTTCTTCTCTGAAATATATAATAAATATTTTATTATTATTTTGAATTTCAATTTGTGTATTGTTAGATTTAATTTCTTCATCAATATAATTTAAATTATTTTTATTTTCTTTTTCATTTGAATCAGAGATATTGATACTGTATAAATTTCTTATAATATATTCACTGATAGATATTAGTTGTTCTTTTTCAACGAGAATTTTATATGATTTTTGATTTGAATATAATTCAATACTGAATACACGATTACCTGGTTCACCAGATGTTATAGGTTCAATATACTCAACTTTATTTAATTCATTATCAAAATTTACCATTGTACTTTATACTATATGTTTTATAATTGTTCTTTCAATACAACTTTATAAAATAAGGAAACATTTATGACAGAACAATTGAAAATTGGTTTTATTGGGTTGGGAATAATGGGTGCTCCTATGG
>Ga0310124_10001246_pt1 | contig 17786 bp, 18 predicted proteins | sample CB11b_AW_Bot5_MG_FD_203507 | JGI IMG/M metagenome (GOLD analysis project Ga0310124, IMG submission 203507) | Marine microbial communities from Western Arctic Ocean, Canada - CB11b_AW_Bot5 | ecosystem: Environmental > Aquatic > Marine > Oceanic | place: Canada: Western Arctic Ocean | collected... | reverse complement strand
TCCTCGGTGGGAATCGAATCGTATTTGTGATCGTGGCAGCGAGCGCAGGCCACGGTAAGACCGAGCAGCCCGCGCGTGACCGTATCAATCCTGTCGTCGTAAACATCCGGCGGATTGTTGTCAAACATCCGGCCCAGGGTCAGGAACCCCATCGCCGCCTGGCGCCAGGCATCTTCTCCCGGTTGATGACGATCACCCGCCAGCTGGTCCGCGATAAAGCTGTCATAGGGCAGATCCAGGTTCAGCGCGCGGATAACATAATCCCGGTAGGTATAGGCATAGGGACGCACCCTGTCCCTGCCGAAGAGAAGCACCAGGTCCTTGGTGTCGGAATAGCGGGCCACATCAAGCCAGTGGCGCCCCCAGCGTTCGCCATAGCGCGGCGACGCAAGCAACCGGTCGACAACTTTTTCATAAGCATCCGCAGATGGATCCCCAATGAAATCTTCCATCTCTTTTTCCGTCGGCGGCAGGCCGATGAGGTCGTAGCTCAGGCGGCGCAGGAGCACACGGCGGGAAGCCCGGGGCGAAGGCCGGAGCCCGGCTTGCTCCAGGCGCTCCAGAACGAAGTGGTCGATCGGAGAAGAAGCCCAGCCGCCGGCATCCTTCACCTCCGGTAACCCCGGCTTTACAAGGGGCTGGTAGGACCAGTGCCCACGGGAATCGCCGCCTTTCACCCTGGCAGCAGCCCCCGTCGCTATCCGTGGATCAACAGCGCCCCTCTCAATCCAATTCTCAAAATCGGTAATCACCCCTCGAGGAAGCTGGCCCTTGGGAGGCATCTCGAGCTTCTCATAACGCAGGGCCTGTAGCAGCAGGCTCGCGGCCGCATCCCCCGGAACGATAGCTGGACCGGTTTTTCCGCCGGTAAGAACGCCATCGCGAGTGTCGAGGAGGAGCTTGCCGCGCACTTTCTTCGCCCCTTGCGAATGGCACCTGTAGCAGTGCTCGACCAGCACCGGACGAATCTTCCGCTCAAAGAAGTCGACATCTTCGGCTGATGAATCCCTGGCGGCTAGCGGCGGGCTCACTGTGAAGAGAGCACCCAGGAAGAATATCGGCGAAAAAAATCCTGTGCGAGCGATCACGTAAAGTCTCACGGCGGGTAGAAGGCTTTCAATGCAATCTGCAGACCGCGCAGCTAAACTGTCTAGTAGGCCATATTGAAGCCTATTTGCCCGGAGTCGTCTTGTACAATCTCAACGTCACGTCGAGTCCGACCCAGAGCGAAATCATGTCCTACCCCCGATTGCTGAGTCTCATCACATGCCTCTGCCTCACGAGCTGTGGCACCCTCATTTCGCTCATTGATGATCCTGGGGGCTACCTTGGAGTTGATAAATATAGCAGGACCTCCGTCTACCGTGGGACGCAGTGGGACCTGAATTTCCTGAACGAGGGAGGTGCTTATCCCTCGCACTTCTTCCCGCTGCTGCTCGTCGATATTCCACTGTGCATCGCTGCGGACACTCTCCTGCTCCCTTACGACGTGTACGCCACCATTCGCGAGCGAAACGAGGAACTCGCGAAAATTCGCGCCACGCTCTCGATGAACGTCGTGGGTTTCGACGGAAAACCCGCGAAAGGCGTCTGCCTGTGGCTGGGAACGGAGAAGACGGACATCTTCTTTTCTTGCTCGAGCATCTATGGCCGCGCGAGCAAGAGCATTCGTCCCGGTAGATACCGAGTCCTCATCACGCCACGGCACAAGTACGAGGGTGGCGTGAATAAGCGAGAAGATCGCGAAGCGACGGATGACGAGCGGATGACCATCATGACCATCGAGATCAAGGGCTATGAGAAGCGGGAGATCGAGGTCCGACTCCCGAAGGAGTCTGGCTACTAGACGCCGGCGGATAAGCCGAGAGCAGTCTCCATAGATGGCACGGAGCAGGGAAAATCGATCACCATGACCAGGACCAGGATTGGCATCATAGGCGGCAGCGGCCTTGCGGACGCTTTCGCTTCCGGCCAGCTCGAGAGCCGCGCGCTGGATACGCCCTTTGGCCCACCAAGCTCGCCCATCACGCTCCTGGACCTCGATGGAACCGAGGTGGTCTTTCTCAAGCGCCACGGCGAAGGGCATGTCCATAACCCCGGCGCCGTACCCTACCGCGCCAACATCTACGCCCTCAAGGCCCTCGGCGTTACCCACATTGTCGCCAGCGGCGCCACCGGGTCGCTGCGCGAAGAGATCCGGCCCGGAGACATCGCCATCACCGACCAGGCCATCGACAAGACCACCTCCCGCGCGAGGACCTTCTACGAAGACGCCGCGGTCCATGTCGAGTTCGCCGAGCCCTGCTGCCCCGTCCTGCGCTCCTGGTTGATCGAGGCGGGGAAGAAGCTCGACGACATCACCGTCCACGACAGCGCCACCTATGTCTGCATGGAGGGCCCCGCCTTCTCAACCCGGGCTGAGTCCGAATTGCACCGCGCCTGGGGGGCCGATCTCATCGGCATGACCCTCCTGCCCGAGGCCAGGCTGGCGCGTGAAGCCGAGATCGCCTACGCCCATATCGCCCTGCCGACCGACTACGACTGCTGGCGGACGAGGGAAGCAGGACAGCCCGAGGATCTGCTCAAAGAGATCATCGGCAACCTCCAGCAGGCCACCGAGAATTCGATCCGGCTCATCAAAACAGCCCTCGGCGACATCTCGGACCTGGAGCAGACCCCCTCGCCGGCCCACGAAGCTCTCGCCCTGGCCATCTGGAGCGACAAGGCGGCCATACCGCGGGAGGAGATCGACCGGCTGCACGTGCTCTGGGGACAACACTTCAGCTGATTGATGAAAAAGCGGGTGGAAGCTATTCCCCCCGGGCAGCCTCCCGGCTACCGTCAATCTCCGGAGACATCGCCCTCGCCTTGGCTATGAAATACACACCACTCATGGCAAAAAGAACCGTTCCAAGCCCGGCAATCCCATAGGTGAATAAACGAAGGAACTGGTAGTAGTCCAGCTCAGCTTGCCCAAGATCCTTATACAGCTGGATCCCAACGGAGCCGGTGTAGCCAATCGCATCACTGAGGTAGATGGCAAAAACCGCTGTTCCCGCGGCTTTGGTCGAAGCCATGATCCGCTCGAATAAAACGGCTCCGAATGGAACATAGGCCAGGTAGGCGCCAAATCCGACCAGGATCATCCACCACAGCCCATCGATTACCTCGAGATCCATGAGTACCGTCGCCCCTCCCATCAACAGCATCCCGCTCATCATGACCGCGAAGACGGCTGTCAGCCCCCGGCGATGGTCTTTCGCCAGGTTAAGCAGAGCCATCACCACCATGATGCCGAAGGCGATCGGCCAATCAGCCTGGGAAAAGAGAGTTGGCTTGGCCTCGTAACCCAGGGCCTTGAAGACCTCCGGCATGTACATGTCACGGACATCTCGATAGGCCGTCAGGAAGAAATAAAGGACAAGGAGCATGATCATCCCGCCCATGAACTGCCTGAAGAAAGTAGAACGACTGCCGCTGTCCATGACCGTGCGCTCACTCCGGCTGGAAATATCCGCAGTGCTGGGTTCGGGTAATTGGTTCAGGAAAAAGACCGCTATGACAAACGGGATAAAAAAGATGGCCCCGACAGTCGCTGGCATCCAGAACTCGGGGACCCCCTCCAGCATCACCCATCCCCCTATCGTCTTAACCGAGCTGCTGGCGACGATATAGGAACAACTCAGCCCGGCAAAAAGGAGCTCAGCTGTCTTTCTCCCTTCGAGGTAGCGGGAAACCAGGCCCCAGACCATACCCAGGGGCAGGCCGTTGATGAAGATCGCGAGCACCTTGAAGTTCCCGGGGAGCAGGGCGAAGCCAAGCAGCGCCGCCTCGGCAATCACGATCATCAGAACCAGGGCCTTCGCCTGCTGGTTGCGACCGATCTCCGAGCAATACTTACAGCCATAGTACTTTGACAGGGTATAGCCAATAATCTGCCCGATCACGAAGGCGGTCTTGAGGTTGATCCCCCACAGGAACTCGAGGCCCTCAAAGGTCGCCGCCCCGAACGGCTTCCTGAAGGCGTACATGCAAAAGTAGGTGGCAAAGGCGAAGCCCATAGCGTAGATGCTGAACTGCCAGGAGGAAGCCCGGCTCAACCACGAACTGATACTGCTCTGTTTTTGCTCTTCCATCTCTGCCGGGGATTATACTGAGGAGACGCCCTCTACCCGGTATTTTTCCGCTCATTCCTGCCCGGGACTTCATGCACAGGCCGCGTTATTGTATCTTTCAAACGGGAAACCACGCGGAATCGCCACAGGAGATAAAACCTTGAAAGTAATCGTCACCGGGGCCAGCGGCGGAATCGGGCGCGGCATCGCGACGGTGCTCGCCGGGGGCGGCTGCGCCGTGGGAGCGCTGGCGCGCTCGGGAGATAAGCTCGAATCACTCAGGGATGAGATCTCGGCTGCGGGAGGTACCTGTCATACCAGCACCGTCGACCTGCGCTCGCAGGATGAAACGGCTGCGGGCATCGCAGGCCTCGCCGAAGCTCTCGGTAGAGTCGACGCGCTCATCAACAACGCCGGGCTCGTGATCCTGAAGAGCGCCCTCGAGCTCGAGGTCGATGAGTGGCATGCCATGGTCGAAACCAACCTCAACGGGCTCTTCTACGCCACCCGCGCGGTGCTGCCCGGCATGATCGAGAGCGGCAGCGGCCACATCGTGAACATCTCGAGCATCTCGGGCTACTTCCCTCTCGGCGGCGGCAGCGGCTACGCCGCCACCAAGTACGCCGTCACCGGCTTCTCGGAATCCCTCTTCCAGGAGGTTCGCGAGCACGGTATCAAGGTAACCACGGTCTTCCCCGGATCGGTCGACAGCGATTCGCACCGCCACCGGGACGGCGATGGCTCCTGGAAGGTCAAGCCCGAAGAGGTCGGCAAGGCCATCCTCGACCTGCTCAAGACCGATGCCGGCAACTGCATCAGCCGGCTGGAGATCCGGCCCCTCAGCCGGCCGCCAAAGTCCTGAGAGAACCTCTTCAGGAAAGACTGTCGAGAGCGGCATCGACGGCGCAGCCGATCGCCCCGACCAGGCCTCCGATTTCTTCAGCCTCCGCCAGCGGCGGTACGTGCAGAAAGGTCGCGCACTCGATACCGCTTTCAAGGACGGCCGCGCCCCGGCAGAGATGATAGAAAACATGATTGCAGAGAAACCCTCCGGCTGAGTCGGAGAACCGCCACGGAAGACCCCTCTCCTCCAGCCGCCGGGCCAGCTCGGCATGCGGATAAGGGGCGGCGCAGGATTCCGGCCCATCCTCAATGATTCTCAGCGAGCGCCTCACCTCTCCCCTGTTGTCGGCGACCCCGGTATCATCGAGGTTGTGTGCGACGCGCTCGATCCGATAGCAGGGCTCGTCGCCGATTCCGACCGAGATGACGACCTCGGGCTGCAGCTCATCGATAGCCTCTTCCAGCCGCAGGGCCGCCTCATCATAAACCACCGGCAGGACCCGCCAGGAGACATCGGCGCGCTCTCCCAGCTCACCGGCCTCGCAGAACAGACGGACTCCCTCAGCCGATGCGTTGAACGGCTGCCCCGAAAAAGGCTCGAATCCGGTCAACAAGACCACGGGCGTGGCGGACAAGCTTCACTCTCCCTGACAATGGAGTCATAAAAAAACCGGCCAGCTTGAAATCGCTGGCCGGCAATCGTTTCGTTTTTCCCGGGGCGGATCAGCCGGCCTTGGAGGGCTCTTCGACATCGAGCCCGGCGGCCTTTTCCTTCTCCTGGATCTCCTCCAGCGAGAGAGCTCCCTCGAGCTCGTCCACCTTCTCGGTGATGACCTCTCCGTCCTCGTAAAGCTGCTCGTTCTTATCCACCCATTCCTCGTAGCACTCGGGAAGCTCGTCCTCGGGATAGATGGCGTTGATCGGACACTCCGGAATGCAGAGCTCGCAATCGATGCAGGTGTCGGGATCGATCACCAGCATGGCCGGATCTTTCGTCTCGTAGAAGCAATCGACCGGGCATACCGTACAACAGTCGGTATAGCGGCAATCTACACACCGCGCAGTCACTATATGAGCCATCTGGATTTCCCTCTTGGCTAACTTGTCTTCGGTTGAATGCCTGGGCCGCTTCTGCGGCCTCACCTATATTTCTTTTTCGTCAAGAGCCCCGGGGGGCTGTAGCTGAATCTTCTCTTTTATTTGAGCCGCCGGGTCCGAATCAACCGGCTTTCGAAGGCTCATCAATGCTGAAACCCTCGGCCTTCTCGGCTTCCTGGATCTTTTCAAGTTCCCACGCCCCATCGAGGGCGTCTTTCTTCTCCGAGAGAACCTCTCCCTCCTCAAAGATCGCGGCGTTCTTTTCCGTCCAGTCGGCGTAACAATCGGGCAACTCGCTCTCGGGATACACCGCGTTGATCGGGCATTCCGGCACACAGAGCTCGCAGTCAATACAGGTGTCGGGATCGATCACCAGCATCGCCGGGTCTTTCGTTTCGTAGAAGCACTCGACCGGACACACCGTGCAACAGTCGGTGTAGCGGCAATCGACACAGCGTCCTGTCACTACGTGAGTCATCAAACTCTCCTCAAATCCAGGTCAACTCTGCCAGCCGAAGCGAATCCATCTCAGCAGCTCCGACTGCATACATCCAAGAAGAGATTAAATACTACTGCCCGCTTCTGATCAATATGTTAAGAGCGGTAAAAAGTGGGTGGGCCTAGGTGGGCCGATAATACAGACAGACCTCAACCAAGGGCATCAAAAACCCGCCTGATGGAACCCATCTCGCCCTCATCAAGTTCGACCTCCATCGCCCGGGCATTCTCCCGAGCCTGGGCGGCATTCCTCGCCCCCACCAGCGCCGCGGTAATCCCGGGCTGTGCGAGCGCCCAGCCCACGGCGAGGTTCCCGAGCGAGACCCCCTTGTCACGGCACAGCGGCTCGAGCTCGGCAAGCGCATCGAGGATCGCGGCGCGGCGCTCCGGCTGGAAATCAGGCAGCTTTGACCGATGATCGCTCGGCGGGTATTCGTGGGTCGCGCTGATCTTTCCCGTCAGCAGGCCGCGACCCATGGGGCTGTAGGGAATCACCCCGACTCCGTTTTCCCTGCACCAGGGGAGAATCGCAGCCTCGATAGACCGGTCGAGGAGATTGTACTGCGGCTGGCAGCTCACGATAAACCCGGCATCCCGCGCCGTCTCCAATTGTTCGACCGAGAGGTTGCAGGCGCCGAGATGCCGGACCTTGCCTTCGTCCCTGAGCTTGAGCATCTCACCGAAAGCATCATCCAGGGGATGGAGAGGATCCGGCCAATGCACCTGGTAGAGATCGATGCAGTCGATACCAAGCCGGCTGAGGCTCGCCTCGCACTCCTCGCGGATGCTGTCGGGTTTCAGATTGTAGTAGATCGGCTGCTGGGACCCGTCCGGTCCATGGGAGACAAAGCGAAGCTCCCCATCATCCCGATCCCAGCGCAGGCCGCACTTGGTAAAGACCAGGACCTCGCCGCTATGCCCCCGCAGGGCCTTCCCCACTGTCTCCTCGCTGCGCCCGAAACCGTAGACCGGAGCCGTGTCGATCGCCCGTATGCCGGCATCGAGGCTGGCGTGGATCGCCTCCAGAGAATCTTCTTCCGCCTGCCCGCCCCACATCCAGCCGCCAAAGGCCCAGGCGCCAAGAATAACCCTGGTAGGCTCGAGATCACTTTTTCCAAGACGCATCGTCGTCATAACAAGCGGGCTCCAGACTCTTATCCAGCCGCTGATGAGTCGGCAGGTAGTTATATCTTTCATCCGGCCCCGGCCGCATGCCGGCCGGGCCGGAATTGTAGCTGATCATGGAGAAGGACGCAGGATCAGGAGACGAACTTTTTGATATTGACCTCTCTCTCTTAAAACAGGAAACTACCGACCTGCCGTCTTCCGGAGAGTGCCTCCGGTCGGCGGATTTCTATTCATGAAACACCGATTCAAGGGGAGCCTTGCAGGAAAAATGAGCGAAGCTGCAGCAGCTACGCCTGGCGATGTCCGAAAGCAGGTCCTGGGAGTTACCGATGGCAAGATGGCCATGTGGATCTTCCTCGGCTCTGACGGCATGTCCTTCATGGGACTCATCGCGGCCTATGTCGTCCTGCGGATCAACAATCTGGATAATGACTGGCCCTCGCCGGGTGAATACCTCGGAATCCAGCTGACCGCCTTCAATACCTTTGTCCTCATCTGCAGCAGCGTCACCATGGTCAAGGCGTTTGAAGGCGCCCTTGCCAATGATGTCCCCAAGCTGAAGAAATACCTGCTCCTCACAATACTGGGAGGCGCCTCCTTCCTGGGAATGCAGGTTTACGAATACAACCACTTCTTCGCCAACACCCACGGAGTTGACGGAGCTGATCCTTTCCGGCTGTTCCTCAGCGGGATCTGGGAAGGAAAGCTCATCGACGGCGAGTGGGCCTGGTCGCATTTAAAGGGGAGCACGCTCTTCGGCTCCACCTTCTTCGTAATGTCAGCCTTCCACGGCTGCCATGTCTTCAGCGGGGTGGTATACCTCTTCTTTATCTATATAGGCGTATGTAACGGTAGCTGGAACAAGAACCGGATCGAGATTGTCGGGCTCTACTGGCACTTCGTCGACCTGGTCTGGATCGTCATCTTCACCATCGTCTACCTTGTCGAAACGAAGGTCCCGGGATCATCATGAGCGAAGACCACAAGCATCCCAACTACATACTGATCTGGATAGTTCTGCTGGTGCTGACCGTCCTGGAGGTCGCGGTGGCTTTTTTTCCGAAATGGTTCCCGGACATGGGCTCCGTCATAGGCATCACGATCACCCTCCTTCTCGGAATGGCCTTCGTCAAGGCAGGGCTTGTGGCGGCCTACTTCATGCACCTGAAGTTCGAACAGAAGAACTTCGTCATAATCGTCTCCTTCCCCCTGGTCCTGGCCTGCGTCCTCGTCATCCTGCTGCTGCCTGACGTAGCCTTCGGCTAGTCGGCCCTCCTCAGCTGACCGAACTCCCCGCCACAGCGACTGACCGCCGCCTATCCCAGGAACTCGAAGCTGCCCTTTGTCAACAGCTTCGGAGGAACCAGCCAGCGAAGCTGTCCACAGCCGGGGGCGGCGTCCTTCCAGGAATCGATCGCGAGGTCGACTCTCGCCATCGTCGCGGTGGGAAAACGCACCATCGCGCCCGCACCGGGCAGGGCGCAGCCACACAGGAGGCGCACCATTTCCGAGGAGGTGGGTTCATGCCCCACAAGCATGAGCGATTTCGCATCACCTGCGAACTCATGGAGGAGATCGAAGACGGTGTGGGCCTCGGCCAGGTAGAGGCGCGGCTCAAAATCGACGCGCGATTCCCACCCCCCGGCCTCGCTGGCGTGCCGCAGGGTCAGCTTCGCCCGCGTCGCGGAAGAGCAGATCACGCTCTCGGGCGACTGCCCGGCCAGGCTGAGAAATCGCCCCATGGCCTCAGCCGCGTCGCCCCCCCCCGGTGTCAGGGCCCGCTCATGGTCGCTTTCATCCGCAGCGCCCCAGTCGGATTTCGCGTGTCTGAAGATCAGCAGACGCTTCATGAGGTTCCTCTAGCCTGTCTTCTTTACGAACGATCGCAGGTAGAGGGCGAGACCGAGGCCGGCGAGAAACGAACCCGCCGCCCAGGCCGGCTCTCCATCACGACTCAGCATCAGATAGGCGAAAAGAAAAGCGAAGGCTACCCCGAAAGAGATCAGCGTGATATGTACCCGGCGAAGCGCGGAGGACGGATAGGACGGTTTTTCTTTCTGCCCGGAGTCACTGGCTGACATTTTCGAACCTCATTCGCGAATGGTCGCATATTTTGAGCTTTCTACGCAAGTAGACAGGACCCGGCAAACCGGTAAATTGGATTTTTTGATGTTCAACATCGTTCCGATACAATAACCTCAACAGTTGCTCCGAAGAGGGCGGGAGCTCTTTTCGGAGGCTTTTACGGGGCGGTTCTCGTATACCGCCGCTTCATCGCAAACCTATTTTAAACCATCCAGATCGAGAGACCCAAATTGAGCGAATTCGAATCCTTCAGGCCCATTTACGACCCTACCGCCGTCCAGCCCATGCGGGATGAATTGACCCAGGTTGGAGTGGACGAGCTCCGCACGAGTCAAGATGTCGACGCGACCCTTGGAGGCGACGAAGGAACCGTTCTCCTCGTCGTCAATTCGGTCTGCGGCTGCGCGGCCGGGAATGCCCGGCCCGGAGTGATGCTTGCCCTGCAGAACAAGGTTATTCCCGACCGGCTGACCACCGTCTTCGCCGGGCAGGACAAGGAGGCGACCGAGAAGGCGAGGGGCTATATGTCTGAATATCCACCATCCTCCCCCTGCATCGCCGTCTTCGAGGGTGGAAAGGTTCAGACCATCATAGAACGCCACAACATCGAAGGACGCAGCCCCCAGGACATCGCGGCCATGCTCGTCAACAGCTTCAACGGCTGCTGCGAACGTACTGGCCCCTCGATTCCCCGGGACGAGTTCGAAAAAATCGTCCCCGCCCATATCTGCGGATCGTCCATCCCGGAATTCGAAGAGGGCTCGGCCTCGTCGGAAGATTCCGAAGACGGGGCAAGCTGAATGCAACGGCCTCTCATCGGGCTCGTCTTCAATAACGACTCCTGAAAAAAAAGAACCTAGCGCTCAGAAGACCTGCTCACTTATCGTCAGACAGTACACTTACCCGGTTTAAGGAGAATCTGAAATGTTCGGCCGATCATTGAAGCCAGGCCTGATGATCCTCTCACTGATCCTGCTGACGAATACGGCCAGCTCCGCGGGAAAGACCTACCTTGGAATCAGCCTCGCCGCGAAAATCCCTCCATCGGTGGCAGCTCATCTCGACATTGCTGGAGGAGCTATGATCATCGCGGTAATCGATGGCAGCCCCGCAGCCAAGGCCGGTCTCAAGGAGCACGACATCATCATCAAGGCGGCCGGGCAGGCGGTAAAGTCTCCAGGCGACCTCAGGAAGGCGCTCGACAGCCGGAAGCCCTCCGAGAGCGAAGAAACCCTGGCGCTCGTCGTTCGCCGAGGCACGAAGACCCTCGATTTCAAAGTAAAGCCGACGGAGGCTCCCGCCAAAAAAGAACCCCCGAAAAACCTCCCTCAAAAAGCCCGCCCCCTGACAAACAAGAAGGTCTACCTGGGAGTGAATCTTGACGCGATCCCCCCCAGCCTGGCTGTTCACCTCCGGCTGGCTCGCAATGAGGGGGTGCTCCTCAGCAGAGCCCTGCCCGGCTCTCCAGCATATGACTCCGGACTCAGGAAACACGACATCATCCTGAAGGTCGGAGGCAAGGCAGTCACCTCGAGCGGCAGGCGAAACGGGGTGAGGACATCAGGCCTTCCCAGCGCTGAGAAATTACTTGAAGATCTCCAGCGCGGCGGCATCACCGGTGGCCTGCGAATTGAATCTCTCCAGTCTCTCCTTGGTGAGGAGCTGGACGGGACCAACTCAAACCTGAAGCAGCTCATCAGTTCCTACCGGCCGGGCGAGGAGGTCGAGCTGGAGGTGATCCAGAAAGGATCTCGAAAAAAAATCATGGTGGTCCTGGCGGCGGATCCAGCGAGGGCCGGCTCGATCTTTCCTCCCCGGGTGCTGGGAAGATCGGGCTCGAGCAGCTCCTCGATTTCATCGGTAACGGTCAACGATGGCGACCTCAGCATCACCGTACGCGATGCCAACGGAAAAAAGACCTTCTCCGTTCGCAGGGGCAGGGAAGTCCTCGCGAAGGACGAGCCCTGGGAGACTCTCGATAAATTGCCCGCGGAGATCCAGGAAAAGGTCAGGCGATTGAACTCCGGCCCATCAGGCAAACCGAAAAGCGACAAGAGCCCGGATCCCCTCCCGCCGGGAGAAAAGAAGCTTCCGCCCGGCAAGGGAAACAAGAAGCCTATCTGAAAGCCGCCCGGTACTGTGGCGCAGCTTTTCCCTGCGCGTGAGTCCGCTGGAAGTGCTATTTTGCGACCATGATGAATGAGCATGGCTGCCTTGACCGAGAGCTCTACAGGCTCGACCAGTTAACCGACATCCCCAGTCCCGCCCTGGTAGTCTACGAGGAGCTCGTGGAGAAGAACCTCGCCATTATCAGGCGGGAACTCGAGGCCGTATCCCCACTCGCTGCTTCCGCCTGCCTCAGGCCACATGTGAAAACCCACAAATCCGCCTGGGCCATACGCCTGCAGCTCTCCGCAGGCATCGAGAAATTCAAATGCTCCCACAACGAGCTTGATCTGCTGCTGGATGAGGGGGTACGAGACATCTTCGTAGCCTACCCACCACTCGAGCACCTCGCCGGACGAATCGCTTCAGCCGTGGCTCAAAACATCCAGTCGAAGATCCTCGCTCAGGTCTCGTCCATCGAACACGCCCGCTACCTGGCCGCGGCGGCCGAACGGGAAAACGTCGACATCAACTATCTCATCGACCTGGATGTAGGCGACCATCGGACCGGGCTCCCCGCCTCCAGCGCTCGTTCGCTCCTGGCGGCGATCCAGGCTGACGAAACCCTCTCCCGGCTTCACCTCGAGGGACTTCATGCCTACGATGGGCACAACCACTCCGATGATCCCCGCAAACGGACAGAATGCGCCCTGAAGGCGATGGATGAGGTCGCCCTGGTCGTAAGTGAGCTCCAAAAAGATGGCGCGGAGATCGACCGCCTGGTGGTCGGAGGCACCCCCGGCTTCCTCCACTGTCTCAAGGCCCTGCACGAGCAGGAAGGACCTTCAGTCGAGCTCGAGGTCTCACCTGGCACCTTCATCTACTGGGACACCCGCTACGATGAGCTTATGCCCGGGCGCTTCCGACTCGCGGCCCTGGTGCTCGCGCGGGTGATGGACCGCCCCACGCCTCAGAAGATCACGCTGGATCTCGGCCACAAGCGCTGGGCGATCGACCAGGGGCACGTGCACCTCTTTTCAACCCCGGGTCTCGAGGTTGTCAAGGTTAGCGAGGAGCATACGGTTCTCGAACACGACGGCAGCTGCCCCCTGCGAATAGGAGACCCCGTCCTCATCGCGCCCAGGCACATCTGCGCCACGGTAAATTTATGGGAGGAATTCCACCTCGTTGACGGAACGGGAAAGCTCCATAGCGACCGCCTTGCGGTAACCGCAAGAAACCGTTGAGCGAAGACCGTGACATGAGCCCGAGAAAACAGATCGAGCGAATCCCGGAACCCGAGGTGATGGACGACACCGAGGAAGCCCGCGTATACGACGATGCCGACTTCAGCCGGGTCAACCTCTCTTGCGCGCGAAGAATCTACAGGTGCCTCGAAACCGAGAGAGGCCACGCCCTCGACCTTGGAACCGGGCCCGCGGAAATACCCATCCGCCTCTGCGCTCTCGCTCCCGGCTGGAAGATCACCGCGGTCGATGCCAGCCCATCCATGCTGCGACTCGCCCGCGCGAAGATAAAAAAAGCGAGGCTGGAAAAACGGATCCGGCTTCTACGAGCAGATGCGAAGAACCTTGGGGAGCTCAAGCGAGGCTTCTCAACCGTCTTCTCCAACAGCCTCCTGCACCACCTCCATGACCCAATCCCCTTCTGGAGAGAGGTGAAGCGGCTCACCTCCCGCAACGGAAGTGTCCTGGTCCAGGATCTCCGCAGGCCTCCAAGCAGGGCGCGAGCCAGGGAGCTCACCCGCCTCCATACCGCCGGCGACCCGCCCCTGCTGAAGCAGCTCTTCTACCAATCGCTGCTGGCCGCCTTCACCCCCTCTGAGGTGAGAGAGCAGCTCCGTGCGGCAGGGCTCGACCTGCGGGTCAGGGCTACGACGGACCGTCACCTGGTGGTGAGTGGAAGACCCTGAGGCGGCGAAGACTTCCTCCTTGACGAATCACCTCAATACGGTTTACTCGGTCCATCAAACAAGTAAACCTGCTAACCGAAACGAGCATTTTGTCTTCATCGCAGAAAAGTTTTCTCGGCCGGGGCTCCCTGGGCAAGCTTGAAGAGGTACTGACCGAGGCCTCTGCCGAATCCGTCTTCCTGGTGAAAAGTCCCGGTGCCTATGAAGCCTCAGGAGCCCATCTCCTGGTAGAGCAGGCCCTCGCAAGGGTAAAGACAAGATCCTTTGACGGCTTCACCCCCAATCCCAAGTGGCCCGACATCCTGTCGGCCCTGGACCTGTTCAGGAAGGAACCCTGTGACCTGATCGTAGCGATTGGAGGGGGCAGCGCCATCGACATCGGCAAGCTTGTCAGCTTCCTCGCCCGTCAGCCTGCCGCGCCCGAGGCCTACCTGAAAGGCGAAGACGAGCCCTCGGAACCCGTCATTCCACTGGTGGCCATCCCGACGACGGCGGGCTCAGGCAGCGAGACGACCTGCTTTGCCGTAGCGTACTACGAGGGGAAAAAGTATTCCGTCGCCCACGAAAAGGTCCTGCCATACTGCTGCCTGGTCGATCCGGCCCTGACCGACGGCCTGCCGCCATTGTGGAGCGCCTGCAGCGGTCTCGATGCCTTCTGCCAGGCGGTTGAGTCGATGTGGGCGGTTCTCTCCACGGATGAATCGGTGGCCCATGCGAAAAAAGCTATCCTCCTGGCCCTCGAACACCTTGAGGCGGCTTCGCGTTCACCGACCAGGAGCGCTCGAGACGGCATGTCCGAGGCGGCTCACCTCGCGGGCAAGGCCATCAACATATCGAGAACAACGGCCTCTCACGCCCTCTCCTATACGATGACCTCGAACCTCGGGGTTCCGCACGGGCATGCGGTCTCCGTTACGCTGGGCGCCGTCATGGCCTACAACTATGGTCTTGGTGAAGAAGACTGCCTCGACCCGCGAGGGCCTGAGCATGTCCGGACCCGAATCGAAGAGATCCTTGAGTTGCTGCAGGCCACCAGCATCGAAGATGGCCGTCGAGTCATTGACTCCATCATCGAGTCCACCGGCCGGCCGGCCTCCCTGGGGGATATCGGTGTCAGGAGCGCCGAAGACATCCTGATGGTAGCCGATGGCGTCAACGCCGAGCGCCTGGGAAACAATCCCAGGGCCTTTACTCGCGAGAGCCTCCTCGAAATATTGCAGGAGCTGCACGCCAGGGGCGCGGTCCAGGAAGACTGAAAAGGTCGCCTTCAGCCTTCCGGATGGCCTACTGGCAGGCCTCGCACTCTTCGCCGTTCTGCATGGCCTCGACCGAGCAGGCGCTCTTCTCCTCGGTATACTCCCCCTTCACCGCGTCCGTCACATCCTTCTTCACGGACACCGTGGCCTTCTCGATATTGCTCGCGGCCATGGTGCGAAGATAGTAGGTGGTCTTGAGCCCCGAGCGCCAGGCTGCCCGGTACATATGGGACATTGTCTTCATATCCGGCTCGGCGAGGAACAGGTTGAGAGATTGAGACTGGTCGATCCACTTCTGGCGACGGGCCGCGGCCGCGATAAAGGCCTCGTAAGGAATATTGAAGGCCGTCTTGTAGAGATCCTTGAGCCGGTCGGGGATGCTCTCGATGTCTCTGAGCTCGCCATCGAAATACTTCAGGTTATCGATCATCTCCTGCCCCCAGAGTCCCTCCTCCTTCAGGTCACGGACCAGGTTCTTGTTCAGAACGATAAAATCCCCTGACAGGTTGCTCTTGACGAAGAGATGGCTGTAGTGCGGCTCGGTACAGGGTGAGCTGCCCATGATATTGCTGATCGTAGCGGTAGGCGCGATCGCGAGAACATTGCTGTTCCTCATTCCCTGGCGCCTGATCTTCTCACGGAGCTTCGTCCAGTCCATCCGGCTGCCCCTGGGCACGTCGATCGGAACACCACGCTCCTCCTCGAGAAGCTCCAGGCTGTCCTGCGGCAGGATACCACGAGACCACTTCGAACCATCGTAGGTGGAGTAGCTGCCGCGCTCGGCAGCGATATCGCTGGATGCCTCATAAGCGTAGTAGGCGATCGCCTCCATGAACTCATCGTTAAACTCGATAGCTTCGGGCGAATCAAAGGCCAGGCCCTTATGGTACAGGGCGTTCTGCAGCCCCATGACGCCAAGGCCTACCGGGCGATGCCGGAGATTCGAGGTCTCCGCCGGAACGGTTGGGTAGAAGTTCAGATCGATGACGTTGTCGAGGGCGCGAACGGCGATCTCGATCGTCTCCTTGAGCTTCTTGTGATCCAGCTCGCCATTCGCATCAAGGTGATTGTCCAGGACAACCGAGCCGAGATTGCATACAGCGGTCTCTTCCTTGCCGGTATTGAGGGTGATCTCGGTGCAGAGATTCGAGCTGTGGATAACCCCGGTGTGGTCCTGGGGACTGCGGATATTGCAGGCGTCCTTGAAGGTGATCCACGGATGGCCCGTTTCAAAGAGCATCTCGAGCATCTTTTTCCAGATCCCGATAGCCGGCATCGTCTCACCCTTCAGCTCGCCGCGGTCAGCCATGGCCTCGTACTCGAGATACCTCGTCTCGAAGGCTTTCCCGTAAAGATTATGCAGATCCGCTGTCTCGCTGGAGCGGAAGAGCGTCCAATCCTCCCTCGATTCCATCCTCTTCATGAAGAGGTCGGGAATCCAGTTGGCCGTGTTCATATCGTGGGTACGGCGACGGTCATCACCGGTATTCCTGCGCAGCTCGAGGAACTCCAGGAGATCGTTGTGCCAGCATTCGAGGTAGGCGCAGCCCGAGCCCCTGCGTTTTCCGCCCTGGTTCACTGCCACGAGCTGGTCATTGTGAAGCTTCAGGAATGGAATGACCCCCTGGCTCTCTCCATTGGTTCCGGCGATATGACTGCCGGTCCCCCTGACCGAGGTCCAGCTGCCGCCAAGCCCTCCGGCCCACTTCGAGAGATAGGCGTTCTCCGCAATCCCCCGCTGCATAATGCTCTCGATCGAATCATCGACCCAGTAGAGATAGCAGGAGGACAACTGGGAGTGCAGTGTGCCTGCGTTAAAGAGCGTTGGGGTGGAGGAACAAAAGCGTCGACTCTTGTACAGATCATAAAGGGCCGCCACCTTGCCTTCCTTGAGCTCCCCCTCATTCAGGCAGAGTCCCATGGACACCCGCAACCAGAAGATCTGGGGAGTCTCCATTCGGGTGTCGGGGCCATCCTGGCTCTTGTCCACCAGCAGGTAACGGTCGTAGAGCGTCTGGATGCCCAGGTAATCGAAATACAAATCAGCCGTGGGGTCGAGAAGCTTGCTCAGCTTTTCAATGTCGTATTTTCTCAGCTCCGGCGACAGGCGCCCAATGGAGATTCCCTTTTCGAGATATTTCGAGAAGTATCTCTGGTGGTATTCCTTCAGGCTGCCGATGCCATCCTCCCGGACATCCCAGCCGAGCACCTCTTCGTAGATGTAGCTGCAGAGAATGCGTCCGGCAAAGCACGCAAAGTCCGCATCTTTCTCAATAAGAGCCTTGGCATTGAGAATGATCGTGGTCTTCAGATTCTCGGTGGTGATCTTATCGAAGATCGACCGGCGCAGCTCGGAGATGATCTCCTCCTCGCTGAGGCACAGGTCCAGGTCGATGGAGGCAAAACGAACACGGGCCACCAGCTCCACCCCATCCCAGAGGAAGGTGGACTCATCCTCGCGGGTGACAACCACCATCAAGGTCTGGCCTTCAGCTTCACCCGAGACCTCAGTGGACTCTTCCAGCTCGGCCTGGCGCATGAGAGCGCGCTCGGCCCGGTAGAGGATATAGGCCTCGGCCACCTTGTAGTGACCCTGCTTCATCAGGATCTCCTGCACCATGTCCTGCACCTCTTCGATGTGGATGAAAGACTGGCCCGCCGCAAGGATCATCTCCGTCACCTCCTGCGCAACCTCGACGGCCGGAGAGGAATCCATCTGCTGGG
>Ga0310124_10001244_pt1 | contig 17801 bp, 13 predicted proteins | sample CB11b_AW_Bot5_MG_FD_203507 | JGI IMG/M metagenome (GOLD analysis project Ga0310124, IMG submission 203507) | Marine microbial communities from Western Arctic Ocean, Canada - CB11b_AW_Bot5 | ecosystem: Environmental > Aquatic > Marine > Oceanic | place: Canada: Western Arctic Ocean | collected... | reverse complement strand
ACGATCCGAATCCGGTATTCGGCCTGCCATCGGTTCGTGCCGGCGTGGATACCATTTTCACGTATGATGTACGCGTCGACATGGGAGCAGACCCAGGCACGGGGTTTGACGGACTGCGCATTGAGACATCCGCTGCAGCCGAGTTCGTCAAACTCGAGTTTGGCCCGGACCGACTCGACGTCACACCCGATAGTGTGCGCGCAAGGGCCGATGAGTTGCTGGTCTATTTTCCCACGAATCGAATCACCGAAGGACGCGATGAGCGTCTGCGCGTCACCTTCCGCACTCGTCTGTTTCTGTTCAGTTCCGAGTTTTCGGGACAGCTTCTCGACTCGCACGGAAGTCTGCCCCAGGCCCTGGCCGCAGGGGATGCAACGGAGGACGTCGGCAGCAACACACTCCGTATGGTGTTCGACAGAGCCGGAGAGGATCTCGTCCAGGGATTCGATATTGTCCCCCCGGTGATCACACCGAATGGCGACGGGGTCAACGACGAGGCCGTTTTCACCTTCGCCCTGATTCACCTGGTGCAACCGGCGGTCACCCAGGTGGCGGTCCACGATCTGTCCGGTCGCCTCGTGCGTGAGGTCTCGTCCGAAACCGTGACGGCCGGCATCTACGCTCCGGCGTGGGACGGCACCGATGAGGCAGGCTCTTCGGTGCCTCCAGGTGTGTATCTGGCCAGGATCAAGGTGGAGACAGCCACCGGAGATATCACCAAGACACGCCTCGTGCGGGTGGCCTATTAGGATGACGACACACAACACCACAACACCTTCGGTCCACTACTGATATGGTGAGGATGAATGTGACTCGCGTTGTGATCGCGATGCTGGCCTTGCCCCTGGCCGCGAGCGCGCAAGTGCAAACCCTCATCATCGGCGACGGCGGCGTGGACTGGCTGGGGTCGATCGAGGAGACCATCGGCCTGGACACGGCCCTGGTCGCCAACGGACTGCAGCCGGTCGAGTTGGACCCTTCTGTCAATGTCAACGTGGGACCGCTCACGGAAAGCGGTCAGTTCACCAGCATCTTCGGTGCCGTGTGGGGGATCTCGGCGAACGCTCCCGACGTGCTGTCAACCGACGGCAAGCCGTTCATGTACGGGTCGCGTGGCCGTCGACAGGTCACCGACGGGGACATCAGCCTCGCCTCGGACTCGGAGCCCGTCGATCACTACACCATGGACTTCGGCTTTCCCCTGCCGATCAACCGGGTCACATTCTTTCCTCCGGAAACCGGCAGATTGACGTTGAAGGGGTCCTACGGCTTGTTGTTGAAGGATCAATACCCACGGCAGTACACGCTCTCTGCATCACTCAACGAGCTGGAGTATCTGTTCACGTCTCCCTGGACCACCGATTTCGACGATGTGCTCGAACGCAAGCTCAACCAGAGCGAGCGCATCGCCGACGTGCGCTTCTCGACCCAGTTCATGCGCTTCGTCCGCGTGCGCTTTCCCCTGAGGGGATTCATCGCCGAAATCGAAGTCTACGGCGAGGGATTCGCGCCGCAGACCCGTTACGTCTCGCAGTTGTTCGACATGGGTGAGCCAGTAAACTTCGGCCGGTTGCACTATGTCTTCGAGAAGTATCGCTCAACGGGTTTCGGCACCGAACAGGAGTTGACGCCCGACGCTCCGGTGCATCTGACCGTCGAAACTCGCAGCGGCCGGGATGACACCCCGTTGATCTATCACGTCATCACCGAACTGGGCAGTGAGCGGGTTGTGGATCTCAAGACCTTCAATCGTGCCCCCGCCCCAAGCGGCGGCGGTTCGGACGCGGTGAAGTTCCAGGGCGTGGCGCCCGGTCAGCGAGGCTCGGTGCAGGACGACATTGCCAACTGGAGTTTCTGGACGGCCGCCCATCTGAGTTCTGGCGAAGACATCCGGGCACCCGACGGGCGTCAGTTCATCCAGGTGCGGGCGTTCCTTACCAGCGAAGAGATCCTGGCTTTCGGCCGGTTGAAGTCGATATCGATCGAGTTCTCGCCCTTGCTGGCCAATCCGGTGCTGGGTGAGGTGGCCCTGGTGGACGAACCGAACCCGCAGGACGGCGTCGTCGAGGTACCCCTCGGTGAGCTAGTAACTCTGACCTATGACGTGCGCGCCGAGTTTTCCTCGCCGTCGCAGACGGGCTTCAACGGGATCCGTCTCAATACGCCCGAAGCCGTGGAGTTACAGCGCTTCGAAATGGGCGAGCCACTGGCCGAAGTGCAACCGGACAGCATGGTCGTCGATGACGAATCGCTGGTGGTCTACTTTCCGTCGAATCCCGTCGCACAGGCGACGAACACGCCAATACGTCTCACCTTTGGCACCCGCGTGTTCAACTTCAACACTCTGTTCGAGGGTGAAGTGTTCCAGATCGGTGGCGAGAACCTGCCGCAGTCGATCGACGGCGGCGACGCCAGTTCGCTCGTATCGACCAACGATCTGCGCGTTTTCTCACCTCTGGACAAGTTGGAGGTGCTCTCGGCGTTGGATCTGGGCTCCTCGGTGCTGACCCCCAACGCCGACGGTGTCAACGATGGCCTTGAGTTGTCCTTCACGTTGCACGGGATCGAGGGTGCAGAAGTCGAAGTCGGTATCTACGATCTGTCGGGTCGGCTGGTTCACCGCTTGGTGTCGGAGCCCCGCGGCGAGGGGCGTTACACCGAGTTGTGGGATGCCCAGGTGAAGGGCACGCACACCTCTCCCGGTACCTACCTGCTGCGCGTGGCCGTCGATACCGATCTCGGCACCTTTGAGAAGACCCGGACCATCGCCATCGCTTACTGAACACGGTGCAGTACACAACCGAGGGCCACACGATGAGAAGGCACCATAACAAGCTGTTGTCCCGTGTGACGCAAACTGCCGTCGTGCTGGCTCTTGTGAGCGCCTCCTCGGTGGCGGATATGTTCCAGTTCAACAGCAAGCGGGATTGGGAGACGTGGACCTTTCCGCCCGGCGTGCTGGTGACGAACAATGATGGCAGCATCACTCTTAGAAGGGTGGACAAGGCGATCAACGCCGTCAGCAACTCGACGGATTTCCTCCACAAAGTCAAACGCACCCGGGATCTGATTCCCGGTGGAATACGCGGGTTCTCCAACGAGTCGGCGGTGGAAAACCTGGTGGACGGGCGCGATGATACATACTGGCAACCCTCGCAGAACGATGTGTTGGACGACTGGTGGATCGAGATCGATCTGGGACGGATGGTCTACGCCACCAAGATCACCTTGACCTTCCCCGATACGACGGACGCCGTGCCTTTCCGGAACTTCAGCGTCTACATCAACGACGGGGAACGCTCGACAGCGGCAAAGGACGTCTTCCAGTTCACCCGCGTGGGGCGCACGACCTCGCCCAACGAATCGCGCGTCGTCGAGTACACGCTGCGGACTCTGGACCCCGGTCCGGCGACGGGTGAGCACTTGCAGGCTCTGGATACGCTCAGCTACGCCGCCGTGCAGTATGTACGCTTCGTGCCCGAAGAAATCCATGACGGCGCCGCTTTGGCGAAGATCGAGGTGGAGGCAATCGGGGACAATGTCGCGCTGGCGACGGTCGAGCGAGGCGGCTCGATCCGCGCCGGGACGAGTCAGGGCAACAGTTCGCTGTTCAGCGATGGTGATCACAACACGACCTGGGCCCTGTCGGGGGCCATCAACTGGGAAGAGAACGGTCACTGGTACGAGTGGGATCTGGGCGCCTCGTTCTGGATCAACAGAATGATCGTCGAAGTCGGCGCGCCCATCGTCTACGGCGGCAATGCGGTGATCAAAGATATCGAGATTTCGACGTCCGACGGAACTCAATCGGGAGGACTGACGTCCGATCGGGTCCGCAGCAATTTCGATTACGAGTTGTTGACTCTCATCGACGCTTCCCAGACCCCGGTGCGTTCGATCTACGATCTGCAATTCGAGCCACGTAAGACACGACACATTTTTTACCGTCGGTCCAGCTCCTTCGAGCCGGCTCGCAAGGTCTTCTACCTGGTCGTGGAGCATGCACTCTACGGCGACGGCTATGTCGCTGAAGTGGAGATGGTGTCCGACTTCATCGACCTGGGCGGTACGAGCAGCATTCGCAGATTGACGTGGGATGCCGATCTGCCGCCTGGAACGTACGTGGACATCCGCTCACAGACGGGCGACACCTTCATCACCAAACAGGAATTCTACAACAAGAACGGCGTTGAGATTTCAGAAGCACAGTGGAACAAACTGCCAAAATCGCAGAAACAGGACATCGTCGAACTGCAACTGCCCGGCTTCGACTGGTCCGGTTGGAGCCCGGTGTACCTGGAACCCAACGGCGTATTCCTCTCGCCTTCGCCACGCCGCTACGTGCAATTGCAGGTAAAGCTGGGCAACGACAATCCCGACGTGGCGCCCTTGCTACGCGATATCTCGCTGCACTTCGACAACGCGTTGATCAGCGGCGGCGTGACGAGCAGGATCCACCCGCGGCAGGTCGGATTCGACTCGCTGCAGACCTTTACCTACGTGCTGAATCCTGTGTTCCGCTTCGGCGATCAAGGCTTTGACCGAGTCAACATTCAGACACCGTCCCCGGTGCACGAGGTGTCGGTGCGGGTCGGCGGCGAGCCGGTCGTGCCGATAGCCGTGACGATGATCGGCGATTCCCTGCAGGTCGATTTGCCAGAGTTGGTGCAGCGGGATTCTGTGGAGGTCGAGTTTCAGTCGCGCATTCAGTCGAATGCGACGCTGTTCGATTCGTGGGTGAGTGTCGCCGGGCAGAATCTGCAGCAAGGCGTGCGTCCCGCAGAGCAGCATGCGTCCACCGTGTTCGTGCCGTCCGTTGCCAGCGGTGGCCAGCTGATCCGTCTGGTGGATGTGCCGTCTGTGTTTACCCCGAACGGCGATGGGACCAACGATCTGGCGTTGATAGACTTCGTGCTGGCCAAGGTGGAGACGACCCAGCCCACGGTGTCGATCCATGACCTGTCGGGCCGCCAGGTGCGTGTCGTGGCGGCCGGAGCCGACGGTTTCCGTTGGGACGGCCGCGATGACGAGGGTCAGTTGCTGCCGCCGGGCGCTTATCTCTGTCGAATCATGCTGGATGCCGATGTTGGCGAGCAGACAGCTCATAGAATCATCAATCTGGCCTATTGATACCGATAATGAACGTCAAGGAACAGCTACCCAATCAGAAAGGGAGCCCGATGCGGCGGACGTTTCTACCCACCCTCTTCTTGACCCTGTTGTTGACAGACCATGCTCTCGGGGCGGGTCTCGAGTCGGGATTTTTCAATCCATACGTCTCAACGGGCGTCAGGATTGCTCCTGAGACGATTACCCCCGCGTTGCGCAAGTGGTACCTGCCACAGACGCTGTACGATCTGTACGGCTGGAAGAACTGGGAGTATACCAACTACTCCAGAGACAACTACCAGCGATACACCGATATCGAGCTTCAGGGTCAGCGGTTCTACGACATCTATGGCAACTACATCACTCGTGGTTGGCAGGTCTACAACTGGACCCAGGAACACCCAGCAGAATTCGGTAGTGGGATCTCCAAGTCTATCGAGTTCGGCTCCTGGTTCGACCGCATCCTGATTTCATCCGCGTCACGCGGTCAGTTCGCCATGTCGTTGACGATCGGCGAGATGCTGCGCACGACACTGACACCGATGACGTTCTCGAAGCCACTGTTCGACGGTGTGCAGTGGGACATGAGTTGGGACAAGTACGACATGACCATATTGGCCTCGCGGGCCAGTGCACCTTCGACAGTCAACTCCTTCCGTGGCCTGCCCCCGTCAACACGTACGACGTTCACGAACCTGATGGGCTTCCGGGGGACGGCACAGGTCGGTGATTTCGTCAACGTTGGCGCCACCTACGTCAACGCAGGCCACTGGAGCAGCTCTCTGGACGCGAACAACAACTCGCTGAAGGGCATGCTGAGCGGCCGGCTCAACACCGGGAATGTCCAGCGCCTTCTGGTGCGTCTGTCCGACGACTCACCCGCCGACGGTGTCGGCGGTGCCGTGCTCTTCCTGGAACGTGTCTACATAGATGGCATTCAGCATCCTGAGATTCGGCCGTTGGTGGACGGCGGTGTCCGCAGGGGCGGCCGTCTGGAGGCCAACGGCGGCAACGTGATCACGCTGATCTACGATATTGAGCGCGACTTCCTTCCGGGTTTCGACGACGAGATCACTGACTTTCGCGAAATCCGCAAGGTCGAGATCGAGTTGGTTCTGGCCAACGACTACGCGATCGATATCGCATCCAACGTACAGACCAATGACACGGGCGAACCGGTCTTTCTGCCGATCGAGACCGCTCGCGGCAATATTCAGGATGGCTCCAACCAGCGAGTCGTCCGGTTCACCTACGGGATCCCCTCGGCCAACGAAATCGCCGGACTGACCATTGATATCACGGACTTGTTCGGCGGACTGAACGTGCGGGGAGAATACGACGTGAACCGCAGGTTCAGCCGCTTTCCCAACCAGAACATCCTCAAGAACCAGGCACTGGGTCAGAAGAACTCCGAGGCCTATTTCGCCACCGCCTCGCATACGGTCTATCCGTGGTTCGGTTATGGCGAAATCTTCAGCATGGATCCGGAATACAACACCAGCATGTTCATTCCGGATCAGCGTGGCTTCGTGGACTACGAGAACGAGGCGACGTACCTGTTCGAGATGGTCGATGACAACGACGACCAGGACCGGTTTCCCGACTGGTCTCGGCGCTTCACCGGCGGTGGCAGCAGCAACCAGGCGGCAAGAACGCGGACAGCGGATCTGGCCGTGTTTCCGGGATACGACGAGAACAACGATCTGGAGTCCGACTTCAACCAGAACGACAACGGACAACCCGACTACGTAGAGCCCTTCATTCGATACAATGTCGATCCACTCGAGTTTCTGTACGGCTCGGACATGAACAACAACACGGTGATCGACCGCTTCGAGAACGACCGCGAAGCCGATTATCCGTACAAACGGGATCACCGCGGATACAACGTGTACGGCGGGGTTGAGATTCGGCCCGGAAGTCGTCTGATGGTGGGCCGCATGCGCGAGCGGCTGCTGAGTGACGACCGGCGCAGCAAGTCGCTGTACGGCATGCTGACACTCCGCGATGAAGTGCCGAAGCATGAATTGAGCTGGCAGTTGTACAACAACCTGCGAAGCGTAAAGGACGATATCGAAGAGGATGTCATCCTTTGGGTGCAGCCGCCGTTTTCCTCGGGCGGCATGCAGGACTTCGCTGATCCCCTGATCGCCCAGGACGTGCTGATCAACACGTTTTACGTGGACACGAGACTGGGCAAGTTCTCCAATCTGAACCTGGAGACGAAGTTCAAGCACGAGATCTACCATCAGCGGACCAAACGGGCTGGTATTCGCGACGAAAGCTTGCTGGCGCTGATCAACAAGGTGGATTACGAGTTTCAGGCCGGGCCCCAGCTGGTCCTGATGCCCAAGTGGAAACAGCTCTACATGCGCAGGACGCCGACGGACCGGGACGGGCTGAAGATCAACGAACTGTCTAATATCGGTTTCGTCGTGGCCCAGTATGACCTGTTGCCGACGTTGCGTCTTGAGTCCGGTTTCGAATACGAGATCTTCCGCAATCTGCGCACGCGCCCGGATCCGCTGCCTGCCGGTTACCGCGAAGATTTCGAACAGATCGTGTTGGCAACGCAGTTCTCCAACAGCTCTCATTATCTCGGCTATCGGCTCAGAGCGAACGTCGGTGGGCGCTGGGAGAAGCGAAACTTCAAGAGCGAGTCGGAGACCAACCTGCACGTCTTCTTGACCGTGTTCGCAGGTATTGGCTAATTGGGCGGATGTCCGGTGCCCACCAGGTGGGCGGCTTTGTCTTTTGCAGTCCTGCTGGTCGTTGGCCCTTCGTCCTGCGGCAGGCAAGCGAGCGAACAGACGCCGAAGGGGCCCCCTTCGGCGTCTGTCACGCCTGTTTTCACCGAGGTCGCCCTGCAGTCCGGCATTGACTTCCAGCACATCAACGGCTCCACCGGGCGGTTCTACTATCCGGAGACCTACGGCTCCGGCGTCGTCTTCGTCGACTACGACAACGACGGTGACCAGGACCTTTATCTGGTCAACAGTGCCGCCCTTCCCGGGTTCATCGAGCCCTTCGAACCTGCCAACGTTCTATATCAGAACAACGGGGACGCCACGTTCTCCGATGTCACCGAGCGTTCCGGTGCTGGTGACCACGGCTACGGTCTGGGCGTCTGCGCCGCCGACTATAACAACGACGGACACATCGACCTCTATGTGACCAACTTCGGCCCCAACACGCTGTTCCGGAACGAGGGCAACGGCACGTTTTCCGACATCACCGACCTGGCTGGTGTTGGCGATCCCCGCATGAGCACCAGCGCCGCCTTCGCCGACTACGATGGTGACGGCTTGGTGGATCTGTACGTCGCCAACAACGCCGATGTGCCAATGGACAATCCCAAGGAGTGCCGCCACGGGGACGTACCGGTCTATTGCGGTCCCGGTCAGTATGAGGGCGTATCAGGCGTCCTCTACCACAACGAGGGGGATGGCACTTTCACCGATGTCACGCGGCAGGTGGGCGTCTACGACGAGTCGGGGCGTCAGCTCGGGGTGGTGTTCAGCGACTATGACCAGGATGGCGATGCGGACCTGCATATCGCCAATGACACCAAGCCCAATTGGTTGTTCCGTAACGACGGGGACGGTGGTTTTGCCGAGGTAGGTCTGATCTCCGGAGTAGCGGTAAATCCGGAAGCGCGCCCCGAGGCCGGTATGGGCACCGATTGGGGAGACTATGACCGTGACGGGTTGATGGACATCATCGTTTGCAACTTTCAGTGGGAAAGTTGTCGTCTGCTAGCCAATCAGGGGGATGGCTTTTTCGAGGATCGGACGTTCCTGTCGGGACTGGGAGAACCGACGTACTCGACACTGACATTCGGTACCGACTTCCTCGACTACGACAACGACGGATTCCTCGACCTCTTCATCGCTAACGGCCACGTGGACCCCAACATCGGCATCATCGACAAGGGTGGCCCCGCCTACGCGCAGTATGATCAATTGTTCCACAACAACGGTGACAAGACCTTCGACGACGTGTCCACGGAGTCGGGGCTGCAGCGGATCCGACCCAGGGTGGGCCGGGGATCGGCGACGGCCGACTACGACAACGACGGCGATCTCGACCTGTTCGTCAGCAACAACAACGACAGACCGAATCTGTGGCGCAACGACGGGGGCAACGGCAACAACTGGCTGTCGATCAAGACGGTGGGTGAGACAAGCAATCGGGACGGCATCGGCGCGTTGATCACCGTACACGCCGGTGGGTTCGTGCAGTCGGAGGAAGTGCGTGCCGGTAGCAGCTATCTGTCGCAGAACGACCTGCGCGTGCATTTCGGTCTCGGTACTCTAGCCGTGGTCGACACGATCGATGTTCGCTGGCCGAGCGGCATCAGGCAGAGACTGGAGAATATCGACGCCAACCAGTTCCTCGTCATCGAAGAACCCGTCGACGAGCGGCCCTAGCATGCGACGCGGACACCGGCTCACGATCTGTCTGGTCGTCTCGGTGTGGTTCTTTGCGGGCTGCACAATGCTGGACCCGCCGGAGGAGACCACGGTGCAGCTGCGGGAGCGCCTGCAGCAGGAGGAGATGTCGTACCGGCAGAAGATTCAGCAGGACCCTCAGGACGCCACGCCTCACATCGAACTCGGCGACGTGCTGCTGGAGCAGAGCCGGTTTGACGAGGCCCTCACAGCCTATGGCGCCGCACTGGATCTGGATCCCAGCCAGGCGTCGGCTTTTCTTGGCATGGGAAACGTCCTGTTTCGTCGGGGGGACAGCGAGCGTGCTATCGCTGCCTATCAAAGGTCGATTGCGATCGACCCGGAGAACGTCGACGCCTACCGGAAACTCGCCGATGTCTATCTCGGCGCGCGACGCTACATCGAGGCGCAGCAGGCCCTCGACTCGGCGCTGGCCATGGAGCCGGACCACGCACGGACACACTACAATCTGGGTGTCGCCTATTCGGGCTGGCGTTCGTATCCGTCAGCTGTCGCGGCGCTGAAGCGGGCCACCGAACTCGACGACGAATACGCCCTGGCCTTCTACACGCTGGGCGACATGCAGTGTCTGAAGCTGGGCGAATGCGAGGGATCCATCGAGCTGATGAAATCAGCGATCCATCTGGAGCCCGAGAAGGCACTGTTCCAGACAGGCCTGGGTCGGATGTATCTGCGCCTGAGCCGGTACGTGGAAGCCACCGAAGTCTTCCGCAAGTCCACCCGGCTGGATTCGACGTCGGCACCCGCCTGGAATGGTCTGGGACAGGCGCTTGCCGGCAGCGGCGAGTATGCCGAGGCGGAGACACATCTACAGCACGCCCTCCGTCTGAATCCCGCCTATCCGGAGGCCCACTACAACCTGTCCTCGGTCTTTCTGCGGCAGGGCAAGATCGAGGAGGGGCAGCGGCAGAAGGCGGTGTTCGACCGGGTCAATTCCTACTTCGACGCGATCCGCAAGAGTCGCATGCTGCTGGCGACCAATCCCAACGACCCGGTGGCCCACTACAACATGGGTACGGTCTACACCAAGCTGGGGCTCCCGGAAAAGGCAGCTGAGCAGTTCCGACACTCCCTGGCGATCAATCCGATGCACGCTCAGGCCTGGCACAACCTGGGCAGCGCCAACATCCGGATGGAGCAGCTCAACGAGGGCATCGTCGCGTATCGGCAGGCGTTGGCCATAGATGACAAGTACGAGCTGGCCTGGAACAATCTCGGCAACGCCTACCTGATGGCAGGCCACGTCGGACAGGCACAACTGTCTTACAACAAGGTTCTCGAACTACACCCGGGGTATGCCAATGCCTTGCACGGTCTGGGCAACGCGGCCCTGCAGAACGAGGACTATGGGCAGGCACTCGAGCACTACAGCTCGGTCCTGGAAGCCGATTCGTCCTATGTCACCGCCCACTATGGCAGGGCGATGGCATACCGCGGACTGGGGGACACGACTCGGGCCGTGGATGCGTTGCGCACGTTCAGGGCCACGCAGGTCGGCAGCGATCCATGACCCGATCCGTTGTATGGATCTGGCGGACGGGTATGTTGTACGCTTTGCTGATGCTGCACGCCGTGGCTCAGGCTCAGCCGTACGGTATCGAGACTCGCGCCCCCAACCAATCCTTGCTGTTTTCGCTACAGGATCCGCCGCCGACGATCTCTTCCTCCGGTCTGTACAGTGACATGGAAAGCCGCACGGTCTCACCGGGGATCATCCCGTACGGGGTGAACGCGGTGCTGTGGTCTGACAGGGCAACCAAGGAGCGCTTCATCGCCCTGCCCGGGACGGAACGGGTCGAGTTTTCCGCTCAGGATCCCTGGAGATTTCCGCCCAACACCGTATTGATAAAGAACTTCTACCTGGAATTCGACACAGGTGATCCGAGCAGCCGCGATCTGATCGAGACGCGTTTTCTGGTGTACGACGGCGTCACGGACAAGTGGAACGGCTTCAGCTATCAGTGGGAAGCCGACGGCAGCGACGCGGTGCTGCTGGAACGTGAGGTCACCGAGTCCTACTTCGTTCTTGACCCCCGGTCGGAGGGTGGCCTCCGGGAGCACCAGCACTTCTTTCCCAGCCGTCCGCTGTGCGACCGCTGCCACGTGAAGGAAGCCGGATCCGTCCTCGGCGTCACCACCGCGCAACTGAATGGGCCATTCGACTACGGCGCGGCAACGGACAACCAGCTGCGCACCCTCAATCACATCGGCCTGTTTACACGCGACATCCAGTCCGAGCTCGAGAATCTGCCGCGGATGGCCAATCCACTGGACGAGACGGTAGATCTCGGTCTTCGGGCCCGTTCGTACCTGGCGGCCAACTGTGCCCACTGCCATCGTCCGGGGGTGATCGACAAAGCCGACATCGACCTGCGCTTCGAGACCCCGCTGGAACAGACAGGGGCTCTTGACCGCATTCCCACACTGGCGAGTTTTGGCATGAGTGATCCACGAATCATCAAATCCGGGGACGGCGTCAACTCCAGCTTCTACAGCCGGATGCTGGCGATCGACTCGAACCGTATGCCGCCGCTGGCGACGGAGTTGATCGATTGGCAGAGCGCCGAGGTCATCCGCCGTTGGATCGACCAGATCGGTGTGAGTACGCAGGTGCGTTTCGAGCAGGACCTGCCGACAGACTTCGCCCTGGAGCCGAATTTCCCCAATCCCTTCAACGCAATCACAACGATCCGCTATCGTGTCAGCGACGCCGGTAAGGTGACCCTGACCGTATTCGACGCTGTCGGTCAGTCGATTTCTGTCCTCGTCGACCGCTTCCATGCGCCCGGTCGGTACACGGCGTGGTGGGACGGCGGCAACGATGCCGGTCAGCAGGTGGCCTCCGGCGTGATATTTACCGCTTACAGGCAGGACCGCTGAGCCTAGAGCGTCAACTCATCCATCTGAAATGAAAACCAAAGGGAATCCTCATGAACCGCAGGATCGTGCAATTCCTCCTGGTATCGGCCAGCACCGTCTGTGTGGCATCGGCGTTCGCCGATCCCACGCCTCTACGCGACGACATCCAGGTTCGCCACGTGGTAGATCTCGATCGCAACACATTCCGTATCGCCAAGGACCCGCGTGACAACGTACTCCACGTTCAGGTCAACAAGGGCACGATCTCACGCCTCGTGATTCCCGCGTCAGACGAACTGGTGGGCGAAACGATCGCGCAGGGTCGACCGGATGCCGCCGGCGACCTCGTCTGGAGCTTCATCCGTCCGGATGTCGATCTGCCGGCCGACGTGCCGATCGTGGCCATCCGCGAGGCGCACGAGGCCGGCACAACGCGTGTGACCAATCCCGTGGACGGAATCATCTACGCCATTTCCACTTCGAACGGGAATATCATCGCCGCGCCAAGGACGGTGGCGGCGACACGGGAGGACTACCGAATCGAAGCGGCAAGAGGCATGTACATCGGAGAGGACGGGACGGTCTATGTCACCCTCGACACCGATGTGGTCAACGCACCACGCCTCGTGCCAGTGGCCTCCAGTGCAGATCACGGGTTTACCGACGTGCAGGGCTTCGACATCGGCCCCGACGGCACGTTCTACATCGGCGCCATCACCCGCTCGGGCGGACGGGTGAACAACATCGCTCGTGGCGTGCTCGACCCGGGTACCGGCGAACGAACGTGGACCGTGATCGCCCGCACCGAGCCGATTCCCCCGGGAACGAAGAACCACCCGCATCCGGGGATCGTGCTGAGCCCTGATGGTCGTTGGGTGTTTCTCAACAGCGGCTCGCGCACTGACCACGGCGAAGTGGCGCCGGCGACGGGATATCCTGAGGGAACTCGTGAGGTGCCCCTGTCGTCGACAATCCTCCGTGTGCCCGCAGAGGGTGAAGGGATCGTGATTCCGGCGGACGGGGATGCCCTGCGGGCATCCGGTTATCTGTATGCCGACGGTTTTCGCAACGCCTTCGATATGGGTTTTGCGCCGAACGGTGACATGTTTGCCGGCGACAACGGGCCCGACAGCGACCTGCCCGACGCGCTGATGTGGGTGCGCGAGGGCCATCATTTCGGGTTCCCCTGGCGCATGGGCGGTATCGACAACCCGCAGACCTTCGCTGACTACGACCCGGTGGTGGACAACTACATCCTGTTCACCAGTTCCTCGGCGAGGAATGACGGACTGTTCCACAACGACCCTGGGTTTCCGCCACCGCCCATGGCATTTTCCGACCCGGTGATCAATCTCGGGCCGGATGCCGATCGCCTCCGAGATCCGGTCACGGGCGACGCCATCGACGCCAGCGATGAGCGGCTGATTGTCAAAACCTTCACGCCTCACAGTTCGCCGCTGGGCATCGTCTTCGACGAAGATTTCGCCATGTCCAGCGAGTTCAATGGCGACGGGTTCGTGCTCCGCACCGGCGGCGACTGCTGCAATCTCATCGGTTCCTTCAACGACCCCGACGAGGACTTGCTGCACCTGGACATGGAGAAGGTGGGAGACAACTACGAGGCCCACATCACCCGTATCGTGGGTGGGTTCCAGGGGCCCATGGACGCCGAGGTCATCGGCAACCGAATCTACGTCATCGAGCGCAGCGGCCGGCGGGCGATGTGGGAAATCACGTTGCCGCGTCTGCTGCCGACGGCGGTAGCCGAAACCGACGGCGACGCATTGCCACAGGAAAGTGCCCTCGAACAGAACTACCCGAACCCGTTCAACGCCGAGACAGCGATCACGTATCGAGTGAATGTGAGCGGTGATGTCGATCTGGCCGTGTTCGATCTTGCGGGACAGAGAATCCGCACCCTGTTCTCAGGTCGGCGGGACGCCGGCGCCTATGCGGTGCGCTGGAACGGTCGGGACGACGGCGGCACGGCGGTGGCCAGTGGGGTGTATCTGTACCGTCTCAAGACCACCGAATTCAACGAAGCTCGACGGCTGACACTGTTGAAGTAAAGGAGGAGACTGGTGCGAGTTACCGATGTCAAGGTTACGCCGTCGTTGGGAGAGGCCAACCGGAACTGGACGTTGCTCAAGATCTTTACCGACGAAGGCATCGTCGGTCTGGGCGAATGGATTCCGGGCGCCTCGGTCGAACCCCTCAAGCAGATTCTCGTGGGCCGCGACCCCAGAAACATCAACGCCCTGCACCACGACCATCTGTGGCAGATGCAGGGCCGCGGGGCCGGTGTGGAGATCGCCTTGTGGGACCTCAAGGGCAAACACCTGGGGGTGCCCATGCACGAACTGCTGGGCGGCAAGCTCCGCGATCGGGTGCGGATCTACTGTGACTGCCACGCCGGTGCCCACTGGACGCTGCAGGAATACGACCGCCGCTGGGAGGAGACGCGGAGTAGTGGCGACCTGGACCCCGTGTATGAGACCGAGGCATACCTGGCTGCGGCACGGGAGGTGGTGGCCGAAGGATTCACCGCTGTGAAGTTCGATCTGGACGTAGCCAACCCATGGAAGATGGATCGCTACGACCGCTCCATCAGCCGGCGCCAGCACGAGCACATCATTACCACCATCGAGCAGTTGCGCCAGACGGTGGGTCCGTATGTGGACCTGTCGATCGACCTGCACGGCTCGTTCAACCTGGCCGACGCGCTACGCGTGTGCAAGGACGTGGAACACCTCGACCTGCTGTGGCTGGAAGATCCGATTCGCTGGGAATGGGGAAACGTCGATGCCCTGGCCAAAATCTGCATGCAGACCGAGACACCGATCTGCACCGGCGAGATCTTCTACGGCGCCAAGATGTTTCGCGAGTTGCTGGAGCGGCAGGCCTGCGATCTGCTGGAACCGGACATTCCCAACAGCGGCGGCGCCATCGAGATCCGGCGCATCGCCGAGTTGGCCGAGATGTATCACATGTCCATAGCGCCACACTACATGAAGAGTCCCGTCACCGGCATGGCGGCCGTGCATATCTGCGCCACCATCCCCAACTTTCTCGCTCTGGAGCACCACTCGCGCAACATCCCGTTGTGGGGTCGGATGCTCGACATCAAGGAGCCGATTCAGCAGGGGTATGTCACCGTGCCGGACGGCCCAGGACTGGGAATCGAACTGGATGAGGCCGAGATCAGCAAGGCTCTGCCAGCCGGTACGCCGTTGTGGTCTTGAACTGTCAGGAAACCAGGAAACTAGGGAGTCGACTGCGGTCGGAATCGAGCCAGCACCTGCTCACCTTCGCGGACCACGATCAGCAGTTCCGCCAGGGGTATGCCGGAAGACAGCGTGAAGACGTGTGACCAGGGGGTGCTCGGCGACGCGGGAACCGGGTGTCTGGCGACGATGCGTTCGCCTCGCAACACCTCGACGTAGCCCTTGTTGGGGTCCCCCCGAACCCATCGGGATGCGACCGGCTCCCATGGGACGGCCTTGAGGTCGAGCCGCGGCAGGCCGTCGGCGCCGCTGTGCAGCGCCGGCTCGTAGTCGACCTGCGGCGCTACCAGGCTGGCGGCTCTCCAGGGATGTAAAGTCATAGTAGGGAAGTCTCTTGCGTGCCGGCGGGTAGTAGACCGAGGTTAATGTATCTCGATCAGAGGAACAAGATGAAGCGACTCATGCTGTCATGCATTCTCGCGGGGATGACGACGGATCCAGCGACAGCCCACGACCCCAAACCCTTGACCCCTGTGTACGTCACCACGGCACCGGTCATCGACGGCAATCTGTCGGAGTGGGAGAATCTGCCGTTCATCGAGGTGACGCCGCAGAACGGCGTGTTCGACGGCGAGTCGGGGGTAACGAAGATGCCGGAAGACTTCAGCTTCGGTTTTTCGGTCGCCAACGACGATCAGTACCTCTACGTGGCGGTGCGCATCGTCGACGACATCCTCGTCCTCGACACAAATCCCGACCCGACCGAGTTGCACACCCGGGCGTGGATGGATGATGCCGTCGAGATCTTCATCGACGGCGATCACAACCACGCGCCCCATGCCCGCGATTCGCTGGGAGTCGAATTCAACACCGGGGGTGAGTTCTCCGTCGTCGCCAACGGCGCGGTGACGAGTGACCAAAGCGGTGTTCCCGGCCGGGGCGACGATCCCGAGGCCTGGACCTCGGCTGGATCGTACGGTGCCAAAGGCCCGGCGTATGCAGCCCCCTGGGACAGCACAACAGGCGGGTTCAAGATCGAAGCCCGCCTCAACTACAAGATCATGGGTGCCAACGTCGGGCCGGGTAGCCGCATCGGTTTCACCATCAGCGCTCACGACGACGACGATGGCGGTGATCGCGACGTCGCCCTTTACTGGAAGGGCTTCGACCAAAGCGCCTGGCGCGACGAGAGCGGCTGGGGTGACCTGATCCTTGCACCGGCGCCGGCAGCCAACGCCGCCGACTAGCTAGAAGAAGTCGAGGTAGGGTTCGGACTCGACGGGCACCAGTTCGGACGGTGGGTATTTCTTCAGGATTTCGGTCTGTCGGGTACTGTAGCATAACCATCCGCAATAGGAATCGGATTCGTCAGCACCTCATCGTACTCTTTCGTCGAGTTGAGGAACAGCTCCTGCGCATGGCAGTTTGGCAGACTCATGTCCAGGTGCAGGGCTGGCCACGGTGGAGATGGGGCCGTTGGAGTTTGTGTGGCGCCAGGGTGACGGTGAAGATCTCGGCCATGGCGCCGATCTTGTGCAGCTTCGACATGCCACCGGCGTGACAGATGTCAGGCTGAATGCCGCCGACTGCGTGCTGCTCCAGCACGTCGCTGAATTCCTAACGGGTGTAGAGTTGCTCGCCGGTGGATACGGGCACGTTCACCGAGCGCGCGAAGGCGCCCATAGCTTCGGCATTGTCGTAGAGGACGCGTCGGGCACTCCAGATATTGAGTCGGGCCCGGCAATCGATGGCAACGTCGACGAGGGGCCCCACCGCTTCGCGGACCGCCGCCACCTTGTGGATGCCGCGCTCCATACGTCGGGGGTAATCACCCCACCGCCCCCGGAGGGATAGAGCTTCAGGCATCTGTAACCCATGTCGTGCACGCTACGGCTAACTCTGGACATGGCGGTCTTCATCAGGCCCATGGTCACGCTCATGCCCGGCTCCTTCCAGCTCGTGTCCTGTCGCAGAGATCCGTCTACATTCGTCTGCAGATCATCCGGTCTCACTGAGGAGTTTCGTCCCTTATCGGCCGCGTCCACCCCGACGACCGCGACCCGCCTGTGCCATCATGCCCTTCAAGGCGTTGTTCTGGACCTTCGTCAGCGAGCCGCTCACGGTGGCCACCATGCTC
>Ga0310124_10001243_pt1 | contig 17820 bp, 11 predicted proteins | sample CB11b_AW_Bot5_MG_FD_203507 | JGI IMG/M metagenome (GOLD analysis project Ga0310124, IMG submission 203507) | Marine microbial communities from Western Arctic Ocean, Canada - CB11b_AW_Bot5 | ecosystem: Environmental > Aquatic > Marine > Oceanic | place: Canada: Western Arctic Ocean | collected... | reverse complement strand
TCACGGGATAGTCCACCGAGCTGATGGAGAAGCCGGAGCCCATGGAGGTGAAGCTCGCGGAGTTGGCCTCGGGATCGACCCCGGAGCCAAGCGGGCTGGTGACGGTGTCCGCGACCGTAACGGTATAGTCGATGCCAGCCGCCTGCTCCTCTGTGGTGAGGATGACCTGGTCGCCCTGGACTGCGGCCTCTGAGATTCCAAGTTCAGGGGCGAAGGTGAAGGCCGCCTCGGGATCGCCGATGCTCTCCGCGTCAATTTCCATGTCGAAGGAGATGGTCACCTCGGTCCGGCTGCCGGCCGCGGCGCCGGTGACCCGTGGAGATGGGGGGGCGGGGCAGTCGTCGACGGCGATGTCATCGAGCGAGTAGGCGCTTGGCTGGGCCTGCCCGCGGAATCGCCACATGGGCCCGGTGAGTGACAGCACGCAGCCATTCACCAGGTTGTTCTTGGTCGCCAGCGAGTCACGCAGGGAATCGGTAATCCTGAGACGAAGGTCCGAGTTGTCGCTGATGGCCGCAGTGGATACCACAGCGGAGAGGTGGCCGCCGCCGGCGAAGGTGAACTCGCTCTGGAGCGTGCAGGTCAGGGTGATCAGCTCGCTCTCGTAATCATCAAGGGCGTCGACGAGATCCGCCGCGTTGGAGACCTCCTGGGCCAGGGCGGAGACGTCGATCCCGCTCTCGAGAACTTCGTAGTCGGCCAGGGCGAGGATGGTGCGGGCATCGTAGATGGTGCCGAGCTCGGTGGCTCGAAGGCTGAGGAGATCGCCGACCTGGGGCTCAGGGTCGAGAGAGAGCGGATCGAGCTCAACGACGATCGCCGGGCCGGCGGCATCGGCCTGCAGGAAGAACCCGGCCGGGGCGCCGCCGACAGCCGGCCGCTTGTAGGTGACCATCGCGCCGGTAACCATCACATCGACCTCTCCATCTTCAGCGGCCCTGAGCAGGGCTATAGCTTCGGATGGGTTCGGCGGAGGCGCGACAACTTCACAGGCGGGAAAGGAGGCGCAGCCGAGACCGTCGGCGCTCGGGTCCAGTCCGCACTCCTGCCAGGGGGCGGGTGGAGCTGACGCTCCCAGGAAGAGATGACGCAGGAGATGACTCGGGTCGGAGATGTCCACCTCGCCGCTGTCATTGGAGTCGAGCGCATCCAGGCAGAGGGGGCCCTCGCCGCCCTGGAAGAGGTAGGCCAGGGTGAAGATCGCGTCGCTGAGATCTACCCTTGCATCGGTGTTGGAGTCTCCGCGCAGAAAGGCGTTATCGCCGGCTTTTACCAGCGGGCAGGCGCAGATGGCAAGGAGAGAAAACACTGTGAGTACATTGTGGAAACGGTTCTTGTGGTGCATTGTTCCGCCTTTTTGAGGAAAGCAGGAGGGTCCGGAGGGACCTCGGTTCAGACTACCCGAGGGGGCAGTGTTACCCGAGTTATGGGGGCAGTCAAGACTTTCCAATTCGATATTGACTGTCCGGGTGATCTCGTCGCACGATGTCCTCATCGTTTTCATTTGCGGACGATATGCATTCGGCCTTTTGAATAATACTGAGGAAGGAAATCCAGATGAAGCTGAAGCTGCTGGCCTGCCTGGCCCTGACGTGCTCTCTCTCTATCAGTTTGAATCCCGCCGCCGCAGCTGATCTCACCGCCGGCATGAAGCCGGCCAAGCTGGAGCTTAAATCAGCCGGTCCAGTGGCCTTCGGGCCCGATGGAATCCTCTTTGTCGCCGATCCGCTGGGCGCGACGGTTCATGCCATCGCGACCGGGGACACAGGCAAGTCCGCCAAGAGAAAGGCTGTCAGTCTCGAGGCTGTCGATCGGAAAATCGCCGCGGCCCTGGGTACGGCTCCCGACAAGATCCGGATTTCAGACCTGGCGGTCAACCCGCTCTCCGGGGTGGCCTACCTGTCGGTGGCGCGCGGCAGTGGGGTCGCCGCCCCGGCTGCCATCGTCACGGTCCGCGGGGACCAGCTCGAATTGCTCGATCTCTCCATCCTCAAATCAGCCAGCTTCGCCCTGTCCTCGGTGCCGGATGCCAAGGCCTCGACCGGCAGGGGACGCCGGCGTGAGAGCGCCCGGACGCAGGCGGTCACGGATCTCGGCTACGTTAACGGCCGGGTGCTGGTGGCCGGGATGTCCAACGAGGAGTTCTCCTCGAGCCTCCGGTCGATCCCCTTTCCCTTCGCCGGCTCCGGCAAGCCGGTGAGCGTGGAGATCTATCATGGGGCGCATGGCCGCTTCGAGACCCGCTCGCCGGTGCGAACCTTTGTTTCGCTGAACGTCGCCGGCCAGCCCTATCTCGTCGCCGCCTACCAGTGCACGCCGCTGGTGACGATTCCCCTGTCGGATATCAAGCCCGGAGCGCAGCTGAAGGGTAAGACGGTCGCCGAGCTCGGCAATCGCAACCGGCCGCTGGATATGATCGTCTATACCAAGGCGGGCAAGGAGTACATGCTGATCGCGAACTCCAGCCGCGGCATCATGAAGGTCTCGACCGTGGACCTGGAGAAATCTCCGGGTATCACCGAGCGCGTCTCGGGCGGCGGCAGCAAGGGGGTTCCCTACGAGACGATCAAGGGTTGGAAAGGAATCCTCCAGCTCGACAAGGCTGATGACACCACCGCCCTGGTGATGCGGGAGACCGAGGGAGGGTCCTTCAACCTGGAGACCCTGCCGCTTCCGTGAAAAGCGCCGCCGTGCGTTTTGTCCCGGGCGCCGTCGTCCTGGCTCTTCTTTGCGGGTGTGTCCAGCCCGTGAGGGAGGACATCTGCCCTGTTCGCATCGACCTGGTCGCCTCTGAAGATGGAGCCCTCCATTTCGAGGTTTCGGGTTTCGCCGCCGCCCGTGTCGACGAGGCTTCCCTGCGAGAGAGCTTCAGGGTCTACACCATCTTCGACAAGCGCTCCGCCGGCGAGGGGCTGCCTGCCATCGCGGGTTCCTATGTTTTCGGGGAGGGTGTCTTGCGTTTCAGACCCCGCTTCCCGCTCGAGGCCGGGCTTGGATATTCAGCCCGGCTCTATTCTTCTTCGGGCAGGTTCGAGGAGACCCGTTTTGATATTCCCAGGAAGGAGCTGGAGCGCGGCACGATTGTCGCCGCGGTCTATCCCTCAGTCGATGTGCTGCCGGAAAACCTGCTGAAGTTCTATATTCACTTTTCCGCTCCGATGAGTGTCGGCATGGCCTATGAGAATACCCGCCTGCTGGATTCAAACGGTAAGGTGGTCAAGTACCCCTTCCTCGAGCTGGATGAGGAGCTCTGGGATCCACGGGGCCGGCGCCTGACCATCTTCATCGATCCCGGCCGCATCAAGCAGGGGGTGCTGCCTAATGAGGTGGTCGGTCCGGTATTCAAGGAGGGGGAGAGCTATACTCTCGAGATCAGCGACCATTGGAAAGATGCCGCCGGCGCTCGCCTGCGCTCATCTTTCCGCAAGTCCTTCAGGGTATCCGAGGCGGATCGCCAATCGCCGCTGCCCGCGGCCTGGAAGCTCAGCGCTCCCGAGGCGGAAAGCAGGGAGCCGCTCAAGCTGGCCTTCGCGGCCCCTCTCGACCACGCCCTCCTCCACAGGCTGCTCTGGGTAGAGAACGCGGCCGGGGAGAGGGTCGCGGGGGAGGTTCGTGTCGAGGCCGGTGAGCGCGGCTGGTCGCTGCGGCCGGATACGAGCTGGAGACCGGGAGAGTACAGGCTGATGATTTTCAGCACCCTCGAGGACCTCGCCGGCAACGGCATCGACAAGCCCTTCGAGGTGGATGTCTTCGAGCAGGTCAGGGAGAGGGTGGAGTCGAAGACAGTCAGCCGGGCGTTCACCATCAGGCCGAGGCAGAGATGATGTCCTCGGGGAGCTCGGTCAGGTTCTCCAGCCTGTCGGCGTGAACAGCGTAGGTGTTTTCGACGCCGATCACTCCCCAGTCGGGGTGGGTGTATTTCGGTTCGATGGCGAGGGTGTTGCCTTCCACCAGCGGCTCGTCGAAGCGGGGGGCCAGCACGGGAAGCTCGTTGACCTCCAGCCCCACGCTGTGGCCGACAAACTTCACCGCCAGCTCTCCCGGCCCCATGAAGTTGTCGCCGAGGCCTTTTTCTTCGGCCAGGGCGATGAGCTCTTCATAGATGCGCGAGGGTATGGAGCCGACGCGGATGGTCTCCTCGCAGAACCTGAGCAGCTCGCGGGTCTTTTCGTAAATTTCGATGGCCCCGCCAGGCATGGTTCCCCGCACCGCCATACGCGTGCAGTCACTGTGGTAGCCCGAGAGGCTCATCAGGTAGTCGACGATGACCGGGGTGTCCGCTTCGATGGGGCTTCGCGAGCCGCCCTGCGAGACGCAGGTATGCGGTCCCCTGCCGCCGATCGGGAAGAGTGAATGGTTGGGCAGGGCGCCATCGGGTCCGCTGGTGACCGTTCCGATGCCGGTGCCTATGTTCATGCCTCGCAGCCGGATGATTCCGCAGTGGCCGAGCGTCCGCGCCCTGCAATCGAGCTGGTTCTGCAGCTCGCAGGAGGAGATGCCCTCGCGGCCTAGAAGCTCTGGTACCGACTCGAAGAGGAGACGCTGCGCCTCGGCCGCCCGTTTCAGCTCTCCGATCTCGTAGTCGCTCTTTGCCGCCCGGTTCGCCATGAGCAGGCGGGAGGCGTCGAGTACTTCAGTCCCTTCGCCCAGGAGCTTGCTGTAGAAGGCGCAGGTCGCCGCGGGCAGCACGTCGAGCTCCATGCCGATCTTCCAGGGAGGCGGGCCGCAGAGACTCGCGAGCCGCTCCGGCAGGCCCTTCATGCTCTCCAGCGGCTCGATGTGTTCCAGCGGCGAGTCTCCCCGGGCGCGTTCGAGCACCTTGCGCACGAGCAACCTCGGCTCCTCTGCGGGGGTGACGAGCAGGTGAGCGGTCTGGACGGTCCCGCTGAGATAGTAGAGATCAGCGGTATTGAGGACGATCATCGCGTCGAGGTTCGAGCCGGACGCCTTCATCAGGCCCTGGAGACGCTGGTGCCGGGCCTGGATTTCCGCCGAATCGAAGGGCTTCATACCGAGAGCATATCAGAAAAAACCGCGGTCGCCCTAGGCCTTGCTGATCTTCACCGGGCAGACCTTCAGCTCGGCGGTCTGGGTCACCGGGTCGTAGCCGGAGCCGGTGAGTATATTGACCGGGACATCGTTGAAGCTGAAGCTGCAGAAGACCGTTCCCCGGGGAGAGCGGGAGGTGGCCTCCACCTTGACCCGGACGGCGCCCCTGCGGCTGGCCATCTCGCACAGGCTGCCGTCTTCGAGGCCCCAGGCACTTAGATCGTCGGGATGGACCTCGAGGGTTTCCTCGCTCAGGAGGTAGTCGATTCCGTGCGCCCGGCCGGACTGGGTTCGGGTGTGGTAGGACGCCAGCCGCCGGCCGGTGGTCAGCCAGACGGGGTACTCCTCGTCGATTGTTTCAGCCGGGTCCCGGTAGTTCAGCACGGAAAAGATTCCCCGTCCGTTTTCAAACTCGCCCTCGTGCAGGATGGGTGTTCCGGGATGGTCCTTTTCGGGAACGGGCCACTGGTATTCTCCGTTTTCCACCCGGTCCCAGTCGAGTCCGGCATAGATGGGCGAGAGGCCGCAGAGCTCGTTGAAGACATCGCGGGCGGATTCGTATTCGAAACCGTCGATTCCCAGCCGCCTGGCGAGCTGGCTGACGATCCACCAGTCCGGCTTCGCCTGTCCGTGCGGCGTGACCGCGCCCCGCAGGCGCTGCACCCTGCGCTCGGTATTGGTGCAGGTTCCATCGGCTTCGCCGAAGCCGGCCGCGGGGAGCACCACGTCGGCCAGCTCCCCGGTCTCGGTCAGGAAGAGATCGATCACCACGAGATGGTCGAGGCTTTCGAGGGCATGCTGACAGTGCTTACGGTCCGGGTCTGAGACCAAGGTGTTCTCTCCATCGATGATCATCGCCCTGATCTGTTCGCCGCAGCGATCGAGAGCCGTCACCTTGGTGATGCCGACCTCTGCGGGGATTTCGCGGCCGTAGAGTTTCTTGAACTTCGCCTGGTTTGCCGGGTCGACAACCGCCTGGAAGCCGGGATAGTTCGCCGGGATGGCGCCGCTGTCGCCGGCTCCCTGGATGTTGTTCTGTCCGCGCATCGGGTTGATGCCGGTTCCTTCGCGGCCGATATGGCCGGTCATCAGGGCTATGTTGCAGAGGCTCTTGACGTTGTCGACTCCGCAGATGTGTTCGGTGATTCCGAGCGTGTAGTAGATCGCTCCGCGCTCGGCGCCGGCGTATAGCCGTGCCGCCGTCTCGATATCTGCGGCACTGCAGCCGGTGAGCTCCGCGGCCCATTCGGGGGTGAACTCCTCGAGGTGACGGAGGAATTCTTCCGAGCCGGTGGTGCGTTCATCGATGAAGTCTTCATCGGCTAGTCCCTCGCGGGCGATGACATGAGCCATCCCCAGCAGCAGGGCTACATCGCTTCCCACACGGATCGGCAGGTAGAGATCGGCCAGCTCGGCAAGCCGAATCCGCCGCGGGTCGGCGACGATCATGCGGGCCCCCTTCGCAAGGGCCTTCTTGATCCCGGTCGCAGCCACGGGATGGCATTCGGTCATGTTCGTTCCGATGCAGAAGATCACATCGGGCTTCTGCATATCGGCGAGAGGATTCGACATCGCTCCCCGGCCGATCGTGGCTGCCAGACCGGCAACCGTGGGGGCGTGTCAAGCCCGGCTGCAGTTGTCGATCTGGTTGGTACCGAAGCCGGCCCGGATAAACTTCTGCATGGTATAGGCGGCCTCATTGGGGGCCCGCCCGCTGGCGACCCCGTAGACACTTTCCGGTCCGTGATCATCCACGGCAGCCCGGAACCCGGCGGCAGCCCGGTCGAGGGCTTCGTCCCAGGTGGCCTCGTGGAGCTCCCCATCTTCTCCGCGCACCAGGGGTGTTGAGAGCCGTTCGGGGTGCTGTACGAAGTCGTAGGCGAACTGGCCCTTGACGCAGAGGGCCCCGAGGTTTGCCGGCCCGTCCATGGCCGGTTGCACCCCGACAATCGTGTCGTTCCGGGTCATGATGTCGACCGAGCAGCCGACACCGCAATAGGGGCAGATCGTCCGCGTTTTCTCGATCTCACCGGGCTCGCCCTCATACCGCATGGCCTTCCTGTCGCCGAGCGCCCCGGTGGGGCAGGTCTGTACGCACTGGCCGCAAAAGGTGCAGTCGGAATCTTTCAGCGACCCGTCAAACTCGGTGGAGATGCGGGTCTCGAAGCCGCGGTTGAGGATGTTGATGGCGTGGTCGCCCTCCTGCTCGGCGCAGACACGCACGCAGCGATAGCAGGAGATGCAGAGGTCGTAGTCGCGCAGGATGAAGGGGTTCTCGTCGTCGGTCCTGGAGCACCCGGAATGCGCGCCTTCAAAGCGCCCGGTGCGGGCCTCGTAGCGATCGACCAGCTCCGAGAGCTCCTGCGAGGCGTAGCCGCGCAGGGGATCGACGTCGACCTCGCGGTTCTCGCTGGCGACAAGCTCGAGGAGGATCTTGCGGTGTTCATCGATGGTCTCGGTCGAGGTGCGCACCTCCATTCCCTCGACGGCGGGGGTTGTGCAGGAGGCGACCGGGTTGCGGACTCCCTCGACCTCGACGACACACATGCGGCAGCCGCCGAAGGGGTCGAGGCGCTTGTCGTAGCAGAGCGTCGGGATCGCTGCTGAATTCCGGCTGGCGACCTCGTAGATCGTCTCCCCCGGCGTGAAGGAAACCTCCACGCCGTCGAGGATCATCTTGTTGGTGCCAGCCTGTTCTGTCATGTTCGTGTACCTGTCCAGTCGTCGGCTACTTGAGCTTCCGTCCGATGTCCTCCGGAAAATATTTTAGCAGACTATCCGTGATGAGCGGAGCGGCCATCCCGAGACCGCAGGCGCTCGTTGCCTTCATCACCTTGCCGATGTCGCGGACCTCGGCTTCCCATTGGGCCAGCTCCCCGGGGCCAGACTTGCCGCCAAGGCGCTCGGTGAGCCTCTTCGTCCCGATTCGGCAGGGAAAGCACTTGCCGCAGGATTCCTCGGCGAAGAACCCCATGGCGTTTTCGGCGGCGGCCACCATGTCTCGTCCCCGGTCGAAGACGATGATTCCACCCGCTCCAAGGAAGGAGCCGCGGCTGCGGATGCAGGGCTCGTCGAGGGTGATGTCCAGGTCGTCGCCGGCGAGGAAGCCGCCGGAGAGCCCGGCCATGGTGACGGCCTGGACCTCGTGCTCGCGGGCGGGGCCGCCAGCCCAATCGTAGAGCAGGGTCGACAGCGGCAGACCCATCGGCACCTCGTAATTGCCCGGGCGGGCGATATCTCCAGAGAGGCTGATGACCTTGGTTCCGGCGAGGTCTCCTTCTCCGAGAGCCTGGTACCAGCCCGCTCCACGCAGCACGATTGGCGGGGCGGAGACCAGGGTCTCCACGTTGTTGACCACCGTAGGCAGGTCTTCAAATCCGTGGGTTACCGGGTAGGGCGGCCGGTTGCGCGGGAAGGGATGCTTGCCCTCGAGGCTGTTGAGTAGCGAACCCTCCTCGCCGCAGATATAGGCGCCGGCTCCGCGGCGCAGGTAGATCCTGAAGTTGAAGTCGGCGCTGCCGAGTATGTTCTCTCCAAGAAAGCCGGCCTCTTCCGCTTCCGTGATGGCCCGGCCCAGGATGGAGAAGGTCTCAGGGTATTCGTAGCGCAGGTAGATGAAGCCCCGGGTCGCTCCCGTCGCTCTCGCGGCGAGCGCCATTCCCTCGATGACGGCGTGAGGATCGTGGTCCATGATCGCCCGGTCCTTGAAGCAGCCGGGCTCTCCCTCATCTGCGTTGCAGACGATGGTCCTGGGGTTCCCGGAAGCTTCGGCCACGGCTTTCCATTTTTGCCCGGTGGGAAAGCCGGCTCCCCCGCGCCCGGCGAGGCCGCTGTCGCTGATCTCGGCGACCAGCTCGGCTGGGCTCAGCTGGCTGACCGCCTTCTCGAGCGCCTCGTAGCCGCGGCTCTTCCTGTAGCCCTCCAGGGTCGAGCGCCCGGGCTCCCGGATGGAGGCGAAGACGCACTCCTCGAGACCGCCCGGGTTTGGCGCCGGCAGGGGAGAGGGCGACGCGCTGAGCTCGCCGGCGCTCCTGCCGAGGAGGACCTCGCCGCCTCGCAGCACCGCCACCGGTTCATCGCAGCGGCCGGGGCAGGGCATGGAGGCGGCGTCCTCGCCAAGCTCTCCGAGGATCTTCCCCGCATCTCGCAGGCAGCAGACCGGGCCGTTACAGACCCGCGGCTTTTCTTTTCCACCGGGCTCGGTCGAGAGGTGGTGGTAGAAGCTGATCGTGGTGTAGAGCTCGGCCAGGGGAATCCGCAGGCCGGCCGTTATCGCGCGGATGGACTCTTCGCTGAGATAGCCATCCCGGTCGTGAAACGCATGCAGCACCGGCAGCAGCGGCGCGGGTTCATCGAGCCAGGCTGCAATCAGGTCCTGGTCGCTCATGGGGGACATGGGTTCTCCTGCCGACTGGAATCGGGTCCCGAGCGGAGCTAGGGAGGCCCGGTGAGAGTGTCTGCGAATTCTCGATTATACAGGGAGGCTTTTCAAGTGAGGCTTTGTGGGGAGATGACAGCAGGAGAGCCTATTTTGCCGGCGGGGTGATGTTCCGGCCCTCGAGGAACCACTGCCAGATCGCCTCGAACTGTTTGCGGGCATCGCCGGTGTAATACGCCGTGAAGGGGCTGCGGGCCTCATCGTCCGCGAATTGAGGCATGCGGGAGTTTTTCACCACCCGGCTGGGATCGAGCATCCAGCGGTGGAAGTGCTCGCGGCGCAGGCGCTCGCTGGCGTACATGAAATTGGTGCCGGGCACCTCGAAAACAGCCTCGGGAAGTTTTTTCCCGACACCATGGCAGCTCACGCAGCTGAAGCCCCCGTCGCGAAGCGCGAGGCGTTTGCCGACCTTCGCCAGGGCTGGATCGGATTTTCCCAGGGGTTTAGAGACGGCCGGGTAGCCGTGCTGAAGAGCCAGGCCCCCGGCGATGCCCTGTGCCCGGGCCGGGAAGCGCGGCATCCGCGAGCGCAGCCAGGGGCGCAGCTCGTAGTCGAGCGTGCCGGCGAGCTGTTTTTTCGTCCATTCCGGCCGCAGCTTCTCACCGGTCCAGGTCAGTGGGGGTCTTGCCTGCACGACGCTGAATTTTTCCTCAGGGGATTCGGGCTCGTTTCCAGGCTCCTGCCGCTTGGCGACGAGGTGGGCCACCTCCTCCTCGAGAGTTGGCCAGCGTGCCGGATTGGAGTCGCGTTCGTGGCAGGCTCCGCAGAGCAGTTGCCGCATTTGCCGGGTGGCGAATTCAACCGGCGAGGAGCGATCCAGTGAGTCGAGGTGGGAGCTTGCGAAGCTCTGCAGCCTGGAGAGCTGTTCTTTCTTGAGTCCGAAGTTCGCGATGCCGTGGCGTGCAGGAGGGTCGGAAGAGAGGCAGCCACCTTTGAAGCCGCCCTTTTTCAGTGCAGCGATATTATTCGTGGCGGGGTAGGGGATGCCAGCCGGTCTTTTTTCTTCGGCCAGCTGGTGGCAATTGGCGCAGCGCAGCTTCTCGGCAAGCTCCTTGCCGAGAGCAGGATTCGGCGGGCGCTTGAAGGCCTGTGCTTTCTGCGGATCACCAGGCCGGGAGAGGAGAAAGGCGACGAGGGCTCCTGCCTCGGGGGCTTTCAGCTTCAGGTCACCCATGCGGATCCACTTGTAGTCCCGGTCAGGGTCGAGGAGAAATTCTTCGAGGGCCCGAGGGCGCCACTTCTCACCGATGTTGCGCAGCGAGATCCGGCCGGCGCCATCGATCTCTGCGGCTTTCCCGAGCGTGTGGCAATTGAAGCAGCCGAGGTCAGCGAAGAGCTCGCCGCCCTTTTTTATGACGGAGGGGTCTGCCGGGGGTTTGACCTTTCCGGGTTTTCCCTGCCCGGCGAGCCAGGCGGCGAGATCCCGGGCATTTTCCTGCGAACCAGTGCCGTGCAGCAGCCGGGGCATCGTCGCCTTCTTTCTGATGCTGCGAGGATTCTCGATCCAGCGTGCCAGCCACCCTGGCCGGAATTTCCTGCCGGCAGCCTGGAGGGTTGGGGCGTCTATGGAGAGCTCGGGCATCGAGGTTTTCAAAACCTCGGCTCCTGCATGGCATTTCACGCAGCGCAGGCGGGCAAAGAGTTCCCGTCCTTCCCGCAGGGAAGCGCTTTTCTGGGCATCCTCATCGAGAGAATCATGAAACAGGACCATGGGTGGAATCGGCTCTCTCTGCCAGTCGAAGGATGACCAGAAAAGACGCAATTCCGCAGTTTCTGCGGCCGGACCGCTGTAGGTCGCCAGCAGCGGTACCTTGCCGTTTTCGAGCTCAACGGTCACCGGTTTTTCTTTTGAGAGGTCCTCCCCGTCGGTGTCGATAATCTTTTTCCCCGCCAGGGTGAGGGTGAAATGGCCGCGGCCTTCGATGCTGAAGGTGAAATCATCGGCGAGATCGATATCGAGAAAACCGCGCCACTGAGCCTCGACCCGGCCCGGCTCCAGGAAGGGCGAGAGGATACTTCCTGCCGGGTTGTAGAGAGCGACCAGCCGCGCGATGCGGCAATCGGTTTCCTTCTCCTTGTCCCCGGCAGAGAAACACTGCAGCAGCCCGGGTGCGTAGCGGGGCGCATTGGCGTTCTCCTCTGCGCAGAGTCCATTTGCTGCGGCGCAGAGGATAAGTGTTGCGATCATTGAAAGCGACCGGAAGTGCTTGTTCATTCTTCCTGTTGGCTCCTGCCATCGTGAGCCTGACAGCATACTCCATGCGGCGGCCTCGATTAAGAAGCTTGTAGTGCAGGTGGAAGTTCCCGCCGGCCTTCCGGTAATCCCGCCGCTCAGCCCCCCCGCCTCCGGAAGGCACTTGTTACGGGAGGCTTCCTCGATTTAGAATTGGCCTCTCATTCGTTCGAGGTCGAAATAAAAATTTAATAGAGGAAGAGTCCGCAATGTTCAGCGCATCCCGTTTTTTCTCCTGCTTCGTTCTTCTGTTTGCTCTTGTCATTCTCGCTGCCGGTTGTGGTAAGGGGGGAGACGAATCCGCGGCCCCGGCCAAGCCTGCCGAGCCCGAGAGCGCGGCAGATTCAACCGCCCCGAGCAAGCCTGCTGAGCCCGAGAGCGCGGCAGCTTCAACTCCCCCGGCCAAGCCTGCTGAGCCCGCCGGCGCTGGCCCCAAGAAACGCATCATCATCCTGACCAACGGAACCTCTCCCTTCTGGGACGCTGCCAAGATCGGCGCCCAGGAAGCGGCGGCGGACCTCAAGACCGCCGAGGCTGGGCTGCGGGTCGTTGTTGATACGAATGATTTTTCCGACAAGGGACAAATCGATAAGCTGCGTTCCTACCAGGGCATGTCCGATGTCGCCGGGGTCGGAATCTCGATCACCAATTCGGGCAACTCCAGTATCGCCGATGAGCTTCGCAAGCTTGCCAAGCAGGGCGTCAAGGTCATCACCATCGATTCGGACGTCGACCGGAAGAACGACCGTGATTCGAGGATCGCCTACATTGGAACCGACAACGTCTACGGCGGCGAGGAGCTCGGCAAGGCGGCGAAGGGCCTCAAGCCTGCGGGTGGCAATTACGCCACCTTCGTCGGCCTCAAGGGCGCCGCCAACGCGATTGAACGTATCGGCGGCTTCGGAGTCGGCGCCGGCGACCAGTTCAAGCAGAAGGAAAATTTCGGCGATGGGGGTGACCAGAACACCGCGCGCAAGAACGTGCGTGACGCGATTGACCGCAACGCGGACCTCGATACCCTGGTGGGCATCTGGTCGTACAACGCTCCGGCGATCGTGGATATCGTCACGCAGCTTAAGCGGCGTAAGGATTTCACCATCGTCACCTTCGATGCCGAGCCGATCGCTATCGATCACATGAAGAACGGCATGATTGACGCCATGGCGGTTCAGAATCCCCATGCCATGGGCTACGAGGGTGTGCGCATGCTCAAGGCGCTCATCACCGATGATAAGGACGCGCTCGCTGCGATGGAGAAGCGCATGAACCGTACCGAGGAGAAGGATCTCTTCGATACCGGCCTGAAGATTATCATTCCCGATGAGGGTTCGCCCCTGGCGGACACCAAGTTCGGTGACAATACCAACAAGCTGACCCTCTCGAAATTCACAGAGTGGCTCAAGAGCAAGGGGCTGCAGGGGTCCTGATGGCTTCGAATCCTGGCGAAGGAATCCAGGGGTCTCATTCCTCCAGCAGCCTGTCGCGTCTGTACAGCCGGTACGCGACCGAGTGCGGCCTGCTCATCGCGATCTTCGCGGTGGTCGTGATAGCGATTCTTATCGATCCGACCAACGCCTATCTCGAGAAGCCCTGGTACAATGCCACGGAGATCCTGAGGCACGCCTCGATTCTCGGGATTTTCGCCATGGGAGCCGGGATCGTCATCATCTCCGGCGGCATCGATCTCTCCAGCGGCTCGGTGATCGCCTTCAGCGGCGTGATCTGCTGTTCCATTATCCTCGGGCTCTGTCAGTACGCGGGGCTGGTAGATGACACGGGCAACCCGGTCACCGCGAATCTTCCTGTCTGGATCCTGGTGGCGGCGATTTCAGGAACCCTTGGCGTCGCCTTCATCGTAGGTAGCTTTCACGCCTGGCTCATCACCGTGATTCGCCTGCCGCCCTTCATCGCGACCCTGGCCTCCCTCGTCGGGCTCAGGAGCCTGGGGCGGGTGCTCATCCAGGATGTGAACCGGGTCTTTACCTCGAACGCCAACACCCAGATCTACATTCGTGACGCGACCTACAAGTCCCTGGGTAACGAGTGGTATATACCGGTGATCATCTGCGCGGTGGTGGCGCTGGCGCTCTTTACGCTCATGCGCTCGACGGTCACCGGCCGTCACCTCTACGCTATCGGCGGCAACGAGGACGCCGCCAGGCTCAGCGGCATCTCGATTGAAAAGAAGAAGTGGCTGGCCTATTGCATCGGCACCATGACCGCCGCTCTCGCCGGGATCCTCTATTCGAGCTATGTCGGCGGCGCCATGCCGGACCGAGACGGCCTGGGCTATGAGCTCAACGCGATCGCCGCTGCCGTTGTCGGCGGCTGCTCCCTGGCCGGTGGACTGGGGACGATCTCGGGGATCGTGCTGGGGGCGATCTTCCTGCGAGTTGTTATCGATGCGGTGGCGAAGACGGTGAAGGATAATCCCGACGAATTTCAGGGAATGATTGTCGGTCTGCTGGTGGTCCTCGCCGTAACATTCAACGAGCTGCGATCGCAGAAGGGAGACCGCAAGAAATTCTTTCCGGGCGCCCTGGGTATCGTGAATATTATTTCTCTTACCGTCCTCATGGGAATTGTGGCTGTGCTGGTTACCAGTGACGGAGATTCTTCAACGGATGACTCACGGGATAAACTCTTCGCCGGCTGCATTGTCGCCGGGGTCACCTTTGCTGTGCTGGTCGCTCGGAAAATGTTTGAGTCTCGCCCTGCTGTGGGGCAGGGCCCGGTTCCAGTTCCAATTCCAATTACTGTAAACGTGCGGGACGTTTCGTCTACAGAAGATCCTTCGACTGAGATAGGAAAGCAGGAAATCGAAGGCAGGGAACCAGGAGGAGAAGATGATGAAGGGCGGGACTCATGAGTGCCTCGGCATTGATCAGCATCCGCGAGGTCACCAAGCGCTACCCGGGAGTGGTGGCTCTCGATAGCGTCAACCTTGATATTCGCGAGGGCGAGTGCCACTCGATCGTCGGCGAGAACGGCGCCGGCAAGAGCACCCTGATGAAGATTCTCTCGGGAGTGATCACGGACTACGAAGGCGACCTCGAGCTGAGGGGCGAGAGGATTCGTTTTTCCGGCACACGCGCCGCCGAGGCGGCGGGGATCAGCATCATTCACCAGGAGCTCAACCTGGTCGAGGAGCTGTCGGCGGCGGCTAATATCTTCCTGGGTCGTGAGAAGGTACGCGGTCTCGGCCTGCTCGACGAAGCTTCGATGGAGCGGGCCGCAGGTGAACTGCTCCAGAGCCTCGAATGCGATGTCGATCCGCGCGAGCGGGCGGGAGCCCTGCGTGTGGGCGACCAGCAGCTCATCGAGATCGCCAAGGCGCTCTCGCTCAACACCGAGATCCTTATCATGGATGAGCCCACGAGCGCGCTGACAGAGTCGGAGGTGGCTCGGCTCTACCGGGTTATCGAGCGTCTGCGCGAGCAGAACGTGACGATTCTCTACATCTCGCACAAGATGGACGAGATCTTCAGGATTTCCGACCGGATCACGGTCCTTCGCGATGGCCAGCTTGTCGAGACAGTCGACCGCGAGGCGACCGACCCGCGCCGGATTACCCACCTGATGGTGGGCCGGGAGATCGAGGCGACGAGCTTCGATGAGCCGCGCAAGCCTGAAGGTGAGATCCTGCGGGTAGAGAACCTGTCGCTGCCCTGGCCGGGCCATGCCAAGGAGTGGCGCCTGCGTGATATCAGCTTCTCGCTGCAGAGCGGTGAGATCCTCGGTATCGCCGGCCTCATGGGGGCCGGGCGTACCGAGCTCATGGAGTGTCTCTTTGGTGCCTCAGAGATTCCCTACCAGGGAGAGGTTGTTCTCGATGGAGAGAGTGTTCGCTTCCGGCATCCTGCCGAGGCCAAGGCGGCTGGTGTCGCTCTTGTCACAGAGGACCGCAAGCGTCTCGGGCTCTTTTCCCAGATGAGCGTCGGCAACAACATCACCATGTGCACCCTCGATGAGCTGGTCTCCATGCCGCTGCGGCAGATTGACCGGCGCAAGGAGACGGCCGCCGCCGAAGAATCGATCAGCCAGCTGGCGATCAAGACCTCCGGCCCGGATGCCCAGGTCACCAGCCTCAGCGGAGGCAACCAGCAGAAGACCATTATCGCCCGCTGGCTGCGGACCAATCCGAAGGTCCTGCTGCTCGACGATCCCACCCGGGGAGTCGACGTCGGGGCCAAGGCCGAGCTCTACCGCCTGATGGACAGCCTCTGCCGCGATGGCCTGGGGATTCTCCTGACCTCCAGCGAGCTTCCCGAGCTGCTCACGGTCTGCGACCGCATCATCGTTTTCTGCGAGGGCCGTCTCACCGGGGAGTTCACCCGCGAGGAGGCCACCGAGGAGAAGCTGATGGAGGCCGCGACCCAGCTCGAGTAGCTGTCCGCCGCGCCTTACTCGTCCTTGAAGCTGATAAGCTCGATGTCAAAGATCAGCGTCGCCTTCGGCGGGATGACCGGAGGGCGGCCGCCCTCGCCATAGGCCGAGGAATACGGGATGATCAGCTTGCGCTTGCCGCCGGGCTTCATGCTTCCAACTCCTTCGGTCCACCCGGGGATGACCCGGTTCAGCGGGAAGGTCGCCGGCTGGCCGCGCTTGACGGAGCTGTCAAATATGGTGCCATCGACCAGGTACCCGCTGTAGTGCACGGTGCAGGCCGAGGTGGGCTTCGGCGAGGGGCCCTTACCGACCTTGATGTCGTAGTACTGGAGGCCGGTCTTGGTTGTTACGGGCTCGCCGGTCACAGCGTCTCCGGGGTAGCGTGGTACCACGGCGCTCGAGGCCACCTTGCCGGTGTTTGCATCGATGCTCACCCGGGTCTGCTTGCCTCCGCCGTAGATGGTCACCTCAACCGAGGGCTTCTCGGCATCGAGCTTCATCGCCGCGCTATGGGCGACGCCCCCGGCGCTCTTTTCAGCCGTGGCGATGGCGGTGGCCAGGCTCGTTTTCGAGGCGCGAATCAGCTTTTCCGTCGAGCCGGCCTCGGGGGGCAGCGTGGTGTAGTCCTGGGCAATGATGCCGAGTCCGAGGATCGCGGTTAAAGCTGCGGCCGCGCAGACAAGGGCGCTTTTGCGGTTCATGTGAGTTTCCCTGAGTTAGAGGATCATGGAAGGGGCAGGACAAGGTATCCGGCATTCAGAAGGTCCGCCCATGTTACAGACTTTGAGTCACGGGTGGAAATAATTGCGGACGCCGCCGCTGTTTTTCCAGGTCTCGGAAAGCACTCAGGCGAGGATGTTTCCGATGACCTTGGCCTCGAAGGTGCCGGTGAGTTTTTCCTCGAAGCCGTTGCGATTGTAGGTCAGCTTCTCGTGGTGGAGGCCGAGCTGGTGAAGGATGGTCGCGTGCCAGTCCTGCACGGTGACGCGGTCCTTGACCGCGGAGAAGCCGAGCTCGTCGGTCGCGCCGTGGATGGAGCCTCCCTTGATTCCCCCCCCCGCCATCCAGGTGCACATCGCGTTCTTGTTGTGGTCTCGGCCGGCGTTTTTCTCGCTCTTGTTGTCGCCGAGCTGGGCAATCGGAAGGCGGCCGAACTCTCCGCCCCAGACCACCAGGGTGGAATCGAGGAGCCCCCTCTCCTTGAGATCCCGCAGCAGGGCGGCGATGGGCTGGTCGGTCCTCGCGCACGCTGACTTGAGCCCCTTGAAAATCTGCGTGTGATGGTCCCAGACCTGGAATTCGAGAAAGAGCTGTACGAATCGGACTCCGCGCTCGACCAGCCGCCGGGCGATGAGGCAGCGCTTTCCGTAGGAGTCGGTAGGCTCTCTGCCGATTCCGTACATCTCCCTGGTCTGTTTGTTTTCGCTGTTGATATCGAGCGCATCGGATGCCTCCAGCTGCATCCTCGCCGCGAGCTCATAGCTGGAGATCCTGGCTCCCAGCTGTGGCTGCGCCGGCCTGCGGCTCTTGTGGATTCGGTCGAGCCTGGCGATCAGGTCGCGCTCCTCGGTGGTGATTCCCACAGGCTCCTTGAATTCGGGCTTCAGGTTGAGGATCGGGGATCCGGTTGAGCGAAAGCGGGTTCCCTGGTAGAGGGGCGACAGGAAACCGGATTGCCAGTTCTGGTGATGGTTGACCGGGAGCCCCTTGG
>Ga0310124_10001241_pt1 | contig 17823 bp, 16 predicted proteins | sample CB11b_AW_Bot5_MG_FD_203507 | JGI IMG/M metagenome (GOLD analysis project Ga0310124, IMG submission 203507) | Marine microbial communities from Western Arctic Ocean, Canada - CB11b_AW_Bot5 | ecosystem: Environmental > Aquatic > Marine > Oceanic | place: Canada: Western Arctic Ocean | collected... | reverse complement strand
GAGAATCGCGCACCGGCCAGTTTCGCGCCGCGCTCGAAGTCGATGATCCCGAGCGCCGGGCCGAGCTCGGCGTGAGACTGGGGAGCGAAGTCGAAGGTGGGTGGCTCGCCGTGACGGCGGACCTCGACGTTGTCTGCCTCGCCCACCCCGATCGGTACCGATTCGTGCGCGAGATTGGGCACCTTGAGCAGGAGCGCGTGGCGCGCCCGTTCCACCTGGTCGAGTCGGGTCTCCGCGGTCTCGATGGTGGCGGTGTGCGCCTGGCCAGCCTCCATCAACGCGTCGGTCGGCTGGCTATCCCGTTTCGCTTTCCCGATCTGCACCCCGAGCGCCTTCTTGGCGTGCCGCGCGGCTTCGAGCCCAGGGAGGATGGCCCGGCGTTCGCTGTCCAGTCGACGCAGTTCGCCCACGAGGTCGTCGAGGCCGCCCCCTCGCTGGGCGAGGCGCGTGGCGACGTCCGAGGCCTCGTCACGAAGCAGTGCGGGATCGAGCATGGTGGGGCGGGGGTGTCAGTCGCTGGACGACGAGCCGTTCTTGCTTGACGTTGTGGGGGTAGAGGAGGAGGACGTGTCGGAACCCTTCGTGGCTTTCGACTCGCCGTTCTGTGTTTTTTTGGTGTCGGTCTTGGTGGTCTTCTCGTCCGACGACTTCCCTTCCTCGGAGGCCTCGGTGTCCGACCGCCCTTTGTTTGCGTAGTCGGTGACATACCAGCCCGTGCCCTTGAATTGAATGGCCGGGGACGAAACGAGCTTGCGAATGGCCCCGTCACACTTGGGGCAGACGGTCAGCGGCGGGTCGGAGAATTTCCGGATCTGCTCAAAACGGTGCCCGCACGCGTCGCACTGGTATTCGTAGAGTGGCATGTGATGCTGTCCGGCTCCTGGGTCCGGATGTCCTGGCGCCGACGGCGGAACAGGTGATGGTACCGGCTGGCCGGAGACGCGTCAATCCAGCAGCTCGTCGCCGGTATCCCCGAGCAGCAGCGTACGATGGAGCCAGATCGGAACCGACCCGTGCCCGAGCAAGCGGTCGTGGAATGACTTGAGCGAGAACGACGAACCCTCGCGGGCCTGGAGGTCCGCGCGGAGCTTGCGCAACATGAGGCGACCAGCGGCGTACAGGACGTAGGCTGGGTCAAACGTCCCTCGCTCCGCTTCGCGCCGCGCGTTGCCCTCTTCCAAATGCGCTTCGTCCTGGAAGAATCGGACACCCTGCTCGACGGACATGTCCTCGGTATGCAGGCGTATCCCGACAACCATCCGCGCCAGACGCAGCAACACTTCGGCGGTCTGGCCGAGCTCGATACGGTCGTTGTCTTTCGCCAAACCTTCTTCCACCATCATCTGTTGGCAGTAGTGCGCCCACCCCTCCACGAAGGACACGGGGGCGAACAGGGTCGACTTCCGGACGGTCCGTTGGAGCCCGCGCTGATGGCAGCGGTTGAGAAAGTGGCCGGGGTAGGCCTCGTGCACGGAGACCGACCAGAGGGTTGCCACGTTGAGGTCACGCAGATGTTGTTCGGCGCGCTCGGCGGACCACGAGGGATGGGCGTCAGTCACGTAGTAGTACGACGGCAACGACTTCGACTCGAACGGGCCTGGACTCCACACGCTGGCGGCCGTCCAGCGGTAGAAGTCCGGGGTCGGGGCCACGATGATCGGCTCGGCGTCGGGGACGGTCACGATCGCGTGGCGCTCAACAAAGGCCCGGAGGTCGTCGAGCTGGGTCCGCACTGTCGTGATCAAGTCGCCGGGCGCGGGGTGCTGTGCCTTCACGCCGGACCACACGTCAGTGGCGTCGGCCCCCGGGTCAATTATGGCGGCCACCTCCCGGAACTTGTCCTGGGTACGGACCAACTCGCCTTCGGCGATAGCGAGCAGCCGCTCGGCACTGATGGCGATGCCATCCTGATGTCGCAACCGGCCTTCAAAGCGCTCGCGACCGAGCCGGAAGGTCGCGCGACTGTGAGGCGCCTGCGTGTCGCGCAGGTGGCTGGTGTACCGCCGGATGGCGTCGGTGGCCTCGGTCGCCGCGTCGGCGAGGTCGCCGAGCAGGTGCAGATCTGCCAGCTGCCGGAAGGCTCGGGGGAGGTCGCGTTCGATGAACGTCACGACCCCGTCGAAGGTCTCGGCTCCGGTCTTGATGAAGATGCCGGGCGGGTCTTCGACGTTGGTCTGTGCGGCCTCGATGAGCCGCGGCGTCTGGCGTAACTTGGAGACCACGCGGCGGGCGCGCTCCTCGACCGGCGCGAAATCGAACAACGCCTGGCGGGCGAGCGTGGTGGACAGCAGTGCGGCGTAGAACTGCGGGTCACGCTCCCACGGGCGGACTTCCTCAAGCTCGAAGATCCGGCCTCGGATGTCATCGGTGAGCATGCGGCGCTCGAGCTGCTCTTCGGCGGTCAGGCTGCGAGTGGAAATCCGGTCAAGACGACGCGCGAATCCGCCCAGTTCGTGCCCTTTGGTCTCGATGGCGGCTCGGGAGAGGTCCTCAAGGCGGTCGTCGTGCGTATGGACTCCATCGGCGGCGGCAGCGCCGGGGGCGCTCTCGTGCAGAAAGTCCAGGTACTGGTCGGCCAGATGTGACAGGGGTTCCGTCGTGTACATGCGTAATCGGCGCGGCGCCTCCGTGACCCGGTTCCGGTCGGTCTTCCGCAGAGCCCGGGTTGGTCAGCACAGGGGGCCCAGAGCGGTGCACTCCGTTGAATGTTACAATAACGGGCCTTCCGCGTCCCGTGATGTCTGGCACGCTCTATCTGGTCGCTACCCCGATTGGGAACCTGGAGGACATCACCCTCCGCGCGATCAGAATTCTTGGCGAAGTCGACCTGATCGCCGCCGAGGACACCCGACACACAGCGACGTTGCTGAGGCATCACGGGATCAGCACCAAGACAACCAGCCTGCACGAACACAACGAACGACAGAAGTCACCGGGGCTGGTGGCCCGTCTTCTCGAGGGTTCATCGATCGCGCTCCTGTCTGACGCGGGGACCCCGGTTGTCTCAGATCCTGGCCTGGTGTTCGTGCGTCAAGCGCTTGACGCCCAAGTCCAGGTCGTGCCCCTACCAGGGCCGTCTGCAGCAATTGCCGCGCTGGTTGCGTCGGGCGCGCCTCCGCACAGTTTTACTTTTGTCGGGTTTCCTCCTCGTAGGTCAAATGACAGAAAAAAGTGGTGCCTGGACCTCGCCTCTGAAACGCGCACCCTGATTTTCTTCGAATCGCCGCACCGAATCCGCGCCACGTTGCGGATTGCGCGCGAATGCTGGGGTGACCGTCAAGTCTCCATCTGCCGAGAGCTCACGAAGATCCACGAAGAATTGGTCACAAGACCTATTTCGACGCACATCGACACGATATCGTCACCGCGAGGCGAGTACACCTGCGTGGTCTGGCCTCCAGCACAGTCGATTTCTGTCGAGCCAGCATTGCCTGGACATTCGATTTTGCAAAACGAGTTTGGTCAAACAACAGAACAAATGGGATCTCGGCGGACTGCCATGAAAGTGATGGCGCAAAAATACGGCCTCAGCGCGCGTAACATGTACGCCGAACTACACAAGTTAAAATAATTGGTCTAAAGACCGAAAACGTGGTCTCGTGGAACACGCCACAAGGGGTGCCTTGACCGACCTGCAGCCGTTTGCTAACGTTGCCGGTCGATCTAATCATCGTCCGCCAGACCCCGCGCCACGGCGGCACCGAAGGAGACCGAATGGCCAAGCAGCGACGCCCCGCGGCGCGCGCCGCCGCGACCAAGACCGCGGCCCGGACAAAGCGGCCAAAGGTCGCCACCGCGGAGAAACGCACGACAGCTGGCAGTCGCAAACGCCCATCCCGCTCGCCGGCGGTGGCGAAGGTCGGGGTCGCGTATGCCAAGGCGGTCGCGTTGTACGAGAAGGGTCTCAAGGCCCTCCAACGGCACCGCTACGACGCGGCATCCACTGCGTTCCGGCAGCTCCTCGAACAGTATCCGGACGAGCGGGAATTGCACGAACGCGCGCGTCTGTACATCGCCGTGTGCGAACGAGCGACCGGTCCACAAGCAAAGCCACCGAAGGGCGCCGACGAAAGAATCCTGGCGGCTACCTTGGCACTCAATCGTCATGATGTCGACGGCGCACTCGCACTGCTCCGCACCGCCGCGGCCGCAGATTCGAGCAACGATCACGTGCAGTACATGCTGGCGCTCGCGTATGCCCAGCGCCCTGACGCGGATACGGCGGGACGACACTTGAGCAAGGCGATTGCACTTAATCCACGAAACCGGCTCAATGCGAAACACGAGCCCGATTTCGACCCCATCCGAGGAAGCCAGCCCTTCCTTGACGCCATCGAGACCCGGTAAGCCCCTCGCGTCTCGAGCTGACGGCGCCCGCCGCCGAATCGATTACACTGGACCCGGATAGTTTCCGAGCGAGGCGTTCGTCTGGCAAGGCGCGGAGCGAGCAGCCAGGCGGGCTGTGACCGACGAAGTAACACCGCCAGACGGACGCCTCGCTCGGAAACTTAGCTGGAATGTCACGTCACGTCCTGATCCTGGCGGCCGGGCAAGGCACCCGGATGCGGTCGTCGCAGCCCAAAGTGCTGCATCGGCTGGCCGGACTGGCGTTGATTGAACATGTCCTTCGGGCGGCGGAGGCAATGAATCCAGCCACCACGGGGGTCGTCGTCGGGCACCAGGCGACTCAGGTGCAGGCGGGGCTGGTCGACCGCTCGTCGCTCCGATTCGCGGTGCAATCGGAGCAATTCGGAACAGGTCACGCGTTACTCCAGGCCGCGCCGATGCTCCAGGGACAACGCGGCACGCTGGTGGTACTGTCAGGCGACGTGCCGTTGGTGCGAGCCGCCACGCTCGAGCGTCTGGTCGCCACGCATGAAAGGACCAAAGCCGCCTTCACGGTGGTGACGGCACAGGTGGCGCGTCCGTTCGGATACGGGCGCATAGTGCGGACCGAGGGTCGACTCACCGGGATCGTCGAGGAGCGAGATGCATCGGACGCGCAGCGGCAACTGAAAGAGATCAACAGCGGAATCTACGCGTTCGATCTCGATCCGCTCTTTGACGCCCTCCAAGAGATTCCACGCGGCGGCGCCGTCAACGAGATCTATCTGCCCGGACTCGTGACGATCTACCGGAGCCGCGGGTTGCCGGTCGAAACCATCGACGTGTCGGACCCCGACGAGGTGCGCGGCATCAACAGCCAAACCGAGTTGGCGGAGGTCAGACGGATCATGAGACAGAGCAAGAACGAAGAGCTCATGGCGGCGGGGGTCACGATCGAAGACCCGGCCACCACCTACGTCGACGTGGACGTCACGGTGGGTCCAGATACGGTGATTCACCCTGGTGTGTTTCTCGAGGGTCGGACGACCGTCGGGGCCCGGTGTGAATTGCACGCGGGCGTTCGGATCGTCGATTCGACGCTTGAAGACGGCGTGCTGGTCAACAACCATTGCGTCATTCAGCGGAGCCGGATCGCGGAGGGCGCTCGAGTGGGGCCGTTTGCCCATTTGCGAGAGGGCACGGTGGTCGGAGCAGAGGCGAAGATCGGCAACTTCGTCGAAACAAAGAAAACATCGTTGGGGCGCGGGTCAAAGGCGAATCATCTGACGTATCTGGGCGACACCTCGGTGGGCGACGGCGCCAACGTTGGCGCCGGGACGATCACCTGCAACTATGACGGCGTGAACAAGCACGCGACCGCGATTGGGCACAACGCCTTCATCGGCAGCGGTACGCAGCTGGTGGCGCCGGTCTCGGTGGGCGACGGCGCCTACATCGGAGCCGGTTCCTGTATCACGGAGGACGTCCCGGCCGGCGCCCTCGGCGTGGCCCGCGGCCGGCAGGTCAACAAGACCGAGTGGGCTCCACGCCGCCGGGACGAACAGGACTCGTAGCGGACTCAGGACACCAGGCTCGACGTCTATGTGCGGCATCGTCGGTTACATCGGGGACAAGCCGGTCGTTCCGATCCTGATCGAGGGACTGCGACGACTGGAGTACCGCGGCTACGACTCCGCCGGCATCGCCCTCGTGGGTGACGGGCTTGAGATTCGGCGCAGTGCCGGCAAGCTGGCCCGTCTGGAGGAAGTGATTGCCGCCAAGCCGGTGGACGGCGATTACGGTCTGGGCCACACCCGGTGGGCCACCCACGGACGACCCACGGAGGAGAACGCCCACCCTCACCGCGATTGCACCGGCCGGACCGTGGTCGTGCACAACGGCATCATCGAGAACTACCTGGATCTGAAACACGAGCTCGAGGCGGACGGGCACCACTTCCAGACCGAAACCGACACCGAAGTGCTCGCCCACCTGGTCGAGCGAGAAATGCGCGACGACGGGCTCGAGTGTGCGGTGCGACGCGCACTGGTCGCGGTCAAGGGACTCTTCGGGCTGGTCCTGCTCAGCACCGACGATCCGCAGAAACTGGTCGCGGTGCGCAACGGACCGCCGATCTTGGTCGGGCTGGGCGATCAGGAATTCTTCGTCGCCTCGGATGTGCCGGCCATTCTGAGCCACACCGGTGATGTCGTCTTTCTGGGAGACCAGGAGATGGCCGTCATCACCCGCGCCGGGGTCGAGTTCACCGACTTCGACGGCGCCGCGGTGCATACGACGACCCAGCGCATCACCTGGGACCCGGTGATGGCCGAGAAAGCCGGCTACAAGCATTTCATGTTGAAAGAGATCTTCGAGCAGCCGTGGGCGGCTCAGGAGACTGTGCTGGGGCGCGCGTCGCTTGAGTCGGGCCAGGTGTTCCTCGGTGAACTGGAGATTCCTGAGGCGCGGCTGCGCGCAGTGGAGCGGATTGTCCTGCTGGCGTGCGGCACATCCTGGCATGCGGCGCTCATCGGCAAGTTCGTGATCGAACAACTGGCGGGCGTGCCGGTAGAGGTCGACTACGGGTCGGAGTATCGCTATCGCGACCCGATCGTGACCGCCGCGACGCTCGCGGTCGTCATCACCCAATCAGGCGAGACGGCGGACACGCTGGCCGCGCTGCGCGAGGCGCGCCGGCAAGGCGCGGTCAGCATCGCCATCTGCAACGTGGTGGGGAGCATGGCGACCCGCGAAGCCGACGCCACCGTGTACACCCATCCCGGTCCGGAAATCGGCGTCGCGTCCACCAAGGCATTCACATCACAACTGGTCGCGCTCCACTTGCTGGCGCTGTATCTGGCGCAGGTGCGAGAGACTCTGGCTCCCGAGGCAGCACGGGGCCATCTCGAAGACCTGAACCACCTGCCCCGGTTGCTCAAGCAGGCGCTCAGGTGTGATCAGGCGATTCAGGCCGTGGCGCGACGCTTTCATGCGCATCGCAATTTTCTATACTTGGGCCGTGGCATCAACTACCCGATCGCCCTCGAAGGTGCGCTGAAGCTCAAAGAAATCTCCTATATTCACGCGGAAGGCTATCCAGCCGGGGAAATGAAACATGGCCCGATCGCCCTCATCGACGAAGACATGCCGGTGGTCGCGCTGCTGCCGTCGGGCCCAATGTTTGAGAAGATGGCGTCGAACCTGCAGCAAGCCAAGACGCGGGGCGGGGCCATCATCGCCGTCACCAACACCAGTCACGAGGAGATTGCCCCGCTGATCGACCCGTCCCGGGATGCCATCATTGCGATTCCCGATTCACCGCGGCTTATCACCCCCATTGTGATGGTGGTGCCGCTGCAACTGCTCGCGTACCACATCGCCGTCCGGCGTGGCTGTGATGTGGACCAGCCGCGCAACTTGGCGAAAAGTGTCACGGTCGAGTGACCGACCCGACCGCGTGGCCCGTCCCGGTATGGACTTCCTGGAGCAATTGAACCCGGAGCAGCGGGCGGCGGTCGTGCAGACCGAGGGACCGCTGCTGATTCTGGCCGGGGCCGGGTCGGGCAAGACCCGCGTCATCTCCTCTCGCGTGGCCTACCTGGTTGGCGACGGACACGCCGAACCGGATCAGGTCCTGGCCGTCACCTTCACGAACAAGGCGGCGGCCGAGATGCGAGAGCGGGTCGAGCGGCTCCTAGCCGCCGATTGCAGCCGGCTCTGGGTGTCAACCTTCCACTCCTTCTGTGCTCGGCTCCTCAGACGCGAGGGGCCGGCCATTGGCCTGTCCCGCGACTTCGTGATCTATGACTCGGCGGACCAGTTGGCCGTCGTGCGGCGAGCGCTCCGGGAGCTGAACATCGACGACAAGATGCTGCCGGCCCGGCAGGCGCTGTCCATCATCAGCCAGGCGAAGAACCAGATGACGGACCCGGAGTCGCTCCGGACTGAGGGCTGGAGCGCTCGGGGCGAGATGGCGGCCAAGGTTTTCGAGCGATACCATCGGGCGCTCGATGACGCCAACGCGCTCGACTTCGATGACCTGTTGCTCCGTACGGTCGACCTGTTCGCCACTGTCGAACCGGTCAAGCGCCGGTACACCGAGCGGTTCCGGTTCATCATGGTCGACGAGTACCAGGACACGAATCAGCCGCAGTACACGCTGATTCGGCATCTCGCCGACCACCATCGCAACCTCTGCGTGGTGGGAGACCCGGACCAGTCCATCTACAAATGGCGCGGCGCCGACCTCCGCAACATCATGGACTTCGAGCAGGACTTCCCCGAGGCCACCGTCGTCCGCCTCGAGCAGAACTACCGCTCGACCCAGGTCATTTTGGACGCCGCGTCGGCCGTCATCCGACAGAACCGCAACCGCAAGGAGAAGCGCCTGTGGACCGACCGCACCGGCGGACCGTCGCTCAGATACTTCCGCGGAGGTGACGAACTCGAAGAGGCGGATTGGATCACCAGTCGGCTGGGCGAGGCGCTCGCGGCCGAGGAAGAACGGATCGGCGTGCTGTATCGCACCAACGCGCAGTCACGCGCATTGGAAGACGCCCTGCTCAGACAGGGGACGGCGTACAAGATCATCGGCGGTGTCCGGTTCTACGAGCGCAAAGAGGTCAAAGACGCCCTGTGCTACCTCCGACTGTTGATGAATCCCGACGATGACGTCAGCCTGCGACGGGTGGTCAACGTGCCTACCCGCGGCATCGGAAAAGGCGTCATGACGGCCCTCGAAGAGCTGGAGCCGCAGGCGCCAGACGCCGGGCCGCTGTTTGCGGGCACAGAGGTAGACCCCGGAGCAGCGGGGTCGCTGTGGCGGCGTCTGGCTCGCGCGCTCGACGAAAAGCTCCTACCAACCCGTGGCTTGACCGCGCTCCGACATTTTCGCGATCTCATTCGTAGCCTCAGCGACATCGCCACTCAGGAGCCGGTCTCCGACGTGCTGGGCAAGCTGCTCGACCAGAGTGGATACCTCACGGATCTTCGAGATCAGGAAACCGAAGAGGCTGAGGGGCGGCTGGCCAACCTGATGGAACTGGTCTCGGCCGCGCGCGACTACGAGCTGCGCGACCCGGATCCGTCGCTGGCCGGGTTCGTTGACCGGCTGGCCCTGCTCTCGGAGACAGACGAGGACAACGCCGGTGGGGCTCGGGAAGCGCGGGTCTGGCTGATGACCCTGCACGCCGCAAAGGGACTGGAGTTCCCGGTCGTGTTCATGGTGGGGATGGAGGACGGGCTGTTTCCCCACATGCGGTCGCACGACGACGAGGAGGCGATCGAAGAGGAGCGTCGCCTCTGCTATGTGGGGATGACGCGGGCGCAAACACGTCTCATTCTGACCAGCGCGGCTCGCCGCCGCGTGTTTGGCGAATATCAGGCCTCTGAGCCCTCGCGCTTTCTCAGTGAGATCCCATCTGAGCTGGTGGACGTGGTGCAGCCGGTCTTCTCCACCCCGGCGCGGGTGCCCACGACGTTCGGGCGGGCGCGTCGAGGCCGGAGCCGGGCCGAGGCCGACGCTGAGATTCAACCAGACTACGGTTATGCGTACGAAGACGAGGACCAGTCGGTCATCAGTGTCAGTCCGGGCACGCGCGTGCGCCACGCGACGTTTGGGGTGGGGACCATCCTCTCGGTCGAGCCGTTGACCGACGACATGAAGCTCACGGTGCACTTCAACGACGTCGGACGAAAAACCCTGCGAGCCAAGTACGCGAAACTCACCCTGGCATAACAGGGCGCCCGACACTTACACCAGCAGCGGTGATTGACGGTAACTGGGTCATCTCGCGGGTCAACTAGTGCACCGCCGTCGAGATGCGGTCACCGGCTCTCGACGGTCGTGCACTAGCGACGGCGCGTGTGCGTGAGCCGCACGCGAGGGCCCGACCCCCTGCCCGTCGGCGGGTCAAGTCCTGCCCGTGTCCCGAGTCCTGCTCCCGGCTGGGCTCCGGTCACAGGGTCCCAATGACCGAATGGAGCAGATCCATCATCGGTCCTGGGTAGAGTCCGAGGGCGACCGATACCCCGGCGACGACGAGAAGCGGCACGGTCATCGTCCAGGGGGGGTCTCGCAGGTCCGCGTTCGCCAGTTCGGGGCTCAGCGGTCCGAAGAAGATCTTGCGCGCTGCCCCGAACGAATAGGCGACAGTCAGCAGGATCGCGGTCACCCCGCCGATCGCGACTGCGAGACCGAGCGGGCCGGCTTGCACGCCACGCTCGAAGATGCCGGTGAACATGATCCACTCGGCGGTGAAGCTGCTGAACGGTGGAAACCCCGACAGCATCATGGCGCCGATGAGCCACAGGGCCGCCGTGATCGGCATTTTCTTCGCCAGCCCGCCAAGCGCGTCCATGTCGCGGATACCCGTGACGTAGACGACGATGCCCGCGGTGGAGAAGAATACCGTCTTTCCCATGATGTGGCTCAGAAAGAAGAACATGCTGCCCTCGACGCTGGCGGTCGTCAGCGCGGCCAGACCGAGGACCGAGTATGCAATCTGGCTGATCGTGGAACAGGCCGCCAGACGCTTGATGTCGGTCTGGGCCAGTGTCAGGAGTGACCCGTAGATCATCGTCGCCAGCGCCAAGACCATGAGCGGCGGGCCGAAGCGCGCGAAGTCGTCTCCCAGCGGCAACACCGTCACTCGGATCAGGATATACACGGCCAGGTTCGCATAGACGGCGAGCAGCCCCGCGATGCATGTCGGGTGCTCAGCGTGCACCGATGGCATCCACACGTGGAACGGCACCACGGCCAGCTTCATCATCAGGCTGATCACGAACAGGACGATGGCGCCGGTGACGAGCGGCGTTCCCGCCATTTCGTGCAGGTCCGCGATCTCGAGACTGCCGATCTGGCTGTAGACGACGAGTGACCCCACCAGGAAGAACAGCGCCCCGATGATGCCCCACGACAGGCTCACGAACGCGACACGCACCCGTTCTCGGTAGCCGAAGAACGCCATCAGAAAGAACAGCGTGATGGTCAGCACTTCCTGGAAAAAGTAGACGGCGACTAGATTGGTGCTCAGGATCGTGCCGATGAAACCGACCGGAAAGAACGGCAGCAACGTGAAGAACTGCCTGTGGTAGCCGACCTGGGCGGGGCTGCCCTCCGAGTGGTAGAGGATCTCAACCCGGTGCTCCACGTAGCGAATCGAGTAGACCGCCAAGACGGTGCAGAGCAGGAGGATGACCGCCAAGGTCGGAGCGCTGAGCCCGTCGGCCAGCAGGCGGAGACCGATGCCGGGGGAGATGACCAGATACTCCTCGACGACGACGTTGCCCCGATAGACCTCGACCGTGACGAGGACGGCGAGACAGGTGGTGTAGAACAGGGCGATCGCGGCGATCCACCCGGCCATCTGACCGCTCCGGCGGCGGGTCAGAAAGATGGCCAGCGATGCCAGAGCGGGGATCAGGAGGATCTGCAGCAGTATGGCCGGCACTAGTGAGGCACCTCAGCCGCCGGCCGTTCCCAGGAACAGGTAGGTCAGCAGCATCCCGAACAGGATCAGCACATACGACACGTTGTAGACCAGCTCTTCGGTGTCGGCGCGCAGGCGGTCGACGAGACGCTGCAGCCGACCCGTGAACACCCACGGCAGCCGCCGGTGGACAAGGTCGTCAAGGTGCGCCTCGCAGTCGTGGGCGACCCACCGAGCGAGACGTCTGGTGCCCGTTACGAAGACGCGGGTGATCACCCGATCGATCGCCCACCGGTTCCAGAAGAACATATGCAGGGTGCGCGCCACCGGGCTCCGGTCGATCACGCGCTGCAGGTCCCTCCTCCTCCCCACGTACAGGAGGTATGCCGGCGCCGCACCGGCGACGACGAACAGCACCGAGAGGATCGGAACGAGCGCGTGCGAGGAGGACTCGTCTGCCGTCGTGCCTACGGCCGTGGGTGTCCCGACTGCGGGCGTCGCCGCCATGGCCCCGTCGAACGCGCTCACCTCGAACGCGTGGTGAAGCACCCGTTCAAGCACCGGGCCGCCGAGCCCGGCGACCACGATGGCGACCGCGAGCACGCCCGAGGCCAGGCGCATCGAGGGGGCCCCGTCGGGGAGGTGGCCGCTCGACCGCACCGTGTCGACAACATGCGCGCTCGGCTCGCCGTGAAACACGAGGCCGAAGAAGCGCACCGTGTAGCAGGCCGTGACGCCCACGGTGACGAGCGCCAGCATGAACAACGGTAGGCTCGCGTCGATCGTGACAAGCAGAATCGCATCCTTGCTCCAGAAACCGGGAAACGGCGGCACCCCCATGAGCGACAGCGCGGCGACCAGCGTGAAGCCCCAGGTCGCCGGCAAGTGCCGCTGGGTCCCCCCCATGTCCGTCATGTAGAAGGAGTGCAGGGCCTTTATCACGGTGCCGGCGCACAGAAAGAGACAGGCCTTGAAGAGCGCGTGGGCGACGAGATGGAAGACGCCCGCGGTGTAGCCATCCAGCAGCAGCCCGGGTGCGAGACCGGCCGCGCCCAGCCCGAGCAGCATGTACCCGATCTGACTGACGGTCGAGTAGGCCAGCACTTTCTTGAGCTCGAGCGCGACCAGTGCCTGCGTGGCGGCGAGGAACGCTGTGAACGCCCCGATCCAGGCCGTGACATGGAAGAACCACGCGGCCTCGCCGATGTCTGCCACCCAGTAGCCGTAATAGAACAGCGGGACCAAGCGGGCCACCAGATACACACCGCTCTTGACCATCGTCGCGGCGTGGATCAGCGCCGACACCGGGCCGGGTCCGGCCATCGCCTCGGGGAGCCACTCGTGCAAGGGGAATTGTGCCGATTTTCCGAGCGGTCCCGCCAGCAGCAGCAGGCTGACCAGGATCACCATGCCGGGGGAGGCCGCCATCGCGGCCAGCCAGGTCGGCGCGGTGGCGTAGAGCTCCAGGAAGTTCAGGGTCCCGGCGTAGAAGTACAGCAGGAGGATGCCGCCGAGCATGAGCATGTCGCCCACACCGGTGACGAGGAGCGCTTTGAGACACGCCTCGGACGGCTTCACGAAGGGTGTCGGCGGTGGCCCCCCGATCCAGTACTTCCGCTGGTCCTGGTAGTAGAAACCGATCAGGCCGTAGCTGCACACGCCGACCAGCTTCCACCCGATGAACAGGAACAGCAGGTTGCTCGACAGGACCAGCAGCAGCATGCTGCCGATGAACCCGTTCATCCACATCCAGAAGCGGGTCTGCGCCGGGTCGCCCTTCATGTAGCCGGCGCAGTAGACCATGATGACGAAGCTGATCACCGCCACGACATTGGCGAGGACGATACTGAGGGGGTCGACCAGCACGCCGAACTCGATCCGGACGGGATGTTCGAGCCATCCCATCGTATGTTCCACCGGCAACCGTTCCGGGTGGAGCAGCTCCGGCAGCAGGCTCAGCGCCGCCCCCGCTGCCACGAAAGAGCACAGCAGGGCGCCCGTATCTCTGACCCTGGGATGCACACGCGCCAGGAGCGGCGTCACGACCGCGCCCACCAGCGGCGCGCCGATGCAGACCCACGCAGCGAGTGCCGTCACGCGTTCACCTCGCCAGACCGGCCGGCATGGCCGGCTCGATGAATCGGTCCACCACTTCGCCGTTGAAGATACCAAGCAACACGATAATGGCGGTGACCGCCAGCATCGGTCCGAGCATGGTCCAGGGGACCTCGTCCCGTTGTGTCGCCTCGGGAACCGGCTGCCGGCCACCCCCTCCCGTGGCGTCGTCATTCGGGAAATATATGTATCGGAGCACGTTGGCCAGATAGGCGAGCGCCAGGACGCTGCTGAGGACGATCACGCCGACGAAGACCCAGTTACCGGCATCGATCGCACCGAGGATTAAATAGAACTTGCTGAAGAAGCCGCCGGTCGGCGGTATCCCGATCATCGCAAACGCGCAGATCGTGAACGTCGCCGCGGTCACGGGCATCTTGCGAGAGAGATTTCGGAACTCCCGGATTTCGCGTAGACCGGTGCGATAGACGATGGCCCCGGCCACCAGGAAGAGCCCGCCCTTCATGAAGGCGTGGTTCACGAGATGGAGGATGCTACCGGTGAACCCTGCGGTGTTGGCCAGGCCGATGCCCAGCACGATGTAGCCGATCTGTGCCACCGACGAGTAGGCGAGCAGGCGCTTGAAGTCCGACTGCGCGATGGCCATCACCGAACCCAGAATCATGGCAGCCGCCCCGATCCAGCCCAGTAGCGTTGTCACCGGAATCATCTCGATGGAGAACCGTGGCTCGAACACGAAGAACATGACCCGCACCAGGACATAGGCTGCAACCTTGGTGGTGGTGGCCGCGATGAGCGCGCTGACGGCCGACGGCGCGTTGGAGTACGCGCCCGGCAGCCATGTGTGCATCGGGAAGAGCGCCATCTTGATCGATATCCCGATGACGAAGAAGGCGAAGCCGACGAGCACCGTGGTCGATTCGTAGAGGTCGGGCAGAATCCGAGACAGGTCTGCCATGTTGAGAGACCCGGTCACGCTGTAGAGATAGCCGACCGCGAGCAGATAGAATGCGGCGCCGACCGTGCCGAGGATGACGTAGCGGAAGGCCGAGACAACCGCCGCCCCGCCGCCGATTGAGACGAGGGCGTAGCTGGCCAAGGACGTGATCTCGAGGAACACGTACAGATTGAACATGTCGGCGGTGGCAACCTGCCCGGCCAGCCCCGCAACCAGCAACAGGTAGACGGTGTAGAACGGGACCTCCTTCGACGGAATCTCCTTCAGGATGCTCTGTTTCGAATAGATGCCGACGAGCAGGGTGATGATGGTGAGGAACAGCAGCATCAGCGCGCTGAGGGCGTCAACCCGGAACTCGATGCCCCACGGCGGCGCCCAGCCACCCATGTAGTAGTGCACCGGACCGTTCATGACCACGTCTTGCGCGGCGACGATCGCGGCGCCGCACGAGACGGCAAGGGCGGTGAGGACGAGGGGGAAGACGGCCGGTCGATACCACCAGCCGAGCACCGGCAGCATGAACGAGGTCAGAAGCGGCGCGAGGACAATGAGGACCGGGACCACCGACTGGTGCGCGTTCATCCCGAGGCCCGGACGCGGTCCCGCAGCTCATCCTCTTCCAATGTGCCGTACTGTCGATGGATCCGGAGGAGCAAGGCGAGCGCCACACCGGTGATGGCCACCCCCACAACGATGGCGGTCAACATGAGCACGTGCGGAAGCGGGTTGACGTAGTCGGCGGCGTCGAGCACCGGTCCGGTCACGTGGTCATGTCCGGCCAGCACAATCGGGATCGTCGCGTCTCGCTTGGCCGACAGCGACACGATGAACAGGATGATAGACCACTGGAAGATGTTCAACCCGACCAGCTTCTTGACGAGATTGGTTTTCCCGGTCATGGCGTAGAAGCCGATCATCATCAGGATGATGTAGGCGACGGTGTTGAAGTGCCCGATGACGAAATCGAAGACGGCGTCGACCATGGCCTAGAACGTCAGCAGATCTCGGAAGATCGAGAGCATGGCGGCCGTAACCGTGATCCCGATGCCGATCTCGATCACGAGCATCCCGACGCTCCTCGGCTCCGAGAACGGGAGCACACCGTAATCCAGATAGTTGGCGCCAAGCACGAGGCAGACCACACCGATTCCCGCGTACAGGAGCACCCCGGCGCTCATGAACCCCGTCAGCGCCGTCAACGACAATCGCCGGCGGAGCGTCTCGCTTCCTTCCGCCATGGCCAGCAGGATGAAGCTGGACGCGAGGATCACGCCCCCCTGAAAGCCGCCCCCGGGACTGCTGTGGCCGTGCATGATGACATACAGCCCGAAGAGCTGAATGAACGGCGCCAGGCCACGACACACCATCCTGACGATGAGGTCCGGCTGCTCGGGCGTCACGACTCGTCCTCCTCCCGTGTAGACCGCAGGATCAACAGGACCGCCATGGCGCCGGCGAAGATCACGGTCACCTCACCAAGGGTGTCGAAGCTCCGATAGTCGGCGAGCACGGCCGTGACCATGTTCGGCACCGCCGTCTCCTCGAGCCCCGACTCGATGTATCGCGGTGAGACGTGTGTGGCCGGTGGCGATCCGGGGTCGCCGGTGTCCGGCATGTTCAGCGACCCCAGGATCAGCAGAAGCCCGATCACGGTGGTCAGGACGAGATGGAGGGATTTCAATCTTTGCTCACCCGTTCCGTCTTATAGACGGTGATCACGAAGAAGACCGTCGTGATGCCAGCTCCGACGGCGGCCTCCGTGAACGCGACGTCGACCGCGCCCATCTCGATCCACAGGAGGCACATGAACAGACTGAAGGCCCCCAGGAGGACCACCGAGGCCAGGAGATCTCTGACGCCGACCGCAGCGACTGCGCAGATGATCGCCAGGCCGAGCAGGACGATGTCGAGCTGCCAGATCATCGACTCTCCTCGCGCGTCCACCAGGCGAGGTCGTTCCGCTTGGCCGCTCTGGCAATGGCGTGAGTCGCGGTCGGGCTCGTGACAAAGATGAAAAGGGCCACGATGAGTAGCTTGACACTGGCCAGGACGAAGCCACCGTACCAGGCAAGACCGGTCAGGACGAGCAGACTCCCCAGCGTGTCGCACTTTCCCGCCGCATGCATCCGGGTGTAGAAGTCCGGAAACCGGATCAGCCCGATGGCGCCGGTGAGCATGAAGAACACCCCCCCACCAACCAGAACCAGCCCCACGGCGGTCATGGCGCAGCCCCGCTACGCTTCACGAGCACGCCCTTGCTCTCCAAGTATCTCGACAGCGCGAGTGTCCCGGTGAAGTTGATCAAGGCGTACAGTAACGCGATGTCGATAAAAAACTCCACGCGGTCGAAGAGATGCCCGGTCAGCACGATCACAGCAATCGTCTTCGTGCCGATGACGTTGACGCCGATGATGCGGTCGATGATGCTCGGCCCGCGGACGACCCGATACAACGACAGCAGCACCGCGACCAGAATGACGCTCGAGGCTCCAAGAAAGAAGCTGGACGACATAGGTAAGGGCGGTCAGCAGGTCAAGGATGCGGCACGATATTCATCGACGCTAGCACATCGGGCTCCAGGAAGACGTGCCCGACTCGCCGTGCCATCTCCCCGCTCCGCAGGCTCCTGGCCGCCTGGTCGCTGACCGCATGAACCGTGAACTCGTCGTCGACGATGTCCATGGTGATGGTTCCCGGGGTCAGCGTGATCGCGTTGCCGAGGACCGCTCTGGCCAGGTCGCTCTTCAAACCGGTCTTGAACTGCACGATCTGTGGGCGCAGCTGACCCGGTCGCCAGACCAGATACACGACATGCAGGTTGGCGAGGACGATCTGGTAGAGCAGCCACGGCAGGTGGCGCAGAACCCGCCACGTCGTGACGGCGGTGCGAGACGAAAGCGTCCGCGGAAGCAGAAGTTCCGAGGAGAACACGGCGACAATCGCGGAGCATGCCACACCGAGCGCGAGATGGAGCGCGTCGAAATGGCCGGAAAAGACCAGCCAGACGGCGAACAGGATCAGGAAGACCAC
>Ga0310124_10001239_pt1 | contig 17833 bp, 13 predicted proteins | sample CB11b_AW_Bot5_MG_FD_203507 | JGI IMG/M metagenome (GOLD analysis project Ga0310124, IMG submission 203507) | Marine microbial communities from Western Arctic Ocean, Canada - CB11b_AW_Bot5 | ecosystem: Environmental > Aquatic > Marine > Oceanic | place: Canada: Western Arctic Ocean | collected... | reverse complement strand
CTGACCAGATTGGGGTGAAAGCAAAAACGGGAGAAGCGTTAGGGCCAGTGGGACGGGGTGAGGCAATTCAGGCCGAATGCGTGGTGTTGTTGCAGGAGGATGAGCAGAAGTCTTAAAGGATTTGACGATTTAGCAACAGCCGAAATTTGTTGAGGTTCAGATTGATCTCTGCGGAGTCAACTGATTGGGTAACAGTGGAAAGAATGGATTCACCATGCCAACGACGATAGCGACAGATTCTTCAACTCAACGTAACTCAGATACGATGAACATTCGTGTTTACAACACGCTCAGTCGCAAGAAAGAGCCGCTGCAACCTGTCGAAGCAGGCAAAGTAGATATCTATCTTTGTGGTCCTACCGTCTACAAAGAATCTCATATCGGACACATGGTTGGCCCGGTCGTATTCGATACGATCAAACGTTATCTCACATACTGTGGTCTGAGTGTTAATTGGGTGGTGAATATCACTGACGTGGACGATAAATTGATCGCCCAGTCACGGGAACGGGGCATTCCCATGTCCCAGATTGCCACAGAAATGACCATGGACTATTGTGCGAATTTATTGGCCATGGGGGTCGATCAAATTTCGTCGATGCCGCGGGCGACCGAACACATGGGAGAAATTATTGAATTCATTCGTGACTTGGTAGAGAAGGACTTTGCGTATGAAACCGACGGAGATGTGTTTTTCGATGTTTCTCGAGACGATCAATACGGGAAGTTGAGCAATCGTTCGGTTGACAGTCAGCAAGGGGAGGGGGGAGACGCGGCGGCTAAAAAACGGTCCCCCAGTGATTTCGCACTCTGGAAGGCCGCCAAGCCTGGAGAGCCCTCCTGGGACAGTCCCTGGGGGGCCGGTCGTCCAGGATGGCACATTGAATGTTCGGCCATGAGTCGTCGCCTTCTGGGAAAAACGTTCGATATCCACGGTGGTGGTTTGGATCTGATTTTTCCTCACCATGAAAACGAGATTGCGCAAAGCGAATGTTGTCATGGACGGGCCATGGCGAACATCTGGATGCACAATGGATTATTGCGGGCCGGAGAAGCTGGCAAGGTAGGCGGTCGTGCGGAGAGAGAAGGAAATGTAAGTGATGATGGTTCTTCCAGTGAACCGTCGGTCGCCGAAGTAGCCAACGCTAAACTCAGCCGTTCTAAGGGAGCGGGTGGATTACATGGTCTGATCTCACGATTTGGCGGCGAACGGATTCGCTTCTTCCTGCTTCGTACACATTATCGCAGCACGATTGTGTTTAACGATGAAGGGATCGAGGAGGCGGGTAGTGGATTGGAAAAATTCTATCTGTTTTTTGAAAGATACCAGCGAATTACGGGAGAGGCGTTCTATCTGAATACGGGATCCGACAGCGAATGCCGCCATTTGATCAACACGCGGGAAGCCGGCAGCATCGATGCTGGTAACGATGAGTTGTTATCCGAAGTAGCAGCGTTGCGAGAAAATTTTCTCAGCAAAATGGATGACGATTTTAATTCTGGAGCAGCTGTCAGTGATCTTTTTCAATTGCTTAGTCTACTGAACAAGTACGCCGATCAACAGCATCTTGACGATGCCAAAAACGGCTCCAACGAGTTAGAGTCGTTTTTACGTGGTGTGGAAACACTCCGCGAACTGTCCTCAGTTTTGGGCTTGTTTTTGAAACCTGTTATGAACGCTGGCGGCGGGGGCGACGAGAGTCTCGTCGATGACCTGATGCAGTTGTTAATCGATCTGCGGACCGATGCACGTGCGAACAAGGATTTTGCTACCGCCGACAAGATTCGCGATACGGTCACCCAGATGGGCATTGCGTTTGAAGATGGCAAGGATGGCACCCGCTGGCGGAAGAGCTGAGCAATTGGATATCAAAATTTTGGGAATCGATCCAGGTTTAAACATCACAGGCTACGGTGTTGTTGAAATCACCAGTCAGGGACCTCGGCTTTGTGAAGCAGGAGTCGTACGCGGTCGAAGTCGTGGGTCACTAACGGCTCGTGTGCGTGAAATCCACGCTGGAATCAGCGAGGTGATTACGGCCTTGGCTCCGGATGTGGTTGCACTGGAAGAGCTGTATTCCCATTACAAGCGACCCAAGACGGCCATTCTCATGGGGCATGCGCGTGGCGTGATTTGCCTGGCAGCTGCCCAGGCAAACCTGGCGGTTCATCATTACGCCGCGACACAAATCAAGCGAATCATCACCGGCAGCGGTCGAGCTCCTAAATCACAAGTGCAGTCAGGTATCAGCCGTGAGCTCGGATTGCTGGAATTGCCAGAGCCAGTGGATGTTTCGGATGCACTGGCGATTGCCCTTTGCCACTACTATTTAAGCAGGGAACAGGGCGGCATCGTCCAGGAAAAAAATCCTTAGGCAGATACTAAGGACCTGGGGAAATCAGTCCGTTTGAATAGGATCGATGTCCGAAGCACTTTCGTCGGCCACTCGTTCAACATCCAGTGGCGATTCCTTGTTAAGCAACGCTCCCATCAGGAACCAACCCTGTTGTTCGGGTTGGACATAAAGCCCAGCTGGACCGAGATAACGCCGAACGAAATCGTATTCCGGCATCTTGCTTCCATCGATCTTCTGTTTGCGCGGTCCGTCTGAGTATTCCGCTCTCAAGAAGCTGTTTAGCAACTTGCCGAGTAACGTCTCCGACTCGGGCATCTTTCCCTGTCGGATCAGTTCGTAGGTTGGACGGAACGCTTCGTCGGTACGAGAGAAGGACCGCAAGCTATCTTCGCCTGCCCCCAGATTATCCAGCTCAGCTGAGACATTTTGATAATCAGTACTTGCGGTGAGTGAATCGGGGTCGTCCGCCGAACGTTCAGTGAGCACGGCTTTTAGCAAGTCGACATCCGTTGCAACAATCAGTTGACCATGGACCACGCAGATAACTTTGTTGGGAAATAAGGGTCCGTTCTCCTCTTCTTCATCTATTTCCAAATCCTCTTCGTCGTCAAAACCAATCGGCAGGAGATTGACTTCTGGCGGTCCACCAAAGTCCTCTTCTTCGCTGATTAATTCCCATACACGGTGTCCTTCGATTGTCATTTCTCGAGCCGTTGGATCGGACTGCATTGCCTTGTCTACGGTTGCGGCGACCAATTCGGGTTTGATGGTTTCGATTGCTGCCAGCATGCGCTCGCTTGTGGGTGTGATTGGGATGACGTTGTCTGTAAAAAAGGTGACCCGTTCACCGAGATGCGCGACGAGGTCATTGTCCACATCGATTCTTGGCCCGTGCGGGTCAAATTTGAGACTGTTTTTCACATCTTGGAAAGCGCCTTCGTCGCCAATGAACTCATCGATGAGAGTTTCACAGTAATTCCAGGCATCTCTCAATTTCCAATTCAACGTGAGGTAACTCGCTAGTTGCCGCGGAACCCACGGTTGAGCTTTTAAATCCGCTGTTGCAGGAAATTCCAGCATGCGTGCTGCCAATTTGTATTTGTCCTTGGCTTCACCGTCAGTCTTGCCCTCGACCGGTGGAGCATACACAAGCGTTCGATGAAGGATTTCCTGTTTGCCCGTGGCAAGGTTAATATGCCCTCCCAAACCTTGGATTGCAGTAAACCCTTGACGTCGTAATACCTTCAACAAGTCGATGCCGCGCTTGCGCCGTCCCTGTTTGCTGGCGCGGCTGACCTCAATGTAGCCAAATGGCTCAACAAACCAGCGGATGTGGGGAGCGAGTTCTTCAGAAGCCTTTTCACAACGAGCCATTGATTCACGGAATGCTGTGACGTCACTCAAAGTTTCAGCCGGTTGCTGCGCAAGTCGAGAAAGGATGAATAGGGTAACTTGGTAGTGATCCGAGGCGACCATGACATTGTTGAATACCGAATAATATGAATATTCGGTAATCGTCTCATCTTTTGGGTGCGGTGTTTCATAGCTGGTCAGCTCAACTTCTGCATCGCCGATGGTTGTCACTTCGATGTTTTTCTTAGCACCTTTATCCAGTTGGTTCTTATCGATTTTTGATAACAAATCAGCAGTCTGTTGTTCATTGCCCGTGACATCCGTGATGAATGCGATCGCATGCTGGGTCTTGTCACCATCGGGTTGGATGACGGCCACGGCTATTTCACCACCATCAATACTGTCCAAATCTTCGAAATTGATTCCTATCTGGCGACCGGTTTGGTTCAGTCGATCACGAAATTGTTTACTCACATCTTCCATGAAAAGCTGCATCACAGGGTCTTTCATCAGCTTACCCAGCTGAGTCTCATTCCAATGACTTTTCAGTTCGTCCAGGCTCGGGATCGACAGGAAGCCCTTGGTTGTCACCGGAACCAGTGATTCACTAGGTAATACCTCCCCCAGTACGGGTGCACAAAAGATGAAGGCTCCAAGCAAACAGACAGCGATGTTTGTACGACGCACCATCGTACTCCTTTGGGCTACGAAAGAATGGGTTCGGGAGGAATCAGCGAGGCGAGGCAGCAACAAGACACTACCTTTCAATTTTCTATCGGCGTGAAAGTACTCACAGCAAAAAACGTTCTGTGGTACCCAGATAAATTGCGCAAAGTCACACTTCGCTTCGCATAAAAGCCATTTCTGGAAGAGGAATGGAGGCGTATTCGGTAGTATAGAGGAAATTTGTGGTTTAGGAAGGTCATTACGAGATCAATACAAGCTCGATAGAATGTTACTCATGGCCCATGATCAATATGAAAATCCGCTAATTACACGTTATGCTAGCGCGGAGATGTCGGGCCTCTGGAGTGCTCAACGAAAGTTCGAGACTTGGCGACGAATGTGGATCGCTCTTGCTGAAGCTGAGCAGGAGCTTGGTTTGCCGATCAGCGAAGATCAGCTGCAAGAACTTCGGCAGCATGTCGATCAAATTGATTTCGAGAAGGCAGCCACCTATGAACGTCAGCTGCGGCACGACGTTATGGCTCACATTCATACCTACGGTGATGTTTGTCCGACGGCGCGTGGAATCATTCATCTTGGTGCGACAAGTTGTTTTGTCACAGACAATACTGACCTGCTTTTACTACGTGAATCATTGAAGTTGGTTCGACGACGGCTGATTGTTGTGATCGATCAACTGGGTTGTTTTGCGAAAGAACATCGCGATATTCCATGCCTGGGTTATACTCATCTGCAACCTGCACAGCCGACCACCGTTGGTAAGCGGGCAACGCTATGGGCCTACGATCTGGTATTGGATCTGGAGGAGATTGATCATCGCATAACACAGTTGCGAGCGCGGAGTACCAAGGGCACGACTGGAACACAAGCCAGTTTCTTGAAATTGTTCGATGGTGATCATGAAAAAGTTCGTCAACTTGAATATCGAGTGTCAGCAAAAATGGGTTTTTCAGAGACCTACGCTGTCACTGGGCAGACTTATCCAAGAAAGATCGATTCGCAAGTCCTCGATGTACTCTCAGGAATTGCTCAGAGTGCTCAAAAGGCTGCTACGGACTTACGACTGTTGGCTAGCCGCAAAGAGATCGAAGAACCATTCGAAAAGCAACAAATCGGTTCCTCTGCCATGGCCTACAAGCGTAACCCAATGCGTTGCGAAAGAATTTGTTCATTAGGGAGGTACATCACAAGTCTTCAATCCAGTCCTGCCCAGACCTATGCAACACAATGGATGGAAAGGACATTGGATGATAGCGCCAATCGCCGTATCGTGTTGCCAGAAGCATTTTTGGCGGCTGATGCTGTGCTCGTGTTGTACTGTAACGTTACGGCAGGTTTGGTTGTTTATCCCCGGGTGATTGAGAGAAATCTAAATGCTGAATTGCCGCTGATGGCCACCGAAAATATTCTGATGGCTGCCGTTTCTGCAGGTGGTGATCGTCAAGAGTTACATGAACGAATTCGTCAGCACAGTCAGGCTGCGGCTAATCGAGTCAAGCAAGAGGGGGTAGATAACGATCTCATTGCGAGGCTCAAGACGGATCCAGCGTTTTCAGCGATTGACCTGGAAGCGACGCTTGATCCCACCCACTATGTTGGCCGAGCACCACAGCAAGTGGACGATTTTATTTCGCAGATCATCGAACCGATCCGGCAAATGGCGCCAAGCGAGGATGGAGATTCACCGCAAATCTACGTGTAAGTGAGATTAGTTTTTGCGACGTGGATTTGAAGGTACATCGAGTTGGTTCAGCGGACTTTTCAATCAACGGTTCCTGTTGTTCCTGGCCACAATACCTTTGAGAAACTTGGATGTGCTAGATCATATCCACCCGTCTACGAGTTCTGCGGCGGGCAGTTTGGCAATTTCTACAGAGCCCCGTGATGATGAGCCGATGGCCGGTCACCCGAAAGTCGTGGTTTTTTGCTAATGTTTTGCGCATGTTGACCAGCTCATCGCTACGGAATTCGATTAGCGAATGGCAGCCCGTACAATAAAGATGATCGTGTTGAGGGTATCCGTAGTCGTGTTCGTAGACAGCCCTTCCCTCAAGGTCCATCTTCCGAAGCAGCCCAGCATCGACTAACTCGACCAAGGTGCGATACACGGTGGGACGACTGACACAACCGCTTTCCGTCTTAGGTGGCAAGCGTTCGATCAAATCGTCTGCATCAAAATGGTCATGTTGTTGAAAGACATGATCGACCAAATCGCGCCTTTGTTGGGTCATTCGCTTGCCTCGGCTTTTGAGAAACTCTTCAAATCGAGCCAAGGGAGTCAGCGAGGTAGGAACGGATTCTAAGGAAGCATCATCCTGCATGGTCATGTTTTCAATGGAAGCGAGGGGGAGTAGAATTCGTTACCTTATTGAGACCAGTGGACGACATATTATCAAGCGAAACAAGCAGGTTTTTAACCGAACTGTAAATCCAGTCTCAATAAAGAGAATTCTAATGGGCCAGAACATCCGATGCAACAGCCTACTTTTACTTTCGTTTCCAGTCTGGAATAAGAAATGGCTGTTTGAAAGACAGTCCAATTGACCGTCCCCCATGTCCGAGTTGTTGACTGTTTCAACGTTTAAGCCGGTCCGGAATTCCGGCAACCGATTGAATCACGAAACCATCTACGGACGACAAGAATTTTCACAAGAAAGTCCGACGTGCGGGGTCGTCTACCTTGGGGATGGGGATTATACCATTTCATCCAAAATTCGATCGATGGCCGCATCCAGTTTATCCGGGCTTTCGTACACACCCTCGGCGATTTGATTTCGAATCGCTTCAATTCGGTCGCTACGAATTTCGGGAATGTCACTGATGTTACTCAGCGCCTGTGCTGCCTCGGAAAGATCTAATTGGTCGGTTTGTAATGTGGCACTGGCATTTTCAGTTGGCCTGTTCCGCTGAACATTGTGTTGCGGATTGATGGGCTGAGGACCGTGAACGTGTACGGGACTGTTAATCTGCATGAAATTGTCTCCCCCAAATGGGACGTTGCGGACGACAGCTTGACACCTGCTCACCAAAAGCAGGGACCGATGACTGGATGTACCGCGCCGACCAGTAACTTTAGAATCGGGACTCGTTGACGGATTTCCGTTCCAAAAATAGACTACCGCTAACTCATCGGTGCCGCGGTCCGTGTCAGAGAATCTGACCTTGCGAACTGACCTCAGAAAGCTTTTCTAACAATCGGTCGCAAGACATCGACAATTCGACGGAATCTTTTGAAGGCCTCCTTGTATCATTCATATGTGGGGCGGGTGGCTGTACGGGCTTTGACGACAACTGGCTCTTAACTTCATATCCTACTACGATCAGCCCTTAAAAATAGTTTGCTTATCGACGAGGCCCTAAGCCCCTATCACAGCCTAATCATGATAACTGGGCTCGATAGAGCTGGCAAAGTGTAGCGATCTTGGGAATTTTCGGCAATATGAAGTCAATTTGGGTGCTGTCCTGAATGCTGTCACTGGTAGTGAAACTGTTTTAGATCGGAAACGATAGGCTTAAAATGACCTGGAGATGCCGTTTATGGAAAAATTTGTGAGAACCTGCAACTAGATTTAATAGGCAAAATAAAATTTACCGGTAGATTGTCCATTGAAATGGCCGGATCATTGTATCGACAGGTGATTGCTGCTTTCTGACCTGTTGGAAATGATCACTGAATGGAAAAACTGGACCTGGATAAAGAGAGGGGCATTCCGGTTCCGACCCGTGAGTTCCTGGAACTGACCGAACGCCATGAGCCGACTGATCTCAATCGAAATGGCTTTGGCAGACGCTTCACTGTCATGTGAAGTTGTTTTGAGCCAACGGATGTAAACCTTGGAAATTGAGCAGGGTTTTAGCCAGTGTTCGTGCGCTGAAGCGACTGTCCGATTTGGCTTGCATTCTTTGCACCGGATGTTTTTTTAGCGGGAATTCCCCATCTTTGATGGTCCTGTATTGAATGGGCCGGATGGTCGTAAGCATTTTGCACCCCTTACCACGCTCCGTTTCCAGAGTTAAGTTGCAGCATGTGGAAAGTGTGACCAGCAAGCAAGTGACCGTCTGATGAGATTTTGATGAGATGGTTGTGTGGGAAGTTGTTCGTTGGTACATGGGAGTTAGTGTTCATTAAAGCAATGTGAGGAATAAACGGTATGACAGCATTTCCTGAAATCGATCGTATTCAATTTGAAGGGCCTGATTCAAAAAATCCACTTGCCTTTCGCCACTATGAAGCCGACCAACTGATTGAAGGAAAATCCATGCGCGAGCATCTTCGATTTAGCGTAGCGTATTGGCACACTTTTCGTTGTGGGGGTAATGATCCGTTTGGGGCAGCCACCATGCTGCGACCATGGGACGATGGTAGTGAATCGGTAGAAAATGCTATCCGACGTGTCCATGTTGCTTTCGAATTCATGGAGAAACTGGGTGTTCCTTTCTATGCCTTCCATGATCGTGATGTCGCTCCCGAGGGTGCTTCACTCAAGGAAACCAATGAGAATTTTGATGCCGTTGCCGCTGTCCTCAATGAGGAGCAGGAACGCACCGGTATCCAGCTTCTGTGGGGTACCGCAAATCTGTTCAGCCATCCCCGCTACGTCCATGGTGCGTCGACCAGTTGTAATGCTGATGCGTTTGCGTTTGCCGCCGCACAGGTGAAGAAATGTTTGGAAATTACAAACCAATTGGGTGGACAGAATTATGTGTTCTGGGGTGGAAGAGAAGGGTACCAAAATCTGAACAACACGGATTTACGTCGAGAGATGGACCATTTGGGGAAATTTCTACACTTGGCTGTAGATCATGCCAGGGTGATTGGATTCGAAGGACAATTTCTAATCGAACCCAAACCCAAAGAACCAACCAAACATCAGTACGATTCGGATGTTGCTGCCTGTATTAATTTTCTCAGGTCCTACGATCTGACTGAGCATTTCAAGTTGAATATTGAAACCAACCATGCCACACTTGCTGGACATACCATGCAGCACGAATTGGATTACGCGGGTATGCAGGGCATGCTGGGATCGATTGATGCCAATACGGGTGACATGCTTTTGGGATGGGACACGGACCAATTTCCTACAGACATTTATCTGACAACACAGATCATGTTGACATTGCTGAAATATGGCGGCATCGCTCCAGGAGGCACGAATTTTGATGCCAAGGTACGGCGAGAGAGCTTTGAGCCTGTCGATCTGTTTCACGCTCATATCGGGGGCATGGACACGTTGGCTCGTGGATTGGAGATTGCTGCCCGTATCCGAGCCGATGGTGAATTGGATCGTTTCGTACAAGATCGTTACAGCAGCTGGGATTCAGGAGTTGGATCTGAGATTGAGGACGGAAACGCCAATTTTGCGTCGCTGGAGTCCTACATGCTGGAAAAGGGAGATATTACTGCTAACCGGAGTGGCCGACAGGAGATGTTGGAAAATCTGGTTAATCGATATCTGTAGGCAATTGTCCGCTGCTGGCATTGCTATTGCCGGTCAGAGGTGCTCTTGTTCCTGCCACTCGGGTTGGCTACTATTCTCGCAAATTTGGAAGAGCGAGAAAATAGAATCTCGTGGCCACGTGACGCTTAGGGGTACCGAACATGTTACCGATGTCGAAAAACACACGATCTCCCTGGCTGGTTGTGTGCATTGCGATTGCCGGATTCCAACAGGGGCCCTTCAGATCTTTACAGGAATCGCAGCTTTTTTCAGATCAGCCGTCGGAAAAATCGCTAGAAGAAAGTGAGTTGAAGCAACGGACTCTTCAGCTTGATTCCAACAACGAGGATCTGCACAAACAATTGGCTCGAACACAGCAGAAGGTCAAGTTGCTTCAGGACGAGGCCCGGTTGTTACGAAAACAACTACGTGAGACAGCTGGTCAGTTAAAGTTGATCAGTGAGAAAAAACAGCAGTTGGATCAGCAATTCAAAATATTACAGACCTCGACTCAACGTCGAGGTGGTGCGACGATCCGGGCCAATAGTACGTTGCAAAAGGACTTGCCCAGAATCCCGATACAAGGCGTGCAGGTTCGCGAGGATGGCGACGTCATACGGATGGAAGTGCCTGTGGATATGATGTTTCAGGTTCGTACTGCAACGATGCATACCAATGCCATTCCAATCATTGTCCAGATGGTCGATGTCATTATGCGGAACTATCCACGACAGATGATTGGCATCGAAGGTCACACGGACAGTGATCCAATTGTGGGTGGCGTTTGGCGGACTCAACATCAATTGGCAGCCGCCCAGGCACTTGCCGTGTTTGAGGTACTGGCCACCAGGTACCAGATTCCTTCCCGGCAAATGTTCGTTTTAAGTCACGGTCCTAACCACCCCGTCGTTTCCAATGCTACCGTAGCAGGAAAAGGCCGTAACCGAAGAATTGAGCTGGTGGTTTATCCGGAGACGATCAAGTAGGCGAGCAGCTGCATTCTTCTGTAGAATGGGCAAGAGATTCGGACAGACCCAGTGTGGTGTCGCAGACAATTTTGTGGAAATGCAAAATTCCCGATCGAGTTGTAGCGAGGGGTACTGCGCCGATACATGAAACATTGGGAAATAGCGATTGCCAAATCGTTGGCATCTTACCAAAAAGCTACTGGATCCCACGTCTGAAAGTCGTTTGCCAGCTGTCGGAGATATTTGTCTATTCGAACTTTTCAGCAATGGATCGCCAAACAAGCAACATACCGGTCATTAAAATCAGACAAATCACCGTCAAGCCCGGGATTAGAATTCCAAGAACCTGGAATAGTTCTTGACAATACGTCCAGATTGGAAGCCAGAAAATAACGATGGTGAGTGTTGCTATACAGAGAAACGGTCCATAGGGAATATCACGACGACCGGTGACAATCCATTGGCAAACGGCTAACAAGAGACCGGCAAAAGGGGCCAGAAAAAAGATAACGAGTGTCGATTGCCAGCCGACAAACGTGCCGATCATTGCCATCAGTGTTACGTCGCCAAATCCCATGGCTTCTTGCCCCAATGCTGCGGATCCCATGATTCTGACTGCCCAAACGAGCCCGCCACCAAATGCCAATCCGACCAGGGCGGTGAACAGCCCCTGCCACGACTGTCCGCCACAAAACCACACGCCTGTGATGGCCGTCCCACCGGCTCCTGCAAGACAGAAAATCCACCACGATTGCCGGTACCTGGGAATACTCGCTAATAAATAAACAAACGCTTTCTTCCAGCCGCTACGGGTCCACCACACCTTGGGAATGATGGCATAACACCAGACAACAAAGCATGCCAACCCACACATTAATCCAGCAGCCGTGTTCAACCAGATGGGCCACTCATGGGTCGAAGTAAGCCACAAGGGTGGACTTTCGAACTTCGTCCAGTTTGGCAAAAGGGAGGAAGGAAATAGGGCCGCTACCGTCAAGCCGCAGAGAGTGCCAGGTACCGTTATTGAATCGGGTATCGTTTTTTCATCGATATCGATGAAGGTGGCCATCACCATCATCGATATCAAGATGCCGTGGCTCAAAAACTGGAGGTGCAAGGTCGCTGAGGCAAGATCGCTACGCTGGCTTTCTGGATAAAGCGATGCTTGTATTTCCCACCAATAAAGTGCACCCAGACCGATTCCCATTGCTAATTCGACCATCAAGGGGCGGATCCAAAAACCGGGGCCCTGCACCGTCACTTCACGGCGCAATCCCCACCAGCCAATGACGGGTACGTAGTCTGTCCACCGTCGGCCAGCTCCGTCGTTTGTGGACAACCACGGGCTAATGGGTCGTGGATTGATCAGCGCGAGTCCATAGATCCCACGGTTCAGCTGGCCACCTAGTACGATTCCAAATAAGAAAAGGAGTGCCAGTCGGGCTTCGAGTTGAATGTTGTGGATCAAATTCACGGCAAGCCAAAATGGTTGAATACCAATGGCAGGATATCGTGTGCGACCTGTTGAGGTGTTTGGTTCTCGGTATCAACTTCCAGGTCGGCACATGTTTGGTAAAGCGGTAAGCGATGGCCAAGTCGATCGTGTATTTCTCGCTCGCCTCCGATTATAAAGTGTTTGAGGCGATGCCTGCAGCCAAATGGTCAGTCCTTGACGGGTGATCAATTGTCTGTTTTCTTCTCGCACAATAGCCCCACCTCCCAAGGCAACGATCAGGCGATCTCCCTCGCACAACTCGGCTATGACTTGTGCTTCACGGTCGCGAAAGCCAGCCTCTCCCTCGGTGGCAAAAATTTCTGCAATGGTTGTTCCCGACCGGCGCACGATTTCTTCATCGGAATCGACTGCTTTCCAACCAAGATTGTCTGCCAACAGCCGAGCCACTGTCGTTTTTCCCGTTCCACGGTAGCCGATCAAGTACACGTTCATCGCGCTAACCTGTTACAGCTTTGCTGCGCCCGTCGCACGTTTGATTTGCTCACGCATCAATTCGATTGGCGCTTCTTGATTTGTAAATAATTTGAACTGCAACGCAGCTTGACTTACGAACATGTCTACCCCAGAGATGACTTTGCAATGTTTCTCACGTGCTTGTTTTACTAACAACGTCTGCTCAGGGTTATAGACTGTATCAAAAACAATCATGTTAGGTCGGAGATGATTTTGATCAAACGGTGTCTCGTCGACGTTGGGATGCATACCAACAGGAGTTCCGTTGATCAATACGTCGCATTTAACCGTATGACGACGCTCCCAGGTTGTCGTTTGACATTCAAACTGCTTGGCTAATTCGATGGCGCGGGATTCTGTGCGGCCGGCAATAACGACCATTGCGCCGCGTCGTTTTAAACCAAAAACCAAAGCTTTGGCGACCCCGCCGGCACCCAGTACCAATGCCGTTTTGGATGACAGAGGCTGCTTGCTACCGGGAACGAATCCCATGGTTTGGTCGAAGCTGTTCATTGCTGCGCGATAGTCCGTGTTGTATGCAATCGACTTGTCACCTTCGAAAATAACCGTGTTGGCTGCTCCAATTCCCAAAACAGCGCCATCGATTTTCGTCAAATGACGAATGACAGCTTCTTTGTGGGGAATTGTGACGCTGATTCCCCGTACGCCGAGGTCAGGTGCATCGGTGAGAAATTCCAGCAGGTCTTCCCGAGGAATGCGAAAGGAAAGATAAACCCGGTCCATCTTGAAATGCTGAAATGCTGCGTTGTGAATCAATGGACTCAGGCTATGTCCAATAGGATCTGCGATCACACCGAACACTTCTGTATCCGGGCGGATCAGATCGTAGTTGTAGACGTTGGTCATCTGAGAAAAACTTAGCTGGCCCGGAGCCAAGGCCCGTTCGTGGTGAAAAGTGGCGTAGGTGAAGGGGACTCCTAACCGGGCTGCTAGTATCCGGGAAGGTGTGCCGATTTCACCCATACACATTCCAATGGTGGGTATTTCTGACTGATCGATCAGCCTTAATATTCGAACGTTGTCGTGCCAGTGGTTGGCCATCGTGGCTATCTTTACGATATCAGGATCCAACCGACAAAGTCGACGATGAATTTCGTCTAAGTTCCCCGGTGTTGCTGCGAAATCATGATGACTGATGATCCGCTTGGTTTTGCCAAACCGTGGGATTTCTGCAGCAATGTCTTCTTCCAGATCAACATATTCGACGCCTTCGGCAACCGCTGTGCGTAACAGCAACTGGCGGTTCTTCTCGCTTCCTTTCCACATACCGCCGTCTTGTTCGCGGCGACAGGTAACAATCACCGGGCAAGGCCGATCATTCAGCAATCGCTTTAAATTCACCTCGCCGTTGATATAATCCAATCGCAACTCAACCAGTTGCGCTCCCTCATCGACGAGGTGATGGAATTCGGCAATCATATGGCGATGACGCCCGCGGCCAATGGATACACAGATCATGATGATGGCTCAATGAATGTCTGATCAAACTCTTTTAAATTGTTTATCCAGTTCTTCACGTGAGAAAACCAGCGTTGTGGGTCTGCCATGCGGACAGTGATGGGAATCTTGGACCAGGTGTCGTTGTTCCAAAAGCGACTGGATTTCATCCGATGAAAGGCGATCGCCCGCTTTCACCGCAGCCTTACACGACACCATGTGTAAGAGCTCATCCAAAATGTCTCGTCTTTCAGGCGATTTTCCCTCGGCCATCAAAAGATCGACGACCTGACGCAGTAGCTCGGCTGCATTCATGTTGACGAGCATTGCTGGATAACTGGTTACCAATACGGTGTCCCCTCCAAAGGGTTCGATTTCGATTCCCAAACGGCTAAGGACCTCTTGAGAATCGAGTGCAATTGCAGCTTCAGCAGACGTCAGGTGGACTGGTTCTGGAACCAGAAGTCGTTGAGTTTCGGGGTTATCTGAAAGTATTTTTGTACGTAGTTGCTCGTAAATGATTCTTTCGTGTAGAGCGTGCTGGTCAATGATGACCATTCCCTCACGGGTCTCAGTGATCAAATAACAATTGTGAACCTGAAGTGCATCGGCGGGTAGGGAGGGACTCTCGACAAGATTGTCAACGGAGGAATGTCCGTAACTTGTGGCGTTGTTTTCAGCAATCCGTTGCCCATCGGTTGATGGGGTTGCTACGACTGGATTGGGTGTTGTCGAGGGTGCTGTGGCTGAAAAATCGTTTGCAGAATATCGAGTTCCCATTGGCACGGTCGCCAGTGTTGGTGGAAAATTTGTTTGGCTTGGTAGTTTCAGGTTCCGCTGTTGTTCGGTTGTTGTGAAGTCAGCCGATGGCAAACTGGATTGCCAATTTGAGCGGTTGCGATTGGGCTCCTCCTCACTTGTTGATTCTGTCCCACCGTCAGCTTCAGCAGAACGGTTGGATGTTCGCGTTGCAACTGTTGTCATGTTCGTACTCAAAAATTTCGTACGAAGCGTACCTAAAACGTGACTATAAATACGGCCACTGTCCTGGAAACGAACTTCCAGCTTGGATGGATGTACGTTGACATCAACCAAATCGGGAGACATCGAAATCCGAAGAAATGCGATTGCGTTTCGTCCTGTCATCAGTAAGCCGCGGTAGGCTTCTGACAACGCATGCTGAAGCGCTCGATCACGGATATGACGGCCATTGAGCAGCAGGTATTGCATTCGTGTGTTGGCACGACTCAATGACGGGTGAGCGACGTAACCGTCCAATTGAATCACATGTTCGTCGTCAGTAGAGCTGCCATGATGAACATCGTCTTTGGAAGCATTGTTTGCTTCTCCTTCTACCCAGATCAGTGACTCGACAATGTCAGATCCGAATAGTGTGCCAATTCGCTCACGCCACGTTTCGACGATTGGAAGATCGAGTACTTCTCGATCGTTGTGTCGCAAGGTGAAATGTGTGTTGGGGTACGCCAGAGCTATTCGATTGACTGCCTCAGTGAGATGCCCCATTTCAGTTTGGGTTGTCTTGAGGAATTTACGACGAACTGGCGTATTGAAGAAAAGGTTTCGCACTTCAACCGTCGTACCAATTGGAGATCCGCACGGCACTGCTTCCTGGGCTACGCCTCCAGAAACTTCGTACTGGTATCCTGCTTCTGCATCTTTTGTACGACTTCGCAACATTAACCGACTGATTTCTGCTATGGATGCCAGCGCCTCTCCGCGAAAACCCAAAGTATCAACCCGAAAAAGATCATCTGCGTCAGTAATTTTACTGGTCGCATGACTGGCGACCGCCAGTGGTAATTGATTGTGGGCAATCCCATGTCCATTGTCGGAAATACGGATCAGCTCCGATCCACCTTGAGACACGCTTACCTCGATGCGTGTTGCGCCGGAATCAATGGAATTCTCCAGTAATTCCTTGACGACACTAGCTGGACGCTCAATGACTTCCCCGGCAGCGATTTTGTTGATAACACTTGGTGGAAGCTGTCGAATCGAAGGCATGGAATCCGTCCCTTAATCGAATAGAAAGTACGACAGGCAGTTCGGTCGCCCTGGAATGAAGCCAAACGGGAGCCACATTCTATCGCTCAACGATGTTTGCAGCAAGCAGGGAGTCTGCAGCAAGCAAGGGGAGTCTGCAGCAAGCTGGCCATGGATCGGGCAGCGGGTTAAGTTTCATCAAACTCTTTGAGTTTGCGATATAATGTGCGGGCGCCGATTTTTAACGTTCGCGCTGCTTCTTCGCGATTGCCATTGGTTAACTTCAATGTTTCTTGAATTGCCCAGCGTTCGATTTCCGCCATCGGTTTACCAACCAAATCCCATGGTTCACCTTCGTCTGAAGATCGAGAATCGACCGAGTCCTCTACCAATTCTGGTGGTAAATCATCCAGGTCCAATACGCTGTCGGCGTCCAGCACGACCATGGTTTCCACAACGTTGCGCAATTGACGTACGTTGCCAGTCCATTCAAATGAAAAGAAACGTTTGGTTACCGCAGGCGTGATGTTTTTAACCGTTTTATTATGGCGTTTACTAAACTGTTTTCGAAAATGATCAATCATCGGAACGATGTCATCTCGGCGTTCCGACAGTTTTGGCAGGTCGACGGTGACGACTTTCAATCGGTGGTACAGGTCTTCACGAAAAGTTCCAGCTTCAATCGCTACTTGAAGATCGGCATTCGTTGCTGATAGAACACGTACATTGACTTGGAATGATTTATTTTCACCCACACGAATAATCTCGCCGTTTTCCAGTACCCGCAACAGCTTGACTTGCGTAGCCATGGGCATATCACCCACCTCGTCCAAAAACAGAGTACCCCCGTGAGCGTACTCGAAGCGGCCAACTCGATCTGCAGATGCGTCGGTATAGGCACCCTTCACATGGCCAAATAGTTCGCTTTCCAGAAGGTGCTCGCTAAGTGCTGCGCAGTTCAAAGGGACAAAAGGCTTCTTGCGACGTGGGCTATTTTGGTGAATTGCTTGAGCAATCAATTCCTTACCCGTACCCGTGTCACCAGTGATCAAGACACTTGCATCGGTGGGCGAGATGCGTTTCAGCCGGTCAATGATCGCTTGCATTTTGTCACTGCCATAAATGATCCCCTCGAACCCAAATTTTTCGTCGAGTCGCTTGTGAAGATCCGCATTATCACGCTTAAGTCTTAGAGCCGCCGCAGCTTTGTCGGTCGTGGCACGAATGCCGTTTGGGTGAACGGGCTTTTCAATGAAATTGAAGGCACCCTTTTGCATTGCTTCCACCGCTTTAGGAACCGTACCATGACCGGTAACGACGATCACCTCGCAGTCAGGAAGTGATTCTCGGACTTTTTTTAGAATTCCCATCCCGTCGATCTCATTCATTACAAGATCGGTGACGACAATGTCAAAGTTTTCTTGTTCAATGTGGCGAGCGCCCTCGGGGCCGGAGTTGGCTACAGTGCATGGATAACCGACCCGTTCCAAACTTTCGGCCATGGCACTCGCATGGTGTTTGTCGTTGTCCACGATCAGTACACGAAGATCTGCGTATTGATTCTGGTCGTCTTGCTGAGGTTCTTCAGACGTCGTC
>Ga0310124_10001238_pt1 | contig 17838 bp, 29 predicted proteins | sample CB11b_AW_Bot5_MG_FD_203507 | JGI IMG/M metagenome (GOLD analysis project Ga0310124, IMG submission 203507) | Marine microbial communities from Western Arctic Ocean, Canada - CB11b_AW_Bot5 | ecosystem: Environmental > Aquatic > Marine > Oceanic | place: Canada: Western Arctic Ocean | collected... | reverse complement strand
CAGGTCCGGGATGGAACTATCAGACATCTGGATCACGCGGCGAGATAAAGTGGGAACGATGAAGTTGGCACAATATCCCTACAGCGACAACTGTGGCAAACCCAATCATATCTCTGTGCTGACCATCACGCCAGTGGAAGCACTCAAGCTCATTCGTTCACTCGTCGGGCAACTCGATGAGCAGAACACCAACGGGGTCCGGTTGGAATCGAAACTGATCGACAACACCTACTTCACGATAGGGGTGAAATTCCCCCAGACACAGAAAGCAATAGTATGATACAGCAGTCCGGCGAAGTGTTCGACACCCTCTACAACGGGAACAAGAATGGCAGTGTGCAGCAATGGACGATCCGTGTGCAGGGCAACACCATCAGCAAAGTCTATGGGCAAGTTGGGGGTGCGTTACAGACCACCAGCGATACCATCAGCGAGGGGAAGAACCTCGGCCGCGCGAATGCGACCACGCCTGATCAACAAGCACACGCGGAAGCATTTTCACAGTGGGAGAAGAAACAGAAGAAGGGCTATGTGCGTGTCCTCGCCAACGCGAAGTCTGGTGCCGTCGATAGTCGCTTCATCGAAGGCGGTATCGAGGTGATGCTGGCACAGAAGTGGAAGCAGCACAATCAGAAGATTACGTATCCCGCCTTTGTGCAACCGAAGCTCGATGGTGTGCGCTGTGTCGCCATCCTTGAAGCAGGCGTCTGCACCCTCTGGACACGCACACGGAAACCGATCACCGGCGTCCCGCATATTGCACGGGCCATTGAACAGCAGTTCAGGGAGAACTTCTCCCGTCTGATGCTGGATGGCGAACTCTATCAGCATCGCTACAAGGATAAGTTCGAACAGATCGTCTCCTTCGTGCGGCAGCAAGTCCCGAAGGAGGGGCATGAAGTCGTGGAGTATCACGTCTATGATGTGGTCAATGCGGGTGCAACATTTCGATCACGCACGGATATGCTGAGACGGTTGAACCTGCAAGGTCCGTTGGTGACGGTGACGACCACCGCTGTGAAATCCGTCGAGGATGTCCTGTTCGTGGATCGCGAACATCGTGAGGCTGGGTATGAAGGGACCATCGTGCGTCAAGCGGATGGCATGTATGAAGCAGGACGCTCGATGGGCCTCCAGAAGATGAAGCAGTTCGATGACGCAGAGTTTATCGTGACGGCCGTCGCCGCGGGGCGCGGCCGGATGTCCGAGTGTGCCATCTTTACCTGTCGGACAGGAGCAGGTGAGACGTTCGCCTGTAAGATGGAAGGGGCACTTGATATCCTGAAGACGTATCTCGCCGATCCGTCGTTGGTGATCGGGAAGATGCTGACGGTCCGGTATCAGGGATTAACGAATGGCAATGTCCCACGGTTTCCAATTGGAGTGAGTGTAAGAGATTATGAGTAACACCTACAAGCAGCGCCCGACTGAAAATGCCGAGAAGAACGGATGGCAATACGAAGAGCTTGTCTGGACACGTCTTCGCCAGATGGGATGTCGTGTCTTTGAAAAGACACATGCCATGTGTAAGATTCCCATGGCGGAATCGTTGCGTTCGTCTGGTTTTGGTATTCGTCAGGAAGCGGATGCGTATTTACCTGACTACCAAACCTATGTCGAGATCAAGTCTGGCGCAGGTGTTGCCACAGATAGCATCGACCGCAAGTTCCTCGGGGATCTGGTGCTATTCGAACATGGATACTACGGGCTCGACACACAGATCGTACTGTGTGAACGACCGTCGCATGTGCTATACGTCTTCGCAGGGCAGAAGGAACACTCTGCGTATGTCAATGTGTTCATGGAAACACTCGCGAAGAGAAAGAGTGCGGGTCATGAGTGGGCAGAGTTTGTACATGCGATCAGGTTCAGCGAACTATCTAAACAAACACTGGTGAAGCTGGTCGCCTAAGTAGCTGTATGATTAAAGCGTTTCTCGCCGGGTTCGTCATTACCTTCAAGCACATGTTCAAGAAGAAGGTCACGGTGAACTATCCTGATGAGAAAGTGCCGATGTTCCCGAAGTATCGCGGCAAGCAAGTGCTGACGCGGGATGAGAACGGGCTGGAGAAGTGTGTGGCGTGCGGACTTTGTTCGGCGGCCTGTCCGGCGGACGCAATTTATCTTGAAGCGGAGGAGAACGACGGCACCGTGATGGCCGGTCCTCGCTATGCCAAGGTCTACCAGATTCACAAGATGCGCTGCATCTTCTGTGGATACTGCGAGGAGGCATGCCCCGTGTCCGCCATCTTCATGGGCAAGGATTACGAGTTGGCCGTCGGCAGCAAGGATGACTTCATTTGGGACAAGGAAGATCTGCTTGTGCCACCACCTCAGTAATTGACATCTTCATAGAATGTGATATAATTACCGCTGTTGTTGATTGTTTATTAAAATGGCCTCATCGGCCGATGGCACATGCGTCCTGACGGACAACACGGTGCAGTGATAAGGATACTATAGATGAATATACCTACCCCACACAAACACTCGCGCAGAACCGTTACCATCATTCCTAACGATTACAGGACGGTGAGCATAAACGCCATCGAAAGACACCCGATGAATCCTAAGTGTAGGACTGATAATGTGCGTGATCTTGAAGGCGCAATCACGCAGACACAGCACGTCGTACCGCTGATTGTCTGTCGCCACCCCGATATACCGCATAAGTACATTGCTATCAATGGCAATCGCCGTCTCACAGTGGCGAAGAGGCTCGGGTTCAAAGAACTTGAAGTGATCCTCATTGAGGGCGATCCAATTGCGTTGTGGGCGCAGTACAACACAGGGGCACAATCCATCAACGGGGCGCAGTGGTGGACAGCATCGTCGAACTGCTCACTCGACGGCCGCAAAACGCTCTTCGCGAACATGCCGAAAGCGCAAGCAACTCGCATTCGCCAGATCATCGACCTCCTCGGCGAAACGGTGGCGGCGGGGTATGGCTTGGCGGGAACACACTCACCACGCGTCATGATCACGGTGGGGACAATCATTGCCCAATCCGTGAGTGTGAAGGTGCCGAACATCAAGCAGAAGGATGCATTGATATGGTTGCTGGACTGGAAGATGAACAAGAGGCTCAATAATGTCATGAGGACGAAGGGCGCACTCATGAAGGAGCAGTGGCGGAAACTCGCGCACGCCATTAAAGTCAATGAACCCGTGACGTTTGCGTACGATGAGTTGGCAGGCAAAATGGTAGTCACGCGTGAGAAGAACGTCAGTAAAAACCAATTACCGTTACCGGAGATGAGCCCTAATCTCTCGGAACTGTTTGGAATCGAAGCCGAATCGTCAAACACGCCGGTACCCGCACCGGCGTAAATGCTCCAACACGCAACACCGGAAGATGCCAAGACGATCTATGGTATCTTCCGGCAATACCCACACATCTTTCCACACATGCGTTTTGATAAAGTCGAACGTATGTGTGGCGCAGGCCAAGTCATCTACGACACAGGCGTCGTCATCACCTACCAACACTATCGCAAGGCGGTGCAGCTAGGCACACATCGTGCCCGGCGAGGGACCACCTGTCTTCACCAGATCGTCAAATCAACTGACGCGCCGCGGTATGCGGCCTCCGAAATCTTTGATCTGTTCCGCGCACACTATGTCCCGCAGTCGTTAGTGCTGAGTGTGCGGGCGGATAACACCGCGGCGTGTCGCTTCTACGAGCGTCACGGGTTGGTGCGCGTGTGTGATATTCACTGGCGGGAAGCGGGACAGCCGCTGCCCGGATATGTCTATGTCTTACCAGAACCCGAGTGTGGACCAGGAACAGGACTGATATGAAAACGTGGCAACGCGGATACGCACTCGATGAACTCCTCGCACTGGAGACGCGGTATGCTGCCTACAATGCTCATACACAGTCGCCCTTCAGCATGATGAAGAAGAATCGCATCGCGGATCGGTTGCACGACGAAACATTACAGGTGGGTGATACGTGGTCCTACGTGCAGACACTTGCGAAGGTGCGAACGTCCATGTACCTCTTCCCTGACGTGGAGTTTGCGGTGCGCCAGCGTGGTGATCGTGTCCTCACGCATCTCGCGGTTGATTGGTCCGGCATGACATGGGTGGAGGAATGGGAACGTCTCCTCTCGGATCCGATTCCACTCTGGATACAGGTCTGGGCGGACGATACGGTGGCGAACGACGCAGTCAGCGCCAGGGCGGAACGCGTCGGTACGAAAGTCACCACCTTCGGCGACGTGTTCGCATGGTACTTCCGCGGCACGCCACAAGACACAGCGGATCGTGTGCGTGAGATTGAACCGGCGAACATGTACGGGATCGGTCGAATGCTCGTTGACCCCCCAGAGCCGTGGTTGACGAAGATAGCGTATCATGTGCCGACGTTGTCCGCCGCCGTGGACGCACTGCCCTTGAGCTTTGCTGATCACTACAGCAAGTATAACGTCGGACAATCGTGGAGCGCCTTGTCGTTGCGTGGATACAGTCCAGACGTGACGATGATCGAGAAACCGGACGCGATGAATGATGCGTGGCGTGAGAAACATGCCAGTGACGTGTTCGCGCTACAGGACACCGAGCTTCGTCGCCAACTCCCGGCCGTGGAACCGATCATACAGATGTTCGGCGAGGACGTGATGTGGGATCGTATTCGTCTCATGCGTCTGGCGCCGGGTGGCGGCGAACTCCAGCGCCACACGGATCAAGTGGACCGAACGATGGGCGTGGGCTTGGGCAAGATCATGCGAATCCATATTCCACTCAAGACGAATCCAGATGTCCTCTTTACGGTGTGGAATGCGAACGGCGCGCCAGTGGTGACGCACATGGCATACTTGAAAGTGTGGTTGTTGGATACACGTTGGCCGCACAGGGCGGTGAACGGCGGAACAGACGAACGTGTCCATTTGGTCCTCGACGCGGTGACAACGCCGGAGCTTCAGAATATGCTTGCACCATTAAAGCAGGTATGAGATAATTGTTTTATGAGAGAAAGAACATACGATGACTGACCAGGAAAAACAGGCAAAGAAGTGCTGTATTTGTGATGGTCTGATTGGGGAACAACATAGCCACAACGCATACCCGGTCATGACTGGGCGGTGTTGTGGTGTATGCAATGACGCCATCGTAATTCCGGCGAGATTGCGGGATGCCGGCATTGTCCTTGGCGAGGCTGCGAGTGTGCGCGGAAGTGGAAATTTCGGAAGTGGTTACCCCACGAATTATTTTCCTGAGTGAAAGAAATGACACGAACACGAACGACACGAATTAGTTACCTCCTCTGTCTCTTGGTGGCGGCCGCGGTAACGCTCTTCCTGATTGCCGGTGCGGGCACCGAGTACGAGCAGCAACGCTTCGGGTGGGCGGCACTCTACATGAGCTTCGGGATCCTGAACGTCTATAATACCGTGGTGATCTATCGCGATTACCTGGCGAATAATTGGCGCTAATGACACGCGCACAATTACTTAACCTATCGGCCAGGACAGTTAAGCCAGGTATACCATGTAAAGCGGATGAACTATGGCTTGTACCTATCGAGAAAGATACGGTTATTATCGCCGTCAACCGAGCAGAGACGCCGACGCACACCATCGCGGCATTCACGCCGTCAGTGGATATGCCGATGCATGGAACGTTGCGGTTCTCTTCGGAGCAAATCAATCGCACGACCAGCGTCACGCGCATACGCCCCACCGTCAGCGGTAGTCAGGTCGTACTGTGCTTCATCGCCGAGGTGCTGACGATAGGTGTCGGTTGGCCCATCACATGAAAGACCTCTTACTCGACAAGTTCGTATTCAACTACATCATCATGTTTCTGTATGCGCTGAATAGTTTGCGCTTCGGGTTCTCCGGTCTGTGGGGAGACATGTTTTACTGGATGGGCGCACTGTGGATTACCGCGGCCGTGACGTTCGGGTACAACAGATAACGAGTAGTCTCTAAATATGCGTGAGCAATATTGCTCCAAGTTCAAAAGGGTATATTATGTTGTATGAAAATTTTGTCGTGATGGCAGTACTGTTTGTTCTTCCCGCATTGGGTTTTCTTTGGGGAAAGCATTTTACTGCAAAGCGTATGAGCCAGCAGTTCAAATTCGAAAATGAAGTGAGCGGCATCCACGAACGGATCGAAGCCCATCACACAGAAGTTCTCAACCTCATCTCGGATGAGGTAGCGGGTATTGGTGACCAGCTTGAAGGCAGAGACCGAGATCTAGACGACCGGTTTAATGAGCTTGATCGGGAGATCAGAGAACGCACCACAGAGGCAGAACAGCTTGGCGCTCCCGTCTAGATGCGTTCTCCTAAGTCGTTGAAAACAAAGGAGTTTAACCTCTGTGTTTTCAATAACTTACAGAAGAGTTCCACAGAACCGTCTAGGTTCGACGTTCGGAACACTGGTGATAGTCAGGTATAGGGAACCCGCTGTTAGCCGCTTAGACCGTCGCCTAGAGGGTTACTTGGGGGTGAAAACGCACCTGAATCCGGGCATACTGCGTAGGGGGAAGTCCTCATGCGTTTCGGTTATGACACTATAAGGATTGATTATGATGAAGTTTTGGTTGACGATACGACAATGGTTCGAAACAATGCCAGCACAGGCACCCACCACGCGCATGGTCATCGATAGGGCGGTGATTACAATGTCAGACGATGAATGGCAGAACAGACAGCGCGAAACTTTCCCACGGCAGAGATTGCAAAAACGATTTCGATAGAGCGCATGGTCAGGTTCCTAAATATTCTCTGTACTGAAGAAGGGGTAAAGCTGTGCGTTTATTTACCGACCATCTGACAATTGAGACACTCGCGCAAGCCGAAAGGGAGTACCTCTTTGAATGCTTCACGCCATGGGAAATGGCTGTCGAACAATCTATTCAAGAAGGTGCCTACGATCCTGGCATTCTCAAGTGTGTGATGCTCGCCGGCGGGCCCGGAAGCGGGAAGTCATTCGTGGCGAATGAAATCTTCGGGCTCGATGCTCGGTTCCGTTCTTCCTTCAGCCATTATGGGCTTAAGGTCGTGAACAGCGATCACATGTTCGAATACCTGCTCAAGAAAATACAGGTGAATCCAAAAAACCTCGCGAATATTGAACGTGACGATCCGAAGCAGTTCAACTTTCTTGTCACCCATCCAGAGGGCCCTCGCGTTCGGGCAAAAGCGATCACCTCGCGCCAGCAGCAGACGTACATGTCGGGCAAGCTCGGTATGATTCTCGACGGGACCGGTGACGAGTACGAGAAGGTGCAAGCAAAGCGAAAAAAGATCCACGACGAGGGCTACGATACCTCTATGATCTTCGTCAACACATCGCTTGCGGTCGCGCAAGAACGAAATGCGAAGAGATCACGCCAGCTTCCTGAACGTCTTGTCGAACAGATTTGGCAGGCTTGTCAACAGAACCGTGATCGCTATAAGCGACTCTTTAAGACGCGGAACTACACAGAAGTTTACAACACGGCAGGCGGCGTAATACACGCGTCCGTCGGCAAGGCGGTTCACACCTTTATCACACGCCCAGTGCAAAACCCGAAAGGGATTGCGTGGTTACGAAGTCAGGGACTCTAACATGGAATCTTTCATAGACCACATCATCGAAGCAAATCGTCGCAAACGGTTCAAGGTAGACTACATCTACGCAAAACCCGACGGCGCGAATCATCGCACACAATTAACGTCCTCCAACGTACAGTTGCCATACATGGCAACAAGCGAAACGTCGGTGCTGTCTTGGCTCAGAAAGAAACACAGGGGCCTTGAGATCACGATCATTAACATAGATTGGTTCGATTAACTTAACTGAGGTTAAATCGTGCAACACTATTATCATGAAAAGCAGTTGGGGGAGAACTGGTTTTCCTACGCGCCACTCTACGCCCACATGGTGCAACGCTTCCCGTCCAGCAGTCGGTTCGTGGAACTCGGCAGTTGGAAGGGTAAGTCTGCCGCCTTTATGGGTGTCGAGATTATAAATTCCAAAAAAGCCATAACAATGTCCTGTGTGGATCTCTGGAGTAACACCTTGCGTGTCTATCCCAAGCAGACACTCTATGGCGATGCGCTGTATCAACTGTTCCTTGCGAACATCTCTCCCGTGGCAGAAGTCATACGTGTACTTCGGGCTGATACCGCCAACGTGGCGGACGTGTTTCCCGACAAGTCCGTGCAGTTCGTCTTCATCGATGGCGATCATAGCTACAAAGGATGCCATCGCGACATCAGCGCCTGGCTACCGAAGGTTGCTGACGGGGGTATTTTGGCAGGGCACGACTACGCGTGGACGACTGGCATTCGCTCCGCCATGGAGGATCTCTGTGGTGATGAGAACTTTAGCGATCCGTGGTTCACGGGTTGCTTCATTGCCGAGATTCACGATGGCAGAGCAAAAAAGTTTACACTGGGTGTTGACACATCCACGAATCCATGAGACAATGTATTTACGTTGTTGATGACAACGGAAGTCGCCAGATACAAATGCCGCCCCACGTCACGCGGAATACTCTGGTGCCTGTCAAGTGAAAATAAACACTTGACAGTGTAGACAAAACATGAGACCATGTTTCTACACTCAAGGTTGCGAACGGTACTTCGGCGCGGACGCAACTTCAACTAATAAAGCCGAATGAGCAACAGTAATAATATGCCTACTCCATCCCTCTCCGTCACGCAGAAGATCCTCAACTACCTCCAGACTGGGCGCGACATTACGCCGAACCAGGCTCGGACGAAGTTCGGGATCACGAACGTGTCGGCTCGCATGAGCGAACTTCGCTCGGCGGGATATTCCATCTACCTGAACGAGAAGTTGACCTCCAAGGGTAGCCCGATCAAGACGTATCGGCTTGGCACCCCGACGCGGCGCATGATTGCGATTGCAAACTACGTGGGGTCGAACCCAGACTTCTACGGCAAGGCATCATGGATCAACGACCGCGCCGGGCGCTTGATGCGATCCGTAGCGGTCTAGCCATCGCAATGTCTGTGGGGTGAACCTACATGTCACTCCGCTGCCGAGTTGACGGATCTCGATAAAACCGTCATTCTTTTTATTTACGACTGCCCTCGCAACGTGCGGGGGTTTGTTGTTTCTGTGGTATAATCATGATATGAAATATTTCATGAGTCGTCATGTTTTGGAATTGGCCGCTATTCAATTTCTTTCGTACTTCATTCTGACGATGAACTATCGTGCTATCGCCGAAATAAGCTACATTGGTACGGCCGTAACCGATCTCGCGCTGGGATGGTTGACGTTTTGGAGTATCAAGCGCGTGATGTCGGCGTCATCGGGTAAGGAACAGGTGGCCTACATCATCGGCGGTGTCACCGGCTCGCTCTCGGCGTTGTTTCTTTCAACCTTTTTGTTTTAGAGGTGGGATGTGAATTTTACCATTAAGGGTACTCGCACAGCCCGTGAAGATGTGACGGGGTTATGTTATACATGCCGACACGCACATATTACACGCGGGCCGCGACAGTCTGATGAACAGGTGATATGTACTGCGGTGTTTGGACGCTCCTATCAGATCACACATAGGATCACGGACTGTAACAGTCATATGTCTAAGACAGTTCCCGCATTAGAAGACTACCAGAAGATCGCGTGGACGTTCTCTGTGGACGACCGGAGGAAGACGGCGGGATTTCTGACACCAGACAAGTATAAGGAAATGAAGAAAAACTCTGGCGACGATGACGATGACGAGGGACTTGTAGCACCGTGGGATCGGTGATATAATTACCTATGACAGCGCGTCCGACAAACGCGGTTAACGAACGCCTACTTCATCTGGCGGGTCGAAGATCGTGTGATGCGTCCCCGCCGAGGGCAGGGCTACTGTCCCTGCCCTCACCTTTTTGTATTGGTGCGTTGATTATTTACTCTTGCTAAAGGACGTGTGATGCCAAAGATTGAGATGCCTCTTGAGGAGATTCGTAAACGTAAACTGTTTATTGGCACTCCCATGTATGGTGGGATGTGTGCCGGACCTTACACCAAAGCCTGTCTTGACTTGAATAGTCTTTGTATTAAGTACGGCGTTCAAACCCAATTTTTCTTCCTCTTCAATGAGTCGTTGATCACTCGCGCCAGAAACTATCTGGTGGACGAGTTCCTTCGCAGCGATTCCACACACCTCCTCTTCATTGACGCAGACATCGATTTTAACCCGATGGATGTTCTCGCCCTTCTCGCGCTCGACAAGCCCATCAACGGGGGACCGTATCCCAAAAAGACTATCGCGTGGGAAAAGATCTACGACGCCGCGAAGCTCGGACTGGCGGATGATAACCCGATGAAACTTCAAGACTATTCGGGCGACTATGTGTTCAACGTGGCGCCGGGTACGACAGAAATTAAGATGGACGAACCCGTCGAGGTGCTGGAGATTGGCACCGGCTTCATGCTTGTCCAACGAGATGTCTTCATTAAGTATCGCGATGCGTATCCTGAGTTTAGCTATCTCCCTGACCACAATCGCAGCAAAAACTTTGATGGCAAACGTGAGATCCATATGTTCTTTCAGGCGCTTATTGATCCTGAGAGCAAACGATATCTTTCCGAGGATTACATGTTTTGTCAGTGGGCACGAAAGATTGGCATTCCGATCTTCATTTGTCCGTGGATGACGCTGAAGCACACCGGCACCTATGTTTTCGGTGGTTCACTCACGGCGATGGCCGAATTGTCACATAAGCAGCGCGCCGCCGAATTCAGCACGCCGGTGATGCAGGATGCGAACACGACCGTCGACCGCAGGTCGCCAGCGAAGAATGCGGCCGTTGAACAAAAATAAACCGCAGTACAACCTTGGGGTGACGCTCTATATCGATGGCGGGTGTAGCGGTAATGGCCAGCGCGACCTGAGCAAGCGTCGTATGATTTCAGTGGTAACGGATGAAGCGGGTGTGGTGCTGTCGGAAACATTGACTGCCGGTGGTTCCAGTAATGTTGCGGAGTTGATTGCGGTGCGCGATGCGATTCGCTGGTGTGGCATGAAAGGGATTCGCCGAGCGCATGTGATGACCGATAGTAGGAATAATTTGTCATGGGCGTTTAGCGCAAGCACAAAGGTTGGAAAGGCGATCAATGATCGCGAGACCGTGCTGTCGCTCAAGGCGGAAATCACTGCGGCATTTGTTACGGGCTTCGACCTGACATTGACATGGGTGCCGCGAGAAGATAACCTAGCGGGACATTATATCGAACGCGTCCACGCCCTCTAGAGGATACTCATGTCATATGACATCTCGATTACACCGTTCCGCGACATTGCGGTTTTTCATCGGAATGGGGAGAATACGCCAGTGAGTTCTTCGGCCGACGATGTTACGACAAACAAGTCCACGCAACTATTCGGGTTGTGTGGGTTCATCGGGAGCGGAAAAAACACAGCGGGTGATGTTCTGTTAAACCTCACAGAGGGCATGACGCAGAGCTTCGCTGGACCGCTCAAGGATGCGGTGTCTGTCATCTTTGGATGGGATCGGACCCGCTTGGAGGGGATCGGGGAAAAGGATCGGGAGTGGCGGGAAACTCCAGATCCGTATTGGAGCGAAGCGTTCGGGCGTGATGTCACTCCACGGCTGGTTCTTCAGGAGATGGGCACGGATGTGTGTCGTGAGTGGTTGCCGGACATCTGGGTTCGTGCGGCCGGCCGACGGCACAGTCCACCCGAAGCGAGCGTTTTCACGGACGTGCGGTTCGGCAACGAAATGGAGTGGATCGTCGATCAAGGCGGCACTATAATTTGGGTTTACCGGGCGAATAATACTGGGTTGACGCCGGAAGACGCGCATCAGGTGGCCACCAAAGTATCACACAATGTACGCCTCACGCCATTTACATTCTACTCGGCTGTTCATGCGAGTGAAACGTCGTTCCTCAGTCAAGGCGCGGATCTTATTCATGTGGTGATTAAGAATGTGGGCATTGTTGATGACTTGAAGGCCACAACTTCGCATATTCATCGCTTACTCAGTCGTAATGAACAGCGACATATGCCGTGGGGCCAGACAACCATATATGTCACACGCGAGGACGCAGGCGCCGGATGGTCATGGATCTACCGTGATCCAGGCACGGACGAACAACAAGGTCGAGCATATAATAAACATCATGAGTATGTGTCGGAAATGCGCTGGTCGAAATTTGACAACCTTGATGTTATATGCAAGGAGGCGGGTATGTAAGTGTGTACGCGGTAACCCCAGAACAGGATAATCATAAAACACGAAAGGGACAGCGAAAAATGAGAAAATTGATACTATTGACCATGATGTTCGTGATGTTTGCATCAGTCACCGTAAACGCGCAAGAAGTCTCAGCAAACGTTGGCTGGACAAGTCAGTACTTCTATAGAGGAATTTTTCAGGCGACTTCGTCCGCAAGTGCTGGTGTGGACGTGGATGCTGGACCCTTGTCTGTGAGTACGTGGGTTGCTGACGTTGGCGATGGCGCCGAGGTCGATTTCTTCGGGACTCTTAGCCGTGAAAATCGGCTGGGAAACTATGTGAGTGTTGGTGGTGGCGCCTATCTGTATACGGGAGGGTTCGACGATACGTATCTTGAAGCCACTCTGGGCGCCGGGTACGGTCCACTGAGCGGAGAATTTTCGTTCGGACAGTATTCGAACTTCGGTGCCGGAAAACAGAACTACTGGTTCGCCGGAGTGACAGCGGAGCGTAATGGCTTCTTTGGTACCGTTGGTGGGTTCGGTAGAGATTTCACCGGCAATTATGGTCAAGTCGGGTATGGATTCTCGGCAGCGGAGTTGGATTGGACCATTTCAGGGAGTGTGAACGATAAGGATCTATCTGGCGCAGTGGACGGGGCCGGGAACCCGACCAATGGTACCGCAATCGTGCTGAGTCTCGGTAAGTCATTTGATCTCTAGAGGAGCCGACCACATTTATATTTGAAAATGTTGTCACATGGTGTATAATGTGTGTATAATGATCGTAACTTTTTGTGAGGTGAAATACTTGTATGACGACCGCAACTGAAACTGCCACGTATGCGTTGACCGATTCAACGCAGCGTATCCTGAAGAACTTTTCTAATATCGCCACGTCGATGCTACTCCGTGAGGGAATCGAGCAGAAGACGATGAACACATCCAAGAGCGTGTTGGCGATCACGCAGTTTGAGAAGCCGTGGCCGCAGGAGACGGCCGTCTATCAGCTTCCCGAATTACTCTCTAACCTATCGGCGTATGTCGATCCAGTACTGGAGTTCGATGAGAAGAATTTCATCGTTCGTGGTTCGCAAAGCCCGTCGCACGTCATCTACCCATATTCGGATCCGAGCGTGGTGGTCGCGCCACCAAGCAAGACGTTCGATATGGAGGATCCGTATGCGGAGTTCGTGCTACCGGCGTCGGCGGTTGCCGAGATCAAGAAGCTCTCGTCAATCAACAACCTCCCGACCATTGCCATCGAGGCAAATGCGACGGACGGCACCATTGTCGTGAAGCCGCACGACGAGAAGAACCCCGGTTCTCGGGTCTATTCCTACCCGGTCCATTCCAACAAGGACCACATCACGTCACTGACGAACGACGTGTCATTCCTGTTCAAGCGGGAACATTTCGATCTATTGATGGACGGCGAATATCAGATTCTTGTGGGCGCATGGGCGTATGTGTGTCTCAAGCACAAGACTGAACCAGTGTCGTACTTCATCGTGCAGAAGGCGAGTAAGTAAATCTACGGAGGGGGATCGTCCCCCTCCCTCTCGGCCCCTGTAACTGGTACATTTATTATGAAACTCTTCTACACCTATACCAGCCCGAACCATTGCTTCAGTGAGGAAGCCGAAAAGTTGATGCAGATTCAGATTGAGAATAATCTGGAACTGGGTATTCCCATTTACGACATTCTGCTCTATACCAATTTTCCATATGAGTATAGTGGCGTGGTCGGCCGACAGGTGCCGGACATCTACGCGGAGTTTGATCCGACTTCAAACAAGATCCCGGTCATTCTCCATCTGTTACGACGGCAACAACTCGGCAGCGGTCTATACTGGTATCACGATCTCGACGTGTACCAGACTGAAGCGTTCCCGCCACCACCCGTCAAGCACTTCGGGATTTCGCGCTATTGCTACAAACACGACTGGCAGTGCGGAAGTTTTTTCTTTTCCCCGCATATGCAAGCGGTTGAATTTTTCGATACGTGGAACAACGAAATCAAAATCATCCCGACGTGGAGTGAGTATGCGAAGACGCGCACCGACGAAAAGGCACTCAAGAGTTTGGTGCTACAAAAGAAACTCACGGTTGAGGAACTGAACCACCGCTATAACCATGTGTTCAAGTATGCGGACTGGACGTATGCCAGAGCGGACAAGCCCATTCTGGCGTCACATTTTCATCCAGAGCCAGAGAGTATGGCGAGAATGGTGCATGGCAAGAACAACCACAACATTCCGTTCGTGCCGACGAGACTAAAAGAACTCTTTCGGCGACACGGGTTTGTATGATACAATAGAGACTATGATGATGAACAAACGTGATTATTATGTCTGGGTCGAGCGATATCGCCCGCAGACACTCGATGATTGTATTCTACCATCGGGCGTGAGGCAGACACTTGACGGAATCATGCAGCAGTCTGACCTTCCGAATCTATTGCTGACTGGGAAGGCGGGCACGGGCAAAACAACGGTGGCAAAGGCCATCGCACGGGATCTTGATATGGACGTACTGGTGATCAATGCGTCTGACGAGAACGGCATCGATGTCCTCCGCACGAAACTGAAAGACTTTGCATCTGGCATGTCGTTCGAAGGCAAACGAAAAATGGTTGTTTTGGATGAGGCGGATTATTTGAATCCGCAATCGACCCAGCCCGCACTTCGAGCATTCATCGAGGAGTTCGCCGGGACCACCGTTTTCGTGATGACGTGCAATCACAGTAACAGGATCATTGCGCCGTTGCATTCACGTTGCTCCATCGTCAACTTCGAAGTGCCCAAAGCGGAGCGGCCGACAGTCATGGTAGCATTCGCCAAACGGGTTTTTGAAATTCTCGACGGAGAGAATATCACCTATGACAAAAAGTTGGCCATGGAAGTTGTTCAGCAGTATTTCCCCGACTTCCGGCGAACGCTGAATGAGTTACAACGATTTTCTGCGACGGGCGAACTTCAGCCGGACATTCTGTCACAAGTGTCGGACAAAGATATTGCGGTACTCATGAAGTCGTTGTGTGACGCCAACTTCGGAGCCGTTCGCAAGTGGATGTCCGATCATGAAGATACGGACGAGTCGGCGTTCTATCGAATGTTAGCAGATAATATTCCTAACCATGTCAAGGGCAGTGATCTGCCCGGTGTGATCCTCGTCCTCGCAGATTACGGCTACCGTGCGGCCTTCGCAGCGGACAAATCCCTGAACATGCTGGCCTGTCTCACGGAAATTATGGGGAGCCTGGATGTGAAATCGTGAGGGACGCGGATGGTAGCGTGATCTGGGATTACGTCAATGCCATTACGCTCACAAAAGATCAACGTCTCGCAGACAGTCCGGTGATCGACACCGTGTACGAACCATATGTGGTGAACAGAGCGTTGTCGTATTTCCACGAATGTGTGCTTGCCGCCAATCTCATGAACGAGAAGTCTCATTTGCCCAAGCATCTTCAGTTTCTCTTTCTTCTCGGTGTGCTGCGGCCGCGGAAACGATTTAGTAAATGGTTCAAGCACAAAATCGCTGACGATTCGCGTGTTGTGGCAGAATACTATGAATGTTCGTTGAGACACGCGATCAATATCACGTCGTTACATACCACAGAGCAACTGACGGCCATGCGCGGTCGACTCTATAAGGGTGGAAGATCGTAGACGCGCTGCGTTCTCTAAATAAACGTAGACAGAGATGATTAACGTGTCTGATCAATGTAACCGGTGCCTCAAAACCCTTCATTCGTCAGACCAACTTAGCCAAAGGCCGGAGTCGGTATGAGTAATGAAAGCCTACTAAAAACACTCCCGCCGCATATTGCCGCTATTATCAAAGAGTGCGTCGAAGTGACACTGCCGTCACCGGACGATTTTCTCAAGGTAAAAGAAACACTGACCAGAATTGGCATTGCGTCGAGAAAAGATAAGAAACTTTTTCAATCTTGCCACGTTTTGCATAAACAGGGGCGTTACTACATTGTCCACTTTAAGGAATTGTTCCTCTTGGACGGCAAAACGCAGCAAACCGTATTTGATGAGTCAGACAAATCGCGAAGAAACACCATTGCGAATATGTTGGCAGAATGGGGATTAGTGAAACTGGTGGACCCCGAGTACAGCGCAGCGCCGGTGATTCCGCTGGGGCAGATGACGGTGTTGCCGTATCGCGAAAAGAGTGAGTGGACACTCGTTGCAAAATATGAAATAGGCAAGAAGAGAACTTGACAAATAGCAGGGTAACAGTTATAATGTCTTTGTGACTAAGGAGAACGAAATTATGGAGCCACAATTTCTCAGTGACAAAACATACCGAGAACTGTTCACCATTAAGCAACCGCATACCAACAGTGTGCCGACTGTTAGTGTCTTTCGGAAAGAGCAGCACACCATCTTCACGAACCCGCGCTACTTGATGGGCAAAGGTATCCTTCCTGAACGCAAGACCACGGAAGCGTATTGCTATGACATCTGTGCGTACTTACCCGAACATCGATCAGTTAATCTCAAGCCACTTACGGTGACGCGTGTCTCGACGGGGTTGCACCTGGCGCTGCCTGAACATTGGTCAGCACTGATATGCAGTCGCAGTGGCCTCGCGACAAGGGGTGTGCAGGTAATCAATGCGCCGGGAGTGATTGACTCCGACTATCGCGATGAAGTCAGTGTCCTGCTGAGTTACATTGCCCCACCGGATGCCAGACCGTTTATTGTTGAACATAATATGCGAATCGCGCAGTTACTCTTTCTACCACCAACGCCGAACGTTCATCTTACTGAAGTGCCTTCCATAGATGATCTGCCGCAGCGTGACACAACACGGTTGGGTGGATTTGGATCAACGGGCGCATCTAGCTTTCTTCCATAATGAAAGTTCTTGTCACCGGCGCAGCCGGATTCATTGGCTCGACACTTGTTGATCGTCTCTTACATAGTGGATACGAGGTCATTGGTGTTGACTGTTTCACAGACTACTACTTCCTTGAGCAGAAAAGTGGGAATATCCTCGCGGCGCTGAAGAACCCCAAGTTTCGTTTCATCGGGAACCCCATCTCCGCCGTCGATTGGGAAGCCATTCTTCCTGACGTGTCGCACATCTACCATCTTGCCGGACAACCGGGCGTCCGCGCCAGTTGGGGGCAAGAATTCAAAGAGTATGTTGACCAGAACGTTCTTGCCACACAGATATTACTTGAAGCGTGTCTCCGACACGCGCCGCTGCTCCTGTCGTTTGTGTATGCGTCTACGTCATCCGTGTACGGATTGTCTAACGCTCGTCCGTATACCGAAGACACACGCCCACAACCCATCTCACCTTACGGTGTCACGAAGCTCGCCGCAGAACATCTCTGTCTGCTCTATCAACATTCGTATGGGTTGCCTATTACTGTCGTGCGATACTTCACGGTGTACGGTCCGAGGCAACGGCCGGACATGGCATTTCACATCTTTCTAAAAGCGGCAATGGAGGCGAAACCGATCAAGGTGTTTGGTGACGGGCAACAGCGCCGGGACTTCACGTACGTCACTGACGCCGTTGACGGCACTATTCGCGCCTCGACAGGTCGCCATGGCGGCGTCTACAACATCGGCGGTGGTTCGCAAGTAACGTTGAACTTTGCATTGGGTATTATTGGTTCTGTCACTGGTGCGACCTTGG
>Ga0310124_10001235_pt1 | contig 17890 bp, 17 predicted proteins | sample CB11b_AW_Bot5_MG_FD_203507 | JGI IMG/M metagenome (GOLD analysis project Ga0310124, IMG submission 203507) | Marine microbial communities from Western Arctic Ocean, Canada - CB11b_AW_Bot5 | ecosystem: Environmental > Aquatic > Marine > Oceanic | place: Canada: Western Arctic Ocean | collected... | reverse complement strand
CCCGAGTCGTTATCCTGAAGCCGTCTTCAGCGGGCACCGTCTCACCGATGGAACGGCACGGAACCCCATGCCGCTTGGCCAGGCGCAGCACGTCGTCCAACGAGCGGGCATTACAGGAAATGATGACCCGGCCCTGTGCCTCGCCAAAGAGCAGAGGTACGGTGGGGAGGGTGTCGTGTAGGGTGACGTCTACGCCCAGCGGTCCATCTTCCCGCCCGAGGGCACTCTCGGCCAGGGCGCAGGCGAGGCCACCGTCCGAGACATCGTGGGCAGAATGGAGCAGGCCGCTCTGGATCATGGCCAATACCGCATGCTGGAGCCGGCGTTCGGCGAGGAGGTCGACCGACGGCGGCTCCCCGGCCACGAGTCCCTCCATGATGTAGAGGTACTCGGATCCTCCGAGCTCGTCCGTATTGTCTCCCAGCAGGAGGATCGTATCTCCGGCATGCTGAAAAGCGTGGCGTGTCAGGTGGTCGATATCCTCAACCACTCCGACCATGCCGATGACCGGCGTCGGATAGATAGCCACGCCGTCCGTCTCATTGTAGAAGGAGACATTCCCTCCGGTCACGGGTGTCTCGAAGAGTTTGCAGGCCTCGGACATGCCTGCGACCGCCTCCCGAAACTGGTAGTAGATATGAGGCTTGAGCGGGTTTCCGAAGTTCAAGTTGTTCGTTACAGCCGTGGGGAGCGCTCCGACGCACACGAGATTCCGGGCGGCTTCGGCGACGGCGCCCAGGGCGCCCATCCTCGGGTTCAGGTACACGTAACGGCCATTGCAGTCAGTCGTCGCAGCCACGGCTCTTCGGGTTCCACGGAGGCGCACAACCCCCGCGTCACCACCGGGCCGGATGACCGTGCCCGTGCGCACGGTCGTGTCGTATTGACCGTACAGCCAACGCTTGGAAGCGATATTCGGAGACGCCATGAGCTTCGTGAACGCTTCGGTTTGGTCGGACTCCGCTTCGGCGAACCGGGTCAGGTCCATGGTGCGGAGCCCACGGACCTCCTCCGACTCGACTCCCTCGCGCTCGTACGTCGGGCAACCGTCCGTCAGTGGGAGCGAAGGGATTTCGGCGACCACCCGGTCTCCCTCGAGAACCCTGAACAAGCCATCATCCGTAACACGACCGATCTTCTCGGCCTCGAGTTCCCACTTGGTGAGGATGTCTCGTACCGCGCCTTCGTGGCCGTTTTTTGCCACGACGAGCATGCGTTCTTGGGATTCTGAGAGGAGGATCTCGTATGGAGTCATGCCCGGTTCGCGAACGGGCACGAGTTTCATGTCGATCTCCACACCGTTCCCGGAACGGCCGGCCATTTCGGAGGCGCTCGACGTGATACCCGCAGCACCCATGTCCTGGATTCCGGTGATATGGCCACTCTTGATCAACTCCAGGCTGGCCTCGAGCAAGAGCTTCTCGGTGAAGGGATCGCCCACTTGGACCTGAGGGCGGCTGGCCTGGGAGTCGTCGCTGAGTTCCTCGGATGCGAAGGTGGCCCCGTGGATCCCGTCCCGTCCCGTGCGGGCGCCCACGGTCATGAGCGGATTTCCCACTCCCTCGGCTTCACCCTTGATGAGGTCCTCAGCCTTGAGCAGCCCGAGGCACATGGCGTTGACGATTGGATTGCTTTCGTACCCCCGGTCGAAAAAGACCTCACCGCCGATGTTGGGGATGCCCACGCAGTTCCCGTAGTCACCGACTCCCTTGACGACGCCGGCGAGGAGGTAGCGGACGCGCCCACTGTCGAGATCACCAAATCGAAGCGAGTCTAGAATTGCGATGGGACGGGCGCCCATCGTAAAGACGTCGCGAAGGATCCCGCCAACGCCCGTCGCCGCCCCTTGATACGGTTCGACCGCAGAGGGATGGTTATGGGATTCGATCTTGAATGCCAGCGCCAGCCCATCGCCGATGTCGATCACGCCCGCGTTCTCACCGGGACCCTGGATCACCCAGGGCGCCTCTGTAGGGAGAAGCCGCAGAAGACGCTTCGAATTCTTATAGCCGCAGTGCTCCGACCACATGGCGCTAAATACGCCCAGCTCCGTGAACGTGGGTTCCCTCCCCAAGATGCCCAGGATCTTTTCGTACTCCGACTCCGAAAGACCGTGCTCTTCGACGAGCTGCGGCGTCATCGGAGGATCACCTTCTCTGGGGGAGGGCTTCGATGGTGCGGGGTTAGATACAGTGGTCGTGCCGGTGTCTTCCCGTCTTGGGATCACTTTTCGATGAATCCGTCGGTTAGAGTCGTCGGGGGTTTCTCACGCGGCTCCTACGGGGGAGCGGTGCGATAGAAGCGCTTCGAATAGTCCGAGTCCGTCCACGGAGCCGAGGATCTCTTCCACGGCCCGCTCGGGGTGAGGCATCATACCCATGACGTTGCCCGCCTCGTTCAAGATTCCGGCAATACCGTGGGCGGAGCCGTTGGGGTTCGCGTCATCGGTGACTTCCCCGACAGCGTCTGTGTAGCGGAAGAGGACCCTGCCGTCGCCTTCAAGCCGACCCAGGGTCTCGTCGTCGGCGTAGTAGCTGCCTTCCGCATGGGCGATGGGCATCCGGAGGATCTGTCTCTCTGCGTAAGCCCCCGTGAACATCGAGGATGTGGTCTCGACCCGGAGGTGTACGTCCTGGCTCGCGAAGAGGAGTTGTCGGTTGCGGAGGAGCGCGCCTTCGAGAAGCCCGGCCTCGCACAGCATCTGGAATCCGTTGCAGATGCCCACTACCGGTCCTCCGCCTTCTGCGAAGCTCTTCACCGAGTCCATGATCGGGCTCATCGTGGCTATGGCTCCGGCCCGGAGGTAGTCCCCGTAAGAAAAGCCGCCGGGCAACATGACCGCGTCCACGTTTCCTAGCTCGCGTTCCCGGTGCCACCGGAATTCCGGCGTCCCCCCCACGAGCTGAATGCACTTGTAGAGATCGTAGTCGCAGTTGGACCCTGGAAATGTGACGATGGAGACCCTCATGCCGGCACCGTCTCCTGCGCATCGTCCTGGACGTCGATCTGGTAATCCTCGGTCACCGGATTCGCCAGGAGCCGCTCGCACATTGCCTCGGCGCGCTCCCGAGCTTCGTCGCTGGAGTTGGCCTCCAAGTCGAGATAGAGCAGTTTGCCCACGCGAACGTCACGTACGCTATCGTAGTCCAGCGAGTGTAGCGCGCTTTGAATGGCCTTGCCTTCCGGGTCCAACAAGCCCGGACGTGGGACCACCCTTACCTCGAGGCGAAAACGGGTCAACTGTCACTCTCCAAGTCGTCAGGATGATTAGGCGCGACGCGGTGTCGATATCGGTCGGGAGCCAGCTCCCCATAATCCAACGGACGTGCTTCGGTTACTACGCCCTCAATGGTGTCTTCGAGTGGGTCGCGGTCCGGCAGGCGTTCCAGGAGTCCGTGGATCACCGACTCCACGAGTCCCCATGCCGTATATCCCAGCAGCATCGGGAAGAAGTAATGGGCGGGGAACATGATGGCCACCAAGACGTTCCCGAAAAGCCACAGGGAGGTAAGCACACCCCGCGTGGACTTGAAGCTGAGCTTCGGGACGAGTGCGTAGGGGATGTTGCTGAGCATCAGGGCGCCGAGGACGATCAATAGGATGCCCATGATGCGAGGCCAGGGCACCGCGGCGAGGTACGTTTGGAAAAAAGGTGTCTGGCTGAACGGATAAAACGTGGCCAGGATCATGCCTGGAGTAGGAGAGGGGAGTCCGTGAAAGTGCCGCTTCGCCTCGCCGCCCTGCTCCACGTTGAATCGTGCGAGCCGCACAACGACCGCCATCACGTACACAAATGGGAGCACCCAATTCCAGCTCCCATCGGAAAAATAGAGCGTGTACATGATGAAGGCCGGCGCGACACCGAAGGAGATCGCGTCGACCAAGGAATCCAACTCACCCCCGAACGCCGACCCCGTGCGGGTGAACCGGGCGATCCGCCCATCGAGCAGGTCCGTGACGGCGGCCCAAACGATGAACCAGCCCGCCCATGCGAAGTCCCCTCGGGTCGCCGCTACAATGGCGTAGAACCCAAAAAACAGGTTTGCCATGGTAAATGCGGAGGGCAGAATGATGATGCCCTTCTGGAGCCTCCTCGGCGGTCGAATCCGATCGATCACGATGCGTCCTCCTGGCCGTTGATACGGGCGAAGACGGTCGACCCTCCGATGGCCTTGTCCCCCACCGAGCAGGTGAGCGGCCAATCGAGTGGGAGGAATAGATCGACCCGTGAGCCGAAGCGGATCAGGCCGATGCGATCTCCCCTCGTGATCTGTTCGCCCTCCTCGGGATACGTGACGATGCGACGCGCGATGAGTCCCGCGATCTGCCTGACCAGCACCTTCTGCCCCTGCGTGATCAACCCTATAGAGGCCTGTTCGTTCTTTTCGCTGGCTTTAGGGTGCCAGGCGACCGCGTACTCGCCTGGCTGGTACGCCCGGTGTGTGACGCTACCCGAAACGGGAGCGCGCTGAACATGAACATTAAAAACGCTCAGAAAGATCGTGATACGCCGGCAAGGACCTTCCACAAAAGAGGCTTCGTTTACCTCTCGGATGTCAATGATCTTTCCGTCTCCCGGGGATAGCACAAAGCCGTCACCCGTCGGCTGCTCTCGCTCGGGATCGCGGAAAAAATAGAAGATGAAGGCGGTCGGAACCGTCAGGAGCGCGGCGGCGACAACGCCCCAGGTGCCCACCCTCGCGACGAAGATCCAGGCCGCTACGGCCAACGCGGACCCTGCCAGCATGAACGGATACCCCTCTCGGGCGAATCTCATTGCGTCAATGCTCGAAGCTGGGGTGCTGAAAGTCGTCGAGCTCCGTCCCGGTCATTCGTCGGAAGATCTCCAAATAGCGGGCGGTCGTTTCCCTTACGACCGCATCGGGGAGGTCGGGCGGAGGAGGCAGCTTGTCCCAGGAGGTGAGCTTGTCCAGAAAATCCCGCACCGGCTGTTTGTCCAACGAGGGTTGGCCTCGTCCTGGTTCGTACTCATCTCGCGGCCAGAATCTCGAGGAGTCCGGGGTCAACACCTCGTCGATGAGCAGCAGTCGCCCGTCCACGTGATGTCCGAACTCGAACTTGGTATCGGCCAGAATGATCCCACGCTCCTTCGCGAGCGTGACGCCGTGTCTATAGATCGTGAATGAAAGCTCTCGCAGGCGATTCGCTTCCTCTTCACCCTGACGCTCGACCACGCCCGAAAACGGAATATTCTCATCGTGCCCCGTCTGAGCCTTGGTCGCGGGAGAAAAGATCGGTGCGGGCAGTTCCTGGCTCTCTATCAGGCCCTCGGGAAGCGGCTCACCCGCCAGCGTGCCCGATGTCCGATACTCCTTCCACGCCGACCCCGATACGTAGCCTCGAACGACGCACTCCACGAGCACCGGTTTCGTGTGGTGGACCAACATGCTTCTTTCGGCCCAGGCAGCACGGGATTCGGCCAGGGAAGGCACGAGGGCTACGATCTCGTCAGGGTCTACGCTCAGAAGGTGATGATCTACGATCCCTCGAAGGGAGTCTAACCACCAAGCCGTGAGTTGCGTCAGAACCTCTCCCTTGCGTGGAATCGCTTGGGGAAGGATCACGTCGAAGGCGCTGATACGGTCACTCGCCACCATCAGGAGGCGGTCCTCACCCGCGTCGTACACGTCCCTGACCTTCCCTTGATGAAGAAGCTTTAGGGACACCAGCTGGTCCTCTGCGATCATGCTGTCAGACTCGGACATCGGGTTCTCCGAGGCGTTGGTTGGCGTCAGACTCGAGGCGCTCCAGGGCCGGCTGTACCCACTCGGCCAGGAAGCGATCCACCTGTTGGGGCGCTCGCCCCACGAATTGGGCGGGATCAATGATCTCCCGCAGTTCGCTCAGCTGCATGCCGAACGCGTCGTCGTCGGCGATGCGCTCCAGAAGGTCCGCCGAACCACCTTCTTCCTTCATCCGGCTCGCGGCCGCCATCGCGTGCTGTCGAATCCGCTCGTGCAGATCCTGTCGGTCTCCCCCGGCCGACACGGCGCGCATCAAGATCGTCTCTGAGGCCATGAACGGGAGATGCTCCTCCAAATTTCTCTGGATCACCCGTGCGTTTACGACCAGCCCAGACGCGACGTTTTCTACTAAGACCAGAATTCCGTCGAGGGCGAGGAACGAATCGGGAATCGACAGTCTTCGGTTGGCCGAGTCATCCAGCGTGCGCTCCAGCCATTGGGTAGCATGTGTGACGAGTGGCTCCTGCGAGAGCGCGATGACGTGGCGAGCGATACCACAGATACGCTCGGATCGCATCGGATTCCGCTTATAGGGCATCGCTGACGAGCCGATCTGTTCTTCCTCGAACGGCTCCTCGACCTCTCTGGCGTTCGCGAGGAGCCGCAAGTCGTTACCCATCTTGGATGCCGACGAAGCGACACCGGCCAGCGTCCCGAGAATCTGCGCGTCGATCTTTCTCGTGTAGGTCTGACCCGTGACCCCATAGCTCTCAGTGAAGCCCATGCGGCGCGCCACCGCGAGGTCGAGTGCATCGACCTTGTCGTGATCACCTTCGAACAGCTCAAGGAACGATGCCTGTGTTCCGGTCGTACCTTTAGCGCCCCGGAAACGCAGTGTCTCGAGCCTGAAATCCATCTCCTGGATGTCGAGGAGGAAGTCCTGTAACCAAAGGGTCGCACGCTTTCCCACGGTCGTTGGCTGCGCGGGTTGGAAGTGCGTGAAGGCGAGTGTGGGCAGGTCGCGATGCTCGGCGGCGAAGTCGCTCAGGCGAGCGATACAGCGGATGAGCCGGTCCCGGATCAGAGTGAGGGCCTCCCGGTGGAGGATCAGATCCGTGTTGTCTCCGATGAAGGCGCTCGTGGCCCCCAGGTGAATGATGCCACGAGCTGCGGGTGCCGTGTCCCCAAAGAGGTGAACGTGCGCCATGACATCATGGCGGAATCTCTTTTCGTACTCGGCGGCCTTGGCGAGGTCGATGTCGTCGAGGCCGCGCCTCATCTCGTCGATGGCATCGTCGCCGATGGGGAGTCCCAACTCCTTCTCCGCCTCGGCCAGGGCCAGCCACAGTCGCCGCCATGTCCCATATCGATTGGATGGGGCGAACACGGCTTGCATCTCCCGGGAGGCGTAGCGTTCTCCGAGGGGATGGCTGTAGCGGTCGTCAGCGTAGTCAGCCACGGCTTCGCCGGAAAACGAGCTGTCTCACGGTGACCTCACCATTCCGCTCGACGTAAACGGCGACGTTCCCTGCGGCTTGGCGGAGGAGTTGGGCGGCCTGCTCCGCCGAGGCGACGGCGGTACGGTTGATCTGTAGAATCACGTCGCCCTCGCGGAGGCCGATCCGTCCCTCCAAATCGCGCTCGATCGCGACGATCAGGGCTCCGGATTCGTAGCGGAGGTTTCGTTCCGTGCGGATCTCGAGCGTGACGGTGACGAGCTCCATTTGCTCGAGGGCGATCACGCGATCAGCCGAAATGGACGGTAGTTCCACCGCTACCAGGGTAACGGCTTCCTCACGTCCATCGATGTCCAGAGAGAGGGATGCGCCGGCCGTGAGGTCGAGCATGAGGGACTCGAAATCCAGCTGAGTGCGGAGCGCTCTGCCATCGGCGGTCATGACGCGATCTCCCCTGGAGATGCCCGCCCGCGTCGCGGGTGACGAGGGCGAAACGTTCGAGACGGCGACCCCCCGGCTTCTGCCCCAGATATCTCCAGCGTCGGCGTCGACCTCAAAGCCGAGCCAGGCCCGCTTGACCTCTCCAAACGCCATCAGGTCGCTGGCCACCCGCCACGCTCGGTCGATGGGGATAGCGAAGCCGAGCCCCTCACTCCCGCCGCTTCGGGAGAAGATCGAGCTATTGACTCCGATGACCTCTCCCAGAGAGTTGACCAGCGGCCCTCCGGAGTTCCCAGGATTGATGGATGCGTCTGTCTGAATCATTCCGAAATACACGACCCTTTCATCATCGGCGGGAATGATGTGCCTCCCAGTCGCGCTGATCACTCCGGCCGTCACGGAGGGTTCCGCATTCGAGAAAAGATTCCCGAAGGGATTGCCGATTGCCAACGACCACTCGCCGATGAGAAGGCCTTCGGACGTGCCCAGATGAGCCACGGGGAGTCCGTCCCCCTGTATTCGCAGAACCGCAACATCGGTGAGTTGATCGGTTCCCACCAGCTCAGCTTCAAAGTCTCGCCCGTCAGGGAGCGTGACCATGATGCGCTCAGCGTCGCGGACCACGTGATCATTCGTGAGGATCACGCCCGCTGCATCTATGATGAAGCCCGACCCGAGACCGCGGCTCCGTCTCGTGCGGGGCATCGGGAAGGGGGCGAAAAAGGAGCGCATCTGCACTTGCTCCGTGCGGATGACGTTGACGCTCACTACAGCCGGCGCCACCCTCGCCGCCGCCTCCACGATCGCGGTGGTCCTCGAACCGGCGAGCGTCTCTGAACGCTCCTGCGCCACCTCCACCACGAGCTCCGCATCGGGGGCGCGTCCCTCGGAACGACAGGCGACAAACATTACCATGAGGATCGCCGAACCCCTGTGGGCGGACCATCTCCTCGGCATGCTCATCCTGCGGTTCGGCATGAGTCGGATCACCCCTCCGGTTAGAGGTCCCGCCCGAGGGCCTTCCAGTCTGCCATGAACCCGTCTAAGCCCTGGTCGGTCAACGGGTGCTTCAGCAACTGATACAACACTTTTGGCGGTAACGTGGCGCAATCTGCCCCGATCATCAGGGCCTGGACCATGTGCTGAGGGTGTCGGATCGACGCGGCAAGAATTTCCGTCGCGATGTCGTAGTTGTCGTAAATCTGCCTGATCTGCTGGATCAGCTCCATGCCATCCCCTGAAATATCGTCTATGCGACCGATGAAGGGGGAGATGAAGGTGGCCCCGGCCTTGGCGGCGAGATGCGCCTGCGTCGGAGAGAAGCACAGTGTGACGTTCACCGGGATGCCCTCACTACTCAGTGCGCGGCATGCTCCGAGTCCCGGCTCGGTCAGGGGGACCTTGATGACGATGTTGTCATGGATTTTCGCAAGGCGCAGACCCTGCTCCAGCATGCCGTCCCGGTCCAGGGCAACGACCTCCGCACTGACCGGGCCGTCCACTGCCTCGCAGATCTCACTAAACAGGTTGGATGGCTCCCGGTCCCCCGCGAACTTTGCCATGAGTGACGGGTTCGTGGTAACTCCGTCGATCAGACCGGCGTTCGCTGCTCGGCGGATCTCTTCTGGGTCGGCGGTATCGAGAAAAATCTTCATGGGCTCATTGGGTCGGTGGGTGGAGTAACCGGTCGGCGAGCGGTTCTTGGGCGTTTTCTGGATACGCGACGTGGTGAAGAAAGAGGCCTTCAGGAGGCGCTGGAGGGGAGGTCTTCAAGTCATCTCCACCAGGCTCCCGCAAGAGAAGCCCGAGGTCTTCCAGCGGCCGCCTTCCACGAGCGACGTCAACCATGGTGCCGACGAGGTATCGCACCATGTGGTGCAAGAAGCGGTCGGCCGTGATCCGAAACTCGAGTCCCAGATCGCGCCAGGGCAACCAGCATGCCTGGGCAATAGTGCAGGAGTCACCTCTTTCGGGTTGGCCCGACTTGGCGAAAGCCTTGAACGCATGGGTACCTGGAAGAAGGCTGGCGGCGTTGTCGAGCAGGGGGGTATCGAGCTCCGCCATGAGCGGCCAACACCACGGGCGCTCGAAGGGGGATCGGGCTGCCTCTGACAGGCCGAGACGATACACGTAAGTTCTCGCCACCGCGTCGAAACGAGGATGGAAGTCGGCTGGGACCCCTTGTATACTCGCGATCCAGATGTCGTTGGGCAATATGGCTGACAACGCCTTCTTGAGCCTTGCGGGTTGCCAGGGTGCCGGCACCGACACGGCCGCTACCTGGCCGGTCGCATGGACCCCCCGGTCCGTTCTTCCCGATCCGACCACGGGACGCCGGGCACTCGTGAGCTGCTTCAGGGCCGCTTCCAGCTCCCCTTGGACGGTGCGCTTGTCGCGCTGGATTTGCCAGCCGTGGAAGGCGGATCCATCATACTGCAGAATCAGCTTGAGACGATTGTCCTCCACGGCGTTCACGCCCGGAAGGTAGGGGGGCCGCAACCGTTGTCAAGCGATGTCAAAGAGGTTGGATCCTACCCGCCTCGGGGGCCCCGTGGTGGGTCCTGAGAACCGTGAATTCTTACCCTCAACCCGGTGCGTAATGAGCCCGACCGCCGTCTCTCCGCTGGAGCACTTCGATCTCGTGAGCGTCATCCATAAGGCCGTTCAGGGTAATGACCTTACGGCTTTCGAAGCAGAATTCGCTTTCGATGTCTTCATGGAAGGAGAGGCCTCCCAAGTTCAGATGGCCGCGCTCCTCACGGCTCTCCGGGCAAAGGGTGAGGCTCCCGTCGAGGTAGCTGGCGGTGTCAGGGCATTGCGTAAGGCCATGATCCCGATTGAAGTCGAGGTCATCGATGACGTGATCGACACGTGTGGGACGGGAGGCGGCACCGTCACCACATTCAATATCTCCACAGCTGCCGCGTTGGTCGCTAGGGGGGCCGGCGCCACCATCGCCAAACACGGAAACCGTTCGTTCACCTCTCGAAGTGGAAGTGCCGATGTACTCGAGGCTCTGGGCGTGCGTATCGACTTGAGCCCCTCAGAGATGGAGCGGATTTTGCGGGAAACCGGCTTGGTGTTCATCTTTGCGCCCTTGCTGCATCCAGCGATGAGACACGTAGGGCCGGTCCGGCGGGAGCTCGGGTTTCCCACCATCATGAACCTCCTCGGTCCCCTGACCAATCCGGCCGGCGTGAAAAGACAGCTCGTCGGAGTCGCGGATCCGCTCTTGGTGCCGCTCGTTGCTGAAGCACTCCTGGAACTGGGCCATATCCGGGCCCTGGTGGTGCATGGAGAGGCCGGTCTGGATGAGTTGAGTCCCCTGGGCCCCACCAGGGTTGCCGAGGTCAACGGTGGCGCCATGAGCGAAAGAACGGTTCGTCCAGAGGACTTCGGACTCGTAGATTGCGCGGCCGAGGAACTAGCCGGCGGTGAGCCCGAGGACAACGCGGAGATCATTCTCCGCGTCTTGCGAGGGAAGGAGAGGAAGGGGGCGCGAAGCGCGGTCGTCTTGAACGCTGGGGCCGCGCTCCATGTTGCGGGCCTCGCGGAGACGCTGGGTGAAGGTGTCGAGCGCGCCGTACAAGCGCTCGAGGCTGGTCACGCGTTAGAAGCTCTCGAGCGTCTACGAGAGGCGACTAATACTTCCTGATCACCCCCACGACGACACCCTGAATCTGCACGTTGTGGGCGTCCTCGATGATCGGCGCCATCGTCGGGTTCGCCGGCTGAAGCCGGATGCGCCCATCGGTCTCCCGGTAGAGCTTCTTCACGGTGGCGGAGTCGCCGCCCACGAGCGCCACGACCATTTGGCCGTCCGATGCCGTTTCCTGAGAGCTGACAACGATGTAATCGCCGCCGCGGATTTGCTCATCGATCATCGACTCGCCCTCGACGCGTAGCACGAAGTTGTCCCGTCCCGTCCTGACCATGTCCTGCGGAACGGATAGAGTCTCGTGATCCGGGATGGCCTCAATGGGTAGGCCCGCCGCGACCGCTCCCAGAAGTGGAAGCTCTATCGCGCCACTGTCGTATGCGGCACCCACCAATTCTATGGAGCGGCTTTCGTTGTAGGCCTTCCGGATGTACCCCTTGCGCTCCAGATTGCTCAGATGCTCGTGTACGGTGGCAAGAGACGAGTAGCCGAACGCGTCGGCGATCTCCTCGAAGCTCGGAGCGTAGCCGTTCTCGTCGATGAAGTGCTCCACATGATCAAGGATCTCTTTTTGTCGCTTCGTCAGAGGCATATCGCCCACCCTCTTATCTCAAGAACCCGAATAAGACCCGAACGGAGAATACCCGAACGTTACCCGAAAAGCAAGGTCGATGCACGCCTTTCGAGGGGACGGGACGAACGGGTGGAGAGGTGAGTGCCCCGGCCGGCATACTCGAACGGATCGTAGCGACGAAACACCAGGAGGTGGAGGTCCTCCGGAAGCGCGTCGGCGAGCTGCGGACCGGGGTCGCGGATGTTCCTCCCGCACGAGATTTTCGTCGGTGCTTGAAGGCGTCGGAGTCGGTGGCGGTGATCGCGGAGATCAAGCGTCGCTCACCGGGTGCCGGTGCAATCCGCCCGGACCTGGATCCGCTTCGGCTCGCCCCGAGCTATGAGGCCCATGGCGCCTCGGCACTGAGCGTCCTCACGGATTCGGAGTATTTCGGTGGATCTCTGGAAGATCTGCAAGTGGCTCGAGGCCTCGTGGATATCCCGATTCTCCGGAAGGACTTCATCGTCGATGAGGCGCAGATCTTCGAGGCTCGCATGGCCGGAGCGGACGCCATCCTCTTGATCGTAAGCATCTTGGATGATGACCGTATCCGCGCCTTCCGCGTGCTGGCCGAGGAATTGGGCATGTCGGCACTCGTCGAGGCTCACAGCAGGGACGAAGTCGAGAGGGCACTCGCGTCAGGGGCTCGTCTACTCGGAGTGAACAATCGTGACCTGAGGACCTTCGAGGCTCGTATCGATGTGACCCTCGGCCTCGCGGCGCACGTCTCCTCCGACGTCGTCCTCGTCTCGGAAAGCGGAATTCACACAGCGCACGATGTCGTCGCCCTGGGCAAGACCGGTGTGGACGCCGTGTTGGTGGGCGAGTCTCTTCTTCGCCAGACGAATCCAGGTAAGGGGCTCTCCAACCTGGTGGGTCACCCGAGGAGGCCCCGGGTCCGTGAGTGACGTTCGGATCAAGATCTGCGGCCTCACCACGCCTGAGGACGCCCGGATCGCGGCCGATCTGGGGGCCGACTACTTCGGGATGATTCTTTCTCAAGGGTTCAAGCGGAGTATTCTCCTCAGTAGGGCCGTGGACATCGAGCTGGCTGTCGACGCACGTTTGGTAGGAGTTTTTGTGGACGAGTCGGTCTCCGAAGTCGAGCGCATCTGCGGGATGATTGGGACCTCCGTGATTCAGCTCCATGGGGAAGAGGAGCGCGACTATGTCGAGGAGTTGCGTCGCCGAGGAGACTGGGCGATCTGGAAGGCGATCCGGGTCAGGGATCGAGCTACGGCGATCCACGCCGTACGGGCATGGGGTCCCTCGGTAGACGGCGTGCTCTTGGACGGGTGGCAAGAGGGAAATCCTGGTGGGCAAGGCGCGTCGTTCTCCTGGGACGAGATGCGCACTACCAGGGAAGAGATCCCCGAGGGAGTCGACCTGATTGCCGCGGGCGGGTTGAGGCCGGCCAACGTCGCGTCTGCAGTAGACACGTTACGGCCCGACGTCGTAGATGTCAGTTCGGGAGTCGAACTCCAAGTGGGGCGAAAGGATCCTGATTTGATTCGGTCATTCATTCGGAATGCCCGCGCGGGCGAGAGTTCCGCACCTGTTGAGGACAGCGTTGAAGATGTGCAATGACTACGCAGACTGAAGAAGGGCGCTTCGGACCGTTTGGTGGCCGTTACGTTCCTGAGACCCTCATCGCTGCTTTGGACGAGCTAGGGGAGGCCTACGAGCGGGCTTCGCAGGACGCGTCGTTCAAGGAGCAACTCGACGGGCTTCTCCGGGACTACGTCGGCCGCCCCTCGCCCCTCTACCGGGCCGAAAGACTGGAGGAGGCTTTCGGCGCGGGTCCGATCTATCTCAAGAGGGAAGATCTCAACCATACCGGCGCCCACAAGATCAACAACACGATGGGTCAGGCGCTGCTTGCGCGTCGCATGGGCAAGAGCCGGATCATCGCGGAGACCGGCGCGGGCCAGCACGGCGTGGCCACCGCCACGGCGTGCGCCCTGTTCGATCTCGAGTGCATCGTGTACATGGGGGAGGTCGACGTAGAGCGCCAGGCCCTCAACGTGTACCGGATGAAACTCTTGGGAGCCGAAGTGCGTCCCGTGTCTTCGGGGACTCGTACGCTCAAGGACGCGACCAACGAGGCCATTAGGGACTGGGTCACGAACGTTCAGAATACCCATTACATCATCGGCTCTGTGGTCGGGCCCGCACCGTTCCCCAAGATTGTCCGGGACTTCCAGACAGTGATCGGCCTCGAGGCGCGCGAACAGATCCTCGCCCGCACCGGAGAGTTGCCGGCGGCCGTGATCGCTTGTGTCGGCGGCGGATCCAATGCGATGGGCATTTTTCAAGCCTTCCGTGCGGATGAAGAAGTAGACCTCATCGGGGTCGAGGCGGCGGGTGAGGGGATCGATTCAGGAAGACATTCTGCGACCCTCGGTGCGGGCATGCCCGGGGTGCTACACGGGGCTATGAGCTACGTCCTCCAGGACGCCGATGGACAGGTGGCGCCCGCCCACTCCGTGTCGGCGGGTCTCGACTATCCCGGCGTCGGTCCGGAGCACTCCTACCTCAAAGACTCGGGTCAGGCTGAGTACGTCTCGGTGACCGACGAGGACGCGCTTGCGTCGTTTCATCGCCTGTCGGAGCTCGAGGGGATCATCCCCGCGTTGGAGAGCGCCCATGCCATCGCCCACACGGAACGGATAGCATCGACGTATAGCGACCGTGGATCGATCCTGGTGTGCCTCAGCGGTCGAGGTGACAAAGACGTTGCACATGTTGCTCGCATGGAGACGGGAGTGAATTATCTTTGAGCAAGGACGCTTGCGATAGCCAAGGACACGTGCGATCGGAGTGAGCGCATTGAGCGAAAACCCTGTGGACAATTCCAATGAGGCCGACGACGTCTTGACGATGCTTTGGGAAGCGGACTTTCAGTGCTTCAAGTGGGTCTATGTCGCTCAATTAGGCGAAGGTGTCGTGCTCCCCGAGGCTCGCCCCGAGGAAGAGCGAGGCGATCTCGATAAGGTGTACGCGGTAGAAACCGAGATCGACTCAGCCGACGAAGAGATGGCCGAGCAGGGCGGACAGCCATCCGCTCCGCCACCACCGAAGGTTGGGTCGGACTTCAACCCCGCCCTATTTTCGCTCGATCTTGCGGAGAAGGAGCAGCTCGAGAGGGAGCTTAGAGCCGAGATGGAGAGGGATCTCCGGCACGATGTGCTCTCCACTCTTTTCGACAGGCTGGAGGAGCCCGAGTACCCCGAGCGGCGGTCGGAGATCGTGGTGATCTTCAGAGAGTTGATCCCCAATTTTCTGAGTCGTGGAGCCGTACCCGCCGCCGTCTCCCCCGTCGTCCCCGCTGTCGTCCCCACCGTCGTCTCCGCCGCGGCGTAGTCGGGCTGTGAGGGTCGGGGAACGGTTTGCGGAAAGAGGGAAGGAGGGGCTCGGCACCCTCGTTCCGTACGTGACCTCCGGTTTTCCCTCCGCCGACGCGAGCGTAGACGTGCTGCACGCGTTGGAGAAAGCCGGGGGAGACGTCCTTGAGCTCGGAATCCCGTTCAGTGATCCCTTGGCCGACGGTCCCACGATTCAGGAATCGACCTTCAGGGCGCTAGAGGCTGGAATGACGGTTGCGGGGACGCTCGAGATCCTTGCTCAGTTCAGGAAGGACTCGGATGCGCCGGTGGTACTCTTCAGCTATCTGAATCCTCTACTTCGATACGGTGTCGAGGCGTTCCTCGCCGATGCGGCGGATGCAGGGGCGCAGGGACTCCTCTTGACGGACGTGCCGATGGGAGGGGACCCCGACCTCGAGGAAGCCGTCCTCGACTCTCGACTCGACCTGATCCGACTGGTTGCACCGACCACCCGGTCCGAGCGCGCTTCGGTGATCGCGGCGAGTGGTCAGGGGTTCGTGTACTACATCTCGAGGACGGGCGTCACGGGAGCTCAGGCGGCGTTGACCGCTGATCTGGAAGACGACGTGAGGGCTCTTCGGGAGCAAGTGGATCTTCCGGTGGCTGTGGGCTTTGGGATCTCGACTCCTGAACAGGCGGCGGCGGTCACGGGGATTGCGGACGGCGTCGTCGTCGGTAGCGCGCTGATCACGGCATTGGACCAGGGGGGGGTAGAGGGGGCGGGGGCCTTCCTTGCCTCGCTCAGGTCAGCCATGGACGAGGCTAAGATTCCTTGAGTCGCTCGAGGAGGGAAGGATCCGGCGCCACGAATACGGTGCTTACGCGATCCGGTTGGACGCGGCCCGGAGGCGCTTTTCTCGGCTTTCTAACATACTTGCGGCGGGTCCAATCAACCGGCACCGTCGCTGACGTTCGAGCCTTGGAGTGAAGGGCAGCAAGGTTGGCTGCCTCCTGGAGATCGCGTGGTGGTGGGGTGCCCTCTCCGGTCCATCGCAGGACTACGTGGGCTCCGGCTGCGTGCCGGGCGTGAAGCCAAATGTCGTTCGGTCTAGCGTGCTTGAACGTCAGTTCATCGTTGAACTTAGAGCCTCGGCCGACCCAGATGTCCCGTCCACCCGTGGTTTGGAAGCGCCGATAGGGGAGAGTCGGGCGAGCTCCTTGCTTTCCCCCGGTCGCCCCCACACGTACATCGGGTAGCACGGCTCGAATTTCGGCGGTCGTGACCTGGCCCGCCTGTGCTCGCTCCGAGAGTTCGCGGAGGCGCTGGACGTTGGCCTCTTCGTGCTCAATCAAGCGGGGAAGACGTTCTCGGGCTCGCTCCCCCCGCCCGGCTCTCTCGTAGCGGAGTCCAGCGTTTTCTTGTGGAGAGAGGGACGGGTCGAGCGATAGGGTCACGGTGCCACCGTACCACCCCGGTAGCTTCACACTGGCAACTCCTCTGGCGACACGGTCGAGGTTGGCAAGAATCAGATCGCCCTCGTTCCGCAATTCCTCCGGGTCAGCAGCCCTGGCTAGCTCCGCGGTGAGCCTCCGGTGTCTCTTCCCAGCCGCCTTGAGGGCATCGGTCAAGGCGTCCAGCCAAAGGGAGGGAACGAGGACGGGTCGCGTCCCGTCACTCCTTCTGGTCTCACGGATGGCGTCTAGGAGGGACTCTGCCGGCTGACATGCATAACCCGGCAAAGGTACCGGGTAGGGTTGTGGTCCCCAGGGACAGTCGAGGAGAGAGACTTCGGGGGCAGAGCGTGTGTCCCGGCCGCCGTGGCAAACGTCCCTCAGGTGCAGCCAAAGCTCGTAGCCAACCTCGAGAGAGGAGGGCCCCCCGCCCTCCGGCCCTCCGGAGTGTCCCCCGACCAGTGCCTTGGCGTTTAGGGGAGAGGTGAAGGCGACGTCTCGTATGAGCCTCTTCTCTCGCCGCTCAAGGTCTTCGGGCTCCAATAGGGCAAGCCACTCGCCGAGGTCGAGGGGAGAGTCCCACCCACTTCGTGTCGGTTCGAGCCTCGTATAAGGGTGGCCGATCCGAGGCTTGCGCGGGCCCCCACGTCCGGTCAGGACGTGCCGAACAGTCCAGTCGTCTCCTTCTACCAGTGCCGCGTTCGCCCAATTTGGCGCGAGCTCCAGGATGATCCGAAGCGCTCCTCCCCGGCCGCGCACCCTCGGAAGCACGAACACGAGCACGCGCTCGTCGGGTAGGGACTCGACGACGGAGAGCTTACAAGGGAAGGATCGAAGGCCCTCCGGTGGCTCGCTCGCCTCCAGGATCTCTACACCGCAACCCGAGGCGTTGAGTTCAGCCAGTACGGTGGCCTCTCGGAAGTACGCGTGAAGGGTCCCTCGGCCATGATCCAAGAAAACGCCCTTGAGCCGAGCGCCCCGTAGGAGATCAGTCAGCTCGGCGGCAACCACGGCCGTAACTACGGGGTCCCATCGCATCGCCATTCCAACAAGATAGCGTCTTAGTGGAGAGGGAACTTCCGCACAGGTGGCGTGTCAGCGTCAGGAGTTTCAAAAGGGGTTCCCAAGGAAGAGCATATGCGGAAAACCGAAAGCCCATGAGTGAAGGCTCGGAACTTCATCCGTTGGTTGCCGAGGCGGCGCAAGGGCGGTTGCCGGACTGGGCCGTGGCCGGGAAG
>Ga0310124_10001234_pt1 | contig 17890 bp, 23 predicted proteins | sample CB11b_AW_Bot5_MG_FD_203507 | JGI IMG/M metagenome (GOLD analysis project Ga0310124, IMG submission 203507) | Marine microbial communities from Western Arctic Ocean, Canada - CB11b_AW_Bot5 | ecosystem: Environmental > Aquatic > Marine > Oceanic | place: Canada: Western Arctic Ocean | collected... | reverse complement strand
ACGTCGCGAATTCGGGCGCTGCCGCTGTTGGGGTCCCAGATTCCAATGGCGGCGGTCTTCATGCCATCGAAGATATTATCCTCAATAGTCAACAGCTCGCACGAACTGCCGTCGACTGCCAGCATGACGATACCAAATCGCGACGGACCGCTGAAGATGTTGTCGCTGAAGCGGGCACGCTTCAACTGCTGATGCTCGACATGACGCTGCTCGAGCAGGTTATTCGTAAACCACAGGTTGGTTGTGTTGCGCAGATAGACGCCGGCGCTTTGCTGTGGAGCCGCCGCGGTGAATTTGCAATCCCGGATCCGAACCGTTTCACTGTTACTGATGGCGAGTGCGGTAACGTTGGTCGCGCGGGTATCGAAGGTAAGATCATGAAAGACGATATCCCGGCACTGGTCGAGACTGAGAATTATCGGATCGCGCACGGCATCCGGCGCCTCAATGACGCTGCCCGGTCCGGCACCTCGAAAGATCAGTCGCTCGCGGTCAGCAACCGTGAGACCATGACACCGGTAGTTACCGGGTGGAAAGTAAATGATGGCGCCATCGGGAGCGCTCTTGATGACGGAGCGTATGGCGGGGGTGTCGTTGGTCTTGCCATTGCCCCTGGCGCCGAGGATCCGAACGTTGTAGATCTCTTCGGCGCTGGCCAGGGCCGAAGAGCGGCCGGCGTAGGAGCCAGGGGCCGCCAGGACAAGGGCTGCAACTGCGACCAGGACTGCATGGTGGCTGGTCATCAGCCAAAGACGCGGCTACCGCGACCGCGGCGCAGACGTCCTTTCTGCAGGAACCCATCGTAGTGGTGCATCATGAGATGCGACTCAATCTGGCGGAGCGTGTCGATAATGACACCACAGATGATGAGCAGAGTGGCACCACCGAAGAAGTCGGCGATGACGGGCGATAGACTGAGGGCTTGGGCGGCGATCATCGGCAGCAGCGAGAGGACGCAAAGGAACAGGGCCCCGGCAGTGGTGATGCGTGTCATGGCGCGGTCGAGGAAGTCAGACGTTGGCTTACCGGGGCGAATGCCCGGGATATAGCCGCCGTGACGTTTCAGATCGTCGGCCATCTGGATCGGGTTGAACTGGTTGGCGACCCAAAAGAAAGCAAACACTATGATGAGTATAGCGTAGATCGCCATGTAGCTGGTCGTGCCGTAGGAAAACAGCGGTGCTATATAGCGCAGCCAATTCCATCCCACAGCGTTGATCACCAGCGGTGGAAACATCAGGATGGCACTGGCGAAAATGATCGGCATGACGTTGGCGAAATTAACGCGCAAGGGCAGGAAGGAGCCTTGCGCAGCGGCGCCCTGGCCGCCGCCACCGCCGGTTGCCGTGCGGGCATACTGAATGGGCACCTTGCGCACGCCCTGGGTCAGTGCCACGGTAGCTGCCGTGATCAGCACGAAAATGCCCAGGAGAATTATGACATGAATCATTGTGAAAGAGGTTTCGCCGGTTCCTTCCTGGCGCAGCAGGCGGTGCATTCCCTGAACCGCCGCCGGGAGGCGATCAATGATGTTGACTGTGATGATCAGCGAAGCACCGTTCCCGACACCATGGTCGGTGATTTTCTCACCGAACCACATGAGAATCATCGTCCCGCAGGTGAGGATGATCATTGTCATCACCTGGAACGACAGGCCCGGGTTGTTGACGATATTGTTGGTGGCGGCACCGCCCAGCATGGCGCCGGGATTCTCCATGCCTTTGGCCAGGAAAAAGCCTTGTACCAGGCAGATGACCAGTGTCATGTAGCGCGTCCACTGGATGATCTTCTGCTGGCCGGCTTCTCCTTCGCGCTTGAGCTTTTCCAGCTGCGGAAAAACCGGGGTCACAAGCTGCATGATGATCGACGCGGAAATGTACGGCATGATGCCAAGCGCACCGATGGCGAATGCTCGCAGTGCGCCGCCACTGAACATGTCTATCATGTTGACGATGCCGCCGGCGCCCTGCTGCTTGTTGAGATCGTCGAACATCGCACTGAGCGCTACGCTGTCGATTCCCGGACAGGGGATGTTGGAGCATACACGGCAAAGGGCGATAATTCCCAGCGTGAAGAAGATCTTGGCGCGTAACTCAGGTATCTTGAAGCTGTTGAAAAAGGCGGAGAACATGTGCAGTTCCGGTTAGACCGTCTCGCAGGTGCCGCCGATCGCTTCGATCTTTGAGCGGGCGCTGGCGGAGAAGCAATTTGCCTTGACGGTCAGAGTCTTGGTCAACTCACCGGTTGCCAGGATTTTCAGGCCGGCACCGGTCTTGTCGCTTATCATGCCCTTGGCGGTCAGTGATTCGAAATCGACGGTTTCGCCGGTCTCATAATTCTGCTCGAGGGTCTGCACGTTGACCAGCGTCCAGACTTTGTGGTTTGGATTCGTGAAGCCGCGTTTCGGCAGGCGCCGGAACAGCGGGATTTGACCGCCCTCAAAGTAGGGCTTACGCGAATAACCGCTGCGAGACTTCTGTCCTTTATCGCCGCGTCCGCAACTGCGGCCCCAGTTGTTGCCGTGTCCGCGGCCGACGCGCTTACGGTTCTGTCGGGGGACATTGGGCTTGAGTGTATGTAAATCCATCTTTCTGCCTCAGAAATGAGTCGTAACATACCCCGGCTTGAGGTAGTTACAACATGATCAGGAAGCTGGTGCGACTTCCGTTGTCATATTTCGTTCAGAGCTTCTGCAAATCCCGCTTGGCCAGCACCGATTTGTAGCTCTCGATTTCGTTGATGCCGCGCATGGTGGCTTTGACGACATTGATCGAGTTGTTCGAGCCCAGCGACTTGGCCAGAACATCTTTGACGCCGGCAAGCTCAAGCACTGCACGCATACCGCCGCCGGCGATCAGGCCGGTACCCGGTGCAGCTGGGCGCATGATGACACGACCACCGCGATAGGTCGCTTCAATCTCATGCGGCAACGTGTGGTTGTCGCGTATCGGTACGTCGACGAGGTCACGTCGTGCCAACTCTCCGCCTTTGCGGATGGCGTCCGCCACTTCGTTGGCTTTGCCCAGGCCCATGCCGACTTTGCCGTTGCGGTTCCCGACGACTACCAGAGCGCTGAAACTGAAATTGCGGCCGCCCTTGACAACCTTGCTGCAACGCTTGATGTTGACCACACGTTCTTCGTACTCAGGATTTTCTTCCTGCCGGTTTTGGTTGCTGTGTTTTCGTTCTCTTGCCACGTTGATGTAAACTCCTTGAGTTTGTCACGACGCCACGCTTTACAGGCAGGCCGGATGCCTGCGATGTCGTGCTCGTTCGTTCGTCAAAATTCCAGCCCTGCCTCACGCGCCTGATCGGCGATTGCTTTCACTCGGCCGTGAAACTTGAAGCCTGCACGGTCGAACACCACTTTCTTGAGACCGGCGGCAATGGCGCGTTCCGCGGCGATGCGGCCGAGTGTTTCGGCGCCCGTGACGTTGTCGCCAACCTCGTCGTCACGCAACTGCGGTTCCAAGGTCGACACGGCGGCTAATGTCTGCCCGGTATCGTCGTCGATGAATTGCACATACAGGTGCTGGTTGCTGGTGTAGACCGACATGCGCGGGATAGCTGCAGTACCGGTGACCCGCTTGCGGATGCGCCAGTGGCGCCGCTCCCGCAGCTTTTTTCTTGATCGGCTTGCCATCAGAAAATTCCGTAAGTTTGTTTGTGGTGTTTTGTTCGAGCGCGCTGCGCTGGTTATATGCTCTTGCCGACTTTCTGCAAGACGAATTCGTCGACATAGCGAATGCCTTTGCCCTTGTACGGTTCCGGCGGGCGATAAGCCCGGATGTCGGCGGCGACCTGGCCGACCTGTTGTTTGTTCATGCCCTGCACGGTGATCTTGGTGTTTTCGTTCACCGTGATCTCGATGTTTTCGGGAATCGGGTACGCGACCGTATGCGAAAAGCCAACGTTGAGCGTCAGGGTCTTGCCCTTGGCGGAAGCGCGGTAACCGACGCCGCGGATTTCCAGGTCTTTCCTGAAGCCGGTTTCGACGCCTTCGATCATGTTGCTGAGCAGGCTGCGGGTCAAACCGTGCAGCGACCTCGCTTGGCGGCTCTCGCTGGTGCGGGCGACGACGAGCACGTCGCCGTCGAGGCTGGCATCGATGACTTCCGGCATACTATGCTCCATTGTGCCCTTGCTGCCGGTCACTTTGATGTGCTTGCCGGAGACTTCGACTTTTGCTTTGCCGACCGGAATCGGTTTGTTGCCAACGCGTGACATGATATGTCTTCCTCAACCTATGCCCGGCAAGCAGTCGTCGCCGCAGCACAATTAGCTTGTATGTATGTTACCAGACGTAGCAGATCACTTCGCCGCCGACGTTCTGTTCCTTGGCTTGCTTGCCGGTGATGATACCTGTCGGCGTCGACATGATCACCGTGCCGAGGCCGCCGCGCACACGCGGGATATCTTTCACTTTGACGTAGACGCGGCAGGAGGGCTTGCTGACTCGCTTGAGACCAGTGATCACCTGCTGGTGGCCCTTGTACTTCAAGGTGATGCTCAGGGCGGGGTGCTTGTCTTCCCTCACCACTTCGTAGTCGGTGATGTAACCTGCCTGTTTCAAAGTGTCGGCGATAGCGACCTTTTCCTTCGAGGAGGGCATCTGCAACTGCTCAATCTCGACGCGTCCGGCGTTGCGGATGCGGGTAAGCATATCGGAAATCGGATCGGTGTACATAGCGCTCTCCCGTTTACCAACTGGCCTTGGTGATGCCGGGGATCTTCCCAGCGGACGCCAGCTCGCGGAAACAGATGCGGCACAGCTGGAACTTGCGAATGTAAGCGCGACTGCGTCCGCAGTTGCGGCAGCGGTGGTAGCTGCGCACCTTGAACTTCGGTGTGCGCTTACACTTTTCAATCCATGAGGTTTTTGCCATGAGTGTCCTCGTTTGATCAGTGGGCAAACGGCATTCCGAGCATCGTCAGCAGTTCTAGGCCTTCGTCATTGGTCTTGGCCGTGGTAACTATTGTGATGTTCATGCCGATGGTGTATTTCATTTTGTCGAGATCGATTTCGGTGAAGATTGACTGCTCATTGAGCCCCAGGCTGTAGTTGCCGGCGCCGTCGAAGGCGGTCGACGAGACGCCGCGGAAGTCACGTACGCGCGGCAGGGCGACATTGATCAGACGATAGAGAAAATCGTACATCCGCTGGCCGCGCAAGGTCACGGCAACACCGACGTTCTGGCCCTCGCGCAGTTTGAAGCCGGCGACGCTGATCTTGGCTTTGGTGATCATCGGGCGCTGTCCGACGATGTCGGCGAGGGTGCGCAGCGCTTCGTCAAAGACCTCACGATCCTTGTCGCTGCCGATGCCGCTGGAGACCACGATCTTGGTGATCTTCGGTACTTCCTGCACGTTGCCGTAATTGCGTTTGGTGCGCAGCTCGGGCAGAATGTCGTTTCGATATGTATGCATCAGTACGGACATAGCGGTAGTCCTCCTATTCGTCGTCGTCGTCCGGGCGGCCACCGCGCTTCGTCCAATAGCGGCCCACTTCCATCACGTTGGAGATATGTATCGAGCACTCACGTTCGTCAAAGCCGCCCTGCGGATTCTGCTGCGTCGGTTTGCGGGCGATCTTGCGGACGTTGATGCCGCGCACGGTGACCTGATCGCGGAGGTGGTCGACTGCGAGCACGGCATGCTCGATTTTGCCCGGATCGTCGCGGTCCTCAGGATCGGGCTTGAAGCTGCCCGAAATAATGACCACCTTCGAATCTCTGCGGATGGCTTTGCTCTGTTTCATCACAGCACCTCGGGTGCGAGCGAAACGATTTTCATGAAGTTCCGGTCGCGCAGCTCGCGAGCGACGGAGCCGAATATGCGGGTGCCCCGCGGGTTGTTCTGGTCGTCGATTACCACCCCGGCGTTGCGGTCGAACCGCAGGCAAGAACCATCCGCCCGGCGGATATCGGAGCGCGTCCGAACGACGACCACACGGACGACTTCACCCTTCTTGACGAGGCCGTCGGGTGCAGCTTCCTTCACCGTGGCGCGGACTACGTCGCCGACGCCGGCGTAGCGCTTGCGCTGGCCGAGAACGGTAATGGCGACGACACGTTTTGCGCCCGTGTTGTCGGCTATGTCCATACTGGTTTCAGACTGAATCATCGATCTGTCTCCTACTCGGCGCGGCGTATGATTTCTATGAGACGCCAGCGCTTCAGCTTGCTCAGTGGGCGGGTCTCACGGATTCTTACAGTGTCGCCGACTTTCGCCTCGTTGCGCTCGTCGTGAACATGAAATTTCTTGCTGCGTGTGATGACTTTTTTATAGCGCGCATGCTGCGCCCGGCGATCAACACGCACCGCGATGGTCTTTTCATTGTTGGCACCTACGACCGTGCCTGTACGCGTTTTGCGTAAGCCGCGGCTGGCTTCCGTCTGTTCGGTTGTTTCGCTCATCGATCGCTTCTCCAGATTAAAACGGCAGTCTTGCCGCCCGGTCCTGACAGTTAATTGGTATTCCTGCGGCGTTCGTTTTCGACGCTGCGGATTCGGGCGATATCGCGCCGAACCAGCCTCAGCCGGGCGGTATTCTCGAGCTGACCGGTCTTGGCCTGGATGCGCAGGTTGAGATACTCGCGCTGGGCGTCCTCAAGCCCCTTGATCAGCTCTTCATCAGTATATTCACGAATGTCGGAAACCTTCATGGCTTTGCCTTCCTCAATGACGCGAGAGCATTCGACAGGGCACGCACAATTTCTGTGCGGCCCGCTGGAATCCCTCGCGGGCAATCTGTTCCGTGCAGCCGCTGACCTCGAAGATCACACGGCCAGGCTTGACTACCGCGACCCAGGTCTCGGGGTTGCCTTTCCCTTTTCCCATACGCGTTTCCAAAGGTTTCTTAGAAATCGGCTTGTCCGGAAACATGCGGATCCATACCTGGCCGCGGCGTTTCATATGGCGCGTCAAAGCCACACGTGCCGCCTCGATCTGCTGGTTGGTTATCCAGTTTTTCCGAAGCACCTGCAACCCGTACTCGCCATAGTCGAGCTTATTGTTTCGGGCCGCGACTCCGGCGATTTTTCCGCGCTGCACCTTTCGGTACTTTACCCTTTTGGGAATCAGCGGCATTTTGATCCTCCTCCATATTATCAGGCAGGCAAATCCAAGTTTTCACACCGATCTTTCCAGCCATCGTACGCGCTTCAGCGAAGCCGTAATCGATGTTGGCACGCAGTGTGTGCAGTGGGGTTTTGCCGTCTTTGTATTGTTCGGTGCGGGCAAGCTCGGCGCCGTTTAGGCGGCCGCCGCAACGGACCTTGATTCCGAGCGCGCCCATATCCATTGCAGTCTGAATCGATTTCTTCATGGCCCGGCGGAAACCGATGCGGCGCTCGAGCTGCATGGTGATGTTCTCCGCCACTAACTGGGCGTTGAGCTCCGGCTTCTTGATTTCGACGACGTCGATGTAGATGTCCTTGCCGTCCGTCAACTTGTAGAGCGCGTCGCGCAGGCTGTCGTACTCGGCACGTTTACGCCCGAAAACCAGGCCCGGCCTGGCCGAATGCACGGTCACGCGAACGCGGTTGGCAAACCGCTCGATAGCGATGCGCGAGACGGCTGCCTGGCTCAACTGTTTCTTGACGAAGTCGCGGATCTTCATATCTTCCTGCAACAGCTCGCCAAAATCTTTCTTGTTGGCATACCAGCGGCTGCCCCAGTTCTTATTCAGCGCGATTCGGAATCCGATTGGATTGACTTTCTGACCCACTATTTGCTCCTCTGCATGGCACTAACCACGCGGTGTTTCCTGAACTATTCGTCGGTGACCACGACACGGATGTGGCTGGTGCGTTTACGGATACGCCCTGCCATGCCGCGGGCTTTCGTGCGCAACCGCTTCATAGTCGGCCCCTCGCCGACGATCGCCTCTTCCACAACCAGATCCGCCTCATCGATACCGGTGCCGGAATTGACCGCGTTGGCGATCGCCGAACGCAGCGTCTTGCCGACCAGGCGAGCTGCTTTGCGTGGCGAAAAATCCACTACGGCCAAGGCCTCTTCCACGGGCTTTCCCTGGATGAGACGCGTGATTTCACGCGCCCGGAACGGCGAACACCGTATGAACTTTGAGACGGCCTGTTTTTTCATGATCTGTTCTCAGGCGTCCGCATCGGGCGCCGCACCTTCATTTTTTTTTCGATGGCTTTGCCGCGATTCGCGCTGTTGCGCCGACCGCGACCGTCGCCATATTTCCCGTTGTCACCACTGCGGCGCTGATAGTTGGCCGTACCTCGACGATCTGAAAATCGTACTCGAGACCGCCGCCTCCTTCAATCCTGCCGACCATTCCCGGCAGGGCGCCGTGGTTAAATCCCATATTCAAGGCCACCAACTGTTTGTCTGTTTCCATCGCGACGACTTGACAAACTGCCAAGCCGCCACCGACACCCTCCGGCATCGCCAACAGCGTATCGGCCGCTTCCAAGCTCCGGATGAGGTGGCCGAACTTACTCTGGAGTACCTCACTCGCCGGTGACTCGCCGGCCGGATCCAGCACTTCCAGAACTGAATTCAAAGAACTCTGAAATTCCCGTAACTCGCGGTAAATCTCATCCCACGAGGCTTGCAGCCGCTTCATCTCGTCCAGCACCAGGGCTGCCGTCAAATTTTCCCCGTTCACCAACAGGTTAGCCACCGACAGCCGCAGGAACTCCAGTTCCTGGCGACATTCTCTGGCTGCTACATCCGCTGCCGCGTATTCGCTTCGCAACTCGCCGAGCGCCGCCTCCAAACGGACAACCCGCACACTCAGTTGCAAGCACTGTCTCTCCCAGGCGTCGCGGGCTATCTCAGCTTCCCGCAACCGCACAACCGACACGTTACCGCCCCCATTATCCGCCGTTGTGTCGAGACACAAAACCGCCGAAATCAACAGAAGAGCGCATGATTTACGCATCAGCCATCGCCTTGTCTATCTGATTTTGGCAGGATTTTACGAAAACCCCGCCGAAATGATGAGGCGAAAGGGTTGAAGTTAGCATGGAGTCCTGTTGCGTCAAGGCGCGCTACATGAAAAAGTTGGGAATATTGGGCCTGCAAATGCCACGATCCTTGCAACGTCCGCTGGGAGAGGCACAGTAGCGTCAAAGGAGGCGGTGCATGGTTCACGTCGAGAAGATCATCTTGCGCGAAATTTCGCTGCCGCTGCGGGAGCGTTTCCAGATATCGTCGGGCGGCGTTTTGGACCGCCGCGTGCTGCTGCTGGAATTCATTGATGCCGACGGTGCCGTTGGCTGGAGCGAATCAGTTGCCGGCGAACAGCCTTATTACTATCCGGATACTATAGATACCTCGTGGCTGGTCATCCGTGACTACCTGGCGCCGCGCATCATCGGCCGGGACATCGACGACCCCCGCACCGTAGCCCCGATGCTGGCTGACGGTGTGCGCGGCAACCTGATGCCGCGCGGCGCTGTCGAGATGGGTATCTGGGAGCTAACCGCCGGCAAGCAGGGCATCGCGCTGTCAAAACTGCTCGGTGGTACGCGCCAGCGCATCGGTACCGGCATTTCCCTGGGGTTGCAGGAGTCGCCGGAGGCGCTCGTCGAAAAAGCCACCGCCAGCCATGCGGCCGGCTACCGCAAGATCAAGATCAAAATCAAGCCCGGCGCCGATATCGACTATGTCCGCGCCGTCTACGATGCACTCGGGCCGAAAGTGCCCATCATGGTAGACGCCAACAACGCCTACACGCTTGACGATACGGAACACCTCAAACAGTTTGACGACTTCAATCTGATGATGCTCGAGCAGCCGCTGGCCTGGGACGATGTCCGTCGCCATGCCGACCTGCAGGCAGTCATGCGAACCCCGATTTGCCTTGACGAATCGATCACCGGCGTTGACCGTGTTCAGGACATGCTCGCCTGGAAGAGCGGCAAGATCGTCAATATCAAGCCTGGGCGGGTAGCCGGTTTCGGGCCGTCGCTCGCCATCCATGACCTGTGTCAGGCCAACGACATTCCCGTGTGGTGCGGCGGCATGCTCGAAAGCGGCGTCGGGCGCGCCCACAATGTGGCGCTCGCGTCGCTGCCGAATTTTTCACTGCCGGGCGACGTATCGCCGAGCTGCCGTTACTGGGAGCAGGACATTGTCCTGCCCGAGTGGACGATGGACGAGAACGGCATGGTCGACGTACCTGTGGACAAGCCAGGCATGGGCGTGACAGTGGATCGCGACCGTGTCGACAACCTGACGGTGCATAGTGAAACACTCAAGTGATATCAACCTGAGCGACGTTCCCGACTCCGTCGCGGCCCTCTATCCTGCACCCACGATCGATGCCTTGCTGGCGTTGCGTCGCGATCTGCACCGGCACCCCGAGCTTTCGCTGCACGAGGAACGCACCGCGACACAGATCGAGGCGCAACTATCAGCGCTCGGCATCACCGATGTAAGCCGCGTTGCGGGTACCGGCATCGTCGCACGCATTCCCGGCAGCGATGCGGCGCGACGCAGCGACATTCCGCTCGTGGCCATCCGCGGCGATATCGACGCCCTGCCGATCCACGAAGAGACCGGTTTCGACTGGGCCTCCGAGACCCCCGGCGTCATGCATGCCTGCGGCCATGACGTGCATGCGTCCTGGGCGGTCGCTGCGGCCGGCCTGCTCGTTGCAACGCCGGCGCCCGGCGATGTCCTCGTTGTGTTCCAGCCGGCGGAGGAAATCGGCACCGGAGCGCGGGCGATACTTGAAAGCGGTGTGCTCGATGGGGTCCGGGCCATGTTCGGCGGCCATGCCGACCGGCGCTTTGCGGTTGGCGAAGCGGTGGTGCAGCCCGGGCCGCTGGCCGCTGCGTCCGATCTGTTTGAGATCGAGCTGATCGGACGCGCAGCGCACGGTGGCCGTCCGCACGAGGGCGACGACCCGATCGTCGTTATGGCCTCGCTGGTGCTGTCGCTGCAGACAATAGTCTCGCGCCGCATCAATCCGGCCTGGCCCGCGGTCATCAGTATCGGCATGATCAGTGCCGGCACCGCGCCCAACATCATTCCCGAGCGTGCGGCCATCAGCGGTACCATCCGGACGCAGATCACGGCTGTGCGCGAGCAGATTCATGAAGAGCTCGAACGCCTGACCCACGGCACTGCGTCAGCTCATGGACTGACCGCGGAGTTTCGGCTGAAGGCGGGCGCACCGCCGGTAATCAACAGTGACCAGGGTGCCAAATGGGCACACACCGCGGCGACCTCGGTGCTTGGCGAGGCGGGTATCGTGCCCTTGGGCTATACCAACATGGCGAGCGAAGATTTCGGCTGTTACCTCGAGCGCATGGATGGTTGTTTCATGCGTGTCGGCGCGCGCGAGACCGGCGGTGAATTCATCCCCGGGCACGCGCCGAATTTCTATGCGGCCGACGCCGCTATCTTCGTTGGCGCCGCGGTATTTGCGGAGTCCGCACGTGTAGCCTCTGCCGAACTTGCCGATGCTCTATAAAATTGCCAAGCCGTTCCTGTTTTTGATGGCGCCGGAGACGGCGCACCACTTTGTCTTTGGCACGCTGCGTTTGTTGTTCCTGATACCGGGGATCAAAGCCTACATACGGTCGCGGCATCGTTGCAACGACCTGTCTCTGCGCCGCAGGCTTTTCGGCCTCGAATTCCCGAATCCCGTGGGACTCGCGGCGGGTTTCGACAAGAATGCCGAGTTCCTGCACCAGCTCGACGCCTTCGGTTTCGGCTTTGTCGAGATCGGCACGGTCACACCGAAAGCGCAGCCAGGCAATCCGCGGCCACGCCTGTTCCGGCTGCCCGCGGACGACGCGTTGATCAATCGCATGGGCTTCAACAATCACGGCGTTGATGCGGTGGTGCAGCGGTTGCGGTCGCGGCCGTCCGGACTGATCGTCGGGGGCAACATCGGCAGGAACAAAGTGACCCCGAACGACCGGGCGGCGGAAGACTACGAGATCTGCTTCAATGCTTTGTATGACCATGTCGATTATTTCACGATCAACGTCAGTTCACCCAACACGCCGGGGCTGCGCGAGTTGCAGGGGAAAGAACCGTTGACGGCGCTGCTCAATCGCGTGCAGGCATTGAACCGGCAGAAGCCGGTGCCGAAACCGGTCCTGCTCAAGATTGCACCGGACCTGACTGACACCCAGCTCGATGACATTGTCGAGACTGCGCTGGCTACCAAGCTCGCCGGTTTGATCGCCACGAATACGACGGTATCGAGAGAAAATCTACGGACTCCGCAATCGACGGTTGATGAGATCGGCGACGGTGGTGTCAGCGGTGTTCCGGTGCGTCAGAGGTCGACGGAAGTCATCCGTTATCTGGCGGAACGATTGGCTGGCCGGCTGCCGGTTATTGGTGTCGGCGGCATTCATTCGCCGGCGGACGCAATCGAGAAGTTAGAAGCCGGCGCTGCGTTGGTGCAGATGTACACTGGCTTCGTCTATAGCGGCGCAGGTCTGGCAAAGTCGATCAACGAGGTACTGGTCGACGGCGCGGGGTGAGGACGGCCGTTCGACAAACAGAACTTTTCAGCGGTGCTCAACCACCATCTTCCAGTGCCGCCACGCGGTCGAGCACCGGCGGGTGGGAGTATTCGAGGAACACTTTGATCGGGTGCGGTGTGAGGTTGGCGTAGTTTTCGCAATACAGCTTTTTGAGCGCCGTCGCCATTGATGCCGTGCTGGTCGTCGCGGCGGCATAGGCATCTGCCTGGAACTCCCAGCGACGGGACAGGCAGTTTCCCGCAATGCCGATGAAAAAGGCCATGGGTGTATAGAGGAATCCGACGAACACCAGGCTGGCGTATGTCGACACGTATGTCATGCCGAAGGCGTCAAACAGGTCGGCGTTGCGGATGAACAGTGACATGACCCAGAACGTCAGGCCGGTCGAAACGATCGCCAGCGCCAGCCCTTTCAGAATGTGCCGTTGTTTACAGTGTCCCATCTCATGCGCCACGATTGCCAGCAACTCGGGCACGGTCTGCTGTGTGATCAGGGTGTCGTACAGCACAATTCGGCGGGACTTGCCGATGCCGACGAAAAAGGCGTTCGATTTCGACGAGCGTTTCGAGCCGTCCATGGTGTAGATGTCGCTGATCATGAACTGCTGGGCGGCGGTGTATGTCTCGATGGCGGTGCGCAGCTCGCCTGGCGCCAGCGGCGTGAACTTGTTGAACAGCGGCATGATCAACGTCGGCACGATCGCCATCAGGAGTATCTGCACCAGCACCACGAACAGCCAGCACCAGATCCAGGCGCTGGCGCCGGTTGTTTCGAAGAACCAGACGATCGCCACAAATATCGGCAGCCCTACGATCGCGGAGATTGCAGCACCCTTGACCAGATCGAGGAGGTAGGTCTTGAGCGTGGTACGGTTGAATTCGTAGCGCGACTCGATCCGGAAAGTGGTATAGAGGCGGAAGGGCTCGGCGACAACGAACATAAAGATTACCCAAAGCGCCACAAAGATGATGCCGGTGACGTATTCGCCGGTGTTGCCGACGCGGTGCGCCAGGCGGTCGAACAACTCGAAGCCGCCCGCGACAATAAAGCCGATGGTGACCGCGGTGATGATGGTGTGGCGAATGAGTCCGAGGCGGCGATGTTCGTCCTGATACGCCTGCGAGATGCGGAATTTGTCCGCGTCCATGTAATCGCGCATGGCGACGGGCGGCTCGTCCTGCCGGTGCCGGTGCTCCAGTCCTTCAATAAGGAGTTCAATGAGCCAGCCCAGAACGAGGACGATCAGAACGAAGAGGAGATACGGGTTCATGGCGGCAGGGCCTTACTGCCTACTCGGCGACCGTCCCGAGGCGGCGAAATTTATCGTAGCGTTCGGCCCGGAGCTCGTCGGCAGAGTTGCCGTCGAGCTGTTGCAATTGTTCCAATATTGCTGTCTTGATGGCCGTCGCTGCGGCATCGTAGTCCTGGTTGGCGCCGCCTTGGGGCTCGGGAATGATGCCGTCAATCAGCTCGAGCTCGAGCAGGTCGTGGCTGGTGAGCTTGAGCGCTGCAGCGGCCTTCTCTTTGGCGTTGGCGTCTTTCCACAGGATCGCGGCGCAGCCTTCAGGCGTGATGACGGAGTAATAGGCATTCTCCATCAACAACACACGATTGCCGACCCCGATGCCGAGGGCACCGCCGCTGCCGCCTTCGCCGATGACGATGACGATGACGGGTATAGTGAGGGTGAACATTTCGCGCAGGTTCACGGCGATCGCTTCACCGATGTGTCGCTCTTCGGAATCGATACCGGGAAAAGCGCCCTGGGTATCGATGAGACTGATGACCGGCAGTCCGGCCTTGTCGGCCAGTTTCATCAGACGCAGGGCCTTGCGATACCCTTCCGGGAGCATCGAGCCGTGGTGCCGGCGCTGGCGTTCCTCGGGGTTGCGGCCTTTCTGCTGGCCGAGGATCATGACGCGGTGGCCATCGATTCTGGCAAAACCGCCAACCAGCGCCTCGTCGTTGGAGAAATGCCGGTCACCGCTGAGTTCGAGGAAGTCGGTGCAGATGCGCTCGATATAATCGAGGGTGTATGGTCGCTCGATATGGCGCGCCAGCTGGACACGCTGCCATGGTGAAATGTGCTGGTAGATCTCTTCCTTGGCGACACCGATCTGTTCCTGCAGGCGCTCGAGGCCCTCGGCGACGTCAACATCGTTGAGTCGGCCGAAGCGTTCGAGCTCGTCGACTTTCTGCTCGAGCTCGTAGATAGGGCGTTCGAAATCGAGGACGTGACGTCTCGACATGGAAGGGCTCTTGTTGTTTTCGAAGGTTGGTGCTCAGCTGGGAATCGTACGCTACGCTTTCAGTCTTCGATTACAACCGGGGTGCGGTACGGTACGATCCTGCACAGTTCTTCAACGTCCGCGTTCAGCATACGGACACAGCCCTGGCTGGCGGCGGTTCCGATGGTGTCGGGCGCCGTCGTCCCATGGATGCCAAGGGACGTCAGCGTTTTCGGCGTTTCGTCGATAGGCTTGAGGCCCATCCAGCGGGTGCCGAGAACATTGTCCGGGTGGCCGGCAGGAATTTTGCCGGAGCCGGGCTTGTACCATGGTGGGTCGTTTTCTTTGACATTGATGTGGAAGGTGCCGACTGGTGTCCGGTTCTGGGCGCCAATGCCGATGTCGTAGGCCTTGATGACCCGGTCGCCGTCCTTGACCAGCAGCAGGAAATCGGTCTTCGACACCCAGATGTTCCAGTCTGCCGTGTAGACGTGCAGGACGTTGCCTGCGTAGATGACATCCTCGGTTTCATCCATGCCGTTGCCGAGTTGTATGAGTGGGACAGGGGTATTGAATTTGGCGGCGATTTTCGCCAGAGCGTCGCCCCGGACGACCGTGTAATCGACTTTTTCCGGTGTCGGGATATTGGAAAAGAGGATTTGTGTGCTGGCCTCGCTCAGCAATTTCAGCGTATTGCGCCATTGCATCTTATGCTTTTCCGTGTCGATCTGGCCGAGAATGCGCTCGGCCGCGTCACGGGCTTCGACGATGCTGCCGCCGTTGAGGTGGTTGCGGACGATGCGCAGCTGTTTCCGGATTGCCTGCACTTCGGGATCGGCCTGTTCAGCGCGCGGGCTTTCTTCGGTTTCCGTTTCTACGACGACGTCATCCGACAACATCCCATCGGGCAAACTGATCCCGGACATTGCCGGCAGACAGCCACGAAAAAGGAAGACGACCCCACCGAGGAAGAGTACGACGATCAGGCCAATGATGACTTTGGCATACCAGTACATGAGCCAAACGCACAAAAGTAATTGGATGAAAGCTGAATCGGGAAAACGTGCCGATGGATGCGCATCATATATACCGGATTTATGCGATTGCAAATAGTTCCGTCGCCTGTACAGACGCTATGCAGGCGTATGCACGTCCGGTTCGGTTGGTGGAGTGTTATGGGCGCCGGATTCTTGCCCCCGAAATAAAGGCCGGCGGGCAAATATACGGAACTGGAACTATCGCGTATGTCACCAGACATAGCCGCAGCGCTACGAATTCGCAGGCTAGGTGAGCAAGCGCCCGGCCGCGTCGCTCGGCCCACTTTTGATCGGTCGATGCACCTTGAGCTTTTCGCCGACAGCGACGCCGGCGTCGTGGACGTGCGGATTGACCGTGCTGCCGACGGTTCGGGTCGAGACGTGCGGGTTGTGCGCCTTGAAGAAGGCGTCCAGGCTCGGGTCACCGGTCCAAACCAGCGCCTTCTCGGTTGCCAGCGCGTGGCGCTCGGCGTCGAGCTTGCTACGGAAGCCGGCGTAGACGCCGCGCAGAAATGACGCTTTGTCGCGGCGCCCTTTGGCGTTTGGGCGGCTTTCCTTGAACATCTGCCACTCGCGCTCGCCTTGGCGCAGGAGGAAGTAGAAAACGTATTCTGCCATGTCCAGGTTCTGTTCCGTGCCGTACAGTTCGATCTGGCGATTGCCGTCCTGCAGCATTTCGTGTTGGCCGCAGTAAACATGGGCGACGTAATGAACGAAGTAGAAATCACTCACCAGGTTGGCTACCGCCCAGACATGTGCCGGGATGCGCTTGTACATCGATCCGACCTTGCGGAAGCGGTGGGAGCGTGTTGCTGCCGACTCGATCATCCGGACGTTGTAGCGCAGTGCCAGTTCATGTGCTTTGGCCAGGGCCCTTTCCGCTTCGTGATGATTCGTTGACTGCCCGAGTGCAAGCAGTTTTTCGATCTTGCGGCGCATTGAGTCGACGGCTTCCGGCTGGTCGGCCAAACGCATGGTGGCGTCCGGCTCGATGCCGAGCAGTGCGCAGGCACGTTTGAATACCGGTCCGTGATCCGTTTCGCTTCTGGTCACAAAAACTTCATCGACGACCTGGTGCGCCATCTCGTGTTTCAGCACGGCAACAACATCGCTCCAGCAGCCGCGTCGGAATAGCAATCCGGAAAGAATGATCTGGCGTCGGTCGCGGTTCCAATAGCCGAGGGTGCGAGTCAGATGGTCTTCGATCACCAGTCCAGGTGTCTGCAGTGTGGCGAGGGCCGGGGTTGCTTCGCGAATATCCTCGTACTCTTCGATGACGCTGTACAGCCAGCCGCGAGTGATGTCGGGTGCCAGATACATTCCGCGAGCTCGGTGAACGATCAGTACATGGGCACGGTGGGATCGACCTCGTTGGACCAGGCGTCGATACCGCCAGCCAGATTCTTGAGCTTGGTGAAGCCGTTGGACTGCAGGAAGCCGATCGCCTGCGCGCTGCGCATGCCGTGGTGGCAGTGGGCGACGATCAATTTGTTGCGGTGCGGCTCCAGTTCGGTATAACGCGTCATGAGCTCGCTGAGCGGCAACAGGATGGCGCCGTCGATATGGGCATAGTCGTACTCGTTCTGCTCGCGTACGTCGACCAGCACGAGGTCGGTGCCAGCGGCCATCTGGTCATACAGCTCGGTCACGGAAATCTCTTCAATCATGGCCGACATGGCCGAAGTCTCATTCGGGCAGGTTGTTTCGGTTTCACGCAGCTCGGTTATCGTGGGGTTGGCGGTGCAAACGGGGCAGTCCGCCTGCTTTGCCACGGTCAATTGGCGCCAGGTCATGGCGAGGGCATCGTACAATAGAAGCCGGCCGGCCAGCGATTCACCGATGCCAGTGATGTGTTTGATCGCTTCTGTTGCCTGCGCTGTCGCGATGGTTCCGGGGAGGACGCCGAGTACGCCTGCCTCGGCGCAGCTCGGAATTGCCTCCGGTGGCGGTGGCTCGGGGAACAGGCAACGATAGCATGGCCCGGCGGGCGTGCCAAACAGCGAGAGTTGACCCTCGAACCGGTAGACGCTGCCGTAAACGTTCGGCTTGCCGGTCATCACGCAGGCGTCATTGATCAGATATCGGGTCGGAAAGTTATCCGTACCGTCAAGCACCAGATCATACTGATCTATGATCTC
>Ga0310124_10001231_pt1 | contig 17902 bp, 10 predicted proteins | sample CB11b_AW_Bot5_MG_FD_203507 | JGI IMG/M metagenome (GOLD analysis project Ga0310124, IMG submission 203507) | Marine microbial communities from Western Arctic Ocean, Canada - CB11b_AW_Bot5 | ecosystem: Environmental > Aquatic > Marine > Oceanic | place: Canada: Western Arctic Ocean | collected... | reverse complement strand
GGTCTGCTGGCTGAGATGTCCGCGCAGCACGAGGCTGCCCGCGTCGATGACGCCGTACACGGCCCCGTCGGCATCGGTTGTGAAGAATTCAATGTCGTCGTGGGCCGCGACCAGCGTCTCCACATCGAAGTTCCGGGAACTACGGCCGTCGGCGAAGATGATGACGCGCGGCGCTGTCATGGCGATAGCAGTGTCGATGAGTTCGTTGTACTGTCGCCGGAACGGAAAAGCATTGTCGGGCAGCACCAGCACATCGCAACGCACCGGTGCATTCTGCAGCATGCGCTCGACGGCCCACGGAATACCGTCGGTGACGATTACCCAGGTAAACGGGCCGGTGTCCAGCCGCAGGAGCGGCGACCGTGCGGCCGCGGTAAAGCGGCGCGGTGGTTTCTCGAGCGTCGGCAGTGCCGCCAGCCGCAACCCCTGCCACTCGGCCAGCAGTCCCGGCGCTATCAGCGTCACTGGAAAGTTGTGCTCGTGGGCGGCGTTCCGCAGCGCCTCATAGGCCTGGTTGTATGCGGTTGCCCACGGTGCATCGTCCGCTGCCTTGCGAATCAGGTAATCGTCGCCGACCGCATCGAGATAGGTCTCATCGGCAGTTGTTTTGACGGGTACCATCAGGGAGGCAACCGGCAATTTGCTGCTGAGCGCGGAAACGCCCTGATTACCGACCTTGGGTGCGACGCCGGCGATCACCACGTCATCGAGGCGTGTGACGCCCTGGGCGCGCAGGCCTTCGAACACGATGTTGCGTCCGACAAAACTGCTGCCGCCATTGATCAGCAGCGCCCGGCCCTGCGTCGATACTGCGGCGACGACGGGAAAATCGCCGGCATGGAAAACGGTCACGCCCTTGAGGGTGTCTTTGCGGTTGTGCCACGCGGCCAACGCGCCGACGCAGATCGCCAGGGGCAGGACATAGGCAAGAACCCGGAGAATAGGCATCGTGCCAAAGCGCCGCCAAAACGCGTACAGGTGCTTTTGCAGGGCGACCGCCCAGACGTTTGCCAGCAGAATTGCGAGCAGTGCCAGGTAGTACCCCAGCATCCAGCCGAGCGACGGTTTCGGTGTTGCCGGAAACGGGAAGAAGGAGACGGAAAAATGGGTCATCCAGAAAAACAGGTACCCGACGGTTGTCGCGGCTGCGCCCAGGGGCGCCGCCAGCCATAAACCGATGATCGGCACCAGGCCGGCGAGCCCTGTCAGCATGCCGAGCTGCACCAGCACGCCGACTGCCGGAATGGCGATGAGATTGACGAGGATTCCGGCCACAGGGAATTGCCCGAAGAACCAGGCGGACAGCGGAATCATCATGCCAAGCTGAATCGCCAGTTGCGCCAGGATGAAGAGCCGCAGCAATCGTGGCACGCGATTGAGATCGATCCGCCAGAGCCAGGGGAATTTCTCGTTGAGCGACACTCCGGCGCGAAGACCCAGCCACAGCGCCGCGAGCAGGGCGGTAAACACGCGGCCGTCGACGAGAATGTCGAGCCGCAGACAACACAACATGAAAATGCCGATGAACCAGAGGATTGCGACGATCAGTGACATGCCGCGCAGCAGGCAGATCCAGCGCTCCAGCACCGGCGTGATCAGTACCAGCGACAGCACTGCCCCGAACGACAAGAGAAAGCTCGGTGCGAACAGAACGATCGGGTTGTCGATAAGAATTATGAACGACGACAGTGCCAGGCCGGCATACGTAGCGCGCCGCAGATTCATGTGCAGATATGCAAAAGCGATCAGTACGACGGAGTTCATGATCACCGCGCGTACCGTTGAGGGCCGGGCCCCGGTGAGCAGCGCGAACAGGATCAGGAATAGAATGAGCACCGGGACGAATGCAGCCGGCCGCAGCCCGGTGACCCGCAGCAGCGAATACAGCAGCAGCGAGATGATGCTGACGTGCAGCCCGGAAACCGCCAGGACGTGCCCGACGCCGGCATGTCGAAAGGCATCGCGGACGTCGTTGCCGCGAAACTCGATATTATACATCGCTCGCCTGGCGCCCAAAGTCGTCACCGCTACCAGCCGGCTGCATGGTTCGCGGATGGTGCGCTTGCAGGTGATCAGGAATGCTTCTTTGGTCCGCAACGCCAGCTCGGTGAGCGGATTGCCGGCCGTACGCTCATCGATGACAACGGCATTTGGGCGGCAGCGCATCTGAGTCAGGACATCGCTTTGCAGCAGGAACGACTGAAAGTTGAATTCCCCGGGATTACGCAGGCGGCGGGCGGCAACAAAGCGGGTGTCTGCGGTAATTGTGTAGCCGTAGGCCGCGGGGTCCATCAGTGCTTCGAAATGTGCGATCTCCGTATCGTCTGCATCCGACCTGAGCGCGACGCGCAACTGGACGTTGCCGGGAGCCACGGATGTCCATTCGCCGTCGCCGACCTGAATTTCATCGACCCGCAGCCTCAGGTATCCCTGCGTTGCAGAGCGGAAGTCCGGTTCCGCGACGACGCGGCCGCGCACCGTCAAATCCGTCCAATCGTCGAGTGTCCGCAGCGTCTGCGCCAGGCTGCCGGTTGCCGGCGGCCCGACGTTGATCATTGTGCGCCAGTACCCCAATGGCAATGCGAACATCGCAACTGCCAGCATTGTCACGGACCGGTGTCCCGGCTGCCAGCGGCGCTCGCGGCAGATGTAGTAGACGGTTAAACCAAATCCGGCCACGGCCGGCAGCAGCAGTATGCCCGCGGGAATCTCCCAGCGTAGGCAGACCGCCGCGACAATGCCGGCGATGAACGCCAGGCTGAGCGTGATGAACCGTGTCGCCATCATAGGGTGTCGTCCTCGGCCTGGTCCAGCTTCTCTACCCGGATATGCGGAAAGAAGTTCTCGTTGCCCTTTAGGATTGCCTCCGGACGATAGGCCGGGTTGAGCATAATCAGCAGCAGCCCCACAAGGATCGCTGCGGCAGTGAGAAGCAGGATTCGGCGACCGCCGCGATGGAGCGGTGACGGTCTGTTTCCCGACAAATCCCGCGGGCGTCCCGTCCGGAAGCCGACTGCGGTGAGGCGGCAACTCAGGTAGGAGACGAACCCCTTGAATGTCGTTCCATTGACTCGACCGAGAATGGCGTGGGGATAATGCTCGTTGTCTTCCGGCCGGCAAACGGCGGCACCCGCGTGTCCGCCGTCGCCCGGGCGGCCGATCTGCGGCATGAGCGCCCCGAGATTCAGTGACAAGTCCGCCTGATTGAGTCGGCGTCCTACCATCAGACTGGAGCCGAAGCAGTAGAAGATATAGTCGGCCTCGGGGTATTTGCGGGCGAAGAAATCTACGGCTTTACCGACCGGAATCCGCGGTTGCCCGGGTTCTGTGCGAGCCGCCATAGCCATGAGGATTTTTAGGTTGCCGCTGGCGCCAATCCGGTCGCCGTCGGTCGGGGCCAGCGCGTCGCTGCCGGGGCCCAGCGCCCGGCCACCGACCAGGGCGGTGCTGTCGTCGGGCCGAGCCGCTTCGACCAGATAGACGTGCTGTTGCATAGTCGCCTCGTTGGCCTGATAATACGCTGTCAACTCGGCAATCAACTCGGTCCAGCCGGCATTCTGCAACTGTTCGACCAAATCGTTTTCCGGCAGGGACTGCCACATCACCTGCGCCAGTTGTACCTTGCAGACACCGCCCTTGATCAGGTCGGTCAACATCCGGCCGAGCTCGTTGCGGTCGGTGACGAAGTCCTCACTGTGTGCGGCGCGGCGGAGTTGTCGCACGCCTTCGGTGTCCCAGGGTTGCCCGGCGATGGTATTTTCGTAGACCATGTCGGTACCGCATTTCAGGTCGTCTGATTCGAGTTCGTCGCCCTCCAGCGGACCGCTCAGGTGGAGGTCGCCGAGCAGTCCCTCGTTGACCAGGGCCTGGAGCATTGTCAACTGCTCACGGGTATACGGATGGTGGTCTTCGAAACGCTCGATGAGGATACCCCGGGCATGTAGATAGCGAACGTCGTGTTCGAAGTCCGGCAGCGCCCCGATCGGCAGGTCGGCGAGCAGGACGTCCGACGGCCCGTACTTCGCCAGGTGCACGATACCTTCGTGGTAGTTGTTGAAGACGTACTGGTAGTCCAGGCCGTAGAGGAAGGACTCGTCATTGGCTTTGGCACGGCCACGCAGCCAGTGGGTGTACATCACTGCGCTGCCGACAGTGTCCAGGTCGCCGCCGGTCTCGTGCATGTCGCGGATTGTCTCGAGCAGCGGCAGCAGGCTGAAACCATCGGGCGACAGCTGGCGAATGATCTCCCGTGCCTCCTGTTCCGAGGGCCATTCACGGTCGCCCGGCATCAGCCGTTGGCGCAGGTCGTTGATGACCGCGAACACTGGGCCCAGTTTCTCGCCGGCGGTGACCTCGAGCTGGGTTGCCCGGCGCAGCCGCGCGTGGGCGGTGAACGGAATACCGAACCTCGAATAATCGTCAAAGATCCGTGCCTCGCTAAAAGTTGCGGTGTCCTCGTCGTTGACCGGGTTGTCCTCGAAGCAACTTTTCATGAAGCGGCTGATGATAAACATCTGCAGCGCCTCGATACAGGCATCGGGCTCGGCGTGTTGGAGGAGGCGACGCAGGACCAGCCCTTCACGGCGTGGTACCCGAAAGACGCCGTCACGCCATTCGACGGGGAATGAAGTCAAGCTGGAAAACTGTTCGACCGCATCGACGAAGGTGCCGCCCCAGCCATGAATCACGATCAGTTTGCGTTGTGCGTAGTCCATCCGCGAATTATTGGGTAGCCGGAACCCTGCGTCCGTTGTAGCTGGTTGAACTGCCGGCATCGGCGCGTACTATAACCCCGTCTTTTGTCGTAACATGATCGACTGCCAACCGAGAGGATAACCTATGTCAATTGCACGAAGTGTTACCACCGACCAGGCGCCGGCGGCTATCGGACCGTATTCCCAGGCCGTGATAGCCGGAGGTTTTGTTTTTGCCTCTGGCCAGATTCCGCTCGACCCCGCCACTGGCGAGATCGTCGGTGACAGTATTCGCCCGCAGGCCGAGCGTGTGTTCGACAACCTGGCGGCTGTGCTCGCCGCCGCCGGCAGCAGCCTCGACCGTGCCGTCAAGGCGGAAGTGTTCCTCAAGGACATAAACGACTTTGCCGTCCTCAACGAGGTTTACGCCGAGCGCTTTTCCAGCGACCCCCTGCCGGCGCGTCAGGCGATCGAAGCGTCGCGCCTGCCCAAGGACGCCCTGGTAGAGATCTCCTGCATTGCCGTCTGCGGCTGATCAGCGGAAGCTCTTCTTCTCGTCTGCCGTCGCCCAGTCGCGGAAGATGCGCAGTAGGCGAGGCCGCACCTTTTCATGGTAGACAGTCATGCCGTCGCAGTGGCGGCCACCTTTGATCGTCCAGATCTGCTTTGGCTCCTTTGCCTTGTCGAAAAGCTGCTTGCCGTGCTTGTACGGCACGACACGGTCGGCGGTACCATGTATCACGATGAGCGGCACCCCGAGCTTGCCAACGACGGCATCCGGACTGTAGGCGTCGCTGACAGCGGCCTTGCCGATCGAACCGGATGAGGCGGCCAGGTGGTCCGTCGCTATTTCCCCGTACGATGCGAAGGGCGCCTCTGCAACAATGCCGAGGATCCCGTCGAATTTCTCGCGGCCGACGACGGCGATGGCGTTTGCCGCACCGAGGCTCTGGCCGATCACGATGATCTTTTCAGGATTGACATCGTCGCGTTGCTGGACGTAACGGACCGCTGCAACACAGTCCTCGTAGACGCCTTTGCGGTCCGGCGTGCCGGCCGACCGTCCGTAACCGCGATAGTCGAACACGAACACGTTGAACCCCTCGTCGGCGATCCACCCGACGTAGCGGTAGTGAGACGTCATGTTCTGGGCGTTGCCGTGAAAGTGGATGACCGTGCCGCGCGGTTCGTACGTTGCCGGGATGAACCAGCCGGTGAGCATCGTGCCGTCGGCACTGGCGAAAGCAACGTCCTCATAGTCGAGGTCATCCTTGTCCGGGGTCCGGTAAACTTTGCCGGTCGGCTGATAGAAAGCTTTGTTCACTGTGGTGCTGCAGCCGGCAGCGAGACCAACGAGCAACAAAAGTATCACACAGCGCATATAAACTCCTCCAAGGCTGTTGATATAACGGTAGTATGCCAACTTGAATTTTTCTCGTCAAAAAAATGGGACCGGCGCCGGCGGAATGCTGAGCACTCGTTGCACCTTGCTTGATCCGTTCACTCTCTGAGAACACGGAGGCGCTGGGAATAATGAACCGGGAAAACATCGAAGACCGGAGACGGGAGGGAATCGGATGCGGCCATGGCTGCAGCATCCAGCGGTACGGGGAGGCAGGCGAACGGCATGGCTTGCCTGTTCCGACTTTTTACATGTCCGGTCTTGTGCATCGTGTTCAGCCTCTCTTCTCGTGTCCGAACACATGATTTTCCGGCTGAATCAATTGCGGATTGCTCGGTCACTGCCCGCCACCGGAAAATTGAGGACACGGATGACAATCCATGCTATATTATGAAGTTTGGCTTGTTGTGTCGTGTATTACGTTATTCAGTTGTTTAACCCCGTGTTTGGGAGACTCAGAGATGACACTCGAGGAATTGAAAATCAGTGCGCGCAAAGCCACCGATCGGATCGAGCATCTCAGGGGGTTTCTTTGAGGTTTCCTCTAAGAGCGAACGCGTCGCCGAGCTTACAGCGACCATGTCCAATCCAGATTTCTGGAACAACAAGGAAACTGCTCAGGCAACCGTTGCCGAACTGAGTGCCTGCAAGAATGTCGTCGAGCCGTTCCACAAGATTGCCGGCGATGTCGAAAATTTCGAAGTACTGGCCGAGCTCGCGGAAGAAGAAGGCGTTGAATCCGATATGATCGCCGAGGCCGAGAGCGAGTCGTCGCGGATTGAGGAAGCCCTGGACAAGCTCGAGCTCGTCAGTTTTCTCGGCAACGAATTCGACAAAAACAACGCGATCATCAGCCTGCATGCCGGTTCCGGCGGCACCGAGTCCTGTGACTGGGCCAATATGCTGTACCGCATGTATATGCGTTGGAGCGAGCGACGCGGGTTCAACGTGGAAATCCTCGACCTGCAGAAGGACGACGTGGCCGGGATCAAGAGTGTAACCGTGGTGGTGAGCGGCGAGTATGCGTTTGGGTACCTGCAGGCCGAGCGTGGCGTCCATCGGCTCGTGCGTATTTCACCGTTCGACAGCAACAAGCGGCGCCACACCTCGTTCGCGGCACTCGAGGTTGCACCGGAAATAGATGATAACGTCGAGGTCGAGATCGACGAGAAAGACCTGCGCATCGACACCTATCGCAGCAGCGGCGCCGGCGGGCAGCATGTCAATGTCACCGACAGCGCCATTCGCATCACGCATCAGCCCACGGGCATTGTCGTGACCTGTCAGAACGAGCGTTCGCAGCACAAGAACCGCTCGACCGCTATGAAAGTGCTGCGTTCGAAACTTTATGAGCGCCAGCGTGCCGAGCGCGACCAGCAGCAGAAAGACGCTGCCGGTCCGAAAGAGGACAACGCCTGGGGCAGCCAGATTCGTTCGTACGTCCTGCATCCGTATCAGATGGTCAAGGACCTTCGCACCGAAGAGGAAACCAGCAACACCGCTGCGGTTCTCGATGGCGACATCGACAAATTCATCGAGGCATGGCTCCGGGGCAGTCGCGAAAATGGCAGGTAAATCGTCAACGCTAATACAGAAGGTTGGGCAGGAAACCCGGTTTCTCTTCCGGCAGAAGCTGTTGCTGCTGTTTGCTGTGGCGGTGATCGTGTTCCTCGCACCGTCACTTGTGCTCGGCCTCGTCGACACCATGTGGCCGTTGCGCGAGCCGACCGTGCTTCCCGTGATGCTGATTCTGGCGGCGGCGGCCGTCATCTACCTGGTTGTCCGCCTCATCGGCTTCAGCACCCACCTGCCGGACGCGCGCGACGTCGCGCTTACCGTCGAGGACCAGCAACCCGAGCTCATGGATTCGTTGATCTGTGCCGTCGAACTGCTGCGCAACACCCCGGAAAACGAGCGCACCGGCTTGCACCAGGCGCTCCTGTCCGACGTTGAGCAACAGATCGAAAAGACCCATCTGCGCCCACTCGTGGCACGCGCCACAGTTCGCACCCGGACTTTGGCGGTGGTTTTTCTTGCCGGGCTGGGCCTCGCCTGGGTGCTTGCCAACCTGCCGCTCATAGACAAGGCCTCGGCCCGCCTCGGCGACCTCGTGCAAGGCGAGTTCACCGGGCTGTCGATTACTCCGGGCTCCCTAGAAGTCGCCGTCGGCGATGATCTGGTAATCGACGTCGAGATCAATCGCGGTCCGAACGAGGCCCAGATAGTCTTCGAATTCGCCGACGGGCCGATGACTTACGACATGTTCGAGAAGGAAGGCAACCGCAAGTATTTCGAGTTGTTTTCCATTGATGCCCCATTCACCTACCGCATCGTGACCCCGACTCTGGAGAGCGAGGTCTTCACGGTCTCGACATTCGCGAACCCGGCGATTGTTGCTGCTGCCATTCACGTTGAGCCGCCGGCCTACACCGGTCTCGAGGCCCAGGAGCACCATGAATTGAAAGACCTGACGGTGCCCGAAGGCGCCACTGTCACCATCGAGATCACCGCCAATAAGCCTGTCGACGCCACCTTGGCCTGGAACGAACAGGCACATGCCGTGCTGACCGCCGGCGATGATGGGCACCACGTTGCGGAGATCACCGCAACTGCCAGTGATGCCTTCGCGATCATTCTCAAGGACAGCTATGGCCATGTTGCCGAAAGCGAGCGCACCTACAACCTCGAAGTTGTCGAGGACTTCGCGCCACTGATCGAGCCCATCACGCCGGTGGACGACGCCAAGTTTACCTCCGAAGAAGACGTCACATTCTCCTGTAAGGTGACGGACGATTACGCTGTCGACGAGATTATCTTGTTTTACGCTATCAGCGGCCGGCCGTGGGAGCACGTGCAGCTTTACAAAGGCGACCCGGAAACCTGGGAAACCATCCAGGCCGCGGTGTTCGGCCTGTCTATTCCCGAGCTCGACAACGTGTACGAAGGCGACGTCATCTCGTACTACTACGAGGCCAGCGACAACGCCCCGGACCGGAACACTGCCGTCACCGAGGTCCGCTTCATTGAGATCCGCCCCGAACCGCAGGAGCCGGAAAAGGCGCCGCCGGGCGAGGGGCCGCCACCGGTAAAGATCGATGTCAAACACCTGATCACTGAGCAGAAACACATGATTCGCCAGACCGTGGGGCTGCAGCGGCTCGATGACGACGTTGCCCGCGACGAGCTCCTGGACAATCTCGGAACCGGAGCGCAGGTTTTGTTCGACGCCACCGACAAGGTTCTGAAGGACGCCAAGGAAGGTGCCGGAGGCATTCACCTCGGTGATCTGGAGAACCTCTTTCAAGACGCCATGGACAGCATGAAGATCGCTCGTGATTTCCTGCAGCGCAAGAACCCGGACGCTTCATTACAGGACCAGGCTCGGGCTTTGTCGAAACTGATCTCGATTGCCATCATGATCGAGGCTGCGCCGAAATCCAGCGAGCAGAGCGAGCCACAGGAAGGCGAACAAGCAAACGTCACCGAGCAGAATGAGCAGGAGGAACGCGCCAAAGAGCTCGATCGCCTTAAGGAAGCGATCGAGAAACTTGAGGACCTCATCGGCCGTCAGGAGAATCTCAATGCCAAGTTTGAGATACGCAAGGATAAAATCATGCCTTCGGCATCCCGTGGTTTCATGGCTGCTACTGAAAAGAAGATCCGGGACCAGCTCGACGATCTCAAGGGCGAGCTTGCGGAGCTGCCCCGTGCCACCGAAGCGACCAATGAGATGTCGAAAGCCTCACGCGCCATGGGCCATTGGGTGGAGCAGATTGAAAACGCCAAGGACGAGCAAGTGACCAAGAGCGGAGAGCAGGCCGTCAATTTTATGGAGCGCTCAAAGCAGATGCTCGAAGATATCCGCGACAGTCTCGGCGGTGACGAACTCGAAGCGTTGAATGAAGAACTCCAGACGATTCGCAAAGAGCAGCAGCAACTGCGGCGCGCCACCGATAAATTGCCGGATGCCGACAAACCGAAGCGCATGGAGATGGCGGGCCAGCAGAAACAGATTCGCGAAAAGTTCGACCAATTCATGGATGACTTGTCCGAGGCCGCAAAGAAAACCGAGGCCGGCAATCCCAAGGCGTCGGAGAGTCTGTCGCAATGCCGTAACGCCGGCAACGCCAAAGGTACCAGCGGCTCGATGAAGCGCGCCGAGAACGGCCTCAAATATGGGCGCACGGAGAAGGCCTCGAAGTTCCAGCGCGACGCTGAAGAGGCGATGCGTGAGATGGCGTCACACATGCGCAATGCCATGAACGCGCGCCCCGGCATCAGTAGCGAGCGGCTTACCCGCATGCTCGAGGAGACCCTCAAGAATATCGAGAAAGCGCAGAAAGCCGCCAAGAACGACCAGGCGACCCCGCAGGAGCGCGAAGAACTGCTCGAGAAATTTTCCCAGGATCTCGACAAGATGGCGCAGCAGATGGATGACCAGCAGATGTCCGAGTTGTCGATGCAGATGCATGGCTGGAACATCGGCGCGTCCGAGGGCGACAAGCCGCTGAGCGGAGCACTCGGCCTCCTGATCGAGACCGCGCAGTTGCTCGAAGCGAAACTGTTCGCAAACGCCTTTAGCAAGCAGATCGAATTGGCCCGGGTCAACGGTCGTGAGCCGCCGGACGAATACAAAAAACGCGTACAAGAGTACTTCAAGCGCCTCAGCAATGATGCGCAGTAGACGCTACGCCGTCACGCTGCCTCCATGACAATACGCCTCGATCCACTCATCCCCGTGCTGCCCCTGCTGATCGGGCTGCTCGTCTACCTGATCGCTGTAGCCCTCTGCTACAAGGGCTATCGTGGCATTGTGTCGCAGCGCTATTGGCGTATGCTGATTGCGACCAAGATGCTGTCGGCCGCCGGTGTCGTCCTGTTGCTGCTCAATCCGTATTTCGTCCGCCTGGCGCCGGATACGACGACTTTCAACGTCGCCATGCTCGTTGACGCCACCGCCAGCATGGACACGCGCGATTGCAACGACACCTCGCGGCTTGAAACCGTCAAGACCAGGTTGCTCGCCGAGGACAGCGAGTTCCGCCACAACGTCCTCCAAGCGCACGAGAATCTCAACGCCTACGTGTTCGCCGGCGAGAGCCTACGTCGCTTCGACATAAACACCGATTTCGACTCACTGCCCGGCGACACGGACATCGACTTGGTACTGCGCAAGCTGATCAGCAACAACATCGACAGCAACACTCTCGGCGCCGTGCTCCTGGTCACGGACGGGCTGGACAACCGCGGCGTTGAACTGCTGGACGGCAGCAAGCGCTATAAATCACTGGGCATTCCGATCCATTGTATCGGGGTTGGCGACAACCGCCAGAAAAACGATCTCGGTGTCACCTGGACGTCGGTACCCGATAAAGCGGAGAAGAGCAAGCCCTTCACGATGAGCGCGGTCGTGGCCCGCAATTTCAAGGGCAACTATACGGCACGCGTGGAAGTCCGTGACGGCGTGCGTCTGGTGCACGAGCGCGACGTGACCTTTGTCGACGACCAGAAGGAACTATCGATCGAGATCGAACATACGTCCTATGTCGCCGGCTTCGAACCGTTGCGCATCCATGTCCTGCCGTTGCCGGAAGAGGTCAACACTCTGAACAACGTCGATTACTCCGGTACCGATGTCACCGATCCATTTGTCTTCGAGACCTTTTATTACAGCGCCAATCTCGACTGGGACTTCAAGTTTCTCAAGCTGTTCATGGAAGCCGAGGAGCGCATGCGCCTGTCGGCCGTCATCCGCATCGGCGAAGACAGCTATTACGCCCGCGGCGTCGCCGGCAACAAGACGCAATCCGGTGACAACGGCGAAGCGGAAACCACGACCGGCAGCGGTGCGGAGACGACCGTGGATGAACTGGTGCCGGTGCGTGTCGACGGGTTCCCGGATTCATCCGTCGTCAACGAGCATAGTTGTATGGTGATTGACCTGAACAGCCTGTACATGTTTGATGATGCGGCCCTGCAGACGATCGTCAATTTCGTGGAGAACCGTGGCGGTGGTGTGATTTTCACCGGCGTTGCCCCGGAAATCCCGGAGCCGATCCGCAAGCTTTTGCCGATCCGCACTATGCCGACCGAGCTGATCGGTATGGACGATGCGGGCATCACTTTCCGGCATTCCAGCGTCCTGGCCCGGCGCAGTCTCGAGAACCTGCACGAGCTCGCCGACCATCTGAGCATGCCGCCCGATGGATTCTTCTACAAGATTCCGCCCGAGAATATCAAGCCCGGCGCCTTGATTGTGGCCACTGTCAAAGGGTTCCCGCTGGTGGTTCTGGCAGCGCAGAACTACGGTGCGGGGAAGGTTGCGTTCCTCAACATCGAGGACACCTGGAAATGGGTCATGCACGACGACGACGGCGACCGTTATTTCGGCGTGTTCTGGGGGCAGTTGGTGTCGTGGATCTCGTCTTCGTCGAAGAAGCGCATGACTGTCAATCCCAACACCTCGCGGCTCGACATGGCCCAGGAGCAGGAGTTCTCCGTCGACATCCTCGATGCCGAATACGTCCCCGACAATCGAGCAGATATTGTTGCGACGATCTCAACCCCGGACGGCGATGAAGTGACCATGCGCCTGTTTCTCAACCCGAAGATCGACGGACGCTACACCGGCAAGTTCATCCCGCGCGGGATCGGCGAGTACCGCTTCCGTTTCGACACGGCCTTGCACAACGGCGAGAAGATGGAGAAGGTCGTGGACTATCTCGTCGTCAATCTCAGTCCGGAGGTGCAGCCACAGCCGATTGCCGAAACTCGTCTGCAGAGTCTCGCCCGGGTAACCGGGGGCCAATACTGGAATTACCGCGACGTGGACAGCATCGATGAATTGCCGATCACACGCACGGTCAGTTATATCGAGGAAATGCACGAATGGCTGAAATACTGGCTCTGGATGGTCGTATTGCTGCTGACCGTAATACCGGACTGGTACATTCGCCGCCGCCTTGGCCTGCGGTGAGTCGAACGATTTCAAATCGATCGATATTTCCGGCTTCAGCCGCAATGCACGCAAGAAAACGTCAGGGCCCTGTTACTAGCGGATCTCGATGTACACTGCCCGGCGTGCGGATGTGGCTTCAGTAATCTCGTCGAGCATCACCTGTGAGACCGGGCGGTTCACTTTCAGCACTGCCATTGACTCGCCGGTCTTCGTATCGTGCGGCGCACGCATGTCGTCGATGTTGATCTCGTGCTTGGCCATCACCCCGGTGATCTTCGCCAACACCCCCGGCCGGTCCTCATAGGCGACTAAAACGCTGTGGCCCTGCGGATCGAAGTACAACTTGTCGAAACCGTCGATGCGTGACACCATCGGATTCGATTCCGTCAAGGTACCACGGACACTGACTTTCGAAAACGTCGTGCCGCTGCCTTCGAACAGATCGATAGTCATCGAACGGCCGTACTTCTTGCTGTCGTCCCCGTCGCGCTTTACGTAGGCTATCCCTTTTTCTTCCAAATACTCCGCGGCGTCTTGGTAATCGAAAAGCGAGTCGAAATGGGCCGACAAGCCCGAGACGATCGGTGCCAGCAGCCAATTGGAATATTCGTCCAGGCCACCGTAAAAACTTGCCTCGACACGGCTCGGCGGTGTTTCCGTCCCGAGATAATGCCGCGCCACCTTCGCCAGATAAAAGGCCAACTCGACGTGACCTTCGTCCAGACCTTCAGGCACGGCGCGATTGACGACATGCGTGCAGACACCTCGCTGCACATACGCCACCAGCTGCTCGGCGGCACGGCAGGCAGCGTTGCGATTCGCTTCGCTGGTGTTGGCCCCAAGATGTGGCAGCATAATGTCGGCGATGTCTGCAACACTCTTCTCTCCGGGCGCGTCCGCGGCATAGACGTCGGTGCAGAAAACCAGGTCTTTATCGGCTTTAATGGCACGGACGTCATCTTCGTTGACGATGCCGGCCCGGGCGCAGTTGATCAAAATGACGCCGGACTTCGTCACGCTCAGCAGGTCGCGGTTGATCATACCCTTTGTCTCGGCTGTTTCCGGGAGGTGCAAGGTTATGATGTCGGCAGCGGCAAACAGCTCCTGCAGCGAGCACAACTCTGCGCCCAGCTCCTCCGCCTTATCGGCGGAGACAACGGGATCGTACACGATGATACGGTTGTCGAAACCCGCCAGCCGTTGCGCAACGAGCTGGCCGATATTACCGAGCCCGACGATGCCGACGGTCTTCTTCGACAACTCGCGGCCCATGAACTTCTTTTTCTCCCAGGCTCCGGTACGGGTCGATGCGTCGGCGGGGATCACGTGGCGGTACGCCGCCAGCACCAGCGCGATGACTTCCTCGGCGACGGCGTTGGCGTTGGCACCGGGCGTATTCATCACGTCGATACCCTGGCGCCGCGCGTGCTTGGTGTCGACGTTGTCGTAGCCGGAACCAGCGCGCACGATCACTTTCAGATTCGGCAGTGCGTCGATGACCGCTGCTGTGATCTTTTCGCTGCGGACGATCAGGCCGGTAGCGTCGGCGTGGGCGCGCACCAGTTCATCGAGCGGTTTGTCCGCATCCTGCACGACATCGAAGCCGTTATCCCGGAGAATCTCGGCAGCTGCCGTGTCAAGTTTGGTAGGAATGAGAATGGTTGGCATAGCTATCTCGCGATCCAATCGACCACGGCCGTCTGGAAACGGTCCCAGAGGCTGTTCGGACCTTGGGTTACCGGTACGACTCGCGCATTGGCATGAAAGGTCTGGGGTATGTCCGGCGGATAATCGGTGGCAAAACTGAACTGGGTACTGTTCGACTTTTCTGTGCTTATCGGTGTCACCAGCAGCTCGTAGCGTCGACCGGCCTCAAGCGTCAGCAGTTCGTACTCGAAGCCGTCTTTGTTGGCGGTTACACTGGTAATGTTGATGTCGTCGTCGGTGAGGAACTTGAGACGTATTTTCTTGCGCTTGGCAGTGTCACCCACCTTCCATTTCACATAGGGCGGATCGATATCGACATACCTCGGAACGACGCTCCGGATGATGAGGGTCGTGGGCTTCTTCGACGGCTCATCCGTCGTGACGATGATCTTTTTCTCATTGACCCCTTCACGCACCTTGATAGTAGCCGAAATTTCACCACTCTCGCCCGGTGCGTAGGTCTTCTTGTCCAGCCCTGTCGTGGTGCAGCCGCAGGTGGTCTTGACGGCTTTTACCGTGATGTCGGTTTCGCCTATATTGGTGAATTTGTAGGCGCCGCTGAGCGTGGTATCGCTCGGCAATCCGTGTAACTCCAGCTCGGTCGACTCGAACTGCAATTGTGCGACAACGCCGCCGGCCAGCAGCAATCCCGTAATGATCAGCACAGCACGCATATGCAACACTTTTTTGCGAATTAAAACGATCGAATACTGTAGCCGGAGTTTACGGATATGCCGAATGGGGTGCTGCCAGACCATCTTCATATGTTTGCAGGTATTCGTTGATTGCCCGGTCCCTACCGAAGAGAGTTTCAGCGCTCGGCCGGCCGGTGGCACCCATGGCCTGCCGCAGCGCGTCGTCGCGGCGCAGCTGTACGAAGAGTCTCACGCTTAATCCACCAGCCGCTCTTCGAGCGCCTGGATAACCTTGCGCGCCAGTGCTTCGGGCGATGCAGTCGCGTCCAGCGTCAGGTTGGCGCAGGCGTGGTAAACCGGCCCCCGCTCTTGCAGCATTTCCTCGACTTCCTGCAGACCGCCGCCGCGAAAGTTCGGGCGTGTGTCGGCGCTGATCGGATCCGCCTCGGCCCGGCGCCATAATTCCGCCGCATCGAGCTTCAGGTAGACGACCAGTGAATCGCGGCTGGCCACAACCTGATTCTGCGGCCGCAGGATGCTGCCGGCGCCGAACGCGATGACGCATCGGTCATGGCTGCACAGAGTCTCAACAACGTCTGTCTCGACGTCGCGGTACGCGTCTTTGTCGTTGTTGAAGGCCTCTGTGAGTGAACGCCCGTAGCGCTTCTGAATGTCGCCATCGACGTCGTACAATGGCCAGCCCAGTTGTTCCGACAAAATCGGGCCGAGCGTCGATTTGCCGCTGGCGCGGTAGCCGATAAGGACGATTTTCATAAATCACAATCCTCCATCGCAACATGCTGAGTTGGCTGCAGAATTGCAAACGCTCTGGCACGAATTCTGCGCCTCAATCACTCCGAGCAGTGCCTGTATAACTCACGAAATACAAGCAAATTACTACATGGTCCGGTCGGCAGAAGTACCAGCCGGAAGAACCAGAGACAAGTTGATGAGCAAGTACAACCACATGGCAGCCTGCCTCCTTGGTGTACTGAGCCTGGCTACAGGTTGCGCGCTGCGGCATCAGACCGTTGCCCGACACCAGGACGACACGCCGCCTGGCCGTTATCGTGGTGCCTTCCACGTGCACAGCAAGTATTCGCACGATTGCCGCGCGTCGCTTGGCCTGGTGATCCGCAGTGCGGAATCCCATGACATGGATTTCGTCATCGTCACGGACCATGACACGCGCAAGGGCTCCCACCGCTACCGCCACGGCAACTATCCGGACACACCACTGTTGATTTTCGGCAACGAGATTTCCACCCCCGCGGGGCACCTTATTGCTCTCGGTGTCGAATACGAGTCGCCCAAGCCCCAGTCGGCCCTGGAAGTCGTCGATGCTGTTGCCGCGGCCGGCGGTTTCAGCGTCCTGTCGCATTCGTTTACCAACAATCCCGACTGGACCGATTGGGGCGTAGACGGTGTGGCTGGCATCGAGATCTTTAATTTCGGCCACGATTTTTATGAAGGTAATCGACTAAAGGTCGCGCTGCGTTCTCTGTTCATGGATCCCGAACACTTTGCCGGCAAGATCCCGAATACGCCTCGACAAGAACTCCGCCAGTGGGACCGACTGCTGCAGCGTCGGCATGTAGTTGCCTTCGGCGGTAGCGACGCACATCTGCCTTGGGGCTGGCTCAGTCGCGGCATGTTCGAATTCGTTCTCGGCAGTGTCGTAACCTATATCGATGCTGACCGTCTCGACAGCAACAGTGTCTTGTCGGCACTTGCCGGCGGCCATACGTTCTTTGCTGTCGAGGCGCATGGTTGCGCCGATAACTTCCGGTTCGTCGTAAACAGTGATGGTCGACGCGGCAGCATGGGAGACACGGTAATGCTCGAGCCCGACAGCAGTCTGCAGGTGCGGACGCCACGCAGCGGCAATATCCGCGTCATCCGCGATGGCATTCTCCTGGCACAACGCCGGGCACGGTATCTCTCCATGCCGCTGAGCGAACCCGGCGTTTACCGCGTCGAAGTCTATCTTGACGGCGAGCTGTGGATCGTTGCCAATCCGATCTACGTTCAGGACGGCCCGTTGCTTTACGCCAACGCCGCCACCCGTACCGAGACCGAACCATAAGGCAGGTCTCCCCTGCTTGCCTGGCACTGTTCACAGCGGCTGCTGTTCTTCACGAGCGTGCCGCCAGCGCTGCCACCCGCCCACAACGCTGCCAGGTCGCACGGCTCGATATCCGGGCCGGCTCGGCCCGCCAGTTTGTGCGGAATTATCCAAAACGACTTGTTCATCTGCACATTCCGGAACTCCGCGCGTGCATGGGCATCCGCCGGTTGTGTTAGGTTTCTGGGTTGGGTTGCAGCTGTTGTGAAGGAGAACGATAATGCCACGTGGCATGGAATGCCGAGCAAAGGATGAATGTTGCCAATGGCATTAATTGATGATCCCGACTGGGGTGGCGGATCCGAATCAAGGCGCAAGGCAGCGGCCGTTCACGCATGACCATCTTTTTTCTGGCGGCGGATTGAGATGCGGGACGGGGTC
>Ga0310124_10001229_pt1 | contig 17935 bp, 10 predicted proteins | sample CB11b_AW_Bot5_MG_FD_203507 | JGI IMG/M metagenome (GOLD analysis project Ga0310124, IMG submission 203507) | Marine microbial communities from Western Arctic Ocean, Canada - CB11b_AW_Bot5 | ecosystem: Environmental > Aquatic > Marine > Oceanic | place: Canada: Western Arctic Ocean | collected... | reverse complement strand
AATCCGTTATTGGGCATTGCGAGTATTTCATTCTGCTGGTTTATTCATGCCCATATGAATCGAGCGGAGCCTCATTGCAAAAAATTCCATCCCCGGAAGCACCACCACTCGCCATTTGTTGCCCTCTTATGTCTGCTCTACACCACTCATCCGGCAGGCATTCCTATCCGAGCATTCGCCGCGCCGGACAATCCGGCCGAACCCACAGGAGGTGAGACAATGACCACCAAAGTAAATGCGGGCCATCTCACCTTGACGCTGGAGAAGTCCACCCACGGAATCGCCGTTCTTCAACTATCCGACACCTCCACTGGAACCAACTTCCTCACTTCGGATCCCCTTCCCCTCTTCACCCTGAAGCTTCGCGAGATCTCCTCCGGAAAGGAAGTACAACTCACTTCAAAAACCGATTGGACCAGCGCGGCAACGCAATCCAGCCCCGGTGGCGCCGAACTGATCTTTGTGAAATCCGACGCAGACTCCGGACTGATGCTCCTCGTGACCGCCAAGGTGACTACCGATAACAACAACGACTCCTTGAGCTGGAAGCTCGATGTTTCGAACAATAGTACGAACTGGTCCCTGATGCGGGTGGTCTTTCCGGAAGTGATGATCAATGAGCTTGGCGAGGACGGGTCCGTGTTCCTGCCCCGCGCTTCCGGGGAAGTGGTGAAGGGAATGTGGCGCACTGCCTACGAGCATGAACGCCTCTATCCAGATCCGTGGATGACGATGCAGTACATGGCAGCCTACACGGGGGACGGGGCGGCCGGACTGTACATCGCCGCTCATGACCCGATGGGTGGCCCAAAGCAGATGACGGTCCGAAGCCATCCCGATGAACGAAAGGTCCATTTCCGGTATGACATGCCGGCGGCAAACATGACGAAGGCGGGCAATGACTTCGAAGTGACCGGCGAAGTCGTCTGGCAACTTTTTCGCGGCGACTGGTTTGACGCGGCGGAGATTTACCGGGATTGGGTGCGCGGGAATGCAGAGTGGTTTCCCGAATTGACGGAGGACGGACGGGGTGACACGCCGGAGTGGGCGCGGGACGTATCCATCTGGTGCCGGGGTTTCGGCGATGGGCGGGTGGTTCCGGATGCGATTCGATTCGCGGAATACATCGGTTTGCCCGTCGGGTTCCATTGGTACGCCTGGCACAACCTGCCTCCCGGCTGCGAGGATTCTGCGTTCGACAATGACATGCCGAATTTTTTCCCGCCCCGGGAAGGTTTCGCCGAAGGGGTTCTGAAACTGCGGGAGGCCGGCCTCTACGTCATGCCCTACATCAACGCCCGGATCTGGGACACGCGCGATCGCGGCCAGGAAGACTGGCAATTCACCAGCGTAGCACTGCCTGCCGCCACCAAGAAAGAGGACGGCAGCCCGCACACGGTAGTGTACGGGAAGGAACCGGACGGCAGCGACATGACCTTCGGGATCATGTGCCCGGCGACACAACTCTGGCAGAGCAAGATTCTCGAGATTTGTGTCCGCCTCTTCGAAGAGTACAAGGTCAACGGCATCTATCTCGACCAGGTCTCCGCCATGTCTCCCATTCTTTGCATGGACGAGACACACGGCCACGAGTTGGGCGGCGGTCACTGGTGGAACAAGGGGTACTGGAAGATGCACGACACCATTCGCGCGGTGATGCCCAAGGATGTGATGCTGACAAGCGAGTGCAATGCGGAGCCGTTTATCAAGTGGTTTGATGGATACCTGGTCTGGCACTGGCAACGCCCGGGCATCGTGCCGGCTTTCGTCGTCGTGTACGGCCCTGCCATCCAGGTATTCGGACGACAGTACGCGGGGGGACCGGACATGGACCTGGCCGCGCGCATGCGGTGTGCGCAGCAACTGGTGTTCGGTGAACAGATCGGATGGATGAACTCGGAATGGGTGAACGACAAGGAGAATATGCCGTTCATTCGCCACGTCGTGCATACGCGCTGGCAACTCCGCCGTTTTTTCTCAGCCGGCGAGATTGCGCGGCCGCCGATATTTGACTCCGAAATCCCCCAGGTCACGGCCGACTGGCAGTGGTATGGCGAAATGCATGTCACCACCGATGCCGTTCTCGCCGGCGCCTGGCGGCTACCCCACGAGAACAAGGTGGCGCTGATTTTCGCGAATGTGACGGACGAAACGGTGTCCGCCGATTTCACCTTCGACGGCGGCAAATTCGGCTTCGAGGGAAAGGAAGTCCAACTGACAAAAATCAGCGGCGAAGAACGTGAGTCGCCATCCGCGGCCCCAATTTCGTTCACCCGCAGTCTCGAATTTCCCGCCCGCACCGCATGGGCGTGGGAGATTTCGGAGTAGCCCTGTCGGTAGCGCGGAATTCATTCAGCAGTGGAGAAATTGGACTCTCTCGCCACCGTGCCTGGATGGTACCGAATGAACTGAAAGCAACTCGGCATTCCCTACGGAATCGACACCGAATTCATCGCCTACAACAAGGCGCGGCTGGATGAAGCCGGCGTTTCCTCTCCGGAAAACGGGTGGACACTTGCGGAGTTAATGGAGAAGGCCAAGGCCCTTACGATCGACCGGGACGGCGATGTAGACAGCTTGTCCCACACAGCACGGAACTCTACGCGAGTTCCGCTACACGATCACGGCAACCCGCCGCCCAGAATATCAAACCCTGCCTCCCGGAGGCTCTCCTCCACCTTCTGGATGGCATCCGGTGGCGGGAAGCGCTTCGGCAATCTCGGTTCGCCCATGGAGAAGCCGCGGCGATTCAGCCAGTAACGGCCGACCGTCAAGGGAGAGCCTTCCTGGACGGCCGGAAGCCAATAGGTAGCGAATCTGCGGTGCAACTCCGCGGCCCTGGCATGGTCACCGGACTGCACGGATTCATAGATGGCCACGGTAATCTCAGGCACGACATTATACATCGAGCCGATGGCCCCATCCACCCCCGGGATGGCCAGGGCCGGGGCCAGGCTCTGGTCATGACCGTGAAGCAGTTCCCACTGGCCGGGCCCCTGCGCGACAATGGCCTGGTGCACGGCAAGATCCTGCACGAAAGCTTTAATGCCTGCCATGTTGGGGATCCCGGCGAATGAGTCCAGGACAGCGGGAATGCCCTGGCCCTGCACCGTCTCGCTGAAGAGATATGGATAGAACGGAAGATCAGTCACCTCGGCGATCGTCGACAAATGGTTCAACTGGTCGCGCCAGGGCAACGGATAGTAGATCGGCCCCAGGGAACTGATCGCGCTGACTCCCGCTAGGCCGGCGGCATGTCCGGCCAGATTGATCGCGTCCCGCGTAGCCAGCGTGCCCACGTGAACCATCAGCGGCACCTGTTCGCCAACGGATGCCGACACCGCTTCAACCACCCCCCGGCGCTCATCCATGGACAACAGAAGGCCATCACCGGTGGTCCCGCATAAATAAAGACCGGAGATCCCTTTCTCAACCAGCCACCCGGCAAGGCGTGCGGTTTCGTCGTAGTTGACCGCCCCATCGTGAAGGTACGCGGTATACAGGGCGGCATTGATTCCGGAAAAGAGCTTCGTTTTCATCACCCTGGGAGCCTACCTCACCGGCACGGCATCGGGCAATGCCCGGTTCCGGAAACCGAAGATTTGGGAACCACGAAATACACGAAATGCACGAAACCCAGGCTCCGCAATCGAACGAAATTTGCCCCGGAGGGGCTTTTTGATCACTCCGTGTGCTCCGTGAACTCCGTGGTAGAAAATTTGTCGGGGACGAGAACCATTACTGAAGATAGTAGTACGAAACCGGGGCACCGCATACAAACGGACTTTGAACCCGCGTCCGCCGACCCGCCCGGGATCCCGTTCCCCGCGGGCTCGATCGGGATCAACGTCCCCATGGACAACAGCATCGCCATTGACTCCTTCGGCCAAAACACATTCCTGGGCAACGGGTTCACGACGGACGGCATTTCAGCCGGGCGTTACCCCGCCCACATCCAGCAAATAAACTCCCCGATACCCCTCGTGCACCGAATCAATCGTGACCTGTGTTCCTGCCCGGTTCCACCGGGGATGGAAATCGCACCGGCACTCCACTAGCGCGGGGTCCGCACAATTAAAAATTCCTGCGTCATATCGTGCGATGATGATCTGGCGGTCGCCTGCTTCGTTGCAGAAAAATAGCTGCCGCAGATTGGTTTCACGATCCGGATAGGTATCGGAGATGAACCAGGTCGAACCCCCTTGCGGCGGATAACTCATGTGCCCGTCTTCATCGAGTAGCTCAGGATTGATGACTACCGCCTCCCCGGTTCTGTCGGTAACGAGTCGATAGCCGGGCGTCACCTGCTCGTTCAATGCCCCACCCCACACCATGATGGTCAGCGGATCGCGCCACCAGAAGTGAGAGGCCTGCCATCCCATCGGATCGGATGCATCGCTGACCCGGTGAAGATCAGAGCCGTCGGAAGCACAGGTATACATCCGGGTCAGCCGCGGGGCCTGCCACCGGTGGAGGAAGATGATGCGGCTGCCGTCCTGGTTATAGAGAATGTGGTTGAACCAGTTGAGCTCCTTGCGCATGGCAGGAGGAGCGTCTTGCGCCGCGATGTCGGCCAGTGAAAAAAGCATCTTACTTTCACCGGTCTCGAGGTCCATGCGCCACAGCCCGGAATCCTCGGGTGCCGGAATCTCGCGGTTCGGATCGGGAATGCCGACGTAGCCGTAGCCGGGACGCGTGTGGCCGGTACGGGCAAAATCGTTGCTGATCGCCTCCCGACCGTCCGGGCTGACGGCGTAAACCGCCCGCGGCAACCGCGTTTGCACTGCCCCCCTCCGGTCCACAATCACGGATCCATAGTGTCCATCCTCGCGGGTATTATAGATGATGAGATCCTCGTGTCCCGGCAGCCACTGTAGCATGCAGCCCTGCTGCCAGCACCAGGCGGTGGTCGTGCCAAGCGGAATCCACCGGTCCCCGTCCTGCAGATCTATCATCCCCACCTCCAGAATATCGTCGGGCCGCGGCGGTCGATCGTCGAAGGTTGCGCGCTGGGCGAGCGCGTACCGATCGTCCGGAGAAAACTGCAATTTGTCGTAATAGGCGAAAAAGTAGTGCCCGTCATCGGCGGTAATGCGACGGGATTCCAGAAGGTGTTCAGCGGTATTGCTCATGGCGCAAGATTAAACCACAAAGAACGCGAAGCGAGCGAAGATATTCCCCCATTGAAGACCCTTGTGGCCGCGAAAGTGCACAAAGGAAACAAGGCGAAAAAGCGAATTCCTTTGCGCCTCTTTGTACTGCTACGATTCAATTCTTCGATTTTGAAGAAGATTTCGGAAGCCCCGGAGCCGAAGTTTGAAGTGCGGTTCTGTTCCCTTTTGCGGCCAAATTCAAGGCGAGGCAATTCATTGCTGAGTTGCTCGTTCCAGGGTCCTTGGCGTGGGCTCTGGTTGGGCTCCGCTACACGGGCCGGATCCCCGTGCTACGGCCGGGGTTCCGTGGGAGGCATCGTAGCGGCCGTCGTCGATCAGGGGGTACTGGATATTCAGAAACTCCTGGCCGGCTTCAACGCGAACTTCGGGAATTTCGATGGCCTGACGATATCCCTGAGCTTGCGTGATTTTCACCGCTGCTTTCAAGGATCCTGAGGACGCGGGCGCATCCATCACCAGGGTGATCCGGAAAAACCTCGCTCAATCCATTTCATTGAAGGTCATTACAAACCGATTTAGTGTATCCTGCATCTGCCCGTCTGAAGACACGAGGTAAGTACCCATGGAATTTGCGCGACTTCGCGAACGATAGGGTTCGCCAGTCATGGATTTGATGATAATTTACAATCGTCCCGCGTCTTCGTGCCCCGTCTTCGTCTCGCGATTCAGCAGAGGAATCGGAACACGAATACGGGGCAGGATTTTCAGTAGATCGAACGACATGACAATAAACTCAACCCCAACACCCAGACCGCCACTTGAACTGACCGCCCATGCAACCCACGAAGAACGGGTCCGGGCAATGGACCGGGACGGATTCATCTACTTTCCCGCCGTAGAAGTACCGTTTCAGTCCAATCCGAGTCTGCCCGTTCCAAGCTTTGAACAATACATCCAAACCTAGGGCAGAATCTTGGACTGCGTCTCAGCTACATCCCCCATCCGCTACCGCCCTGAATCCGTTGAAAATCAACACGTCCCATAGAGTATAGAGACACGATGTTGCAAGAGCTTAACAATCTTGAAGGCACCCGTTTCTGTTTAGTCCAAATGATCGTCCTGGATCAGGATACCCAACGAGTCAAACTGGTGCCGATACACGGAGTGGCAAAAATTCTGCCGGATCGACTGGTCGTCGAAGAACCATCCGGAAGTCAGCATGTAGTACCCGACTCCGCCCTGCCATCCATCCTTCCCAGCGATGGGACCGAGTTGCTGAAGGACGCGGAACACTACGTCATCGTAAAAATCGCTTCTGTCTGATCATGCAAGCGGAGTCAAGAGAGAATGACGAATGGCGAAATCCCCAATGACGAAAGAAGACCTAATGGCGAAAATCGGTTCTGCCCATTCGCGATTAGGGTCGTGTGTCATTCGTAATTCGGAGTTCATTGGACATTGGGTATTTCGTCATTCGTCATCCATGCGCCCTACTCTTCGCCCGGCCGTTCCAGGCTGGCGCAGACCAGCGCTTCATCGTTGCGTGCGAATATGTGCTTGTAGGCGAAGGCCGGATGCGCCCAGCACACCCCTCCCCGCTCATTCAACTGCCCGAAAGTCGGCTCGATGAGTTGCGCACGGCTCAGGACCTTCAACCCCGCCGGCGACAAGGAGGTGATGAGCAATTCTCCCCGCTCGTTGAACATCCACACCGTGTCGCCATTGCGCACAAAGTGAATGGTGCCCCATCGCGCCCGCGGAACGGCAGTCAGATCTTCCCAGATGCGCTCGCCGCTACCACTCTCCAGGCAGCGCAGCTCGCCGTAGCTATCCACTCCGTAGATATGGTCGTCAATGAAAAGCGGGGTCGAGATAATGGATTGGAGACCGTCCGTCTGCTTCTCGCTTTCACCCAGCCGACGCCAGATTTTTTTCACTGCCAGTTGGTTGGGATCAACACCCAGCAAAAGAGACCCTTCGTAAAATCCGGTAAAAAAAAGCCGGTCTCGATCGAATACTGGACTGGCCACGCTCAACACCATCTGCGCCGGTGGATAGGCATGGGTCCAGTAGACCTCCCCGCTTTGCGCATCCAGGCCAACAATATTGTCGCCGGTCCAGCAGGCGAGCACGCGCTTACCGGCCTGGTCGATGACGATAGGCGCCGAATAGGAGGCGCGATCCTCCAGTGCGCGCCACTTCTCACCGCCCGTCCTGCGATCGAAGGCCACCAGGCAGGCGTCAGGCGTTCCTCCCACCTGCGTGATGAGCAGATCCCCTTCGATCAACTGCGAACTGGAGATGCCCCACATGGGCATTTCAATCCCATATTCGGAATTCAGATCTTTCCTCCAGCGCACCTCGCCGGTGACCGCATCGAAGCAGTGCAGATGGCCCATGCTGCCCAAGGCGTAGGCGAGTCCGTCGTGAATGATCATGGTGGCACGAGGTCCGGCAGAATAGCTGACGTTCCTGTATTCGCAATCGTAGTCATAAGACCACAATTCTTTTCCGGTCCTCCAATCGAAACAAAGCACACGCTCCACCTGCTTGGGCTTGGTAAGGCGATCCGTTAAATAGACCCGGCCATCGGCGACAGCGGGACCGCTGTAGCCGCTGGAAACCGGCACGCGCCAGCGCAATTCAATCTCGTTCCCGGTAAATGCCTCCACGATGCCGTCTTCGCGCCACACCCCATCGCGATCGGGTCCACGCCACTGCGGCCAGTCATCGCTGAAAGCGGAGCCGGCGACGAAGGCAATCAATAGAAAAACCCATTTCACAAAAAACCTCATTTCTCCAACCATTGTCTTTGTCGCCGGTTCATCCTCCGGCCCGATGGATGGACATTTATTATATACCAATCGACTCTCATTGTCCATGAGAGTCGGACAACAACTGAAACTGGGACCACGGACAGATTACTCCCAATGCGGACTGAACCCTACCGATGCAAAAGAGATGTTGGTACAGCCGCGAAATTCTCACTCCCCGCCCCTTGCGGGCGGGGATTCGGCGAAGTGTTCTGAGACCAACGCAATGATCAAGTACAGAGCCAGAGGGGGTTCTTTGATCTTGGCATGTTTCATCAGAGGTTGCACACGATCCCCCCGAATTACTCCGCCATCGCGGGCGCACCAACTTTTTCCGGAGACTTCTTTGAGGCGATTACCCTTTCGACCTGGAACCCTTGCTTCTCGAGAGTTGCAATGATGCCGTCGGGCCCGACCAGGTGGCCCGCGCCGACCAGGATAAACTCCACCTGGGGGGTCTTATGAAAAGCGCTGATTCTGGGCATCCAGGCCTCGTTTCGGCCTGTCAGCAGTTCCTCGTAGAGTTGCGGCATCTCCTCCTTAAGCTCCGAGATCATCAACTCGCCGAGTTTTCCCATATCGCCGGTTCGCCATGCACCCACCAGAGACTCATAGACTTCCGGGAGCAGGCCGATTTCGCTGATCGAGTGGGTCACGAATTTATTGTCATTGCTTTCGGGCATGCCAAAGACAAAGTCGATCTGCTGCTCGACGGTCTCCAGGAACTCACGGGTCTTTCCATCAGCGATAGCCTTCTGATCGTAGAACGTGTCCACCCCCTCCATCATCACGCCCAGCTTCATAAGTTCCATGGTCATGATTGTAATCACGATCATTGATGGCTTGAATTGCTTCAACGCATCAAGCGGAACGTTGTTGGAAGCGCAATAGGAGCTCAGCAACGCGTAGGCTTCGGCCGACAAATGTTCCTCGACCGTCGACCCATCGTCGTACGTGGCTTTTGCGAGAATCGCCTGTTGCGTTGACGGATCCTTGAGCGCCCCCATGTCAGTCTCAAAAACGATCGTTTCGGACGCGCCATAGGCTTCGTCGAATTCCGCCGGCAGCGGGTAGTCCGTGGGTCGTAAAACATGGCAGGTTCCGCCCAGGTATATGGTGGAACCATCTCTTGTCGCCTTCCATACTGAAGATTCGGCGGAGGCCCACGTACCGGCAACAAAAACCAAAGCAATGCACAATGAAGCGTTCATAGCCGTCCTCATTTTCAACTTCTTGTTGTTTTCCGCACAGTACAAAGCGAACGGTGGGTCCACGAGCGTATACTGACGATATCTGTGTAGAAACATAAAGACCTCATTCAATTTCGATCCGCCGGCCACCGAAACCGAGGTTAGAGCGGCCTCTGTTCAGTTTGTGCGGAAGCTAAGCGGATCCACGAAGCCATCGAAAGCGAATGAAGAGGCTTTAGAGTGTGCCGGTGAAAAGATTTCGGGCGCGGCCCAGGAACTCCTCGATACACTCGCCAACTTCTGCGCCCGCGAGGAATCGTGAAGAAGGAGCGGCCGCACGACACCCCCAGGTTCAGACGAAATGTCAGCCGCGTGGATATTGAAGCAATCCCGGCCCAAGTGAATATCTTTTCCCTCCTTGTCCTTGAGCTTTCTCAGGTTGCACACTACACGTCGAGGACGTATGCGAATGCGATGCTATCTCTGTCTAAGGTCGGTTGCACTCGTTGCGATATGCCTGCGCTTGTGTCCGGGAATCACGCGCTCGGTCTCATTCAACCGGGTAGATGATTTTGAGGATGGGACCACGATGCAATGGACCGGAAATATAAGAGGAACGGTTGAATCCATGGTTACCGGCGGGCCCGGACGAGCATGAGTACCGGAAACTGGATCCCTTTGACAGGCTTTGTTGCCAACGCCGAGATCTTGAACATTGCGATTCACATCAGTGGCGAGGCGGGGGTTTTCCTGGCGGAGATTCCGTAGCCCGCCGTGGCACAGGAGAACCCGGAATCGTCGGGCCACGGCAAGGGCATACAGGCAACCTTTTCGCGCAGGATGGCAGGATACGATCCGTCCGGATAGCGCATGGATCCTGCTCGAGTTTCTTGCTCGAATCCGACCTTTTCAATCAGGATTGGCATGGCGGAAAGACAAATCCCTACGTCGTGTGCTATAGCGTGTTTTCTGATCGGAAAAAGCTTCAGGATTGTGCTACCTTGACCGTAGACGGCACGTCAGATCATGGATGATTCAAACGCTGGGGAACGAGAGGGAGCCGCGCGAGATCGCAGGCTGCGATTCGCCGTCATTACCGATGCGCACATCGAACATCCCGAGGATGAGAGGGCGGGCTACCTTCGCGCTGCCCTCGATGCGGTGAAGGCTCACCGGCCGGCATTCGTTATTTTCGCCGGGGATTTAATTAGTCCGGAAGCAAACACCAGGCGATGCAACGGCGCAGAACCGGCCCACCTGCACCCGGGCGGCGACACGATCCTCGCGTCCACGGCTGCAACCGAAGACTTCTCGTGGGTATCCGGCCTGTTCGGATCACTGGACATGCCCGTGCACCTTCTGCGGGGAAATGTCGACGTTGCCCTCCTGCAAGAACCGCTTCGCTTTGCGTTTTCCATGGAAGGAGTTGCGTTCATCGGATTCGACACCGCCATGGGCACGCTGGACGAATCGGAGGACCGTTGGTTGCAGGAGGTTTCTCTGCGCTACCTCGAGATGCCGAAGATTCTTTTCTCACACTATTATGTCGAAGCGTTGGACCCACCCGGTGCCGAACGCCTTCTGGCCCGGCTTGCGGAAAGCGGGGCACGCCACTTGATCTCGGGCCACGGACATCGTTGCGAGCACCACCTCATAGCGCAAACACAGAATCACCTGGTTGAGGCCATCGATCCGTTCAAGCCCGGATCCCATCGCCCCGGTTTCGATATTTTCGAGTTCGACGGTGATGATCTGCGCCGCGCGCACTACACCGTCTCTCTCGTCAGTCCGGACGCAATCGAGCAGTTCCAAAGTTGCCTGGGCTGTGCTCCCGGCAACCCGGGCAGCGCGCAGGACTTTGCCGGCCTGCTCACCGAGTGCGCCTTGCGCTATGCACAGTGCAAGTGGACGCCAAGGGTCGTTGAGGCGCTCGGCGCCGCGAAGGCGGTCACGAACCTGCGGGGCTGGATGGATGCGAAGACACTTCAGATCCTGAGCATCCATGGCAGTAATCCGCAGATCGATCCAAGTGGGAACCTGCTGAATGGATCCACCATCGAGCACGAGGTAAAGATCTGCAAGGACGCCGGTGCGGCTTCGGTCACTTCGCACCTGCCCATATGGGACGACCGCGAACTCTTTGACCCGGAAGACGGTTCCCCAACATCAACCGCCCAGGCAATCGTCGACACCATGGCAGACGCGTTCAGCGGGTACTGGCTGGCCGGGATCCGTATCGACCTGGAAAACACACACTGGCTGGATCCGTTGCAGTACCCCGACTCGCTCGAAGAACATATGCTGGGAATCCAGATCGGCCACCTGTTCTGGTTCCGTGGGAATCTTGAATCACGGCTCAAACATCTCCACGGTGAAATTCCCGGTTCCGGCGTTTTCTTTACATTCGACGTCGGCCATGCGCTGACAAACGGCCCCCTGGCTTCAACCATGACAGTACCGGACTGGTTCGTTTCTCTTGGTTCTCACATCCGGTCCATCCATTTCCACGACGCGGTGGACCTTCCGGAAGGCGGGCGGCAGGCACATTACCCCTTGGGAGTGGCGGGCGGCCTGGTCGGGCTGGAAGGCTTTGTCCACCTCTGGCATCGATATTCACCGGGCGCAATACTCTATCTCGAAGTCGAAACCCTGGAGGATGTGCGCAAGAGCATGGAGCATCTGGGGCGGTGGTAAGATAAGAATCGTTTAGTACGACCCTTCTCGGTTCACCGCTGCCCCTGTTTTGGAGTGCGCCGGCAGAGTGAAGCGGCGACACCGCACTCCAAAATTTGCTCCGCTAAGCTCTCTTAAAATATAGCGAACAGCCGTATCTTTGCGACATTCATGCGAGACCCCTTTCCATCAGACTTTTACGTCTTTCCGTTTGAATTTCATGCTGTTATGTTAAACATCTGAAGGTCGATTTTTTTAGCCATGTGGAACCAAAGCCTCATCGTATCTCTCTTTTTGCTCCTTCTGCTTCCGGCATCGTGGAGTTGGGGGGCCACCTGGCTGATGGAGGAAGGCGTCTCGAACCAGCTCCTTGACAATGATGGGGATCCGGACCTGACGTGCACCACCTACTCCGCCCCCATATGGACCATGGACGTCCCCTTTGGCGAGGGCCTCACGCGCTCCTTGGACTTCGACGGAGCCGCCCAGCACGCTCGTCTCGATGCGACCGGATCGATGAAGACGGCGTTCCTGCCCACGGAATCGTTTAGCGTGGAAGCGTGGGTCAAGTGGGACACCATCGGGGACGCGTTGCAATACGTCGCCGGAAACCGGTGGTCGGGTGGATATGCCTTGATCATCGATCGCGACGCCGCGACCGCCTTCTTCTACTTCTCCGGCGACACCACCGCTGTGTCCGCCATCGGAAGCACGCTGATCAACGACGGGGGATGGCATCACCTCAAAGGGGTGTACGATCCGACCAGCGGGATTTCCCTGTACGTGGACGGCGTGCTCGACGGAACCGGCGGCCCGCTTAGCGACACCGTCAATTACAACGGGGTGTTTGCCGTCGCGGCGCGCAACCTCGGCAGCGAATACTTCTTTGCCGGGCGCATCGCCAACGTCGCGCTCAATGGCGTGGCGCTGCCTTCGCCGGGAGGCGGGGGTGCCGCCACCGAGATCGCCTACTGGCTCTTTGACGAAGGGTCCGGAAACACAGCCGCGGAGAACGGGGGAGACGCCAACCGGACGCTGACGCTGTACAACGGCGCCGGATGGACGACGGACACCCCGTCCAATCACGCGCTCGATCTCGACGGAGTCGACGACTACGCCCGCCTGAGCCTGGCCAACTCGGGCGCTCTCGCGTTCGGGCCCGAAGATGCGTTCGAGGTCGAAGCCTTGATCAAGTGGGACGGCCAGGGAACCTACCCGTTCCAATACATCGCGGGGAACCGCTGGTCCGGCGGCTATGAACTCTTTGTCCATAAGGACAACGGCGCGCCGTTTTTCATCTTCACCGGGGACACTGACTCGGTGACCGCCGACTCGACCGTCCGGGTCGACGACGGCGTGTGGCATCACCTGCGAGGGACCTACAACCCGGACGACGGGATTGCGATCTACGTTGACGGCCAGTTGGAGCGCCGCTCCTCGCGGTTGACCGGCACCATCAACAACAACGGGCACTTCGCTATCGGCGCGCGCCACATCGGCGTGGAGAATTTCTTCAGCGGGCAGATCGACGAAGTCCGGGTCTCCCACGATCCGTACTGGGGACAGGTGCACGTCGATGTCCTCAGCGGCGTCGATCTGCTGGCGTGGGACGGAAAGGTGCAGAAGAACGCCACCTCCGCGCCCGAATTGTTCCGCGCGGACGTCGACAACACGACCGGGGGCGCATTGAACCTGGATGCGCGGATCGACGTCACGCCCCCGAGCGGCGCCCCGTTTGTCGTCATCACAAATTTGATCCTGCCGCCGGGAACGACCACGCTGGAGATTCCCTATCAACAGACGGGATCGGCGGGCCAGGACATGCGCTTTCAGCTCTATTTCTCCGGTTCACCTGCCGACCTCTACCACGAGAGTTTTTACCGGGTGATGGGCACATACGATCTGCAGGGCGAGGAAGTGGCGCGGGGCTATGTTTCGTTTGAAGAGGCGTCCCCGTTCGAACGAGTCTTCCCTTACAGCATGCCGCTGGCTTCCAATGTCGGCACGTCCCTGTCCGTGCGGGCCAGTCCGGGCGAGTACGAACCCGTATCCTTCTGCATCTACAACAAGAACCACGACCCCCTGTCGAACGCCACTGTGCAGGTGACGCCGCTCACCGGTCCCGGCGGCGCCACGATTCCAACCAGCGAAATTGATATGCGCGTCGTGAAAGTCTGGTATGCACACGGGGCCATTTCGCCATCGGGACAGACCCCGATTCAGTTCCAGACGGCGCCCGCGCGTCGGGAACTGGTGCCCGAAATGCTGCTGAAAAGCGACGACCTGATCGACGTCGGACTTGACAACGCATTGAATTTCAGCGGCATCCCCGACGATGCCGCAACACTGCAGCCGGTCACCATCCCGCTCGGCCGCACCCGGCAATTCTGGCTCACGGTCCGGGTGCCGGAGCAAACGGACCCCGGTCTCTACAACGGCATGGTGACCTTTTCGCCGCAGAATGTGCCGGCGCTGAACCTGGATCTCGCGGTCGAGGTGCTACCTATTGAATTGGCGCAACCCCCGCATGTTCGGGGCATCTATTATCGACACACGTTGTTCAGTCCGTCCGATCCCGAATTCGTCGACATCAACAATTTCCGCGCCCACCTGCAGGACATGCGCGCGCACGGCCTCACCACGTGCACCGCGTACGACAACCAACGGGGCGCCATTCAGCTTTCGCTCTCCGAGCAGGTGCAGGCGGGAATGACCGGCCCGCACGTGGTGATGAACCGGAGCCACATCGCGCCCCTGTTGAACTTCACCCAGACCACCTGGCCTTCCAACCCGCCGGAGTTGCTATTCTATGTGTACGATGAACCGAACAATCCGACGCTGATCGAAATTGCCCGTGCCCAGTGCAAGGTGGTGCAGGGCGAGGGCGGCAAGACGACTGGCGGGATCACGAAATTCTACGCGGATAAGCTTGGGCCATTGCTCGACACGGCGAATTACAGCATTGCCAACGCGTACGGCTACATCCAGGACGTGGTCGACGGGACCGTGCCCAAGAATGCGAAACCGGAGTGGTACTACTTCAGCATTGCGCTCGAAGAGCCGGTCGTCAACCGCATGATGTTCGGCTGGTACTTGGAGAAGAATCAGCTCGACGGTTGTTTTCCCTACGCATACCGGCACGTCTTCGGGCCGAGCGCTTTTGATGACCTTGACAGCACCAGCCTGCGGGACCTGATGACGACCTACCCGGAGCAGGACGGCGGCATCCCGACCGTGCAGTGGGAGGCGTGCCGCGAAGGTGTTGACGACCTGAAGTATCTTGCAACATTGAACGGTCTCATCCAGCTTGGCGTGGATTCCGGCCTGACCGATCCGGCGCTCCTCGACGTCGTCTCCAGCGCCCAGGCATTCGTCGACACCATACTCGACGGCATCGCGGTTCGGCATCCGGCGATCGGTGTATCCGCGACCGACCAGTCGCAATGGCGCGAGCAGTTGATCGACGAGATACTCGCGGTGCAAACAGCGTACAACTCGCTGGGGATCGGTACAGCTCTTCCGGCGACGATCGTTGATCTACTTCCCGTTCCTGCCGGCGTTCGGCTAGAGTGGACCGGCAACGGAATTTCCACCTACCACGTGGAATTCAACCCGGCTTGGAACGGTTCGCCCACGTCCTGGTCAATTATCTGGGCCAACCCGCCGGACCCGGGGGCCACGAGCTGGAGTTTCGAGACCGGTGCCGGCACGGACGGGGGAAATTACCGGATTCGCACGACCACGGATTGATCATCAGGCATCTCCTCGTGACGTGTCGTTTCGGCAAGGTGGCGCATGCCATGGTTCGGCACAGGCGGTATTCCCCGCTCACGTTGTCGTTTGTTGCAAGTTCGTGCAGCATCCGAAGGTTCGCAACGCCAGGCGAAAAATGCGGCAGCAAGTCCTGTCCCATTATATACGCGTTGATTCAAGATATCCGGCAGTTCACCTCGAACCCACTCCCCCTTACATGTACGCTGACCGTTTTCCCATCGTACGAGGAGGAGATGCGGGCCAGATCTTGACGGTCCGAAAAAATAGATCCCCCTGCTATAACGAGTTAAACCACACATTGTAGATTATGCGGGATCCACCTGCATAGCGGGACCGGCCGGATTCGTGATGTGAGGAGGGTTGTTTTTTTCCGTACCCCCACGTTCGTCATGGTGAGTCAACGCTTCTGCTCGTTCCAGCCGAATACGGCGAATTACCGGAACGACGTCTCGCATCGGCTCGCCGCCAAACCCGTGGAATCCCAGATGACGAGTCTTGCCCAATGGAACCCACAGGCTGAACCCGCTGTATGCAGGTTGGCCTTCCAGGCCGACCTGGAGCAAGGGTGGATTGTTGGGGAGCGAATAGAGCGCGAATCTCGGTGCGTCGGCTCTTTCATGAACTCCTCTTGCGCCAGCTCGGGCTGGAAGCCCAAGCTGTTTTTGTTTCGAGTGCTGAATAATATTTGCTATGTTGAGGTGATGGAAAACTCATCAATTCGCATCGCCACGGGCATGATGGTCGCCGGACTCTTCCCTGCCTTTTCGCCAACCTTTGCAGACCAACCGGATGGTGCCGCCGTGCTCTACCACGAAGGGTTTGAGGAGGCGGATCCGGTCACCTTTTGGACCAATGGAGGGAAGGGCGAGTATCGAGTCAACTTCAAGGGACTGACATCGGAGAGATCGGCTTCCGGGAAACAATCCTTCAAGCTGGATATCACGTTTCTGAAGGACGGAAATTTCAATTACTGGGCGGGTCCGGTCATCGATATTCCCGCGGTTCCCGGCATGCGGGTGCAGGCGAAACTGTTTGTCGAACAGAACGACGGCGTAAAGGTAGGCCTGGGGACCAGCTACTACGCGCCCGCAGTTACGCTGGAAAACCCGAAGTCGACCGGCCGGGGCATGTGCCAGGCAGAAGACATGCTGGGGTCCAAGCCGAGGCATATCGGCCGGTGGATTACGCAGGAGGCGGATCTCGGGATCGTCGGGAATTCCGTCAGTCCGACGCCGGGCGTCCGAATGGAAAAGTGGTATTTCCACATCGGTTGCCGGGGCGCGCGGGATGCGCGGCTTGTCGTCTATCTGGATGATGTTTCCGTGGAGGGAACCGTTTCCGCCGACTGGGAAGAGTCCAGCGACGCGGCCCTCCAGGCATGGGATGCCGAGCGGCGCGCAAAGCATGACGAAAAAATGCAGGCTTTCGAGACGGCCCTGGCGCCCCTGCGCGCCGAAGCGCAGGCTCTCCACGCATCGCTCCCCGGCGATGACGTGACAAAAGCAGTTCCGGAAGAGCCGTGGGGCCATTTTGCCCGCACTCTTCTCGAACAGGCCCGCGCCGAATCTGAAAAACTGCTGAAGACAACTGCGCCCGGACGAACCAAACTTCCCACGGTGCAAATCCCGGTGTCCAACAAGCCCGCCGAATATCTGCGTGACCTGCGCGACGGCGGCATCCGGCCCGCGCAGTGTGCGGTCGAAAACCTCGCGCGACTGGCGGGCCGGTCGGACCCGTTTCTCGTCTTCGTCCGCGACAATCCGGTCACGAATTACCGCGTCCTCCCCGAGACCCAGATGATCGACGGCGTGATCGGCGACACGATTCGCCTCTTTGCCGCGCCCGGGGAATACGAACCAGCCACCTTCTTCATCGTCCCTGCCGAGAATACGACCCTGACATTCGACATCAGCGATCTGCAGCACGACTCCCATGTGATCCCAAAGGGTGCTCTGGACCTGAGGCTGGTCAAGGTCTGGTACCAGGCCGGCATCGTGGTTGGTGAAACCGACAAGCACCTCCTCACCCCGGAACTGCTGCTGAAGGACAGCGCCCTGGTCGAAGTGGATCACGCGGGAAAGACAAACCGGGTGCGTAACGTCGACGCACCGCGTGACGCGAAAGAATTGCAGCCGGTGCCCGTTCCGTCCCGCTCGGCACAACAGTTCTGGCTCACGGTTCACGTGCCCGAAGAGGCGGCGCCCGGAGAGTATTCCGGAACGATTACGGTTCAAGCGGAAGGACTCGGCGACCGTCAATTGGACGTGTCGCTTCGCGTGCTTCCCTTCGTCCTGGCGGAACCCGAGCAGGAGTATAGCCTCTACTACCGCGCGTTTCTCGGCGCTACCACGCCTGAAATCGTATCCTCTGA
>Ga0310124_10001226_pt1 | contig 17940 bp, 10 predicted proteins | sample CB11b_AW_Bot5_MG_FD_203507 | JGI IMG/M metagenome (GOLD analysis project Ga0310124, IMG submission 203507) | Marine microbial communities from Western Arctic Ocean, Canada - CB11b_AW_Bot5 | ecosystem: Environmental > Aquatic > Marine > Oceanic | place: Canada: Western Arctic Ocean | collected... | reverse complement strand
CAATGTTCGAACCACACGTTACTCGACAGACGAATGAGCTCCGGCGCATGAGGCATCACAACTGATGTTCAACCTGGCGGGGAGAACCGCAGTGGTCACCGGTGCGTCGACGGGGTTGGGTCAGGCGATTGCCGTCGCATTGACGAAGGCCGGCGCCCGGGTCGCCATCACGAACCGGTCCGAGCCGTCGCTGTCACTGGACGAGACCGCTGCCCTCTGCGCCGCACAGGGCGCTGCCCCCACGACGCGTACCATCGACGTCCGAGACCTGGCCCAGATCACGACCGGCGTCGCCACCATCACGGCAGAGCTGGGGCCGATCGACATCCTGGTCAACAACGCCGGGATCAATCGTCCCCGGCCGGGGCTCGAGGTCGGTGTCGACGAGTGGGACGACCACTTCAACACCAACGTCCGGGGTGGATTCTTCTGCGCGCAAGCGGTGGCGCCGACGATGATCGAGCGCGGGTTCGGCCGCGTGATTTTCATCTCGAGCCAGTCCGGCCTGGTCGGCATTCCTGGTCAGCCGGTCTATTGCGCCACCAAGGGAGCCATCGTCAACCTGGTGCGGACCCTCGGAGTGGAGTGGGCCCAGCACGGCATCACCGTGAACTCGGTGGCGCCGACCTTTGTCGAAACCAATCTCACCCGCGAGCGGCTCCAGCAGCCGGAATTTCGCGCGTTCGTCCTTGGCAAAATTCCAAGTGGACGGCTCGCCACCCCGGAGGAGATCGCGCACGCCGTGGTGTACCTCGCGAGCGACGAGGCCGCCATGGTGAACTGCGTGACGCTGCCAGTGGACGGCGGTTGGACCGCCTGGTGAAGGCTCGGCGCGGCTGCCACGCGCATTGTCGACGGGCTACCAGTTCATGGCGCGGGCCGACGTGGACTTGCCGCCACGGGCGAGGAGCGCGTTGGTGGGCGTGCTGATGCGGACGACGTAGTCGAAGTCGCCGGGGCCGAGGTCGTCGCCGGGCGTCGGTTCGGTGGCGGCAATCGTCTTGACCAGACGCACGAAATCGTCGCCAAGCGCACGGGCCGCGCCGGGCGGCGTCTCCACCGTCACGGTGAGCGATAGCGCGACGGTGCGTCCACGCTGGTCGATGCTGGCGTCGAGCACGTCGTGGCTGTTGGTCACGCCGGTCAGCGCGAGCGATGTCTCGTTCGGGGTCAGAAGCGGATGCGTGGGGATGGTGCCGTTGTCGCCCCCGAGGAACCATCCGCGAATGGCCTTGACGGCAGAAGGGACGACGGTGAACACGGCCGCGCTGAAGGCAGCCGCGGTCGCGATGCCCATGACGTCGGTGGAACCGACTTGGGTCACCTCGCGGGGAGTCATGGCCGCCACCATGTCCCAGTGCCCGGGCAATGCCCCTGGGACCGGCGGACGGCTTCGGCTGAACTGGTCGACGCCGGCCACGATACCCAGGTTGGGCCATAGCTCCGCTTTTGGGCGCTCGTCGCGCAGCAGCACGTCCTCACTGAAATCGAGCGCCCCAATTGGGGCCTTTTCCCTTCCACCCAGTGCCAGGGCGCGTCGGATGCGCGCCAACGATGCGGGTGGGACGGCCGGCGCGGGTGGGGGGACGGTCTCCGCTGCCTGTGATTCGCTGGAAGCCGGGGGTTGTGCCCCCACTGGGGTGCCCCCGGCCGCGAGCAGAACCAACAGGGTGCCGCCCGCCACGAAGTGTGCTCGCCACGTCGCGCGTCGAAGCCCGGCAACCGTCGCCGCTGCTCGTACCGCAGTCATAGTGTAGATTGATAATACACCCCGCCCTGCAGGCGGGCACCTGCACGACGGGTGGGCGCCGACGGGGTCGCCGCCTGCAGGGTCGGGACCGACCTTAGAGTTCGCATCGTGTCCGCGGGACTCGGACACCGCACCAGGAGGATTCATGACGTTCGTCGCGGAGCTTGAGCCGACTGCCGTCTGGCAGCACTTCGACAAGATTTTGACAATTCCGCGAGCCTCGAAAGATGAGGAGCGGATGCGCGCCCACGTGGTGGCGGTTGCCGATGGTCAGGGGTTACCCCATCAGATCGATGCCTCCGGCAACGTCGTGGTGCGGAAACCGGCGACCCCCGGCAAGGAGGGTGCGGCGGTCACCATTCTTCAGTCTCATCTGGATATGGTGCAGGAGAAGAATTCTGACGTGGCGTTTGATTTCGCCACCGACGCGATTGTTCCTGAGCTCGACGGCCAATACCTCACGGCCACCGGAACCACCTTGGGTTCGGACAATGGCATCGGGGTGGCTACCATGCTGGCCCTGATGGGCAATACCGGGTTCGCGCATGGCCCGCTGGAGCTGCTGTTCACCATCGACGAAGAGACCGGCCTGACCGGGGCGGCGGAGCTCGACGCGAGTCTGTTGCGCGGCCGCCAGCTCTTGAATCTGGACTCCGAGGAGGATGGCATCGTCTATGTCGGGTGCGCCGGTGGTGGCGATACCCAGCTCACCGTGCCGCTGGTTACCGAGCCGGCCGCCGGCTCCGCGCTGTCGGTCGCCTTGACCGGCCTCAAGGGGGGGCACTCCGGGTGCGACATCCACTTGCAGCGAGGGAACGCCGTGCAGTTGCTCGCACGAGCGCTGTGGGCGTCATATGGCGGTGGTCGCTTCCGGTTGGCTCGTATTGGGGGCGGGAGTGCGCACAATGCGATACCGCGCGAGGCGTTCGCGACGATTCTGGTGGGCACCGGGGACCGCCGCGCCGTCATGGCGGCGGTCGAGCAGGAGATGGACGCGATTCGCACCGAATATGGTCCGGCCGACCCGGGGATGCAGCTAACGGTGGATGACGGCACGCCGCCGCCGGTAGCGTGGGATCAGGCGACCACGGAACTGGTCCTCACGCTGATCAATGCGCTGCCTCACGGTGTCGGCGCCATGAGCTACGACATTCCCGATTTGGTGGAGACCAGTGTGAATCTGGCCACCGTGGTCTCGGAGAACGGCACCCTGCGGGTCGGCTTGAGCAGTCGCTCGTCGATCGATTCAGCCCTCGAGGCGATGCGCCGGCGGGTGCGTGCGGTGGGGCTGCTGGCCGGGGCGTCGGTGGAGGAAGACGCGGCGTATCCGGGATGGAAGCCAGACCTGGAGTCCCGATTACTGGAGGTCGTCAAGGCGGTCCACAAACGCGAGCTCGGCACCGAACCGGAGGTCAAGGCGATTCATGCTGGTCTCGAGTGCGGCATTCTCGGCAAGAAGATTCCAGGTATCGACATGATCTCGTTTGGTCCGCAAATCGAGTTTCCGCACTCGCCAGACGAACGCGTGCACGTCGCGTCGGTCGCCCGCTTCTACACGCTGGTTGCGGCGACCTTGTCCGAACTGTGCTAGTCCCCTGGAACCGTGATTCATTACACAAGTCGCCAGCGGGGCATCGCGCCTGACTGCGTTGTTCCGCGGTCACAATACCCAATTTGCTCCTTTGTCACGCTTTTCAGGACGATAGGAGACATTAGGCCACCCCGGGGCATTGTCAAGTTGAGGCTGCGGGTGGCAGAGTAGGCGGATGACGAGCCTGCCGCCCAGTTATCGTGGGTATCGATTTCCGCCTGAAATCATCAGTCACGCCGTCTGGCTCTATCACCGATTCGCCTGAGCTTCCGAGATGTCAAGGATCTCCTCGCCGAACGCGGCGTCACCGTGACGTATGAGTCGATCCGCCAATGGTGAGCGGTGAGCCCGCTCACATATTGCCGGTTTTACTGAGGAAAAGTGGTGAGCCGCCGGGGACTCGAACCCCAAACCCGCAGATTAAGAGTCTGCTGCTCTGCCAGTTGAGCTAGCGGCCCACACGAGGGATGGTACGCCCGGCAGGATTCGAACCTGCGACCTTCCGCTCCGGAGGCGGACGCTCTATCCAGCTGAGCTACGGGCGCCTGACGGTCACAAGAAAACGCCCGCCGACCGTCTGAATGTCCGGAAAAAATGGTGCGCCCGGAGGGATTTGAACCCCCGACCTACGGGTTCGAAGCCCGGCGCTCTATCCAGCTGAGCTACAGGCGCACGACGCGCCATCATATCATCGAGTCCCTCACCTTTGTCCGGCGTCACTGGCCAAGTGGCTGTTGGGTCCGCGTGGCTCGGCGTACTGCAACACCGCGCGCAGGTCGGCCGCTTTGGGGTGACGCGACGCCACGATGGTGGCAATAATCTGGCAAAAGTCGGGTCTGGTTCACCCGCTGGCTGCCACCGATCCCACACGCCGGCGACGCACATGACCGATCGATCCTGCAGGTGAATCGCGAACGGAGGCTTGGTCCTGTCCTCCCGCCTCCATTCGTAAAAGCCCGACAGCGCCACGACGCATCGTCGCCGCTGAAAGAGCCTGGCGTAGGTCCGCTTCTCCGCAACCTCTTCGCCCCGGGCGTTGATCAGCGAATACTTCGATGCGGCCTGGACGGTTTTCGCCCAGAATGGCACCAGGCCCCACCGAAACGCCTCGAACGTGCGGGTGCCATTGCGCATGACGACGATGGGCGAATTTTGGGTCGAAACCAAATTGAAATTCTGGCGCGACCATTCAAGGCTTGGCGGCTGTCCGTTCGAGCTGAGAAAGGCCAGTTCGTCGTCCGTGTAGGTCTCGTAGCCGCGTCCGCACACTGGGCGAGTATGTCGTGCAGAATGTCGGCTGTGTCCCACCCGTGCCGACACTCGCGAGCCTGTGCCGAGAGTCCGAGAAAGACCGAGATCTCACGCGGTCGTGGCGCGCGATCTGTTCAGTCGAAACGCAGTTTCATGGCCCTGGGTTCTTGCCACCTATCAAGGGCGCTGGAGTTGGTGGGAAGCGGCCATCCCGGGTCAATCGGTTTGCCGAGATGCTGGGACAGGCTCTGGGCGTGTTCCGCATGCCACTTCGCCTGAAGCGGCTGCAGCGCGTCGAGCGCGACAGCGCCGACATCCGCATACCGGGCGCCCTGCGCTCGCACGATGGCCGCGGCGGCGATGGCGTCAGACCGGGCGTCGTGTGCCTGTAGCAGGTTGCACCCGTAGTGCGCGGCCACCGCCTCCAGTTTGCGGCTGCCTCGTCGATGCCGGTCCATCGCCCGGTCGATGACAAGGGGATCGATGATGTCGGGTCTGCGGAGGATCACGCCGTGTCTCTGGGTTTCTGCCAGCACAAATGGCCAGTCGAACGGTGCGTTGTAGATGACCATCGGGACACCGGCCTCTACCGCCTCATCGATCAGGCGGGCTATGCGACGGAGTGCGTCGACGGGTGCCACGCCCTCGAGTTGCGCCCGCTCGGTGGTGATGCCGTGAATGTTGCTTGCCGCTGGCGGAATCTGCACACCAGGGTTGACGATGCCGTCCCAGCTCTCGTCCGACACCGTGCCATCGGCGGCAATCAGCACCACCGCGGCCTGGACAATGCGGTCCTCAAGGGGGTTGAGCCCGGTGGTTTCCAGGTCAAAAGAGAGGAGCGAATTCTGGGTCCACTGATGCACGCGCCAATCCCATCGGTATGTGCAGAAAACCTGCTGGCGACACTCGAGTCACACTATTATGGCAATCCTGTGCACGCGCCTGGTAGCGCGGGCGCTCTCGCGACATGACGTTTCGCTTCGTACACGCAGCCGATCTTCATCTGGACAGTCCATTCAAGGGCATTCGCGAAACCGATCCGCACGTGGCCGACGTGCTTCGCCGCGCGACGTTCGATGCCTATGCGAGTCTCATCCAGCTGTGTCTCGACCGTCGGGTTGATGCGCTGCTGGTGGCCGGCGACGTGTTTGATGGGGCCGACCGCAGTCTGGCTGCGCAGGTCCAGTTCGTGAAGGGGCTCGAGCGCCTGCAGGACGCCGGCATCCGCGCGTTCATCTGTCACGGGAACCACGACCCGCTGGACGGCTGGGGCGCGCGGATACCGATGCCTTCAAATGTTCATCAGTTTGGCGAGAGCGCAGAGGCCATCCCGGTTGACCCGCAATCACCGTCCGGTCCGGTGGTTTGTGGCATCAGCTACCCAATACGAGAGGTTCGCAGCAGCCTGCTGCCGGGCTTTCCGACCCGGGAGCCAGGTCGCTTTACCATCGGGCTGCTGCACGCGAACGTTGACGCCAGCCCCGGTCACGAAGCCTACGCGCCCTGCACGCTCGCCGATCTGATTGCGACCGGATACGACTATTGGGCGCTCGGGCATGTGCACACCCGCACCATCGTACGCGACCAGGCCCCCATGGTGGTCTATCCCGGGAACACTCAGGGGCGCCACCCCAACGAGCGCGGGCCACGTGGCGTCTACGTGGTGGACGTGGACGAGCAGGGGGCCGCATCGTCAGCGTTCGTTGCCGTCGACACGGTGCGATGGGAATATCTGAATATTCAGATTGACGGTATGCACGACGACAGCGCCCTGTTCAGCGGCCTAGAGGACCGAGTCGGGGAACTCCTGACCCAGTCTGACGGACGCCATGTGGTGTATCGCATCCGCCTCCAGGGGCGAGGGGCCATGCACGAGTCGTTGTCACGAATGGGCACCATCGACGAACTCGTCACCCAACTCAACGCCACGTGGGCCAGCCGCGACCCCTTCGCGTTCTGCGGTGGGGTCGTCGACGCAACGCGGTCCGAGATTGACCGTGCGGCGCTGCTCGACGGGGAGGGCTTTATTGGCGACTTCTTGGCGCTGACGGATGAGGTGGCGCGAGACGAGGGTCTCGTCGCTGACCTGCGACAGGAACTGGCGCTGCTCTACAAGGACGAGCGGGCCCGCCGGTATCTGGAGGTGAGCCTTTCCCGTGAAGACGACGTGCCGGCTCTTGTTGCCGTGGCCGAAGATGTCGCGCTGGGGCTTCTCGTCGACGATGAGATTGGCGAGTAGCCGCGCGCCATGAAGATTGACCGCATCCACATCGACGGTTTTGGCGAGTATGGCGAGACGTCGTTTTCGCCACGTGCCCGGCCGGTGACCGTCTTTTATGGTCCGAACAGAGCTGGCAAGAGCACGCTCCTGGCCTTCATCCGGATGGTGATGTTCGGATTCCCGCTGCGTGGGGCGGCCGAACACTTTCCGCCGCGTGCCGGCGGCAACCACGGTGGTCGCATTGAGCTGGTGTCCGATGCCGGTGAGCGTCTCACGATTGAACGCCACCGTGGCCCCAAGGGTGGTCTGGTGACCATCACGGACCAGGACGGCGCCCTTGTCCCAGACCCCGCCAGGCCCGCGCTGCTGGCGGACGCAACCTCCTCCACCTTTAAGTCGGTGTTTGTGTTTGACCTCGACGCGCTGCAGAAGCTGAAGTCGGGAGATGAGAGCGGCATTAACAGCCACATCTACAGTGCGGGAACCGGCGCGGCACGGTTGCCGCACGCGCTCAAGCAACTCAAAGAGCGTGCGGCAGGCATCTTTGTGCCACGAGGCAGGAAGCAACCGGTGGGCGCGACGCTGGACAAGTTGCGCGACATCGAAACCGAATTGAGGGACGTCCAGGCACAGTCGCAGGAGTATGGCGAGGCGGTGTCCCGAAGCGCCCAGCTCGAAGAAGAACGCGCCGAGCTCGACGCAGACCATACCGCTGCGCGATCGCGAGTCGAGGAGCTGAGGCGGCGGCAGCGCTTGTGGGCCGAGTCGGTCGCCCTGCTGGCCGTCGAGACGCGGCTGTCAGAGATTCCGGAGCGACCCGATTTTCCTGACGACCCGATTGTCAGGCTCGACAATCTGGAAGATCGACTCCGTGACGCCGACGAGTTGGTCGCCACCAATACGGACACATTGCAGCTTGCCCGCGTCGCGGCGGAGCGCCCCATCGAGGGTGACGAGCTACTGCAGGTCGCCGCGGAGGTCGAGGCGATTCGCCGGGGGCGTGGCAGTTTCGACGCGTCGGTGCGCGACCTGCCCAAGCGAAACGCCGAACTGGGTGCCGACGAGACGGAGCTCGCACAAGTCCTGCGCGATCTGGGACCTGGGTGGAGCGAAGAGCGTCTGCACGGGTTCGATACCTCCATCCCGCGTCGCGGCGAAGTGGAGGAGTGGAAGACTCGTCTCGCCTCGGCGAATGCGAATGTTCGGGATCGTACACGGGACGTCGAACAGGCGACGCGGGCGCTCGACGAAACGAATCAGCGGCTCGAGGACGGGCGGAACCAACTGGCACAGCATGATGACGGCGCATCCAGCCGGATGTCGCCTGAGGCACTGCGCGAACAACGCTCGGCGCTGCAGGCCGCTCGGAGTCGACTCGCCGAATACGACCAGGCCGCCCAGCGTTGTGTAGACCTCGAAGCGCAGGCGGGTGGTGATGAGCCTGAGTCGCCGACGTCCGGCCGACGTCTGGTCGTGCCAGCCGCGCTGGGCGTGCTGGGCGCGCTGCTGCTCGTCGTTGGTTACGTTTCGGACAGGGACGTGGCGATTTTTGGGATCGGCATCACGCTCCTCGTCTTGAGCGTGGTCGCCTACATGCTGTCGCCGTCGTCCGCAACGCCAGGCGACGGTCCCAAACTGAGCCAGCTCACAGCCGAAGCGCGACGTCATGCCGAAGCGAGACAGGCGGCGCTGTTGGCCGCACTGTCACCGCTGGCGCTCGACCTCGAGGCCGGGCAACTGCCGGGACGTGACCAGTTGAACGATGTCGAAACGGCGCTCGTCAGGCATGAAGAGCGGCAACGGGCACGGGCGCAGCTTCTCGACGCGGTCGAGGAAGCCGCGAAAGATACCGAGCGAGCGCAGGAGCGATCCAGCGCCGCTGGACGTCTGCAGCATGACCAGCACGCCGCTCTCGACGCCGTAGCCAGTGGATGGAAGATATGGCTCACGCAGCACGGCTTGCCCGAGACTCTGACGCCAGACACCGTGCCCGAACTTTTCTCCCGGGTCGAGACCGGACGCGTCGTTGTCCGGGCTGCGACTGAAAAGCGTGCCCGCGTCGCGGCCATCCAGAAGGACATCGACGCCTATCACGCGGCCGTCAAGACGGTGACCGGCCTTCATCCTGGTTCCGGCACCAGCGCCGGCGGCGACGATTCTTCGATGGCGATCGCGCAACGCGCCGACCGCATCGTCCAACGATTCGACCAGACGCAGGAGGCGGTCCTGGCGCGCGCGGAAGCGGCGCGCGCGGCCGAAAAGTGTGACGCCGACCTGAAGCAGGCAACCGCCCGGCGGACGAGCGTCGACGGCCGCATTCGCGATCTGCTCTCCTGCGCACACTCCAATGGCCCCGAGCAGTTCCGACTCTGGGCACGCCAGCACCTCAAGCGGCAAGAGCTCGACCTGAAACAGAAGCAGCATCTGTCGGCGTTACGTGCCGCCTGGGGGCACGAGCAAGACCTGGATGCTCTACGACGAGACTTCGCTTCCACGACGAAAGAAGAGACGGACCGGGCACTCCACCACGCCGAATCAACGCTGGCCGATCTGGCGAGTCGGAGTACAGAACAGAAGGAAGAGCGTGGGCGGCTGCAACTGCGGATGCAACAACTGTCGAGCGACGAAGCCGCCTCGGGGCTGCGCGGGCGGCGCGAAGAGCTCAAGGAAGAACTCCGAGCACTTGCGGCCCAGTGGTCAAAGCTCGTCGTGGCCAGGTCCCTGCTCGTCAGGGCCCGTAAGAAGTACGAAGAGGAACGCCAACCCGACGTGGTGCGTCGCGCGGAGGCGTTCTTCCAACGCTTCACTGGCGGCAAATACACCAAGTTGCACGTCACCCTGGGTGAGCAGGAAATCAGCGTGGTCGACGACAGCGGACGCCGGGAGAAGCCAGAACAGCTCAGTCGCAGCACGCGCGAGCAGCTCTACCTCGCTCTCCGCTTCGGACTCATCCAGCGCATGAGCGACGTAGCCGAACCTCTACCGGTTGTGGTGGATGATGTGCTCGTGAACTGCGACCTCGACCATGCTCAGCGCGCCGCCACTGCCTTCGTCGAACTCTCCCGTACCAATCAGGTGCTCGTCCTTACCTGTCACCAGTGGATGGTCGACCTGTTCACCGAGGTAGCGCCAGATGCTGACGTCATCGACCTGTCTGCGATGTGAGCAGGGCGCGAATGGCAGGGCTTTCCAGCCTGCCCGGATTCGGCGCACGCCGTCGCGTGCAGATCTATGGATGGACCCGATACATCAGGTCACAGGCCGAACGTCGTTCCCGTTAGTGAGTGACCGCGTTCCCGCGGGAACGTCCGGGTACACCGGGTCAGTCGTCCCCGGGTGAAGCACGGTGATGGCCCAGTCCAGGTCGAGCCGTTCGCCACACCAGTCGGGTGTTGCCGTGTGCGGGCCGATGCTGAGGCCCGCCGTCTCCAGGTGCGCGTTGGTCGACCCCCGTGCCGCTCCCGCCCAGGTCGGGGCCGGGGGTGCGACGGGAAGCGGGCGCCCGTCAGGCCAGAAGAAGCGAGCCTCTCCGTCATCCCGCAGCTCGACCGTGAATTCCTCCTCGTGCACGGCTCGGTGGTGACGCCGGCACAGCAGGACTAGGTTGTCGAGTCGCGTCGCGCCACCGTCAGCCCAATGCCGTATGTGCTGGTGCGCGTCGCATCTGGTGGTTTGCGGACCCCATCCCTATGGCCCCGTGAGCTTCCCTAGCAACCCCGTCCGACGCGGCGGACGTCGCTGGCAGGCAGCCCGCAGAGCTCCCTCGTCCGCAGCTAGGAGAATCTTCGAGCGAGCCCGGGTCACGCCAGTGTAGAGCAGCTCAGGTCCGACCAGCTCATGCGCCTGGGGGGGCAGTAGCAGTAGCACCGACTCGAATTCGCTGCCCTGCGAGCGGTGTACGGTCATGGCCCAGGCGGTGTCGTGGCTGGGCAGGGCCGCGAGTGGGACACTGCGTGGCCCTTGGGGGCCGGAGAACCAAGCGGTGACACCCCGACCGTCCTGTCCGTTCAGCAGAACACCGACGTCGCCGTTGAAGAGGGCGGTGTGGGGGTCGTTTGCGGTGACCAGCACGGGGCGGCCGTGCGCCCATTCACCGGCGGGGCGGCCTTCGCGGCGCAGCCTGGACTCGACGCGGGCGTTGGCGCCTTCGACGCTGTAGGGGCCGCGCCTCAGCGCGCAGAGGATGCGAATCTGCGCCAGGGCGGCGAGGGCTTCGGCGGGACCCGGCGCGCTGACTATGGCCATGACCTGAGGCCAGATCTGTTCGAGCGCGTCGTCTATCTGGGCGGATGAGTAGGGGAGGAGTTCCTCTGGATAGCCCTTGCTGGCCAGGATCTGGATTGCGGCATCGCCGTCGTATTCGCGAATGGCGGCGGCGAGGCGGCTGATGCCAAGGTGCGACTCGAAGCGGTAGTTGCGGTGGAGCTCGACGTGGCAGTCGGACAGGGGGCCATCGGATCCACCGGCGGCGCCGCCGGTGGCGGCGGCGATCATCTCGGCCAGCACGCGGCCGGGCTGGACGCTTTCCAGTTGACGATGGTCGCCGAGGACGACGAGGCGGGTGCCGCGCCCCAGGGCCGACAGCAGTCGGTCCCAGAGGACGAGGTCGAGCATGGAGGCTTCGTCGACGACCACGACGTCGTACGGCAAGGGGTTGCCGGCGTGGAAGCGGCATCGGTCGTTGCGCGGATCCCAGCCCAGCAACCGGTGGAGGGTTCGGGCCTGGAAGGCGGCTCGCTCCAGCCTGGGACGGACGGCCGCTAGCCGGCCGTTGAGGTCCCTCGCAGCCTGGCCGATCGCTTCTCCGAGGCGGGCCGCGGCCTTGCCGGTGGGTGCGGCCAGGGCCACGCGGATACCGGCTGTGCGGTTGGCCAGCAGGGCAAGCAGGCGCGCGGCTGTGGTGGTCTTGCCGGTTCCGGGACCACCAGTCACCAGGGCGAGGGCCCGCCGGAGGCCCAGCTCTGCCGCGCGCCGTTGGGCCGAGTGTGGGTCGGGAAAGAGCTGAGCGAGATCATCACCGTCGCCAGGGGGGGCATAGGGCGGGTCGCCGGCCGGACCCTCGGCATTCTCGTTGGCCAGCTCGCGCAATCTGGCGGCCACACGAGATTCCGCCTGGTCGAGGCGCCAAGATTGTAGCCGCGTGCCTCGCAAGACCAGTGGCGCGGGGCTGCTGCCGTCGCTGCCATTCCTGGCCGTGGTGACGGCGGCGCTGCCGGCAAGAAGGGCGGCTTCTTCGTCGGTCAGCTCGAGCGAGGTGTGACCGGCGGCCCACGAGGTGAAGAAGCGTTCCAGCACCGGGGCGGCCGCATCGGGAAGGCCCCACCGGCGCTTCAACATGTGAATGGCTGCCAGGCTCATGCCGGAGCCTCGTTGACAGGGCTGCCACGGCTGGCAGTGCTTACGAACAGCCCATCGAGGTCGTTCAGCAGGGCCTCGGGCGGGGTGATCTCGAGCACACCTTGGCCGGTCTCGGGGAGGACGCCACGCAAGAACAGCAGGCTCCCGGAGACGACCTGCGTCCCCGGGCCGTAGAGCCGCAAGTAGCGGCGCAGGGCGACGAGGTACAGATGGATCTGCAGCAGGTAGTGCTGCCCCGCCGCGCATCGCCACATCGCCGACCGGCTGTAGTCGGCGTAGCGCGGTCCCAGATAGTTGCTCTTCCAGTCGACGATGCCCCAGCGACCATCGGCCCGCACCAGGCGGTCGATATAGCCGGTCAGCATGCCGGACAGGGCCTGGCCCGGCAGACCCGCCAGGTCGAGCGCATAGTCGCGTTCCTCGTCGTTCCGGGCATGACGGGCGAAGATGTCCGATAGCGCTTGGCCGGTGATGCCGGAGTGACCGAGCGGCAGCAGGAACTCCCATTCAGACAGGCCGGTGTCCGCGGCGGCCGTCTCGAGGCTGGCGTCCAGGCTGTCGAGGCGGGCCGTCTTGAGATCGTCGAGCGTGTGCCGTACCGCCCCGACCGCTTCGTCTGAATGGAGCCGGTGGCGCTGTAGGGCTCGGTCCACCAGCGCCGCGGTGTCGTCCTGGAAGTTCCAATGCTCCAGCAGCTCGTGCAGGCAGTTGCCGGCGTGGGTGCCGCGAGTGAAGGCTGCGAGAGGCACGTCGGCGTCCAGGGCCTTACCGGTCGCATCGGCCTCGCCAACCCCGGCAATGATGGCGGGGGCGCCGGGGGTGCCGGCGTCCTCCGGTTCCGCCATTGCTTCATCCACCGCATCACGGCGCTCCCGTTCTTCGTGCCGCCCGTGGGCCAGCCGCGAGAAGCTGGTGAGGTGCCAGGCCTGCAGATCGAGGGCGGGGGCGGTGCGCGCGTGCATGGATGATTCGGTATGGCCGCCCGTTGTCCAGGTGGCCTCGTCGGGTGAGGGTGGAACAGTCACCGTGATCACGTCTGGCTGCGCCTCTTCGAGGCGGCGCAGCGTGTCGCCATGTTCGCATCCCGAGGCGCTCTTCTTCTGGATGGCGGTGGCCGCGTACCAGTCTTCCAGACTGTCGACCTGTTCGTCGGTTCGCAGCAGCCAATCGAGCGAAGACGGTGGCAGGGTTGCCTTTGCGGTGTAGCCCAGCGGTCCGGCGAGCAGCGTCACGCGACGGCGGGCGCGGGTCAGGGCCACGTAGGCCAGGCGCAAGTCTTCGAGCAGGCGCTCGGCCGTGCAGGTCCGATGTTCCGCCTGGTTGTCCCGCTGTGACCCGTCGGCCAGCATCCAGCCGTCGTCGCCGCGCACCAGCAGCCGTTCGTTGGCATCAGGGTCCGGCATCACCGACCAGATGTATGGGCAGAACACGAAGTCGAATTCCAGCCCCTTCGCCCGGTGCACCGTCACCACTTGCACGGCGTCGCCGTCTACATCCAGGCGCCGCAGGCGTTCATCGGCCGGGCGGGCCTCGGATATCCGCTGGCCCTCGAACCATTGCAGCAGCTTCTCGGGGGTTCGCTGGCCCTCGGCTTCCCGCGCCTGCAGCAGTTCCACTAGGTGTCTCAGGTCGGTGAGGTGCCGCTCGCCTGCCGGGGTACGGGCCAGGCGAAGCGTGGCCTCGGAATGGGCTTCCAGGCCGGCCATGAGGGCGGCTATGCCACGCCGACGCCACATGTCTCCCCATTCCGAGAAGTTGGCCAGCTGCTGATCCGTATCCGCACTGGTGAGGTCGGCCAGCATGGCCGAGTCGTAGCCGAAAAGGCGGGTCGCCATGGCGGCCCGTCGCCATCCGGGATGGGTGGGTGAGAGCACCGCCTTCAGAATGGACGCGAGGTCGGACGCCGTTTCGCTCCGCATGACGTCGCCGTCGTCGCGGATCACGGTCGGTACGCCCCGCGCGCGCAACGCTCCGTAGACCAGCTGCGCTTCGAGATTGGTGCGGGTCAGCACGGCGACGTGCGACGGAGTGACCGTGTCCGCGCCGGCGCCCATCGTCCGGCCCAGCAGGTCCACGATAGCAGCCGCGGTGCAGGCTGCCGCGCGCTCTCGACGTGGCTGGGCACGAATCCACTGCTCGCTGTCGGCGTCGGGCACCACCCATGCCACGAGCCGCCCGCGCCCGTCGGCGGGCAGGGGCAGGTCCGCATCCTGGCGGGCGGCCGTCGCCTCTGGATGCACCAGGGCGGGGTTGCCGAAGGCGCGGGGCCGTCCGAACAGGGTGTTCAGGGCCACCACGAGGCCGTGGGCCGACCGATAGGTCGTGGCCAGGTCGCTCACGCGAGCCTCATCCGTTGGCCGGGCAGACAGATACGCGTCGAGGTCTCCACCGCGAAAGCTGTAAATGGCCTGCTTTGGATCACCCACCAGGATGAGCCGTCCGGGTCCGGTCCCGCGGTCGAAGATGGCCCTGAAGATCTCAAGCTGCTGCTGGTCGGTGTCCTGGACCTCGTCGATCAGGCCCACCTTCCATTTATTAGACAGGCGCTGCGTGAGAGCGGCGCGGTTCGGCCCCGAGCACAGGGCTCGGTGCAGCTTCTGAATCAAGCCATCGAAGGTGACGGCGTTGTCGCGTCGCAGGCTTCGCTCGAATCGTTGCCCCGCCGCCTGGTCCAGGTGCGCGAGCCAGGCCCAGCCGGTGGCGCCGACGGTGGCTTGCACCGCTTCGGCTGTGGCCACCAGCGCCAACGCGCCAGCCTCATCCGAGGCGGCCTTGCCCACCGCACCTTTCCGGCCAAACCAGGATGCGGCGCCCGCCAGTCGTCGGGCGACATGAAAGATCTCCACCGGGGGCTGTTGCGGGTCCAGGGTCTCGAGCAGCGTGTGCCAGGCGTCCAGCTTCGCCCTTGAATCCTTGCCCGGGTTCTTTGCCGAGTTATTCAGGCTCACCTTGTCCCGGCCGGCGATCACTTCGAGTCGACGGATGTCGGCGCGGGCATCCTTCAACGCTTCGAGCGCCTGTGCCACCCGGTTTCTCGCCTCCTGCAGCGACGGAGGCTCCGGTTCCATGTGGGTCGACGGCCGCTGGGTCAACGAGCGCCACGCCTTGAGATCGCCCTCGACAGACCACTTGCCAAGCGTCGCCAGGGCGGCCAGCAACGAATCGGCAGCGAGATCGGTTCGCCACGTGTCCTTGACGGCATCCGACTTCATCTCGCCGGCGTCCGGCAGCACTTCGAATCCGGCGGGCATGCCGCACAGAAAACTCTCGGACGCCAGGACCTGCTTGCAGAAAGAATGGATGGTCGACACCGCTAGCTGGTCGCTCTCAGCTAGTGCCAGGCGCAGACGTAACATGGCCGTGTCCCGTTCCGGGGTGGCGAGTGCGCCGAGGCGGTCCAGCAGAACACAAATGCCCTCCTCGTCGTCCCCGGGCCGGGTGTCTGCGTCGGCATGGGTCACCAGGGCCGCCAGTTGGCGTCGGGTCCGCTCGCCCAGTTCGCGGGCTGCGTCCTCGGTAAAGGTGACCAGCAGGACCTCGCCGATGTCGCTGACGACCCCGTCCACCAGCAGGCGGGGCAGCAGGTGGGATATCGTCCAGGTCTTCCCGGTACCCGCGCTGGCTTCGATGACCGACAGGCCTTTGGGCACCTCGGTCAGGTGCAGGTGGAAGTTAGCCACCCGCCGCCCCTGCTTTCACTCTGGACGCGGTGTTCGCGAACCAGACTTCCACCGGGTCGAAGACTTCGGCGGCGAGGCGGCGCCACTCGTCGAAGATGCCCTCGGCGAAGGGGTCCCGATCGCGCCACGCCAGTTGGGCCGAGTCACGGTCGCCCTCACCGGGTGGGCCCTTGGGTTGCTGTTGCCACGCCTTCAGGGCTCTGTCGGCTTCGTCGACGCCGCGCCGGCCCGCGTCAAAGATCGCAAAGCTGGTCTTTGGCCCGAACGGTAAGGGGCGCAGCCGCGCCTGCCGGCAAAGCTGGAGCAGTCTGTCGAGCGCGGCTCGTGCCTGGTCTGGGGCCATGGGCGGCATGCGGTCGACTCTGGCGATTTCCCCATCATTGGACACCACGAGGGTGTCGCCGCGCATGCCGCAGGCGGCAGCAAAGGTCGCCCGAACCCAGGCATCGAGACGGTGATGAGGCCGTTCCTTCAACTTGGTGGGCATGACCAGGACCTGCAGGCTGCCCTCAGCATTGATGGTGATGTTCCCGGCGACCTGCGGGCTCCCGTCCCGGTACACCAGACGATGGGACTGCAGCCGGCCACCCGCCTCCCGCACGGCGAGTCGTGCCAGCGACACGGCCTCCTGCACGCTCTGTCTGCCCATCGCGGTGCCGAGGTTCCCATAGGGAATCAGGCGGTCGGCCGCCAGGCGTTCCTCCAGGAACGTGGTTCGTTCGTCCAGTACGGCGGCGATGACCTCGGTCTGAATCTGCCACCGGTTCAGGCCCGTCGGGGCAGCCACCGGTTCCCTGTCCATGGCGAACGGATCATCCCCGGCCTGTGGCAGTACGACCCCCAGGGAACCCAGCCAGGTCGACCAGGGGTCTTTCAGCACACGAATCATCTCGTGCAGCTCGAGATCGGCCGACTGGACCTCTTCGGGGGGCTCGAACACGCCGGTCTGAAATGGCGCGGCCACATCCTGTCGCTGCTCGAATGCCCGGGCAATCTCGAGATGGCCCGTGTCGAATGAGGCTCGTGGGCCGGCGAAGCAGGCTGGGTTGAACGGCTGCAGCGGGTGGTCTTCGATCAGCTCCCGGTAGGTGGCCTCGCGGGTGTCGGGCATGCTGGACACGGTCGCTGCCGCCACCCTCAAGAATTCATCGACACAGGCCGAGAGCGGTTCTTCCTTGTTGCTGCGGATGTTGCGGGCCGTGGCCGTCAAGATGACCCGGTCGTCGGCCGCCAGGAGGGCGTCAAGAAAGAGCTGCCGGTCTTCGCGCACGGGGTCCCGGTCGCCGGGGCGCGGCGCCGCCGCCAGCAGGTCCCAGGCGGGCGCCGTGGCCCTGCGTGGAAATTCGGCGTCCTGCAGGCCCATGACCGCCAGCACACGGCAGGGGATGGCGCGCATCGGCTTGAACCCACCCATGGCCATGGCCCCGCCCACCCTCGACACGGCACGAATCTCATCTTGGGCGGCCTGGTCGAGCCAGTCGGCCACGGCGGCGGCGTCCATCGGCAGGTCGCACGCATGTTCGGTTTCGGCGGCACGCAACTGGTCGATAAGGTCCACGGCCGCCGTCGAGTCGAATCGTTCGTCCTCCGCGGCAAGCACCTGGTCCAGCGCCTGGTCCAGTCGGTCGGCCCATCCGTCCGGGCTGGCCTTGAGTTGCCACCCTTCCAGCAGGCACACCAGGCCATCCAGCCAGTCCAACGAGGCGCTCATGGACGAGGGGTCGGCTCCGAGGTCACCGGCCACCGGCAGGGCCGGGCTATGGTGGGCATCCGACGATGTTTCCGCATCACCCAGCCACAGGCCGGCCAGCAATCGGTCCAGGCCTTCCCGCCAGGTGCCCGTACCTTGGTCGCCGGCGTCCATCGCCAGGCGATGGGCCGCGTTGAGTCCCCAGGTGATACCGGAGGCGCGCAGGCAATCGGCCAGCCTCTCCGGGTCTGTGCCCAGCGATTCGACACAGGCGGTGACCGCGGGCAGTTCCATCAGGGCCAGGCCCTCGCTCAGGGGCGCGCGGCCGGCAGCCAGGTGCACCATCGTCTGTATGCCTTGCACCAGGGGGTCGCTGCGATCGAGACGCCGCTTCGACAG
>Ga0310124_10001224_pt1 | contig 17948 bp, 9 predicted proteins | sample CB11b_AW_Bot5_MG_FD_203507 | JGI IMG/M metagenome (GOLD analysis project Ga0310124, IMG submission 203507) | Marine microbial communities from Western Arctic Ocean, Canada - CB11b_AW_Bot5 | ecosystem: Environmental > Aquatic > Marine > Oceanic | place: Canada: Western Arctic Ocean | collected... | reverse complement strand
ATGGTTGCTCCCTGGCCTAGTCCATATGATATAGCAAAACCAGCTGCACCAGATGCGATAACACTGAAAGACATACCGACATTCCAGATAATGCCACCCAAAACACCAATAAGGTGTAGCCTTGGGTTGCCTTCTGAAAAGTAATCTCTATAGGTTACTGCCTTACCACTTAAAGGCTTATACATAACAAATGTATTAAAAATAAAGTTTGAAAGAAAAAGACCAATTGAAAAAATAACAATTGCAGTATATGGGCTAAGTTTTCCTACATCAAGCATTATATAATCTGTAGACATTGAAGCTGCTACAAAACGGTAAAAGAAGCCCATTAATATTCCCGCGGCTGCTGAGATAATTAGCCCCTTGTTTGAAGACTTATTATCACTACTGCTAGGAAGCTTGTTATAGGCCATAGCATCGACAATGATAGCAATAACTACGAGTAGAACCCCAGCAAAAATATAAATTGGGTTCCCTACAGGAGAGGCCAAATAATTGGTCAGTACACCAATGATTAAGGCTAATCCTACACCCACAGGTATCGCCACTGCCATACCAGCAATATCAATTGCAACCACCAGAAGAATGTTGGATAAATTGAAGACTACGCCACCAATAAAGGCACTATTAATACTAGCTGTATCTGCTTGGTAAATATCATTTAAAAAGCTTCTACCGTTTTCACCAATGCTACCAATAGTAAAGGCAGAGATAAATGCAAGAATTAGCACACCAATGGAGTAATCCCAGTAAAAAAGTTGAAAGGGCCAGGATTTACTAGCTAGTTTTTGGGTATTTGCCCAGGATCCCCAACAAAGCATTGTTATAAAACACATTATAACTGCAATAAAATATGATTCAACAATGACCATGGTTTAATCTCCTAAATTTATAATGATTATTTCACTTGGCTTTAAAGTATAGCGTTTCTTTCTTTATTTGTAAGTTTTTTGACCTAGCTATGATTAATCAATCTAGTAGTAGTTAGATAAAAGAGCGATAAAAAAATCTATGAGTTACATAATGTGGTGTTATTTGGGACCAACTGTTCGATGGGGTATCCGGGAACAATTGTTTGATCTCTATGGATATATATCCTAGCAACAGTTTAAATTCAAACATTCCGAGTAAAATACTTTAATTAATTATTACCAATAGCAAAGTAAAAAATACTAATGGTGTTTGGACTTGCGTTTTTTCTGAGACGTATGGTGTTCACTGTAGTATTGATTAGATGAAGAAAAATTTTATTACATTATTATTCTTTTTTTGCATCTTACAGGGGCAAGTGAATCGATTAGGGATAAACAATTACCATAGATTATATAATAATCTTGTAAATATAATTAACAATATAAATAATGAAGGAGCTATTCTTTTGAAATTAAATAAAAAAAGCCCAAAAATCGCAACGGTTTCCAAGTCGACTTTTGGTAAAACAGCTTCTGGTAAGGAAATTGATCTTTATACCTGTGTTAATATAAACGGTCTCGTCCTCAAAATGATGACTTTCGGCGCAATTGTTGTTTCCCTTGAAATACCCGACCGTGATGGAAAATTATCTAACGTAAACCTTGGTTTTGAGTCACTTGATAGTTATTTGGCGGGCCACCCTTATTTTGGTGCGACTATTGGCCGTTTTTGTAATAGAATTTCTAAGGGTAAATTTAGTTTAAATGGTAAGCAGTATACACTTGCAACGAATGATGGTTCAAATCATTTACACGGAGGTGAAAAAGGTTTTGATAAGGTTGTGTGGGATGCCCGTTCATTTGTGGATGAATTAGGTGCAGGTATCGAGTTTAACTACAGAAGCCCCAATGGTGAAGAGGGATACCCTGGCAATCTAGATGTATCCGCAGTTTATACTCTTACAAATAAGAACGAGCTAATGGTTAAATTTTCTGCTATATCAGATATGGCTACTCCCATAAACCTTACGAACCACAATTATTGGAATCTTGGAGGGATACGTAGTGGAAATATTCTTGGTCACGAAGTAACCATTGTAGCAAACCAGTACCTAGAAGTTAATAATAATCTGATTCCTACAGGTAAACTATTGGATGTTAAAGGTACTCCATTTGACTTTACAACGGCTAAAACTGTTGGTGACCATATTAAATCAATTCCCAAAATTGAAGGACTTCCTCAAGGTTATGACCATTGTTTTGTACTTCCAGATGATAGTAAAAACCTAAAATTTGCTGCTCGTGTAAAAGATTCAGTTTCTGGCCGATCTATGGAAATATACACAACCCAACCAGGTATTCAGTTTTATTCAGGTAATTTTCTGGATGGTAGACCAGAAAGTGGAGGCTACGAACAATATGATGGTTTCTGTTTGGAAACACAACATTTCCCTGATGCGCCAAACCAGTCAAAATTTTTATCAACGATTCTTATTCCAGGAGAAAAATATAATCATTTAACAGTACACCGTTTTTTCAATGAATGAGTTTTTCTAAATAAAATGTATTCTAGTTGAATAATTAATTTATTTGGGCGAAATTTTTGAGAAGTGATTCATATTACTTTTTTAATATTGTTATAAGGAGGGAACAAAATAATGAATACTAAGGAGACTAATCCAAGCAAAAAAGATATTTGGCTTTTTTGGGGTTGTTTTGCAGCTCTAACAGCGACATCATTTGGTTTTATTGTAAGAACCCAAGTTATTGGAGATTGGGGTGTAGAATTTGCTCTTAGCGAAACCCAAAAGGGCGAAATTTTTGGTGTGGGGCTATGGCCATTCTGCATTAGTATTATATTATTTAGTTTAGTAATAGATAAAATTGGATATGGAACATCGATGATGATCGCGTTGTTCCTACATGTTCTTTCTGCTATTATTACGATCATGGCGGATGGTTACTGGATGTTGTATTGGGGAACATTTATTCTTGCGCTTGGGAATGGTACTGTAGAGGCTGCAATCAATCCGGTTGTCGCCACGATCTTTTCAAAAGAAAAAACTAAGTGGCTTAACATTCTCCATGCTGGTTGGCCCGCAGGCCTGGCATTGGGTGGTATTCTAGCAATCTTGATGGGCCCAGAAGTTAGTTGGAAATGGAAAGTCGCTCTTGTACTTATTCCGGTAGTTGTTTATGGCGTAATGTTATATGGTAGAGAATTTCCTGTTCAAGAGCGGGTGAAGGCTGGCGTCTCTTTCAAAGATATGCTTAGCGAAGCTGGTGCAGTAGGTTTCTTTTTAATTTTCTATACTGTACTATTAGAAATCAATCGCGTAGCGGGTCTTACGCCTCTAGTCGAGAGTAATTTTTTAAGTCTACCCCATGTATCCCTTACATTATTACTTATCCTAGTGTCAGTAGGTTATTATATATACACGAATTCACTTGGCCGGCCTTTATTTATATTACTTCTGTTGATTATGATTCCACTTGCGACAACAGAACTAGGAACGGATAGCTGGATCACGGATCTAATGGTACCTTTTTTAGGAAATAACGCTGGCTGGGTTGTTGTTTATACAGCTATGATTATGGTGATTTTGAGGTTTTATGCTGGACCAATTGTTCACCGGACATCACCTCTTGGCCTTTTAGCTATTAGTAGTGCGATTGCTTTAGTTGGATTAATAATCCTATCAACTGCTACTGGGTTTATGATATTTATTGCGGCGACAATTTATGGTTTAGGTAAAACGTTTTTCTGGCCAACTATGTTAGGTGTTGCTGGTGAACGTTTCCCTAAGGGTGGGGCACTAACCTTGAATGCTATCACTGGGGTTGGAATGCTTGCTGCTGGCATATTTGGTACACCATTTCTTGGGAATATTCAGGATAAACAAATTGATAGCCAGTTGCTAAAACAAAACCCGGCTATCCATGCACAGGTTATGGGGCAAGAACAAACAAGTGTTTTTGGAAAATATAATCCATTAGATCAAGAAAAAGTTTCTGATCTTTCATCTTCGGATCAAGCTATAATAGCCGAAGTACAAACAGCTTCCAAACAAGGTGCGCTGTCTACAGTGGCAGTTTTTCCAGGTATAATGCTCATTTGTTATCTGGGTATGATTGGTTATTTCAGGTCTAGGGGTGGTTATAAAGCAATTGATCTAAGTGAAGATAATAGCTCTACTCCTCAAGAAGACATTTCAATAGAAGGAGATAAAACATAAAATAACATTTATTAGATTATTAATTTTATAAAAGGAGAGAGATTATGAGTTCTGAGAGTAAGGTAAATGTTGCAATTATTGGTTTAGGATTTGGTGCGGAGTTTATTCCGATTTATAAAAAACACCCCAATGCAAATATGTATGGTATCTGCCGTAGAAATGAAGATGAATTGAAAAAGATTGGAGAAGCGTTCGGAATTGAAAATCGTTTTACAGATTACCAAGAGGTATTAAATGATCCTGCTGTTGATTTTGTCCATATTAATTCACCAATCCCTGACCATGGTTGGATGTCAATTGATGCACTAAAAGCAGGAAAAAATGTAATGTGTACCGTTCCAATGGCCACCACTATTGAAGAATGTGAAGAGATTGTAAATCTAGTTAATGAAACTGGTTTAAAATATATGATGGCTGAAACAGTAGTATATAGTCGGGAATTTTTATTTATCAAGGATATGTACGATAAGGGGGAACTAGGGAAAATACAATATATGAAGGCATCGCACCCACAGGATATGGAAGGATGGCCAGAGTATTGGGAAAGAATGATACCTATGCACTATGCAACTCATGTGGTTTCACCCGTTCTTGGTATGGTTAATGGATACGCTGAATATGTTTCTTGTTTTGGTTCTGGAACTGTAAATGATCGCATTGCTGAAAAATCTGGAAACTCTTTTGCGGTGGAGTCATGCCATATTAAGATAAAAGATTCTGATTTATCCGCTCAGATCTGGCGATTTTTGTATGATACTGCGAGGCAATATCGAGAATCAATTGATGTATATGGTTCTAAAAAATCTTTCGAATGGACTCTTACTGAAGGTGAAAAGCATGTCCTTCACACAGCAAAAAAGCCAGAATCTGATATACCTGAATTGGTTGAAGTCCCTGATTTTTCCCATCTTTTACCGGAAGAGATACGTCTATTTACAAGCGATATACAAGATGCTGATCACTTATCTTTTATCCAGGGAGGGGGCCATGGGGGTTCTCACCCACATTTGGCAAATGAGTTTCTTAAAGCGCTAGTTGAAGATAGAGATCCATGGCCGAATGCTGTTACAAGTGCAAATTGGACTTGTGTGGGCATATGCGCACACGAATCAGCGGTACAGGGTGGTAAAATTGTAAATCTCCCTGACTTTACAATTGCAGATTAGTGCCAACCAACGGTAAGGATGGTTTTTAATATTATTTTCCTATTTAATTGATCAACTAATTTTTTTAAATAAAAAGAAAAATAATGGTGTTTTTATTGCAATATAAATCTTTATCTATAACAAATTATCTAATGTTGGCTGTGTTCATCTTATGCATAGCTGTCCAGTATAATGATCCTGATTCGGGTATATGGATGTTAATATATGGCTTAGCGGCTATTGTTTGTTTCTTAGCATCCCGGAATAAAATGCATTGGATCCTACCAGCATCAATTTGTCTAATTGTATTTGCATGGGGTTTAATATTAGCCAATCAGGTACCGGAAAATTTCTCCTTTAATGAAATAGTTTTTTCTTCTTGGAGTATGAAAAATTATGGGGTTGAAATAGTGCGTGAGTTGGGAGGTTTGGCTATTATATTGTTTTGGATGATTGTGCTTACCTTAACAAATAACCCTGGACTCGCTAAATCATAAAATATTGGAAAAATAAGTAATAATTAACAAGGAGGTAGTTATGAATGATGTTATAAAATATATTTTCTTTTCTCTAGTAATTATAAGTGCTGGTTTTCGTTGTACCAGCCAAGATACAAAGCAATATGGCTCTATTAATGAAACTAATCTTAGGATAAAGCAAAATAAGGAACTTGGTACCATAGAAATATATCGTGCTGATGGTAAACTACCAATTGTTACCGCAAATGCTAAGAAAGACCATCGCCCATATATACATCCCATTATTGCACCAGACGGTAAAGGACCAGTAACTGAATATAGCCCAGGGCACCACAAGCATCAGACTGGATTATTTTGGGGCTTTACCCGAGTGAATGGGAACTTTGATATTCACAGTGTTGGCAAGGATAGTCTTTATAAATGGTTTTATAGAGACAAATACAAAGACGAGAAAGTTTCAGAATTAATGGGCAGAGATTTTTATCACAAGTACGGGGGAGATTATTGGCAGTTGCAATCAGCTTCGGTTATTGATTCGGCAGGTGAAAGAGTGTCGTGGCAAACCGTCTATAATATGCTAGATAAAGATGGTAAAACTATTATGGTAGAAACTCAAAAATGGTCTATGCGAATAGTTGATGGTGAGTATGATTTGGATCTAGAATGGCAAGGTGATGCACAAATTGATATTACTATTAATGAATTTGAATATGGCGGAATGTTTCTACGGATGCCATGGAGAAAAGGTATGCCAGCAGAAGTAATGAATGCAGCTAGGCAAAAAAATAAAGACGCGGATACACAGAAAGCGATGTGGGTAAATATCGGAATGCAGCTTGAAGGACGTGATGATTTTGCAAATATTGCTATTTTTGATCATCCATCAAATGATGATTCACCAGTGGCTTGGCGAGTTGATGGACAATTTGGTGTTGGCCCGTGCCGTGCGATAGCTGGTGATTGGAATATTGATGAAGGGACCAGATCAACATTTATGCACAAGATAGTCGTGCACACAGGGAAACTCAATGATTTAAAACTCACGGAAAAGTGGGTAGAATGGAGTGGTAATTCTTATCCCTATGCAGTACAGCTCTGGCGTATGGCTCAAGAAGAAGGAAGAAAAGAAAAGTTCTTAGGTCCAACTGAAGCAACTGAAGCGATGACTTTAATTGATGGTTTTGAAGTCAACGCTTGGGCTTCCGAGCCAATGATCACTCAACCAATGGCTTTTTGCTGGGATGATCGTGGTCGTATGTGGATAGCAGAAAATCGTGATTATGAGAGCCGAGGTAGTGGTTTTTCTAATTTTGGGGACAGCCGTATTTTAATTTTAGAAGATACCGATAGAGATGGAGTGGCTGATGATATGAAGGTATTCTCTGAAGGGATACCATTTCCTGCTGCTATTGCTGTAGGCTTTGATGGGCTATTCTTAGGTGCACCTCCAAACTTGTTATTTATTCCTGACCGTGATGGTGATGATAAAGGAGATATGGATGATCTAGAAATATTGCTTACTGGCTGGGGGATTCGTGATCGACATGAGACAATTAATAGTTTACACTGGGGCCCTGATGGCTGGTTGTATGGGTTAGAAGGTTTTGCAACACCATCAAAAATAAGGAAACCAAATGGTAAGGGCCGTTTATATGGGCATAAAGAACCCTTTCCTGAAGATCTTTTAGAAGCTGATGGTATAGATATAGATGGAGGTGTTTGGCGCTATCATCCCACCAAAAGAAGTTTTGAAGTTGTTGCACATGGGTTCAGTAATCCTTGGGGAGTTGATTATAATGAAAAAGGTCAATTTTTTATTAGTGCCTGTGTGATACCCCATCTATTTCATGTTGTACCTGGTGGAATATTTCATCGCCAAGGGGGACAGCACTTTAATCCATATGTTTATAGTGATATTCGCACAATAGTTGACCATAGACATAGGTCAGCACATGGTGGCGCAAGGGTTTACCAGTCTGATGCGTTCCCCAAAGAACATAGTGGTAGAATCTTTATGGCTAATATTCATGAGCATGCATTATTATCAGATGAGTTAGTTCGTAAAGGTTCTGGTTTTGTCGCAGAGCACGCTGATGATTTCCTCCATGCGAACAATGCACAATTTATCGGTTTCAGCTTAGAAGTTGGCCCCGAAGGTGGAATATATGTTCTTGATTGGCATGATGGTGACATTTGTGGAAAAGAGGTTCTCCATAAAGAAACTGGGAGAATTTACCGAGTAACACCAACAAATTCCTTGGCAGAAGACTGGGATGGTCGTTATGGTGATCTCAAAAAGTTAAAAGATTTGGCCCTTGCTAAGTTACAAGTGAGCAAAAGCGACTGGCATGCCCGAAGAGCTCGTGTTATACTTCAGGGAAGGGCAGCTAAACAAGCTATAGATGCTCAAGCAATTACAGAACTCAAAAAAATATTTAATAAGAATTCAAATCCAGATTATCGCCTGAAGGGGATGTGGGCTTTACACGTTACAGGTAGTTTTTCAGAAAAGGATCTTATTAACTCTCTGAGAGACAAAGATGAATATGTTCGTGCTTGGGCAATTCAATTATTAGCAGAAGATAAAAACCTTTCGGACGTTGCTTTAAAAGAGTTCTTAAGCATGGCAAATAAAGATAAATCAGCAGTTGTACGTCTGTACCTAGCCGCCGCAATGCAGCGTATTGATAATAACGATCGCTGGGATCTTGCTGAAGCTCTCATTGGTAATGCTCAGGATAGTGATGACCATAATATCCCCAAAATGATCTGGTTTGCGGTTGAGCCTTTAGTGGCTGAAAACCCAGTGCGTTCAATTGCACTTGCAGAACAAAGCAATATTTCAATGATTCCTGAGTTTATTTCAAGGCGATTGGTTGATGCTGGAGAGCTAAATGTATTGGTTGCTGGTCTTGAAAGCGCATCAAAGGTACGTTTAGATATGCTAAAAGGAATGCGTGATGGCCTAGAAGGGCAATCAGATTTATCCGCCCCCGATAACTGGAGCAATGTTTATTCCAAACTCAAAGCAAATGATAAAACATCTAAGGCTGCTCTGGATGTTGCTCAGCAGTTTGGCAGTATAGAAGCATCAATGGAACTATATTCTACTTTAATAGATAAAAGTAAACCCATCCAAGAAAGAAAAAATGCATTAAATGGTCTTGCAAGTAAACAGTGGGATGGATTACCAGATGAAATTCCAAAATTGCTTGAGGATCCAAAACTTCGCAAAGAAGCTATTCGAGCTGTAGCAGCGTATAACAGTGGAAAATTAGGAAAATTGCTATTGGAAAATTATGCTAAATACAATACAGCAGAAAAATTAGAAATAGTCCAGGCCATGGCTTCAAGAAGCTTGTATGGCTACTATTTGACAGAAGCATTAAAACGTGAAGTTATTCCTAAAAGAGATGTTCCAGCATATACGGCACGTCAGCTTCGCAGAGTTGTAGGTAGTGGCTTCCTAGAAGTCTGGGGCCCACTATCAAAGGAATCATCCGAAAATTTAGCCGCAATGGAAAAATATAAAACCCTTCTAAACTTTCAAAATGTTAGTAAAGCTGACCTAAATAAAGGCCGGTATGTTTTTGACGGTTTATGTGCAGCATGTCATAAAATGTATGACAGTGGTGGCATATTAGGGCCCGAATTAACTGGTGCAAACCGTACAGATATCGATTACCTACTTAACAACGTGATGGATCCAAGCGGTATTATACAAGATGACTATAAAATGGTAATGATTACAACCAGAGATGGACGTACCTATGCAGGTAATATAGCAAACCAGAATGAACGTTCAATAGTCCTACGCGTGGTTGGACAGGATGCTGTGGTGATAAGTAAATCTGATATTCAATCAATTGATAATTCAGAATTATCAATGATGCCTGAAGGAATGTTAGATGATATGTCTACATCTGAAGTTCTTGATTTATTCGCATATTTAATGTTGTCCACATCTCAAGTTGAACCTTCTTTGGAGTAATGTCAGCATTCACCACCTTAGATTGGATAGTAGTAGCAGCTTACTTTTCAGTGCTGTTAACTATTATTTGGTGGGTTATAAGAAAAAAACAAGAGTCAACTAAAGAATATTTTTTAGCGGGCCGTAATTTAGGGTGGTTTGTTATTGGTGCATCTATTTTTGCGTCCAATATTGGCTCGGAGCATATTGTTGGCTTAGCTGGCACTGCAGCTAAGAGTGGAATGGTGATGGGGCATTACGAATTGCACTCGTGGATAATTTTACTACTAGGTTGGGTATTTGTACCATTTTATATGCGCAGTAGTGTATTTACTATGCCAGAATTTTTGGAGAGACGTTATTCACCTGGGTCTCGTTGGATATTATCAATTATTTCCTTGGTAGGATATGTACTTACAAAAGTTTCAGTAACTGTGTATGCTGGTGCTGTAGTTTTTCAAACATTAATGGGTATAGAATTTTGGTCAGGCGCATTAATAATTGTTTTACTTACAGGAGCCTACACAGTTATAGGAGGATTACGTGCTGTAATTTATACTGACACTTTGCAAGCTATTGTTTTAATTATTGGTTCATTAACAATTACTATAACCGGTTTAATAAAAATTGGCGGATGGGATAATTTGGTTACAAGTGTTGGAGTAGACCATTTCAATATGTTCTTGCCTCTTGACCATCCAGAATTTCCATGGTTAGGAATGGTTTTTGCGCCTCCGATAATTGGAATATGGTATTGGTGTACTGATCAATATATTGTACAACGAGTATTGTCAGCTGAAAATGAATTGCAGGCAAGGAGAGGTACTATTTTTGCTGGCTACCTTAAAATATTGCCAATATTTATGTTTTTTATACCAGGTTTGATTGCTTATGCAATGTTTAAGTCAGGCCAGATTAGCTATGATTCTTCTGATCAAGCTTTTCCAACACTTGTAAAAGAATTATTGCCTGCTGGGATGAGAGGTTTAATTGCCGGAAGTTTGTTGGCCGCTCTTATGAGTTCTTTATCTTCTGTTTTTAATTCATGCTCAACACTTTTTACTATTGATATATATAAAAAACTTAAGCCTGATACAAGTGAGAAAAAATTAGTACGAATAGGAAGAATTGCTACTTGTGTGGTGGTGCTATCTGGGATATTGTGGATTCCATTTATGAAAACTATTTCTGGAGAACTATACACTTATTTACAAAGTGTACAAGCATATATAGCTCCACCAATTGCAGCTGTGTTTTTACTCGGTATTTTTTGGCAGAAAATTAATGCACAGGGAGCATTAGTAGCGTTAATAGGTGGTTTCTCAGCTGGTTTGCTTAGACTTATATTGGAGATAAATAAGGATAGTTTATCTGGTATCTGGTTTGCTATAGCAGATTTAAATTTTCTTTATTTTGCTATTTTTTCATTTCTTTCATGTACTGCTTTAATGATAATTGTGAGTTTATTTACTCCTCAACAGAGCTCAAAACAATTAAATGGTTTAACGTTTAGTACTACAAGCGACCAAGATAAAGAAATTTCTTTATCAAGTTGGGATAATCGTGACTTGGTTCATTCTGTAGTAATTATCGTAATATTAATATTAATTCTGATTTATTTTTCACCAATCGGAATTGTAACATAATTAGGGGGTTTTTACATGTCAAATAATATAATATTAGGGGAAAAAGAATATTTTAAGGGAATTGGAAAGATACCTTTTGAAGGACCTGATTCTCAAAATCCACTCGCATTTAAATATTATGATGAAAATCAACTTGTTGCTGGTAAAACAATGCGGGATCACTTTCGCTTTTCTGTTGCATACTGGCACACTTTCCGTGGCACAGGAGGGGATCCATTCGGCCCTGGTACTAAAAATTTTCCTTGGGATGAAAATTTAGATCAGATGCAAGCGGCAATGGATCGTCTAGATGCAGCGTTCGAATTTTTTACAAAACTTGGTGTTCCATTCTATTGTTTTCATGACCGCGATATTGCGCCAGAAGGATCCAATGTAAAAGAAACAGAAGACAACTTAAAACAGGTCATTAATGTTGCTCATTCAAAACAAGAAGAGTCAGGTGTAAAATTATTATGGGGTACCGCAAATCTTTTTTCCCATCCACGTTACATGAATGGGGCAATTACAAATCCGGATTTTCAAGTGTTAACCCACGCTGCTGCGCAAGTAAAATCTGCAATTGATGCGACCATCAAACTTAGCGGTGATAATTATGTATTTTGGGGTGGTCGAGAAGGGTACTACTCTCTTTTTAATACAGATATGAAACGGGAATTAGATCATCTAGGTATATTTCTTCAAAAAGCTAGGGATTACGCACGAGGAATGGGGTTTGAAGGAACATTTCTAATTGAACCAAAGCCGATGGAGCCTACTAAACACCAATATGATTTTGATGTAGCAGCTGTTGTTGCGTTTATTAACAATTATGGTTTAGAAAATGATTTTAAGCTGAATATTGAAAATAATCATGCAACCTTGGCTGGCCATACTTATGCTCATGAAGTTCAAGTAGCTATTGATTATGGTTTATTTGGTAGTTTGGATATAAACCAAGGTGATCCTATGAATGGATGGGATACTGATGAATTTTTGCATAACCTATATGATGCAACCGAATTAATGCTAGTGCTTTTAAACTCTAACGGAGTGGGTAATGGAGGTATGAACTTTGATGCAAAAACGAGACGTAGTTCTACTGATTTAGAGGATATATTTATTGGGCATATAAGTTCAATGGATACATTAGCACGAGGGCTTCTAGCCGCTGATAGTTTATTAAGTAAATCTGATCTCAATAAAATGAAAAACGACAGATATAATAGTTTTGACGAAGGGGACGGATCCTCTTTTGAAAAAGGCTTATTAGAGTTGAAAGAAATTGCTGAGATGGCTGCCAACAATGGTGAACCAAAACAGATAAGTGGTAAACAGGAATTATTTGAAGCTTTAGTAAATCAGCATATTAGATAATCTATAGAGATTCCAGTTAAGCGATGGGTAGATGAATTATGGCTAGATATTTTGCAGGACTTGATGTCTCAACACAAAGTTGCAAATTTGTAATCATTGATTGGGATAATCATACATTGGAATATGTTGGTAGAGTAAACTACGACGAAGAGTTACCTCAATATAAAACGGAAAACGGCGTAGCTACTGGTAATGAGCTAGGAGTATCGGAATCCAATCCATTAATGTGGATAGATGCAGTTGAAAAAGTATTTAAAAAGACTGCTGATAGTGGTTTCCCAATGAAATATATAAAATCCATATCTGTATCTGGTCAACAGCATGGTTTGGTTGCTCTAGATTCAAGTGGTAATCTTGCCCGCACTATGGCCAAACTGTGGAATGATTTTTCAACGCAGGAAGAATGTGATTTATTGACAGAAAAGATGGGCGGCAATGACAATATGATTTCAGAAACTAGTAATACTCAACGAACAGGTTATACTGCGGCTAAGATCTATCATATGTACAGACATGAAAGAGATATCTATAATAATACTCATATTCTTTTTCTAGTTCACAATTATATTAATTGGTATTTAACAGGTGGTGTAGCGGTTATGGAACCTGGTGATACATCGGGTACTGCACTTTGGAATCCAGCTACACAGAATTGGTCGACCGATCTTATTTCCGTTATAGACTTGGATTTAGCAGAAAAATTACCAAAAGTAAAATCTTCTACAGAATCGATTGGAACTATTTCAAAATCATTAGCTGAACGTTTTGGTTTTTCAACAGAATGTAAAATCGATGCAGGATCCGGTGACAATATGTATGGCGCTATAGGTACTGGCAACGTTAAACCTGGTATTGTTACAGTTAGTTTAGGCACAAGTGGTACAGCATATACTTTCCTTGAAAAACCATATGTTGATCCTGAAGGAGAAATAGCATCTTTTTGCGATAGTACCGGGAATTATTTACCTTTACTTTGTGTTTCAAATTTGGCAAATGGTTTTGATGAATTCTGTAGAATAAACAATTTAAGCCCTCGTCAGTTTGATGAATTGATTAGTGAAACAGAGCCTGGCAATGATGGTAGGATACTGATTCCTTGGTATGAAGGAGAGAGAACTCCAGATATACCAAATGCTACTCCTATTTATTTTGGTTTCGCACTCCATGATTTTGATCAAAAAACATTAGCTAGAGCAATTATAGAAGGCCATTTGCTTAATTTATACAATGGTTTTAAATTATTGCCTGTAATACCTAAGCAGATACATTTGACGGGAGGGCTTTCTCAATCGCCAGCTTGGTGCCAAACTATAGCTGATATATTTTCTGCAAAAACGACTCCGATAATTGGTGAAGGCGCAGCCTTAGGTGCTGCAATTCATGCTAGTTGGGTTTGGTTAAATGAGGCAGGTGAAAATGTTGAAATTGATGAAGTATGCAATAAATTTATTAGCTTCAATAAAAACTTAATGAAAACGCCACGCCCTGAATTTCAATCTACATATGATAAACAAAAAAAATTATATCAAGCTTTATCTTCTCGAGTTCAAGGCCTAAAAGGTGATAACCCTTTCCAATTACATTCAGCCTTGAAAAATTAGTTATAAAAAGTTCGGCGCCTATTCTTAACTAATTAATATAATTTTTGTCTAAATAGCTATTTATTATAATATATGATCTATTATTTTATATTTTCAATAATACTGTGTATTACTCAGTTATTTGCTGAAGAGAAAAAATTACAAATAAAAACGGCTATTATAGAAAAAGGTTCTATCAAATTAGATGGTATCCTTGATGAATCAGCTTGGAATACTGTAGAACCTGCGACTGGATTTAAACAAAGAGATCCAAATGAAGGTGAACCATGTACTGAAAAAACCGAGGTATATGTAATTTATGACGAGGACAATCTATATATTGGTGCAAAACTATTTGACAGTAATCCATCAGGAATTTTAGCGCCTCATAAAAAACGTGATGCCCCATTACGGGGGGATGATCGGTTTATGTTTATACTTGACACCTTCCATGATTATCGGACTGGTTATTTTTTCGAAATAAATCCTGCAGGTTTAATGGGTGATGGAATTATTGGAGTTGGTGGAAGATTTAATGTAAATAAATCTTGGGATGGCATATGGGATACTAGAGTAATTATAGATAAACAGGGTTGGTCAGCAGAAATAGTAATACCATTTCAAACACTTGCCTTCGATCCAAATAATGATACTTGGGGCATTAATTTCCAAAGAACAATTCGTAGAAAAAATGAAGATGCGAAATGGACAGGGTACAAGAGAGGTATTTGGCTTACAAAACCTATACACGCAGGAGAGCTTACAGGCTTAAAAGGCATTAAACCCGGGAAAGGCTTAGAACTTAAGCCATATTATGTTTTTAAAGATCAATACAGCATTGATGAGAATTTAGGTAGCCAAAATAATATGGGTTTTGATTTTTCATTTAATGTTATATCCGGGGTAAAGGGCTCGTTTACATATAATACAGATTTTGCAGAAGCAGAAGTAGATGATCGTCAAGTTAATCTTACACGATTTCCATTAAAGCTTGAAGAAAAACGAAATTTTTTTCTTGAAGGTTCCAGTGTTTATTCTTTTGCTAACAGTAATGGAGTTATCCCATTTTTTAGTAGACGTATTGGTATATCGGAAGGGAATAAAATTCCAATATCTTACGGGGGTCGTCTTAATGGTCAAGTTGGCGATTATGAAATAGGTTTAATGAATCTAAATACTGATAAATCGGCAAATATACCTGCAGAAAATTTTCAAATTGCGCGAGTTAAAAAATCTATTTTTAAACAATCCTACATAGGTATGATTTATACTGATCGCTCGGCAAAAACTGATTCTATTTATCAGGATCAAAATCTTTTTGGCATAGATTTTGATTATTCAACGGCTTCATTTCGTGGTGATAAAAACTTCCAATTCCAGACATTTCTTGTTGGTCATAATTCAAATAGTAAATTAAATGAAACATTTTTTAATTTATCATCTAGAGGAGTTCGTATTAGTTATCCTAATGATTTATGGTATGCCCATGCCTCATATCGTGAATTAGGAGATAGTTTTGCCCCAGCAGTGGGTTTTATACCTAGAAATGGATTCAAACGGTTTCAGCCAACAATTAAATATAAACCCCGTCCAGAAAGCTTAAAATTAGTCAGACAATTAGAGTTTGGCGCAGAACTTGAGTATATGACAAATAATGCTGGAAACTTAATAAAGCAGGAAATGAAGTTTCATTTATTAAAAATCAAATTTGAAAATGGAGATGAGGCATCTGCAGGTGCGAAAATGTTAAAAGAATATCTTGATGAAGATTTTGAAATTGTTGAAGGAAATGTTATTACTACTGGTGACTATAAGTCAAATGGGTTTTATATAAACACTAAAACTTCAAATAGTAGAAAAATAGGTGCTGAAATTAAATTATACCAAGGTGAATTTTGGACTGGTGATATAAAAAAAATAGAAACCAAAATATTTTTTAATCCAATTCCAGGCATGAACCTAAATGGGGAGCTGAATTATAATAATATTGGACTCAGCTCTGGTAACTTTGAAACAACTTTATATAAGCTGATAGTTGGCATTTATCCCACTCCCAAATTAGCTTTTTATAATAATATTCAATATGATGATATATCAAATATATTGGGTTTGTATTCAAAGGTAAGGTATACAATTCGTCCAGGAAGTGACCTGTATTTAGTCTATAGTAATAATTGGCAGAACTTTGGCCAGGGTATTTGGGATAATGACTATAGTACAATTTCAAGAGTAAGTTCAGTAAAAATTAACTATACCCACCGATTTTGATTTATATATAAATATTATACATTTTCTACTAGGGATGACTTATATCTAAAAATTATTATTTATTACTGATAACTCAAGCCAAAGCCATATTCAAAAAGCGGATCGTAATCACTGTCCCCAAAATTGATGGGAATTTGTTTCATGCTGCGCGGCCATGATACTGATAACCTCCCGGTAGGATTGTAATCACCAAAAATAACATCCGTAACGCCCTTACCTTCCGAGCCCGGTAACCAGGCTGCAATTAATCCAGCCCAGTTATCTAACTCATCTGCGATTATAAGTGGGCGTCCTGACACAATGATCACTACGACCGGTACACCTGTATTTCTAATCCGATTTATAGCGCCCAGATCTTCCTTATCTAATAATAGAGATACCCGGTCTCCTTCCATTTCTGCATAGGGAGTTTCGCCAATAATAACAATGCCAACATCGGCTCCTTTGGCCCCCGAGCCATCTTTTGAATAGGTGACATTTGTATAGGAACTTACCGCGACCTGAATAGCTTCATAAATTGTTGTTCCTTTTGTAAGCGGACCGCTCTCACCTTGCCAGGATATTGTCCAGCCACCACATTGATTACCCAGGTCATCTGCGTTTTTACCGGCCACATGAATATGGCCAAGATCTTTAGAAAGTGGTAAAACACCATCGTTTTTCAATACAACTAAAGACTGCTTAACAGCTTCTCTTGCGATATTTCTGTGTTCTTTCGAGCCAACCTTGCGCAACAACGATTTATCGCTATATGGTCTCTCAAAAAGCCCCATTTCGAATTTAATCTTGAGAATGCGCGCAACGGCATCATTAATTCTATTTTCACTTATAGACCCTTCATTGACAGACTCAATTAATAGATTTATGAAGTTTGTATACTTTTGCCCGTCATCTTTTGCGGCACCAGGGACCATAACCATATCCATTCCAGCATTAATACTGTTAATAATATTTGACTTATAATCATCGCCCATTTTTTCAAGTGCTTGCCAATCGGATATAAGAAAACCTTTAAACCCCAACTCCTTTTTTAATAAATCTGTTAATAAATATTTACTTACATGGCAGTATTCACCATTTATTTGATTATAGGATGGCATAATCGTGCCCACACCTTCTTCTAATGCCGATAAATAACCTGGTAAATGTATCTCACGTAATTCCTGCTGCGTAACTTGAGTATCGCCCTGATCTAATTTTTTATTTAAACCTGTTCCCCATTTTGTGCCACCATCTCCTATAAAATGCTTTGCACAGGCCAATATACTGGTCGGACTGTCTAATCGATTAGATTGAAGACCTCTTACCGCTGCACCGGCCATTATTTTTACTATATCTGGTGTTTCACCAAAACCCTCAT
>Ga0310124_10001223_pt1 | contig 17959 bp, 32 predicted proteins | sample CB11b_AW_Bot5_MG_FD_203507 | JGI IMG/M metagenome (GOLD analysis project Ga0310124, IMG submission 203507) | Marine microbial communities from Western Arctic Ocean, Canada - CB11b_AW_Bot5 | ecosystem: Environmental > Aquatic > Marine > Oceanic | place: Canada: Western Arctic Ocean | collected... | reverse complement strand
TGAGCCATTGGGTGCTCCATGACCAACACGATCACGGTGGTGTGTCCGTTGCCACCCAAGGAGTTGAGTCCCAACGCTCGCTGCCATTGGCGTGTGAAGCACAGGCACTCGAGTGAGTACCGCAGGGCGTGCCGTTTGGCGACCCGAGCGGCGGAGATGTCTCTGCGTAAATATGACTTGAGTGGCGTGGACTGGTCACACGCCAGGCTGCAGGCCACGTTTTTCTACCCTGATCGCCGGCGTAGGGACCGGGACAACTCTGCTGCGATGCTGAAGTACGCCTACGATGGCATTGCTGAGGCACTGGGTGTGGATGATTACGGGTTCAGGCCACAGATGCCTGAGGTGGAGGTGGACAAGGAGGACCCGCGGGTTGAGATCGTGGTGGTTGGAGATGTGGTATGATGCCTGGATGATTGCGAGGAACACTCAACTGGTGCGGATCTGGTGTGCCGCCGAGTGCGATTTGTGCGAGTCCTGTGGTGAGCCGGTGTGTCCGAACTGTGTGGTTCATTACGCGGACTGCGAGTGTCCAGGCCCGTCGAATTTCGAGGAGTTGGGATATGAGCTTGTGGAGATCAGCGGTGTACTGTACGGACGTCTGAAATAAGGGAGAGGGCCGGGTCTGGCTCCTGCCTGACCACAACCCTGTGCGTCCTCCATGCAGGGCGGCCCTCTCCGGGTGGTCAGTTTAGCAGAACCAAGGAGCGACTCGTGGACTTCAATGAAAACCATCCAGTCTGGAACATCCTGCGCATTGCGGTCATCATGGCCGGCGTGATCGTGTTCTCCTGGCTGAACGCCAGCAAATTTGATGTGACGGAGTGGACAACGATTGTGGAGGTCCTGTTGCTGATCGGCGGCTTCGAGGGTGCGAAGAAGTTTCTGGCCAAGTCGCCTCCTAAGGGGTAGACATCCGGCATCAAGATGGTTTACGATTCTGCCATGCGTCCTCTCGTGCTGTTCTCTTTGCTGCTGTTAGCTGTACCGATCCCTGCGGATCGGGGCATTGACGTCGAGCGTGCCTCGGTGCGGCTGGACGGCGGCGGCGGTGGCGGCGGTGGTTGCACGATGATTTCCACCTCGGGCAAGAGGTCCTGGGGTGTGACCGCGGCTCATTGTGTTGGCAAGGTCGGGTCGACGGTTGGCGTGATCGTTGGTGGGAAGACGCTGCCCGGCAAGGTGGTGGTTGTTGACGGCAAGCAGGACCTGGCCCTGATCGCGGTCTCGGCTGGTGTTGGGCATGTGTCCCCGGTGAAGGATTCGAGGACTCCGGGTGAGTTCGTGACCGTGAATGAGCGTGGTCGGTTCGGTCTGATTATCGAGTCGGAGGGTGAGCCACGGTATGACGTGGTGAATCGCCGGATGTACGAGCGGCGTGTGTTCAGGATCCGTGGTGGTGTGTGCCGTGCTGGTGACAGTGGTACAGGCGTCTTCGCCGGCGGAAAGCTGGTGGGTGTGGTCACTCACGGTGGCAAAACAGGGGACAGCAAGGTGCTGATGTCTCCGACACTGGGTGTGTTGCGGTCGTTTCTGCATGATGCTCAACAGATGATCCCATTGGGTGGTGATTACCGCTCATGGGGCGACAAGGACAGGACCCGTGAGATCCTGTTGCTGCAGAAGCAGGTCAAGGCGTTGGAACTGCGACTGGAGTTGGTGGAGCGTGGCCTGAAGAAGCAGGCTCCTGCGGCTCCCGCCGGCAAGCCTGGTGTTGCAGGCCCAGCAGGCCCCCGTGGCGAACGAGGTCCTGCCGGGTCTTCCCCCGGACTGGAGGGGCGGCTGGTGAATCTGGAGGAGTGGCGACGCAAACTGAAGATCCGAATTCCAATTCGATTCAAACCCAAGAAGGAGTAAACGATGCCAGACCCCACGGATCACATGGTGAATTTCAATGAGGTGATTTCCCGCAGCCAGGCGATCACGCTTGATGCAATGTCCAAGTCGTTTGGGTTGGCGATGGATCTCCAGCGAGCCATCTTCACGAAGAAGGCTGACGAGATTGATCCGCTCCAGGCGGCCTCGGTCAAGATCGTGACCCAAAACACTCCGTAGCCTCGTGGAGCGATCGGAGAAAATTCTGGTTTTGGCGGACAGGGTCCGTAACGGCGAGTCTGTGAACTGGTCGTTGGAGCTTGACGCTATGGTTCTGGAGCAGGTGGCGAGTGATGCTCGGTACGCAGAAGAGTTTGCCGAACAGCGAGCGGAGCAACTACGCAGTCTGGTCGGCCTCGGTGAAGGCGGACCAGGGTCTGGAGCGGGAGGCGATCCGGAAAGCCCTTGATTTGCCGGTGGAATCCGTGAGAGACATAACGGTTCACAAGGGGAGCGGGCTGGGCGGCCTCATCGGTGCCCTCGGCCTCGGCGTGGCTGGTGGTGGGGTGGGTGCGGTGGGCCTGGCCGGGATGCTCGGGATGCTCGGCTCAGACCCTGTCCCTGCCCCCCTCGTCGACCCTGTTCCTGTCGTCCAGCCCGTCGAGCCAGCGACCTACGAGTACATCCTTGAGATCGACGCAGATGGCGTTCAAGTGGAGTCTGGCAAATGACTGAGCAGGTCGACGCGGTCAACGAGTATTACCGTGAGGTCTTCCACGGTCGGATTCGCAACTGGCACCATAGCGAATCGTTGGCGATTCATTTCGGTCTGGATCAGGCTGGCGAGGATGACAGCCAGGCAGCACGTCTACGGTTGAATGCCGAGTTGATGGATCACCTGCTGGGCCGCGGTGTACCGGAAAAACACGCCCGGCTGGTGGATCTTGGCTGTGGTATCTGTGGCACGGCGATTGATTTCGTGGAGCAGAATCCGCGGTGGATCGTGACCGCGGTGAGTTGCGACCGGGAAATGCTCGATTTCGGCAAGGAGTTCATTGTCCAGAGAGGCGGTGTAGAGCCAACCGCCATCGTTTACCGCATCGATCTGGTCTGTGCCGACTACCAGACCGTCATCCTGTCGCAAGGCACTCACGACGCGATCTACGCGATCGACAGTATGTGCTACTCAACTGACCGGAGTCAGTTGTTGGACAATCTGGTTCCGATGTTGAAGCCTGGTGGTTGTTTGGCTGTTGTTGATGTGTTTCCCGTCAACATCAGCGAGGAGGCGTTTCCGCATTGGGTGACATTTTGTGAGGGTTGGGGCGGCCTGAGCACATCTATCGGGCCGGAGCTTGGCAAACAGATGTCCGACGCCGGCCTGGTGGGCATCGAGTCGGTCGATTGGACCGATCGCGTATCGCCGGCGATCAAGGATTTGTCCGACAAGGCTGCCGCAGCGCACACCGGCAAAGGCGGTGTGTTTGGCGATCACCTTAAAGCGTGCCGCGCCGCGTGGTGGTTAGTCCAGCACGGCGCGGTTCGCTATGGGGTCCTGAGCGGCGTGAAGCCCCACTAGAACGGGGCCGGACCTCTGGCGGCATCTTCCTGTCGTTCCAATTCGCTCATCTCCGCGGCGAATCTCTTGCAGACCGCTCGAAGCTGGTCCTCGCTGGTGGTTGGTGCTCCTGGCGGTTGGAGCCGGTAGAGTGCCTGGGTGATGAGAGCAGCGCCCTTGGCGATTGCCTCGGCGATTTCCGTGTCGGGTGTTGTCACGTCAAGAATCCTCGGATGTGGGCGGAAAAACAAGAGTCTGCGGCCTGGTGGTGCGCACTTTGTACACCTAGGGGGTTTTTGTGATGTCGAAGGACAGCACGGCTGCGGCTCCGACGAGGCAGACCACAATGGCGATGAAGAGGGGGTGAGGCATGGCGGGGGGGTGTCCTTGGGATGGGTGCCTGGTTGGTGTCCTATCCTCCGCCTTCCATGATGAGGGCGTCGGCATCCGCGGCGTTGTCTTCCAAGCCCCGGCGGATGATCTCGTAGATGGCTTGGGCATGGCTCGAGGCATGGCAGGCGATTGCGTAGGCTTCCTGTGCTGCCTGGGCTTCTGGTCGCCGGCGTAGCGGGTTGAGTTGTTTTTCCATTACTCGTCGTCCTCCTCGTTGTCTAGAGTGGGAATGCAAAGGCCCTCCTGGCCCATGTCGTCGGTGTGTCCGTCCTCGAATGTGAGCTTGGCGGTACAACCTCGGGGATCGCCTCCGAGCACGGTGCCGGTGCAGCCGATCATCAGCGCCAGCGCCTCGATTTCTTGGGCGTCGCTGCGCTGGTATTCAAGCTCGTAGTCCTCGAGCGTTCGGTTGCAGGCTTCAACGCACCAGTCGCCGTAGTTGGTGGCGAGCCTGACTAGGTGCAGCACGTCGTCATGGCTGACGGTTTGGCCTGCGTGCTGTTCGATGGTCTGGCGCAGTTGCTCTACGTCGCTGACGTTGCGGTACATCTCGCTCGTGAAGGTGTGTCCTTCGCCGGCGAGCTTCGCGGCCTCGTCCAAGGCCAGGTTCCGGTCCTCGAAGTTGCGATGCGAATAACCGACGAGGACCACCTCGAGTGTCTCGGGGCAGAAGCGTCGAACGGTGTACCCCCTGTCGTCGTCGCTGTAGAAGTTGGGGTCCCTGGTCACAAAGTAGATTCCGCCGGGTCCCTGGAAGACCTGGGGCAAGACCCAGGTCTGAAAGGATCGCATTGTCGCCGGGTCCCACCAGTGTGAGCCGGCCTGCCTCATGGCGTGCTGTATGTTGTTTACGGTCCACGCCTGGTCAGTGGTTGTGGTCATGGTCTCGGGTCCTCTCGGGTTGGGTGTCTAGTCTTCCGTGTATCCGTCGAACCATTCGCCGAATTTGCTGGTGCGGCTGCGGCCGTTTGCCTTGCAACAGGTCCGGCTAGATGTTTCCGGGTCCTGGCAGTGCGCTTGTGCCTGCTCGAGTGTGAGGCCGGATCTGATTTGCTTGTGGCCTTTGTCGGGGTCCTGGTAGTGGCGAATGATTCGGTACATTGGTGAAATCCTCTCGTTTTCGGGTGTAGTATGGGTCGGGTGAGTTGGTCCGCGTCGTTCCTGGGCGATCCTGGGGCCTTGTTTTCTGCGGTTTACGTGGTAAACAGGCCTGGGGGCTCGGATTCAATGCAATTGGCGATTTTCCCAAAAGGCAGGCCGAAGTCGTTCATTTGTGCGAGTGAGCAGTGCCCGTTAATCGCCTCCTCGAATACTCCGATCGCGCCATACATGCCGAGCCATTCGCGGACCATTTTCGGAAGTCCTGAATAGCCGCTGTCATCCAAGGTGCCATTTTTGTCCGTGGATAGGTAGGTAGTTTCGCCGTCCGGGCGGTTGACCCTGGTGAGTTTCTCGGGGTGTTCCTGGCGGAACATTTCGCAGGCGACGCCGAGGCAGCAGTACCCCACTGGCTCACCTGGCCCGGTGTATGTCGAGGGTCCTTCGGTGTGCCGGCGGAGGGTGTTGGTGGTCTGGTTCCAGTCGCCTGACCTGAGGGCCTGGACCCATTTCTTGGCATTGTCGTTCATGGTCTGGGTGTCCTGTTAGGCTGGAGGGTGTGACTGGGGGAGCCCTGTTGGCTCGTCGTAGGGGCAATGCGGGCCACCGGTGCGATCAGATCGACGGGTGGCAGGCCCGAAGTCGATCAGGCGCTGCCCTGGGAGGTCTGGCGGTGCTTCTGGGGCTGGTGGTGTGAGCTTGAGTGGTGGGTTGGGCATATCGAGCCATTGCAGTTGTCCGGGGATCGGGGCTTTCATGCTGGGATTCTCCTTACGACTCGTACGATGGTCTCGGGGTCATCGACCCTGGCGATGGCCTGCAGTCCCATTGAGCCGGCGGGCGTCCATTCGACGCACATTCGTTCCGGTTCGGTGTCGCCTGGCTGCCAGTGCAGCAGCCACAACAACGGCGAGCCGTCGACGGGCCCGATGAGGGCGACGGGATGACCGGTGGCGTCGGCTGCGGCGGGGCAATCAAGGTCGGTTATTCGCATCGCGTAGCCTCCCTGGCGGCGATTTTGTCACAGCATGTGATCGAGCAACACGCGGCGTCCTCGTCGGAGATGGCGTAGGCCATGTCCCCGGCTCCGAGTGGGAAGCCGCACCAATCGCACGGAATGCCACCTGGTCCGGTCTCGTCGTATGTCATGCGGATTTTTTCGGGCTTGGGCATGTGTTCGGTCCTCTTGGGGTCCTTGTGGGTGCCGCGTCTTACAGCATGGTGACGGGGCGTGCCTTGGTGCGTCTGACCATCCAGACAACCGGGCCGGATACGGTCGAGACGGCGTAGTCTCTGAGATTCCACAGATCCGCCGGCGGATCGCGGAGAATGAGTGAGACGCCGGCTTCAGTGATCGACGGCGTGACGTCGTGCAGCTGGCACCATTCGTGAAGCGACATGATCTAGATTCCTTTGGGGTCCTGGGGTCCTGGGGCAGGGGCTCAGTCTTGGCAACCGAGCCGACGGTCTTCGGCTATCTCATCCTGCCTGGTCCGATCATCTGCGGCCCAACCGAACGGGTCGGGCTGGTCGAACGCGTCGAACTGTGGATGAATCGGTGAGTCGCAACATGCTGACTCATCGCGGTAAGCGGATAGGCCATCCGTGCAGACACAACGGTCGTCGCCAGCATGTGGGTCGGATGGTTCGGGCAGATAGAGCATGAGTGGTGCGGCTCCTCAGTTGGTTTGATATTCGCGCTGGTACGCTGCGGTCAATTCTGTGGCGTCCGAATCGGACAGCGTGTGCCACCAATGTCCTGGCTTATCGTCATTCTTGAGGTCTCGCCGGCCATCGGGATGATCTACGGTCCCATCGGACCCGTCGCCACCCGCTGGGGTCTTGTTCGTGCATCGGTTGAGAATGTCGTACAGGGTGGCGCAGAGCTTGCCACGCTGTACCCGATCATCGGGGAAGTAGGGCAGGCATTCTGCCATTTCGTCGGCGGTCCAATAGGTCGACCATTCGGGCGGGTGAGACATCTTTACAGATCTCCGTAAGGGGCTAGGTTTTCTTGGTATCGTACCACAACTGACATCGGATGTCAAGATCAGATCGAGTGATGAGATGCGAGATTGCGGGGAGTGTGGGCCAGGGCTGAGGTGTGGAGCGTATGTAGGCCATTTGTAGGCTGTATCGACCGTACGCCCGCTGATCATGAGCCTATTTGGCAGCTGCGACCGGCAGGCCGGACATTTTTTGTGTGTGTGGGGTGGTGGCCTACGGCGAAGCTGAGCCCCTATAAGTGGATCCGACCCCCGCCGTGCCGGGGGGCTACGCCCCAACTTATCCCGCCCCTTCATTCACGCCATTTCGGAATAGGGGTCCCACCTGGTGCTTATCTGTGGTGTGAGCCAGGCTTTCTGTGTGAGCGGGTCCCCTTTATCGGGAGTCCCAGCGATACTGCCGGTGTACATTTTGTACACCGGGGTTGTGTTTGGTTGGTGTCTGGTGCTAGGTTTTGGTTGTTACCCATCCCTGCTGATGGAACGGGGGGTACTTGGTTCACGTGATTGGTTTTGACCAGAGGCCGACCAGGGTGGATTGGGTGCCCCTTGTTTCTTTGGTACTCGTAGGGTGTGGCCTGGGCATATTGTTGTGTGTTTTGAAGGGTTTGTGAAAAGTGCGTGCAACGACGCCTGACGAGTTTCGTGAGGAGATTCGTCTGTTGGGGAAGTGGGACGAGTGGAAGGCGATGCAGCGTGCCTTGGTTGAGCGTGGTAGCAGCAAGCATGAGGCTTGGGGCGAGTCTGCGAAGATGTTTGGCTACAGGGGCAGGGATGCGACTGAGGACGCTGAGGCGAAGCGTAAGGAGCGTCGCAGGGGACCTGTGGAGAGTGCGTCTGGTTTGGCTCCGAGGGATGCGTTTGAGGGTAAGCGAGGGAATGTTCGTGGCGACTTCAACTGGGTCTACGAGAACTTGAGTGTGATGGGTGTGGTGCCGGAGGACGCTCCGAGTCCTGGTGCCTGGGGTTTGCTGCAGTTTGCGAGGGAGGACAAGAAGGAGTTCTACAGGTCGTGGATGGGTATGGCTGCGAAGGAGGCTGATGGGGACGCGATGCTGCAGAGCTTCGAGGCGGATGCTTCGAGGACGAGTAAGGAGATTGGGAGGATGCTGGATGGGCTGCGAACTGTACGAGAGGATTCCGAAGGATCTCCAGGCAAACCTCGCTTGGAGACGCGAGTTGTACTTGGCGGCGGCAACGGATCGAGCGCTGCAGAGGGACCTGTGGACAGCGTGTAGTCGCAGCGTGCTGTTCTACGTGAACGCGTTTGTCTGGACTTTCGATCCAAGGAAGCCGAATCCGAAGCTGCCGTTCATTACTTACCCGTACCAGGATGAGGGATTCCTGGCGATGAACTCTGCGTTGCCTCGTTTGGGGACCCATACGAGCGAGTCTGACATGGGCCATGACCTGCTGATTGAGAAGAGCAGGGACATGGGAGCCAGCTGGATGTGTTTGACGGCGATGCAGTGGAGGTGGCATTTCCACGACCTGCAGACGTTCCTGTTTGTGAGCAGGAAGGAGCAGTTGGTGGATGGGAGCGGTGACTCGATGTTCGGCCATGTCCGGTTCATCCTGAAGAACCTGCCAAGTTGGCTGCGTCCTGAGGTGAAGGACAACAAGCTGAAGCTGTGGAACATGGAGAATGGCAGCAAGCTGGAGGGCGAGAGCACCACGGACAACATCGGTCGTGGTGGCAGACGAACAGGCATGGTGCTGGACGAGTTCGCTGCCTTCGAGGGTGGTGGTGACGAGGCGCTGTCTGCCACCGCTGACAACACGAATTGCAGATTCTTCAACAGCACGCCTAACGGGACAGGGAATGCGTTCTATGCCCAGCGAGAGAAGGGGACTGCCCGTTTACGATTTCACTGGAGCCGCCATCCCGAGAAGGCCAGGGGTCTTTACCGACCAGATGGTGAGATTCTGGATACAAGCTACGAGTTCCCCCCTGACTTCGTTTTTCGTGACGACGTGCCTCCTGGCGAAGAAGGGCTGCGTTCTCCCTGGTATGACAGGGAGTGTGACCGTAGGGCACATCCTGTAGAGATCGCCACTCAGCTGGACATTGACTACCAAGGCAGTGCGTACCCGTTCTTCGATCCTGCCACGCTGAACGAGTTGAAGCGGTTGTTCTGCGAGGACCCGTGCCTGGAGGGGAACCTGACGTATCAGGACCATCGCAACCCTGTGTTCGAGAGTTTTGACGGTGGCTTGATGCGTGTATGGATGCCGATGGGTGTTGAGTTGACGCCGAGGGATGACAGGGATTACGTGGTGGGTGCCGACATCAGTGCCGGCAGCGGAGCCAGCGACTCGGTCTTGTCGGTAGCTGACCGGACGAGTAACGAGAAGGTGGCTGAGTTTGCGACGAACCAGATGAGCCCCTCAGCATTTGCGAGGATGGCGGTTGCGATGTGCTACTATTGGAAGGGGCCTGGAGGCCGACCGGCGTTCCTGGTCTGGGAGAGCCAGGGACCAGGCAGCACGTTTGGGAAGACGGTGGTGGATGAGTTGAGTTTCACGAATGTCTACTTCATGCGTGACGAACGAAGACTGTCCAAGCGTGAGTCAGACAAGCCTGGATGGGGCAGCACGTTGGAGGGGAAGAAGGACCTGCTTACGACGTACAGGGACCAGTTGTTTTCCAGGACTTTCGTGAATCCGAGTTATCGTGCCTTGAACCAGGCAGCACAATTCGTGTATCAAACGAATGGCAGGATTGAGCATTCTGGTACTTCCTCCAACAGTGACCCGAGTGACCACGGACACAACCACGGTGACGTGGTGATTGCCGACGCGCTGGCTGTCAAGATTCTTACGGAGCGGAAGAAGGCTGAGAAGAAGCCGGTGCATCTGGGGTCTAGTCCCGGTTCCTTCGCATGGCGGCGAGAAGAACGTGGGCGTGACACGAAGAACGAACTCTGGTAATCAGTGGAGAGACGCGAGATGGATCTCGTCTGGGTAGGCGGCGGCATTACGGTTGCGGTGGCCCTGCTGGCTGCTCAATTGGCATGGATGGTCCGGATGAGTGCCTCGATGAGCCGTCTTGAGTCAATCGTCCATCGTGTCAATGTCGCGGAGACCAGGTTGAACAAGCACAGCGAACATCTGGACGAGCACACGGATATGCTTGGTGAGCACACGACGAGGATCACGGTCCTGGAGACGAAGAAAGCGTGAACCCTAACAATCAGGACGATCTGACCCGGTTGAGGCGAGCCATCTCGCATTCACGCAGGAAGCTGCAGCCGTTCAGGTCACGTCACAGGCAGGCCATCGCCGAGTACGTGGGCATCTACTACTCGGATGACGGGGCAGAGAAGCCGGTCCATCTCAACTTCATGGAGATGTCGGCCAACATCTACGAGCGTCAGCTTGCAGCCAGACCTCCGAAGGTGCTGGTGTCCACGCATGACAAGCAGTTCAGGCCGTATGGCATCAAGCTTGAAATTGCGATGAACAACATGCTGAAGGATTACACGGTTCATCGTGCAATCCGCCGCTGCGTGAAGAGCGCCCTGTTCTCCATCGGGATCATGAAGGTGGGGACCCAGGTCATCGGCAGCTACGAGGAGGAGGGGTACGACTTCCAGAAAAGCCGTCCGTATGCTGCTCATGTCATGACCGAGGACTGGGTGCATGACATGACGGCCAATATCCCCGAGGAGTTCGACTTCTGCGGACACAGGTTCCGCATGGATTTGGAGCCAGCCAAGGAACGCAAGGACTTCTCAAAGAAGTCCCGAGAGAACCTCACGGCAATCGAAGGCCTGAACTTCAACGAGCAGGGTGACGAACGGATAGGTGCCATCTCCCAGGGAACGAGTCGGTACGAAGGATTCATGACCGACAAGGTGGAACTGTGGGAGATCTACCTGCCGAAAGAGAAGCTCGTCGTCACGCTCAGTGAGAACGAGGGTGACCCGCCACTCAAGGTGGTGGATTGGGAGGGACCACCGAATCAGCTTGGTCCGTACCACATGCTCTGGTTCACGGAGGTGGATGGGAACTCGATGCCGCTGGCACCCTCGATGCTGTGGCGTGGCTTGCACGAGGTTGCGAACAACATGTTCCGCAAGCTGGTCAGGGAATCGGATGCGTACAAGGTGGTGGGCCTTGTGCGTGGTGTCGACAGCGAGGATGCACAGAGGATCATGAACGCCTCGGATGGTGAGGTGGTCGGAGTGGAGAACCCGTCTGCGATTGAGGAACGGACGTTTGGAGGCATCGACCAGCGGAACTTCGCCCTGCTCATGCAGATCAAGCAGATGTACTCTTGGTTCGCCGGGAACCTGGATCTGCTGGGTGGACTCGGAGCACAGAGCGAAACGCTTGGCCAGGACCAGCTGCTCTTCAGTAGTGCGTCACAGCGTGTGGCAGGTATGCAGGATGAGGTAAGGCTGTTCACGAAGAATGTAGTCAGTGATTTCGGATTCCACTTGTGGAACGATCCGATTGAAAGCTACCCGATCAGGCTGAACCTCCAGCCGCTCGGACCTGTCGACACCTTCCTTGAGGCTGAGGAGCGTGATTCGCATGATTTCACGTCGCACATGGTGGACATCGAGCCGTTCTCCATGCAGTTCACCAGTCCGCAGGAACGACTGCAGAAGATCATGCAGATCACCCAGAACGTGGCGTTGCCGGCACTGCCCATGCTGCAGCAGCAGGGGTTGGGACTCGATTGGAAGGAACTGTTCAACACGATCTCCCGGTACGCCGACCTGCCTGAGTTGAAGGACATCATCGTGGGCCTGGATGACGTTCCGCCACAATCGGAGCAGTTGGGACCGGGCAACCCGGAAGAACAGCAGCAGGGACCTCAGTCACCACAGGGTCCGAGGCCTGTTCAGCGACGTGGTTCGACCGGGGCCAGTCAGCAGGGTGCCGAGCAGACGTTGATGAACACGATGATGGGTGGTAATCAGCAGCCTGCAGAGATGGAAGCGATGATGTCAGCAATGGGAGGCGCGTAGATGGCAGATAACCCAGGACACCTGAAGGCAATCCATGAATTGCGACAAAGGCGACGTGGCGGATACCAGTATGGAGGCGCTGAGTCCGCGACTTCTCCCGGACCGCAGCCTCCAGTGTATTTCGGATCACCTGGTGCGTCGGCTGAAGCGCCACCAGGTCAGCAGCCTGAGGGGTTCGGTGGCTCGTTGGAGCAAATCTACCAGTCGCGGTTCGCTGAACAGCCGCAGCAGATGGAGATGTCGCCTGAGTCGCTGGAATTCATGATCCAGGGTTTTGAGCAGGATCAGCAGCCGCAGCAGATGCAGGGGCCGCCTGGCATAGACCCTGCCGAGTGGGCCGAGTACATGCGCAGAATGTCGATGCCTGATGCGGAACCGGGTGGCTTCGGACAACCTCCGCTGAGTCCCTACAACTCACAACTGAGTGGAATGTCCAGGTTCCCGTCCGCTCCGAATATTCCACAGGTGGGGTTCATGGGCTGATGGAGGTCGTCTACAAGATCAATGGCAAGGTGGTCAGCAAACAGAAGTTCCGTGCCGGCAGCAAGGGGTCCGGAAACATTCGCCTCCCCTACACCTCCTCGACAATCCAGTCTTCCGAGGGTGCAGCCGTGCATCCAAAGGACCGGGCTGCTGCTGAGGAACATGCCAGAAAGCACGGTTTTTCGATTGATTTCGACAGTGAAGGCAGGCCGAATTTCAGCGGGAATAGGCAGAAACGTGCGTATCTCAAGACAATCGGGATGTTCAATCACGACGACAATTCGTAGGGTAATCCGATGCCGACTGTAAAAGGTAAGAAGTACTCGTACACCAAGAAGGGCAAGGCTGCAGCAGCCAAGGCCGTGAAACGACGCTCCAAGGGGAAAAGAAAGTAATGGCGACCGACACAGAGAATATAGTTGCTCCGGAAAACGAAGAAGCCGCGGAGCCGACACAGGAAGAACGGATTGGGCAGCGGGAGGAACTGGTCGAATCCATCCAGGCTCCGACCGCGCCACCGGAACCGGTAGAACCGGAACCCGAGGCTTCGCCGGCCACGGAAGTCGAATGGCGTAACGACCAGCTTGCGACAGGTCACATGATGGGTCTCACCGCGGACCAGGTGAAGGCGTTTGGTGACCCTGCAGCTTTTGATGCCGTGGCTAACCGTGTCGTCGCTGCCGTTGGGAAACAGGACCAGGACGACCCGCCTACCACGGAGGCACCAGAGACTACAGATGAGTCGGGTGCCGAGGAGTTCACCTTCAAGGACAAGGACGATTACGATGAGGAAATCGTCCGGATGAACGATCATTACGCTGGTCGGATGACTGCACTGGAGGAGCACGTTGCCCACATGCAGTTTCAGACGCGCCAGATTCAGGTTGAGGCTGCAGGTCGTGAGATTGACGCGATCCTCAACACGATGGACGAAGGACTCTACGGGCGTGGTCGGTTGAACGAAGTTCCCGAGGAAAGCGCCATGAACCGAATCCGAGTGGCTGACCAACTCGCCAGGGACGGAGACGGTTTTTCGACGCGGGGTGAGCCAATGCCCCCGATGGATGAAATGGTTGTACGGGCTTCACAGACCGTGCATGGAAAACAATTGAGCAATAACGCTCTTCAACGGGTGTCCGACAAGGCTGGGCAGGTGGCAAGGCAGGCAACGGCCCTTCCGACCCACCGTGAGGAAGCTCAGCCACCTGGTACGGCAAAGGCTGAAGCAGCCGTCCGTGAGTTCTACGAGACTCACGGCGTACCGGGTGGCGTCTCGGTCGAGGATGCGCTAATAGAGTAAGGAGATAGGTCATGGCCTACCAAGGCGACGACTACACCGACCTCGTTACGGCTACGTTACGAAATCTCGAGAGAACCACCTGGGCCGACATCGTTGTGGACAACCAGCGCCACATCGCTCTCCCCAGGATTCTCAAGAAGAAAGCTGTTGAGTTCGGAAGCGGTTACGGACACCAGTTCAACGTCCGTCTGTTCTCGAATAACGCGGCTCGCAACGTCAAGCTAAACGAGGTTGATAACCCGACGACTGCCGATACGCAGAAGACAGGGAACATTCCCTGGCGTCACTCGGAAACTCACTGGAGCTTGGAGGAACGCATCATCTCCATGAACCGGTCGCCGGCTCGATTGGTGAACCTTCTGCAGACCAGCCGTGTCGATGCGATGACCGACATGGCCGAACTCTGCGAGACGAACTTCTGGAGTAAGCCAGGCAGTTCGTCTGATTCTCTCGACCCCTTCGGTGTTCCGTACTGGGTCACCACCACCGGCTACTCCACGACTGGTGGATTCGACGGTGGGCGTCCGGTTGGTTTCACCGATGTTGGCGGCCTGGACCCCAACACCTACCCTCGGTGGAAGAACTGGACGTACAAGTACGTCAACGTCAGCAAGCCGGACCTGATCCGTGGTTGGCGTGAAGCTGCGACGAAGACGGACTTCCGACCGCCTGTCGATGGCCCTTACTCGAACATGGGTTCGATGTGGGGCTACTACACCAATTACTCGGTGTTGAGCACTCTGGAAGAAATTTTGGAAAGCCAAAATGACAACCTCGGTAACGACGTGGCGTCCAAAGATTCGCTCACCACGTTCCGACGCATCGGAGTCGAGTGGGTCCCGTGGTTCGACAACAACAGCGGCACGACTGACACGACCGACCCCGTATACGGGTTGAATTGGTCTGTCTTCAAGCCGTGCTTCCTCACCGGCGAGTACATGAAGGAAACCAAGGTCAAGCCGCATCCGTACCAGCACAGAACCCTGGTACAGTACACTGACCTGACCCACAATTTCTTCTGTGTCGACCGCAGGAAGAACTTCGTTCTCAGCAAGTAGGCCCCCCCCTCCCCTTCGCCCTGCTATCGCTGCCACGCGGGGCAAGGGGATTTATTACTTCGGTTTGGCGGCATCGAAAGAATGAGGAAATGCGATGACTTCAAATACTCCACACAAAGACCTGGCAAACGTCCCGACGCAACTGAGCCCCGCCGTATGGGGACAGATTCCAGTGAGAGCGTGTGCCAGCATGATCGTTGGAAACGGTCGGGTTGCGAACCCGCTGATCCTGCCACAGGCCGCTGCCGGTGTCGTCAGGGCAGGTGGTGATGTGATCTGTGGAACCGCTGCGGCGACCGCTGGCGTCTCGGTCGTTGATCGCGCACAGCGACTCATCCCGGTGACCAACACTTCCCTCGTGATTGGGTTCCCCAACTGCAACGCCGACTTCACGCAGAATCGTCGTTGGGGATACGAGATCTGCTTCGCCCTGGCCGATGCCGACAAACATGGCTTCGCTGCCGGTCTGACTTCGCGGGCGTCTGCGGGTGCAGATGCATTCACAGCGAGTGCGATCTTTACTGCCGCTGAAGTGGTTGTGAACAACAACTCGTTCATCGGTTTTCGGAAGCCGGAAGATGCCGACGTTGACATCTTCTACATGCCGGATAATGACGCTGTTGGTGGTGGAATCCCGTTGACTGCGGCCACTGGGTTGCACACGACAACTGCTGCAACGATGACGGATGCCGCGTTCATCAAGTTGGGGATGCAGTCCAACGGTCGGGAGATCAGGTTCTACATTGACAACGCGCTGGTCGGTGATCCGGTTTCCATCGATGATGCGTACCTTCCGACTGAGTCCGATCTGATTCCGATGATTGCGTTCTACTCAAACGGCGCGACGACAATCGACATGAGTTGGATGGCATTCGCTGAAGTCAGTTGACGATGTGGAGGACGACGAGTGATCTACCCGTTTGACCGTCAGAAACTTGAGCGTGTGTGTGGCACTCCCCTGCCGGACGCGGTTGTGGATCTGTTTGGTCAACTGCGGGAGAAAGCGGTTCGGGCTGGTGGGCAATCCCAGCCTGATCCGTGGGTGTACGCTTTGCTTGCGGTCCTCGCCGAAGCGCTGCATCCAGATGAGGAGGATTCTCCGGTTCAGGTTTCCGATCCCGAGCCGGAGAACCTCCTTGTCCGTTTTCGGGTGGGGGACGACCAGGCCGACGTCAGAGAAGGCAGGTTCGTGCGTCTCACCGACAAGGGGAACTACGTCGTGAGGATGGAAGACGAGAACAAGCTGCGAACTGTAAGGAAGACGAAGGTGGTCCTCAATGGCTGAACCCACACTCTCTCTGATGTGGGATGACATTCGCAACTCCGTCTACGAGGAAGTATTCGGTGGTGGGACCAACGGGTACACTGACGACACCGAGCCCAACCGCCTGGGCCTGGTAGAGCGGTACTGTGAATCCGGATACCGCCAGTTCCTCATGCCACCCCCAGTGGAAGGCAGGGTTCACGACTGGTCCTTCCTCATGCCGGCGGCGACACTGCTGCTGAATGCTTCCTACACCACCGGCACGATTGCCTACGACCATACCGGAGGAAGCTCGGAGCGATTGGTCACGCTGACCGGAGGAGAGTGGCCGTCATACTCCTATGATGGCTCGTTGCCACAGAGTGCAGCAGGTGGCGTGTTGATCGACATTGCAGGCACCTCGTACACCATCGACCAGATCGTGACCAGCACGACCCTCACGCTTCCGGCCAACGACAACCCTGCAGCGGATGTTGACGCGGCCACCAACTACACGATGCACCAGGACGACTACGACCTTCCGGACGATTTCGGGATGCTGCTGGGGAACTTCACGTTTGCTCAGAAGGACAACGTCCTGACCCCCTGCGACGTCGTTGGCGAGGCACGAATAAGGGAGTTGAGACAGCGTGACTACAATTCCTCCAGCCAGGATCCGGTCTGCGCTGCGTTGCGGATCAAGCAGACGAGCAGTCTGCGAGGTGATCGCTGGCAGGTCTTGTTCTGGCCAAAGGTCACCGCGGCATCGACCGTCACCTACCGTTACCGTGTCACGGTGGACAAGCCGGTCAGCGGTGAGGGTTCGGCAAACGATTACGTTTACGGGGTATCCCAGTACAGCGAGACGATACTGTACTCCTGCCTGGCGGAAGCGGAGCGTCGCAAGGATGGAGAGCGAGGCCCGATGTGGCAGCACTTCATGGAATTGCTGCAAACCTCGGTAATGAGAGATCGGCAAGACAACACGGCGGATCTATTCGGGTACAATCTCGACTACTCGGATCGAAGCGAGATTTACGCCCCTCGTCGGGGCACACTCTGGAGTGATAGCGTGACCCACAAGGGTCAGGGAACGTAAGGAGGAGTCATGTCTGGAAGACATAAGATTCAGGATGCCACGGGCGTGATCGCATCTGCCGAGAATGGCAATTTTCTGCTCGTTGCTGGAACGTCGGTCCCGGGTGACACGGAAGCCGGTTACGCAACCGGATGCCTGTTCCTGAAGACCGATGGCGGGGCAGCAACGTCCTTGTGGGTAAACGAGGGATCCGCCTCCTCGGCCAATTTCAACGCAATTGCAGGCGCGTAGCAAGGGAGGTTGCCATGCAGCCTGAAATCACCAGGTTCGTTCAAGACCTGTCCGCCGTCTCGGTCAACACGACCGCGGGCAGTTCTACCGCCGTCGATTTTCGCAGCTTCGCCGGCGGGATGATCTACGTTCCGTCCGGTGGATCGGCAATCGGGAACATCACGTTCCAGGTTGCCGAGAAGCACGATGGCACGTTCCTGTCGCTGGAGGACAAGGCAGGTGCTGCAGTGTCGATTACCGCAGAGATAGACAAGGGATACCCGTTGCCGGACGAACTGTTCGGGTGTGCGGCGTTTCGGATGATCGCTGCGTCGAACACGACAAGCTGCTTCGTGACGCTGAAGGGGTAGCGATGACGGCACAAGCCAGACTACTTCGCCCGGTGGCTGCAGCGTCCTCGGTTTCTTGGAGCACTTTCGGTCCCACGGCATTGGCTAGTGACTGGTCGCTCGGTGAAGATTCGCCTTTACTCGGTTCGTCGGTAGGAGCCACGACGAAGGTCGGGGGGGACTTGGTAGTTCAACCTGAGTGGTTTGCGTATGGCATGCGATGGACGAGTTTGACAGTGCCGAAGGATGCCACGATCAATACGGCCACGCTGACGATTCGTGTGACTACTACGGATGCTTCGGCAGTGGCTTACTCGGCCCACGTCGAAGCTGACAACACTACGGTTCCGGGCGGTTATGGGTATGC
>Ga0310124_10001222_pt1 | contig 17971 bp, 14 predicted proteins | sample CB11b_AW_Bot5_MG_FD_203507 | JGI IMG/M metagenome (GOLD analysis project Ga0310124, IMG submission 203507) | Marine microbial communities from Western Arctic Ocean, Canada - CB11b_AW_Bot5 | ecosystem: Environmental > Aquatic > Marine > Oceanic | place: Canada: Western Arctic Ocean | collected... | reverse complement strand
CAGCAGGCGCTCGAATCGGGAATCCCCGTCGTTGGCATCTCCTCCGGAGGGCGGCTGCAGGAACTGCTCGAGGCAGCCGACGACGGCTGGTGGATTCCCGTGCCCGGCGGCCAGCCACCACGCTCAGCCTTCGGGCACCTGTTCTCCCGCCTGCTGCAAGTCAGCCTTGCCTGCGACCGCCTCGGTCTGTCACTCGACGAACAGCAGATCGATGCGGAGGAAGTGCGAGAGGCGGTGACCGAGTGGGACTTCGTCAACAATCCGGAGAGTCAGGCGATCGACCTGGCACTGCTGATGCAGGACCGTCAGGTCGGCATCGTCAGCGCTCCTGAACTGGCGTGTGCAGGAATCAGGTTCGCCAACCAGTTGAACGAGAACGGCGGGGTGTTCGCCCGACCGACATCATTGCCGGAGATGAACCACAACGAGATCATCGCGTGGACAGAACCTGAGGCCGAGGACAGCCAGATGCTCATCCTGCTCACCTGGGGCGGGATGAACGAGCGGGTGGAGGAGCGCATCGAGTGGATGTTTGAGGCCGTGGGTGCCGACATCTGCAGGATTCACTGTGAGGGCGAGGGGCTGCTGGACGTCATGCTCACCCTGTGCGTCTTGATGGACTGGATCTCCTGTGCTGTCGCTCTGTCGCGCGGCAAGGACCCGAGCGCGGTCGGTCCCATCCAGGACCTCAAGGACCACCTCTCCGATTGATTTCGCTGGGCATAGCCCACCCTATAATCGGGCTCAGTAGAGAGTGCCTAGGACTAGTTGCGGATCGGGATACTGTTCGAGCGCCTGCGCGTGATCATCCTTGCTGACCACCCCTGGCATGTCGTGCGTCTCCGGCTCGACGTAGGATAGCTGGATGTGCACGTGCGGAGGCCAACCGCCGTTCTCGGTGTATCTCCCGAAGTGACCGATCACCTCGCCCGCGCTCACCTGCTGGCCTACCATTTTCCCCGTGGTCGAACCGCTGTCAAGGTGCCCGAACAGCGCCCACAGATCGACCCCATCAAGCGTGTGCTGGGTGATGACGACATGGCCGTAATCTCCCGCCGCCGCGTTGTAGCCGAATGAGTGGATGGTGCCATCTGCGAATGCGCTAACCTCGGTGCCGATCGCTCCTCCGATATCTATGCCCATGTGGATGTTGCGAACGCCTTCGAAAAGAGGTGTGTTGTAGACGTTCGGACGCAGTTCGTCGTAGCGTCCGATGGTGCATGTCCTGCCATCGAACAGAGTCACCGGAGCACCTTCGGAGAGGTTCAGGACGACGTAGTCGTCAGGTAGTTCGACCACCGAGTGGAAGTCGTGCGCATCCCAGTCGATTCCGTTCACGTGGCTACCACGCACGCATCGCCTTTCAACCGCATGGCCGACATTCATCCATCTCACGGTCACTCGCACATCTCTTGAACCATGGTTGGGTGGCCCTGCTGGGTCTGGACAATGGAGGGGGAACTGGGCGTCATCCTGTGGCAGGTCATCGTAGGTGGAGCCCTGCTGTTCGGCATCGGATTATTCCCCGGGCTGGCAATCCTGCGCGTGCTCGATCCCGGCGCCGACCGATTCCGCCGCATGCTGCTCGTCCCCGCGCTGTCGCTGATGGTCAGTTACGGCATCTCAGGCTGGATGGTCATCCTCACTGGAAAGTTCGACCTGGCAGTGCTGCTGCTGCTGCTGATCGCCGCCAACGGGCTGTCAATCGCCGGACTGTGGCAGCGTGACGTCGTGCGAGTTCGTCGCCTCTCGCCATGGGAGCGGTTGCAGGAGAAGGTCGAGGTCAGCGACGATGATGATGAGGGTGAGAGCGGAGAGGATGCTGGCTCGACGAAGGTGTCGGCGCGCATCGTGGGTGAGGAAGAGACGATTCGCGTCGAGGAGGACGTGGAGGAGGCTGAGGAGAAGCGCAAGGACCTGCTCCGTCGGCGGGCGTCGTGGTTCCCGCTGGCGCTGGCGGCCTCCGCGCTGCTCGCCCTGCTGCCATTGTTCCTGTTCACATATCCCAACGGAGTCGACTGGATCGGGTTCTCCACCCTCTCACACAGATTGGCGACCGCCGGCGACATGACACTGCCGGCGGCGTCCGTAGGCTCCTGGACATATCCGCCGGCGTTCCCGGCGATGTGCGCTCTGCTCGAATCGGTGCTGCGACTGTCCCCGGCGAGCGCCGTGCATCTGGTGGGGCAACTGTCGCTGCTGGCACTGCTGTGGGGGATGGCCGGCGCGGCTGACAAGTGGGGTGCAGGAGCGCCCACGCTGCTGTGCATGGGGCTCGCTCCAGCACTGTTCGCCAAGGCGCACGACTCGGGATACCCGACCGTCGCCAGCCAGATCGGACTCGTGCTCGGGCTGCTCGTGCTGCTGCGTCCGGTCGGAGAGCGCGGGCGCGGCCATGACCTGCTGTTCGCGGTGTGTGTGATCGCGGTGGGCGCTATCCACCCGACCGGCAGCATCTACCTCGGAACACTGCTGCTCGCCAACCTGCTGTTGACCAGATACGAAGCACAGAACAACGCTGCAGTAGGCCGTCTGGCGCTCACCTCGGTGATCCTGCTCGTGCTGGCTTCCGCCGTCGTGCTGCTCGCATACGCACCCCGACTGCTGACGGAACCGGTGTTCTCGGAGTACGGTTGGCAGGGTGGACTGCGTCTGCTGATCTACAACAGCCCCGTGCTGGTCGCCCTCGCGCTGGTGTCCTTCTGGCGCGGAAGACGTTCGACGGAGGTCCTCGTGCTCAGCGCATGGCTGGGATTGCAGTGGTTTCTGACCCTGGTACATCTGCTCAGTGGAGTCATCTTCTTCCCGGTGTTCACGCTGCTCTCCTACGTCCTCTACAGCATGGCGCTGCACGCCTTCCACATCCCACTCGCCGTGCTCGCCGGCATACTGCTCGCAGAGGGAGTGAAATTGACACCTCGCCTGAAGCGCATCTCGATTGATGAGCATGGTGAGGCAGTGGTCGCCGAACTGCTCGAAGCGAGTCGTCGGCTGGGAGCGGAGACCGTGCTCGAATCGGCTCCGAGCGGTGTTGATGATGTGGAGGAGGAGAGGGGCCTGTGGATCCCGATGGAACTCCCAAGTCCCGCTTCCGCGGCGCTGACGCTGGGCGTGCTGGCGCTGGTGCTGCTGCAGGTGTTCGGCGCCAACATGGTGCTGTTCGAACTTTCCAAGCATCCCGAACTGCGGCCGCAGACCGACGGAGACCGAACGCTGATGTCCACTCTCGAACTTCCTTCGGGTTCACTCATCTTCACCGAGGACGCTCACTGGGGTGACTTCTACGACCTGCCCCCAGATGTGGCTGTGACCTCGTTCCCAAGCTTAGGGCTGGTCGAGGTGCAGTCGTCCATCCAAGGAAACGCGAAGCAAGCCATCCTGAATGATGACCATGCCCGCATCCAAGCGCTCGGTATCACCCACGCGCTATCGAGTCCTCTGGGGACGTTCGGCTCGGTGCTGGCCGCCTCGGACCACTGGACGCTCGAGCGGGATGTCGAAGGGAGCCGCCTGTGGACGTTCGAACAGATGCCGACGACCCGTTCGGCGCTGCGCAGTTCGTTCACCTATCCCGTCGAGGAGGCGTGTGTGGGCAACTGCGACTGGAGGCCCGATCCCTGGTGGATGGTCGACATGGACCAGCTGGTGAACCGCCCGGACCACCAGCCGGTGCTGACCGAGGGCGAACTGTCGCTGGCGGCCCCGCTTGCCCGCGACTCGCGCGACAGGGCGGTGATGCTGCACCTGATGGTGGACGCACCCGCCGGTCTCTCGGTAGAGATCCACGTCGTGGACGCTGGTGAGCATGACTCATTGGCCTACACCACCGTCGGTGGCTGGGAGCAACTGTCGCTGGCGTTGCACACCTCAACCGGTGACCGCATCGAGGTGACGGTGAAGGTGAGCGGCGGCGGTGAGACCTGGATCAACCCTACCGGAGCGAGCGGCAGGGGTGACCGAATCTTCGATGAGAGCGGAGTCAGATTACACTGGGTCGAACTCAGACCGATGGTTAGATGACCCAACAGGAGAAGAAGGTGTACGAATGACGAACCTGACGATTCTTCTCCCAGCACTCGATGAGGTGGGCGCGCTGCCTGATCTGGTGGCGGAGATTCCCTTGGAGAAACTGGAGCGAGATGGATTGAACGCCCGCATCGTGCTGATGGACGGAGGCAGCAAGGATGGAACGCCAGATGTCGCCCGCGAACTTGGTCTCGAAGTCCTGAGCCAGAGGGAGGAGAGGGGCAAGGGGGTGGCTCTGCGTCAGTCGTTCTCCTACTTCCTTGACTCGGGAGACGATGTGCTGGTGATGCTCGACAGTGACGGCAGCTACGACCCAGCGGACATGCCGAGGTTGCTGCACCATCTCGTTGGGAATGACCTTGACGTGGTCATCGGAAGTCGATTGCGCGGCCGCATAGATAAGGGCGCCATGAGCCGCTTCAACTACGTCGGGAACCACATTCTCACTTGGGCTGCAGTGGCCCTCTACCGCCGCTTCATGAGCGATGTCTGCACTGGGTACTGGGCGTTCACGCGGGCTGCCATCTCCACCATGGACCTCAACTCGTCCGGCTTCGAGATCGAAGCGGAGATGTACGCCGCCTGCGCCCACAACGATCTGCGCATCGGGGAGGTCCCGATACTCTACCGCAACCGCGTCGGTGGGACCAAACTCGGAGGTGTACCCGATGGCGCGCGCATCCTGCGCAAGTTGCTCGTGCGTCGCTTCTTCCCTCGTCCTGTCAATCCGGTCATCCCCAATGGGAAATGAACTGCCACCTACTGTTGGTCCAGCAGTTCCCTGAGGCCTTCTTCGAGCGTGACTTCGGGAGTCCAGTCGAGTGTTTCGATGAGATACGACGGGTCGCCGAAACTGTCGCGGATCTCTCCATCACGAGCGGGCGCGTGGGTGACATCCATCGGTTGTTGGGTGATGGCGTCGAGTGTGGCGACCACATCCAGCAGAGTGACGGTCTCTCCGCTACAGACGTTGAACGGTGTGGCGTGTGCGGGTGAAGCGGTGCCGTGGGTGAGCAGGGACTCTCCGGCGGCCATCATGGCGGAAACGACGTCGGACACGTGTACGAAGTCGCGGGTCTGCAACCCATCGCCGAAGATGGTCACGCCCTCGCCGGAACTCGCTCGCTGGGTGAAGATGGAGACCACGCCGCTGTAGGGAGAAGATGGGTCTTGGCCGAGCCCGTAGACGTTGAAGAAGCGCAACGCGGTGGCTGGTACTTCCTCGAGACCCAGAGTGGTGATCGCCTCGTCGACCGCCGCCTTGTCAGCTCCGTAAGTGGCCAGAGGTGCGAGCGGATGGGACTCAGTAATCGGAAGGTGCTGCGGCTCGCCGTAGATGGCCGCGCTGCTGGCGAACACGAACGCGCCAACGCCACTGATGCCCGCCTCTGCGAGCAGGTCGAGCGATGCCTGGCGGTTGACCGATGCGGATAGTTCCGAGTCCTCCTCGCAAAGAACCACCGAAGCGATTGCAGCCAGATGGAAGATGGCGTCACAGTCAGCGAAAGCCTCTCTGCGGTCATCGGGGTCGGCAATGCTTCCAATGACGAGGCGGGCTGAGTCAGGCACCTGTGTCGCTTTCCCGGAGGAGCAGACATCCAACACGACGACCGAGGCACCCTCTGAGAGCAGTCGGTCAACCAGATGCGAACCGATGAATCCGGCGCCACCGGTCACACCCACCGTCAAGCCTGACCAGTCCATGGCTTTCGGGTGGTGACCATGACACTTAGCCGTTCACTCTTCTTCCTCGGATTCGACGAAAACTTCGGGTAGATTCTTCACCTCGTCGGGTTCAGGAAGTGTCGATTGTAGAGTTTCGGATACTTTCAGTTCCTCCAACTTTCTCCCATGAGGAAGAATCCGAGATTCATAGGATCTCATCGCTTCGTTGTACGCCTTGCCTGCTTTGTCCAAGTGTGCCCCGACCTTCTGAGTGTGGGATATCATGGTCACCGTTCTCTTGTACATCTCTCGGGTGACCTCATAGATCTCAAGGGCGCCCTCAGCCAAGCTGTGCTGCTGCCAATAGAGAGCAATGGTCCGAAGCAGGCCGAACATCGTTACGGGGTTGGCGAGCAGAACTCGTTTCGACAAAGCGTAGTCCATCAGGTCCGGATCAACTGAGAATGCGGCGGATGCCAGTGCCTCTGATGGGATGAAGAGCACCACGTGGTCGAAATCGCCCTCAATCTTGTCCTGATATGCCTTGGAACTCAAGTCCTTGATTCGGCCCTTCAGGGCCTTCGCGTGTTCCGACAGAAGGCGGTCCTGCTCAGAGCCAGCATCCAATTCTGCGGCTTCGAGGAAGTGTTTCGCAGTCGCCTTCGAATCTATTGGAAGGACTGCTTCACCGGGCAACCGCACGATGAAGTCGGGTCGGCCCCCTTCGACAGTCTCCTGTTCTGTGAAGTCAACGTGTTCCATCATACCTGCCTTTTCGAACAGATTACGGAGTGTGACCTCACCCCAGTTTCCGCGCGCCTGAGAAGATGAAGTCAGCGCAGAAGTCAGAGCGGTTGCACGAGTGCCCAGGTCCTGAGTTTGCTCCTCGAGCAACTTGAGGTGCCGGACCACTCCTTGGTAGGCGCCCTCACGACTCTTTTCCAACTCAGTATGCATTCTAGCCATGTCCTCCATCCGCTTCTCAAACGGCTTGATGAGTTGTTCATTGATCTCCCTCGCTGTGTCGGAAGCCATCGCCTTGGTCTGCGCTAGAAATAGTTCATTCTCTCCAGCCAAAGCCTCTTCACGAGCCTCGATCTTGGACTCAGCCCTCGTCACCCTTTCTGTCATCTTCTGGGATGCAATCAACCATCCGAACGCCACTCCGATTCCAATACCTATGAGGGCTACTGCCAAGCTCAATACTTCGACCATCACAGACCCTCTGAGGCTGACACTATTTCAATCCCCATAAAGTAAACGACGGCTCAAGAGGATAGCGCTGACGACCGGCGCACATATGAGGCAGATTTCGGTGCCCAGCCCACCGAGGTCTTGAGATGCGCAGAAGGGTCGCGGTGCTGGGCGCGAGTGGGCTGGTTGCGCAGCGCTTCCAGCAGCGTTTGGCGCACCACCCATGGTTCGAACTCTCGCTGGTCGCCGGCAGTCCCGATACCGCAGGGAGGTCTCTAGGAGATCTGCCCTGGAGATTGGAGGAAGACCGGCCAGAACTGCCGGACCTGGTGGTCCAGAATGGTGATGTTGACAACCTTGTTTCCCAATTGAAGAAAGAAAATTGCCAATTGGTATTCTCAGCGCTTCCAAGTGATGTCGCTGGCCCGTTGGAGCCTGCCCTCAGGGATGCGGGATTCACCGTATTCAGCAACTCATCAGCCCACCGCCACAGCGTGGGAGTGCCGCTCGTCGTCGCCGACCTGAATCCACATCACCTCCAGACCCTCAAGATTCCACCCAACCGTAGCGGCTCCGGCATGCTCGCCTGTTCCACCAACTGCACCGTCATCGCCGTCGCCCTGCCGCTCAAGCCGGTGTGGGACATGATCGGCATCCGCGGGGTGCGCGTACGCACCGCGCAAGCATTGTCGGGAGGGGGTTGGGCACTGCTGGAGTCAGCCAGGTCGTCTGGCGCGGTGTCCCCAGACATCCCGGGAGAAGCGGAGACCATCTCCCGCGAGACGAAGGCGCTGCTCGGACGGGTGAGCCAGGACGGCATCAGGCCGGCTGGATTCCCTGTCGAGGTGGAGTGTCACCGGGTGCTGCGCGACCACGGACATCTCGTCGATGTCGAGGTTGAACTGTCACAGGAGCCGGCACGTGGTGAGGTCGAGGAGTGGATGCGGCAGTATCGCGCCCGCCCGCAGGCGCTCGACCTGCCATCGGCTCCTGCCAAGCCGTTCGTTGTGCTCGATGAGCCACTGGAGCCCGAAACACACCGCTGGATGGGTGCGGAGGGAACTGCGGATCCGGCGTCGGACCTCAGGGCAGGGATGTCAGTGAGCGTATCAGGGCTGGAGGTCGAAGGGAAGCGCATGAGGTTCTCCGCGCTGGTGGACAACACCATCCGTGGGGCGGCCGGAGGATGTGTCTTACTTGCCGAACTGACAATTGCAGAAGGGTTGATTTCGGGGTGAACGATGACACCTTCCCCCCTAATCATTGAATACGAGTCGGATGGTCGCTGGGATGGTCACATGAACACAGTGGAAGTGCTCGAGAACGTTAGCCTCGGGGGCTTGACCGAGCAGGTGCCACAGACCCATTCCAGTAGTTGGCAGGTGGGCCATCAGCGAACTCAGGTGCTCATCCTCTGCCAGCGTCGCCACCGAGAACGATTCGAGCAGCACGCCGCAGGTATTGCACTCGAACACCCCACCTGGTCTCTGTTCTACCGGCCGCGCGCAGAAGCTGCCGAGATCACCGCGGCGGGACTCGACCCCCTCGAGGCGTCATTCCTGTTCCTCGACGTGGCGCTGCCGGACCTCGGACGATGGGTAGGTCCGCTCGTCGCCGACGATTGGGCGAAAGAGGAGGTCACCATCATGCCCGCCATGGCCGCAGACGACGAGTTCGAGGCGATGCGCTGGACCGCGTTCCGCGACCCGTGGCTCGCACAGGTCAGCGACCTGCCGCTGGCATCCGCACCGCATTCCATCGTTGCCAAGGCGTGGCTGTCCGTGCCCGCCGCCGCGGCACAGCCCGTGCCCGCGGCTGTCACTCCGGCCATCCCCCCAACAGCCCCGATGCCTCAGCCACCCGCTCCGGCTCCCATTCCAGCCCCGGAGCCCGCTCCAGTGGCGGCTCCTCTCGCGCCTGCTCCTGCCCCCGTTGCGGCACCCGAGCCGTTCGTGATGCCGACGGAACCTGTCGCCATCCCAACCTTCGGTGAGGGCACCGCGGTCGCAGCACCGGCCGTCGAAGTTCCCGCGCCTGACCAGACATCCGACGAGTCGACGCCGATCCACGACGAACTGCTGGAGACGATTCGTCTGCTGCGCGCCGGAGGAGTGGCTCCTGACGACATGATGGATGACCCGACATTCCAAGGTGTCTCCGAGCGAGCGACCGCTGCCGGACTCGATGTGTGGTCTATCTTCATCCAAGAAGCCGGTACCTGAACAGCGAACACCATCGAAATTGCTGCTGCTGAAGCGTGTCATTCGGCGGCAAGGTGAAATGTGCTGCTAGGTCCGTCGACAACTGGGTAGCATGGTACACTGTACGTCCTGTGGGGAAGAGCACGATGACTCGCGTACCTTCTGTCGCACGTGTGGAATCAACCTTCCAGAAATTGAACTGATGCTCATCCTGCGTGAAGAGGCCAGACAGATCCGCTTGCACAACGGACAAGCGAAACAACTGTCCGAAACCGAACAGGAGAATCTGGCCACAATGCACAAGGTCAACCAACAGACGAACGGGGATGTCACGGATGCTCAACCCCAGAACGGCGAACACGTGCACACGGCACAGAAGAACACCGATAGCCTACGCTTCCTGATGCAGTCCATGGATGACTGAACCATCCTTGCGCGGCATTGATGCGCCCCGCCGACTTCCGCCAACCGATGCGACTGCGCCGGCTTGCGATGACCCTGTCCGGGCTGCCCGCTCATCCGCTTGCTTCCGTCGAGTTGGAGCAGTATTCGACGCCTGGTGATGTCGCCGCTCGCTGGCTGTTCGAGATCTTGCGAGCGGGTGATCTCAACGAATCGACGCGGGTTGTCGACCTAGGGGCAGGCAACGGGGTGCTGGGCATCGGTGCTGCACTGCTCGGGGCGGCGCGGGTCGTGCTGGTCGAGGCTGATGAAGAGGCATGTGCCGCTGCTCGCGAAGCTGTTGCTGGAATCGATGTGCAGGATGTCGTCGAGGTTCGCTGCGCCCGCGTAGATGATGATTGGGCGAACGAATGGCCGAGCGACACCGATGTCGATCTCGTCATCATGAATCCGCCGTGGGGTGTTCAGACACCGCGCGCCGACCGGCCGTTCCTCGAGGCGGCGCTCGCATCTCCAGCTGACCATATTCACCTGCTGCATTCAGCCGACGCCACTCATCCGGCGGCGATGGCGACCGATGCGGGGTGGGAGGCTGAGGTGCTGCTCGAAGCGGAATTCAGGATTCCGGCAGCATATGCCCACCACACCAAGCGAGCCGTGAACACACCGGTACGCTGCTGGAGATTCAGCCGCTGAGCCTCTGCACCCGTTTTCTCCACCTCCGGCGGCTTCAAATGGGGTCGGCCGGTCGCCGGGAAAAGAAGGTAGCCGATACCGCCTCTACGAGGCGGCATGGCAAAGGAATCGTGGTTCATTATGGGAGTAGGAGCCAGCGCGGGAGAGTTCGTCACCCCGGGCAGCACAATCGAAGGCAGTACGGACTCCACCGTAGGACACGGAGTAGCGGCTGTCGATGACCGGCTGGTAGCGACCAGAGTTGGGAAGGTGAGCATCGATTCCGGAACGGTGTCCGTAGAAATGGCGGGGGATGGACCGCGAACCCCTCAGACCGGAGACGTCGTCATCGGCGAGGTGAGCAGACTACAGGCGAAGACCGCAGAGGTGCGCATCCTCCATGTGGAAGGACAGCCGCCGCGGGACATTCCTGCTGAGGAACTGTTCGCTGACCTGTTCGTGGCAGCGATCGTCGATCGCTTCCTTCCAGCACCGGGAGATGCAATGCGGGTGCGTGACCTCATCAGGGCGGAGATCACCCAGACCAAGCCGATTCTGAGAGCGACCACCAAGAACAACGCTCGATATGGTGTGCTGCAGGCAATCTGCCCTGCATGTGGAGAACTGCTCGAGTCGAGTGATGCTGCCCCTGACGAGAACGTCTGCTGCCCCCGCTGCGATTACTCAGGATTCCGAGCGCTGTCCGACGACTTCGGGAGCGCGTTCAGCGACTCAGGAAGCGGCCTCTCCAAACTCAACCGCCCAGGTGAACGCTGGTCGAAGGCAGCCGAGGAGCGGCTGTCCCACGATGGCGAACGCCCCTACCTCTCCCCATTGGCCGACCATCGCCGCGGCGAGCGACACAAGCCTTCCGCAGAAGGTCTGCGCATGCGTGGCGGTCGTGGTGGCGGTCGTGGTGGCGGTCGTGGTGGTGGCCGCGGCGGCGACCGAGGTGGACGCGGAAAGCGGGAGATGTTCAAGGTCGACTGCACACTCTGCGGCACCAACTGCGAGGTCCCGTTCAAACCGACAGGCGGCAGGCCGGTGCGCTGCTCCGAATGCATGCAGAAGGTCGAAGACGGTGAGGCGAGCAAGGACGAACTGGCCAAGGAGCGCGAACTGCTGGTCTCCCAGCGAGGGGCCGGCGAGACCGGATTCAAGATTTTCATCGGCGGCATTCCCGACGAGGCGAGCGAGGAGGAACTACGCGAGTTGTTCGCCGTCCATGGACAGTTGAAGAGTGTCGACATCGCCACCGACCGCGAGGGCAATCGACGCAACTTCGCCTTCGTCAAATTCAACGACAAGAAAGAGGGGGCAGCAGCCGTCAAGGCGCTTCAAGGAACTGTGCTGCACGGACGCCAGATCTCCATCAACGAATCGAAGCCGGGCGGTGGCCGTGGCGGTGGTGGCGGTGGCCGTGGCGGTGGTGGCCGTGGCGGTGGCCGTGGCGGTGGCCGCGGTGGCAGGGATCGCCGCTGAGATTTCCTCGAAGCGACTGTGGGAATCCCACTCGCTTCAATGGTAAATACCCTTGATTCCAGCCGGTTTCAGCCACCGTCACGCTCAAGCGGTTTGAGAGATTGCGCCAAGTCATGCGCGCACGAATCTTCGCCGCAATCCTGCTCTGCCTGCTGATGCTTCCGTTCGCTGCACACAACAGTGAGGCGGCTGGAGGCCGGTGGGTCACAGTGGACATCGACCCAGAGGTGGGAATCCCGGGCGAGGTGATTACCATCAGCGCCACCGGTCTGGATGAAGACGAGGTCTACGAGGTGTGGGCTGAGGACGATGAGGGACAGCGACGCTTCGAGCGACACAACCAGACTACGAGCGATGGCGACATCTCTTGGAACTGGGCCATCTCCATAGCAACACCCACTGGAGAGTACGATGTGTGCGTCGGAGTCCACTACACCACCTGGGACAATTCCACGGGCATCTTGACCGAGGACTGCGTGGGCTTCGACATCCGCGCTCGCCAGGTGAACATCGCCCTGCGCAACGAGGTGGCGCTTCCCGGATCGACCGTGGTGGTCGACGGTCTGCTCTCGCATCCGTGGACGGGAGCGCCGATGAACGCGCCGCGCGTCGAATGGCTGGCGCTCTACATCATCGAAGAGGATGGTGTACAGGAACTCCGCGACCAGCGCAGCGCACTCGTCGAGGTGACCGGCACATTCGACTTCTTCTTCGACCTCCCGCTGAACATCGATCTTGACAGCTTCGGCGCAGATACAGTGTTGATTCAAGTATGGGCCAACGGAAGCGGGGGACAGGAGTCGGATTACGCATCTCTGTCATTGCAGGTGGGTGAGTATTCGATCCGCTGGCAGCGCCCCTCTTCGCTCGCCGTGCTGGATCTCGACCAACCGCTGATCATCGAGGCGTGGACCGAGGCATCGGCGAACTACATGCGTTCTCCACTCTCCAACCAGAGCCTGAGTCTGCATATCACGCAGGATGACGTGCGGCTGCCGATCAGCTTCGACCTGAACAGCGGCACCCGCGGACATCTCTCACGCATCATCGAGTCGCCTTGGGCGGCGGGTTTCAGCTCGGGAAGTGCAACCTTGGAACTCGTGAGTCCCTCGCCCTCGGACGGAACCCTGGTGTCGGAGAATCTGTCTGTCTGGCTCACCTCTGGCGCCGACCCGGTGGGCATGGGGGTGGAACTCACAGCGAGTGTGGTCGGTGGGCCGTTCAATCCGGGCGATACTGTGAAGATCGATGTGCTGGTTTCCGATGAAACTGGCAATCCGCTACCATTCGCGTGGGTCCATTGGGAGGTCGACGAGACCGATGACGGGTCCTACTACTACTATGGCGGGCCTGTGACAGTCTCCGCCAACGCGCCGCTGCAGATGGATGATGACGGGCGGGCTGAACTGAGCATGCGCATCTCTCCTGATTTTCGCGCCGACCTCGCTGACCTCACTGTGTCGCTGCTCGCCCACAATGGATCCGGTGACACCGATTCAGAGGTGCTTGAGATTCCTGTGAACGAACCTGAGATCCACGTCGTCGCCGACACGGCGGTCTACATGCCCGGATCCTCGTTCGAGGTGGAGCTGAGCGCGGTCGGATTCAGCAACGACGTAATCTGGACGTGGGAATGCTCCGATGGCCAATCCGGTGTCATTCGCAATGATGGGCTTACCAACTCGTTCACCCTGACCGTGCGCGAGTCATTCTCAGGCGGCTATCTCTGGGTCGAAGTCGAAGCGATAGATGCCGCTGGCCACTCAGCTAGTGACGCCGCCACGCTGGTGGAACTAGGGGGGCACACACTCACACTCTCGATTCCATCCGGACGGGTGAAGGCGGGTGACACGGTTCAGGTGGATTACCAGGTGGCTACATCCGTCTCCGGTGATCAACTCGAACTTCCGATGATCTACACCACGATGGTGCTCGGCTCGCCCGAGACATCTCGGACCGGCGTGGTCGCCTCCGCTTCCGGAACCCTCCCAGTGGACATCCCTGACAACCTCAAGGCTGGACAGTATATCTTGCAGGTGAGTGTCGGCGGCGCCAGTTCACTGCAGGTGTTCGAGGTGGTCGATTCCGACTCGAACGACATCGCCACCGCCACGGGAGATGTGGTGAAGAGCGCCTCCCCTACGCTCTCGGTTATTGCGCTCATCGTCGGCCTATTCGCGGTGATGCTCGCGCTGCTGCGCGGCAGGGGTGGAGGAGACTCAGATTCGTGGGCGGACGAGAACACAGCCCCACCGCCGACCGCTCAGCCGGTTCAGGCGGCACCCCCGCCAGCAGCCATGCCCTCGCAGAACATCTCGACGACCGGACCTCCACCAGCCGACGCTCAGCCTGCGGCTCATCTCTCCATGGAGCAGATGGCGCACCCGGGACCGCCTCCGCCTCCGACTGTCTGATCACGCCTGACTAAACGGCGGTTTGCCGACGTCGGAATCGAATCTCGACGCGCGTGACAACCGTTCAACGCCCGCCGCAATTGTCCAACAGCGGACCGGTGATCCACAGCAGCCGTCCGTCCAGTTCGGGAGTTGCGCGCTGCAACTGATACCTGTCACGCAGGCTGAGTTTGCGGTTGAATGAGCCAAAGTCGACCGTGCCATCGAGGGAGCGGAAGTTCATGTTGGTGCGCAAGAATATGAGGAGTGGAGGGAATAATCCGCCACCTATGCGACGGATGATTGACTTCCCCATTGAGTCCTCCTGGATGAGGAACCAAGGGGTGCCATCAGGCTTGCTGACTGTCCACTTGCGCTGCAGGATGCCCGCCCAGAAATGGCGCTTGTAGGTGGCGATGTGCTCGCCGGTCTTCGAGTCGATGATCTCGAAGTTACCCCAGCCATCGAAGCCGTTGGTCTGCCGTGCGCGGAGCAGTTCCTCAGAGCAGGTGTGATCGGTGTAGACCACGCAATCGACCTTCATGAACGCCAGATTGAAACCTCTGTGCGCGTAACCAACAGCCTGTTCTTGACCGGGCGCGTAGATCTCGTACTGCTGACCGAATTTGAACAGCGAGCGGATGCGCTGCTTGACCTCCAGTTCGTTGTGCATATAGCGCGGATCGCTGCTCTGGGTCTCCATCGGTGCGGCGGCGGCGGGGACGGGCGGCGCGACATCCATCTGGATGTCCGGCGTCACCGCGATTCCGGGTGCAACTTCCTCAGCGGCAACCGGAGCCGCTGGTTCGGAAGCCGCAGCTTGCTCTGCTGGCACCCAATCGCTCCCGTTCCACATCCATTGTCCGTCTTCTGACAGTTGCTGGCTCATAGGCGGCGGCGCGGGTGAATCAGTCAAGAATGTTGCCGCTGCATCCTTCATATCAGTGGGCCGCCACACCTGCACGTGGACGGAATCACCGAGGAGGTCATCCGAGCCGCTCATGCCCTGCGGGAGCGCTGCTCCCGTCTCTTGCCCGACCTGCCTGCACCCGTGGCACATGCTCTCAATCCGCTCGACTACGCGCGCGCTCCGCACGAGGAGTACCTTCGCCGCTACTCAGGGCTCGGAAGTCACACCATCCTCCTGGGAATGAACCCGGGACCATGGGGCATGGGGCAGACCGGTGTGCCATTCGGTGATGTGAATGCAGTGCGCGAACTGCTCGATATCCGCGACCTTCCGGTGGACCAACCTCCGAACCAACACCCCAACCGCCCTGTGCACGGTCTCTCCAGCACACGCGGTGAGGTCTCCGGCACTCGCCTGTGGGGTGCTCTCGCTGAGTTGTTCGGGACGGCCGATGAAATTCACGCTCACCTGTTCGTGGTCAACCATTGCCCGCTTCTGATGTACAACGCCGACGGGCAGAACATCACGCCCGACAAACTGCGCGGTCCCATAGCCGACGATCTTCTCGCCGCCTGTGACGAGCATCTGCAAGCCGTCGCCGACGCCCTAGGGGCTCGCCGCGTGATCGGCGTCGGCAGATACGCCGAACGGCGGGCGATCTCGGTGTTCGATGGCACTGCCATCGAGATTGACGGAATCCCTCACCCGTCTCCGGCGAATCCGCTTGCGAACCGGGACGGGGGGTCCGAGTGGCGTGGAATCGTGGCAGACAAACTGCTCTCTGGGCCGCCCCAACGCTGATGAGAGAGACTCCCCCCTTCGCCGCGAGCGTGATAGAATGACTGAGGAAAGAAAACTGATTTCATTGCCTGCACACCCGATTGACCGAGACTGGACCAAACCAGCGGATAGCGACCCGCGCACGCTGCACGAACTGATGCAGAATGCCGTCTCTCGCTACTCCGGTAGGCCGCTGTTCGGCTTCATCCCTGCACCAGGAATGGCCCGTCAGCATCTGACGTACCAGGAGTTCGGCGACACCGTCGATGCGTGCGCTCGCACCCTACGCGACCGCGGGGTGGGGCCCGGTGACCGGATCGCCATGATTCTCGACAACTGCTTCCAGTGGGCCGCGCTCGGCTACGCAGTCAACGGATTAGGAGGAGTGTACACAGCGATGTACACCCACCAGAACGGCGCTGAATGGGCGTACATCATCGAGGACTCGGGGCCGAGCATGCTCGCCTGTGCCAACACGAAGGTGCTCGACCGGCTGGTCGAGAGCATGCCAGACACCGCCGACGGCTGGCCGGCAGCAGGCATCATCCTGCTCGGCGATGACGCACCCAACAGGACTCCACCAGCGGGAGTCCCACTGACTTCGTGGACAGATTTCGTGAGCAGTGGACGACAGTCAGAACCTGTCGGGGAACCCGCGCGGGACCACACAGCACTGGCGACGCTCATCTACACCTCAGGTACGACAGGAAACCCGAAAGGGGTCATGCTGTCGAATTGGAACATCCTGCACAACATCACCGTGATGCAAGGGCGATTCCCGATCTACGAGGGTGACAAGACTGCCTCTTTCCTACCTTGGGCTCACTCTTTCGGCCAAATGGGTGACCTCCACTACATGCTCCATCAGGGAGTGCACATCAACCTCATCTCGGACGTGCTCAAAATCGCTGAAGAGTGCCAGGAGATCAAACCGCATGCGCTGTTCGCGGTTCCCAGAGTGTGGAACAAGCTCTACTCCAAGGTGATGGCCGGATTGGCTGAATCGCCGATCAAGAAGCGGCTCGGGGCGATGGCGTTCAAGAAGGCGCAGGCGCGAATCGCCAAGGACGGGCGCGACTGCATCCAGATCGAGCCGAAGGGTTTCCTCGACAAGAAACTGGACAAGATCGTGCTCGGCAAGATCCGCGGGCGCTTCGGTGGAGAGATGCGCTTCTGCATCTCCGGTGGAGCGGCGCTCTCTCCGGATGTTGCGTCGTTCATCCAGTGCGTTGGATTCTCGATGTTCGAGGGCTATGGGCTCACCGAGACCGGGCCACTCATCTCGATCAACGGCTGGGAGGAGGGCCATCCGTGCAAACTCGGCTCTGTAGGGCGACCCGTCCCAGGCGAGCGGGTTGTCATCGACACCGATGCGTGGGACGATCCGAACTCGACCGATGGCGAGATCATCAACTACGGGCCGAACATCATGCTCGGCTACTGGAACGACCCGGAGGCGACTGCTGAGGTCATCATGCCCGACGGCGGGTTCCGCACCGGTGACCTCGGTCGTATCGATGACGGATTCGTCGTCATCACCGGCCGCGTCAAGGAGCAGTTCAAACTGCAGAACGGCAAGTACGTCGCACCCTCACCGCTGGAGGAGTCACTCAAACTGTCACCACTGGTCGAGCAATCCTGCGTCGACGGGCGTGACAAGGTGAAGACGTTCACCATCATCCACCCGGACAAGCACGCGCTCAGGGCGGGACTCGAGGCTGCGGGAATCGATTCATCAGGTGGTTTCGAGGAACTGTGCGCAAGACCGGACGTGCGCGCCTACGCTCTGAATTCACTCAAGGAGGAGATCATGCAGGAGAACTGGAAGGGCTTCGAGTACTCCAGTGCGGTCATTCTCGACCACGAGGAGTGGACCACCGACAACAAACTGATCACGCCGTCGCTGAAGGTCAAGCGCAATGCACTTCTCGAGCGTCACGCAGCAGATATCGCTGGGCTCGAATGATTGGATTCAGTCGTCGTGTTCCGAATCATCGGCATTCCGAGCGGCCATCCACTGCTGGAACAGCGCACCTCCGAGCATGCACGCTGCGAAGATGATGGCGCTCTCTCCGGTACGCGCATCGAAGTCGCTCAACCCCTCGAGGCCAGCCCGCCTGACCGTGATGCCGGCGGCCAGACAGAATCCACCAAGTCCAGCACCCGCAACGAACTGCACCGCGTCCTTCAGCCCGCGCGTGTACTTGGCTCCGATGATGAAGCCGATATCGAGTGTGATGGCG
>Ga0310124_10001220_pt1 | contig 17986 bp, 13 predicted proteins | sample CB11b_AW_Bot5_MG_FD_203507 | JGI IMG/M metagenome (GOLD analysis project Ga0310124, IMG submission 203507) | Marine microbial communities from Western Arctic Ocean, Canada - CB11b_AW_Bot5 | ecosystem: Environmental > Aquatic > Marine > Oceanic | place: Canada: Western Arctic Ocean | collected... | reverse complement strand
ACCACTGGCCGGCAGCTTCGGCAAGTACCTCATCGAACGGATCATTGGTGAGGGTGCCATGGGAATCGTCTACCTGGCAACCGACCAGGACCTGCAGCGAGCCGTGGCGCTGAAGATCCCCAAGTTCGACGGAGGCAGCACGGCGGAACTGCGGGAACGGTTCTTTGTCGAGGCCCGTGCTGCCGCGGCACTCAGACACACCAAACTCTGCCCGGTCTATGAGGTCGGAGAACTCAACGACCGCTGCTTCCTGGCCATGGCCTACATCGACGGCCGACCACTCTCGGACTTCGTCTCACCCGCTCCCCACCGACCAGGTCGCCACCATCGTCGCCCGGCTCGCCGATGGGCTGGCCCACGCTCACGCTCGGGGAGTCATCCGCAGAGACCTCAAGCCGTCCAACGTCATCATCGACGCTCAACGACAACCGATCCTCACCAACTTCGGACTCGCACGACAGACCTCAGTACCCGACGCCGCCCGGCTGACCGGCGCCGGCATGATCCTCGGATCACCCGCCTACATGTCGCCCGAACAAGACTCCGGTGACTTCGAAACCATCGGACCCCTCAGCGATGTGTACAGCCTCGGCGTGATGCTCTACGAACTGCTGACCGGCCGACTGCCCTTCAACGGCTCGATCGCCGAAGTCCTCAACCAGGTCCTGACTTCCCAACCCGAACCGCCCTCGACTCATCGGCCCGGCCTCGACCCGCAACTCGAGAGCCTCTGCCTGAGCATGATGTCCAAGTCGGTCGAGGCGCGGACCGCATCGGCCTCGGTAGTCGCGACCGAACTCGACGCCTGGCTCGCCTCACGCGCGGGCGCCTCCGAAACCACCTCGCTGAGCGCATTTGATCCCAGTCGTGCTGTGGGAGACGCCCGTCGAGAGAAACTCGAGCAGGATCAGCACCTCGCCAACGCACTCATCGACCAGGGACGACTCTCGATGGCCGCACGCATCGTCGATGCCATGGCCGGACTCGATGATCCACGCTATCGAGAATTCACCGACTGGGCCCGCTCACGCAAACAGGAAATCCAGCAATCAAAACGGCCCGGACTGGTCGTCTCCTACACCGCCGCCGACGGAACCCGCTTCATCGATATCGGTGGACGACTGTTCCGGGCCCGCACCATCTGGAGCGTCACCGCAACCCTGCTCGTTACCGCCATCGCGATCACCGGCTGGGCCATCAAAGGAAACGACACCGACACGACCATCGCCGACAACTCGCCCACACATGCAGCCGCCCCGTCACAGATCCCTGATGCGGTACCAGGCCCCCCACCAACCTCCGCGACACCACCCGAACAGGCCCCCACCACCTCCATCACACCTCCTCCCACCACTCCCACTCCCAAACCCACTCCCAAACCCACCTCCAGGTCCCAACCCGATCCCAAGCCGACGCCGCCGACCGGCGATGAACAACTCGTGCTGACCGAACATTCCGACGTCGTACGACAGGTCGTCTTTTCAGACAACGGGCAGTTGCTGGTTTCCGGGGGCGAGGACAATTCGGTCCGGATCTGGAACGTCAACGACGGCACACCCCAGGCCGGTGTCGCCGACGACGATGCCGGATTTGTCTTCCGACTCGCCTGGTCCCCCAACGGTCGCCAACTCGTCTCCGCACAGGAAAACGGCACCGTCCTGGTCCGCCGACCCGGCGACCGAGGTGAACTGAAGAGCTTCGAGGCTCACCAGGATGGAGTGATCTGGGTCGGATTCAATCGGCACAGTGGTGAACTGATCACGTCGGGCTTCGACCGCACCATAAAACTCCGGCCGTTCCTCAACGCCAATCAGTCCCGCTGAACTCCGCCGCCGCCCTTGTCCTCACCTCCGTCGACTGGGACTTCCGCCTCCAAGAGGTCCTGGCGACCGCCTCGCTCGGCCACCCACAACAACCGCCGCCCGCCGGGATGCCAGGCCGCGAAGTCGTCCCGCTCTGCATCACGCGATACGTTGACCGGCTCACCGGCAACAGCTCCGCCAACCGACATCACGCTGATCTCATAGTTTCCCGCCCGCACCGATGTGAAGGCCAGACGACGACCGTTGCTCGACCACGCCGGACGCATGTCCAGCCCCTTGCGATGAGTCAGCCGCCTGAGATTCCCGCCGCCGAAATCGACCACATACAATTCGACATCCCCGGAACGACTCGAACCAAACGCCACCCGACGACCGTCCGGGGAGACCGCCGGCCAGTCGTTGCGACCCGACGATTTGGCCAGGTCCCGGTTCTTGCCCGTCGACAACTCGTGTACCACCAGCTGACCGGCGAGATTGAAAACGACGTGGCGGCCATCAGGGGTCAACGAAGGGCTCCAGGCCACCGACTTGGCCGTCTTGATCTTCCGCTCCGATGCACCCGGCTTCGCACGAACCAGCAACGCCACCTGGTCGTTCCCCGTCATTCTCAACCAGGCACTCGATCGACCGTCTCGGGCGTCTCGGGAAAACACAGCCTTCAACTCCGGCAGCGTCGCCTGCGGTGCAAATCGTCGAGACTCCTGGGTCTTCCGATCCAGCGACATCAGCACCAGCCGAGGTGCATCGGATTGGACGGTGTAGATGATCCGACGGCCCGAGTCGATGTAGACCGGATCACGCTTGTTGCGGCCGTCGCTGGTCAGCCGATGAGGAGGTCTCGCCGCCAGTGTCCCCGAGACCATCGCGACCAGCAGGACCACGCACCCGCTCACGAAACCACGACCGCTCACGAAACCAGCCCATCGATCACCCGGCCCTCCTCGAATACCCGCAACTCGGCACGACTCTCGGTGTCAACTCCCGCCTGCTGCAGGATCGTCGTGACCACCATCTCGGGAGTGATCGGCTCGGTCACCGGGGCGTAGGCCCGCTCGTCACTCTGGCCCAGCACCTGGCCGGGAATCACACCCCCACCGGCCCACAGCGAACTGTAGACCGCCGGCCAGTGGTCGCGGCCGGCATTGCCCGAGATCTTCGGGGTCCGCCCGAACTCTCCTATCGCCACCACCAAAGTCTGCTCAAGCAGACCACGGTCCGCCAGGTCGTCGAGCAACGCCGAGACGGCCCGGTCCAGGATCGGACCATGACGATCAGCCATGTGCTCGAAGTTCAACCAGTGAGTGTCCCAGCCGAAGTCCGTCCGGGTCCCGTAGATGTTCTCGACGTACTGGCTCCAGTTGACCTGCACAAACGGAACCTCCGCCTCGACCAGCCGACGAGCCAGCAGGCAACCCTGGCCAAATACGCTCGAACCGTAACGGCCGCGGACCTCGGGCCGCTCGCGAGTGAGATCAAATACCCGTCGGCCCTCGACCGAGGTCAGCAACCGGTACGCCCGTGCGAAGCTGTCCGACCAGGCCGCCGACTTCGCGTCGTTGGCCAACGCCGTGGTGCGATCCAGCAGACCCAGCAGCAGCCGACGGTCCGCAAGTCGCTCCAACTGCAGGCCCTCAAGCAACCGCAACGACGGAATGTCAACGGCACCCGTGTCCGAACACCGCACCGAAACCGGATCGTAGGCCCGGCCCCATCGGCCACCTCCGGAACCCTCGACCGAACCCAAGGCCGTCTTCAAAGGACCCGGCGTGATGCTCACAAATTGCGGCAACGCCCCGTCACCGCCTCGATGCCGCTGAACAATCGAACCCACCGTCGGACCGTAGTCCGAATTGCCCGCTGCTCCCTTGCCGCCCGAAAGCGCGATCGAGCCAGCCACGCGATGAACCGATGTGTGGTTGCGATGAGAACGGATGATCGAAAACCGATCGCTGCGGGCCGCCAATCGAGGAAACAGCTCGGTCACCCGCAGACCGGGTGTCCGCGTCGAAAGAGTCGAAAAGGGACCGCGGATCTCCTGGGGTGCATCGGGCTTGGGATCAAACGTGTCCAGGTGACTCGGGCCACCCCACAACCACAACAGGATCACCGAACGGGCCGCTCCAGCAGCCGCGGCGGGCTCGGCTGCCGACAGATCGCCGGAGGCCGAAACCAGCGGCAAGGCCGCACCGAACTTCAACAACGCACGACGAGATACGCCGTGGCAGTCGTGACTGCGAAATGAACCGACTTCGAACACCAGAGACCGACTCCTGCTTCCCACCACCAGCCGTTAGACGAGTGTAACCGAATTCCACGACCACCCGACCACCGATTCCTACCTCCCACGCCACCAGCCCATCATTGATTTCTGGCCCGTTTCAGTGACGATGAGCCTCGGAACCCCGTTCAGTGCAAACTCCGAAAGTGAAACATCATGGACCGTCGCAGTTTTCTCGCCAGCACCGCCAGCCTCACCGCAGCAACCACCGCAGCATCCACCTCAGCATCCACCTCAGCATCCACCACCGCAGCCGCCCCGTCAGCCGCCGAAACCCGCGAGGCGGTCGAGGCACTCACGCGGGCTCTGAATCCCAGGATTCAAGCCGACCGACAGGCGGCACTGGCCATCCTCAAACCCGATGCCCGGACACTCGAACGAGGACTCAGGCTCCACGCCGAATCCCTCGTCTTTGATGGCTACGGGTTCTCGCCCCGAGCGGCTCTCGATGGAACCGCCTACGCCGAAGCCATCACTTCGGGCGCCTCGAGTCGCGAGTTGAAGGACCTGCGTGAAGACATGTCGATGACACGTTATGTCACCGACCCGCTCGAACAGCGCGAGTACCGCGACGCGTGGCGGGCTTCGGGAGTCACCTGCATCTTTCAGAACGCCGGAGAAGAAGGCCAGGATCCTCTGAGGCTGATCAAACGACTCGCCCGGTTCACCTACGCCACCGACATGCTCCCGGAAGTCGTCGCCAGGGCAGCCCTGCCCCGCGACGTGCTCGCCGCCAAGACACAACGACGACACTGCCTCTACTTCACCGGCAACGGGGTCCCGCTGACCCAGCAATGGGAGTCGATCCCCGGTGAACTCAGATACCTGAAGATCTTCTTCCAGCTGGGAATCCGCATGATGCACCTGACCTACCAGAGACGCAACATGATCGGCGACGGGTGTGCCGAAAAGGCCAACGCCGGGCTGAGTGACTTCGGACGGGCGGTGATTGCCGAGATGAACCGGGTGGGAGTGATCCCCGACTGCGCCCACTCGGGATGGCAAACCAGTCTCGAAGCCGCACAAGCCTCCGAAAAACCGGTCGTCGCCAGCCACACCACCTGCACCAGGCTGTTTCCTCACATCCGCAGCAAGACCGACGAGATCATCAAGGCCATCGCCGCGACCGATGGCTACGTCGGCATCTGCTGCATCTCCCGCTTCCTCCGCGGTCAAGGAGACATCAACGCGCTGCTGGATCACATCGACCACGTCGTCAAGACCGCCGGACCCGACCACGTCACTCTCGGCACCGATGTCGCCTACACCTCGCAGAATGCGGCGGCCGAAAACAAGAAAGTCCCCTCCACCGGCCGTCGCCGACGCAAGGAATTTCGCTCGCTGTGGCCCGCCGACAACTACCGCCCCGCAGCAGCAGCCGCTCGCAGCATCGCCTGGACCAACTGGCCCCTGTTCACCGTCGGACTCGTACAGCGTGGGTATCGCGACGACGACATTCGGAAGATCATTGGAGGCAACGTGATGCGAGTCGCCCGGGCGTCGCTCGGGTTGAAGACCTGAGCACGATCGGGTCGAATCAAGTGTCCTCGATCTCAGCGACGCTACCCCAGTACGGATCTCCTCCGTGTCTCAATATCCAACCGATCCCCCCGACCCATTCACGTCAGACCCTTTCGCATCCGCGTCGCCAGATCGCCTCGAACCACTCCCGTCAGACCCCCTGCATCAACCCCAGCACGCTCCGGCCTACACCAACCCCCTGGCGATCGGCTCGCTCGTCTCGGGACTGTTCGCCGTGTTGCTGTCGTTCGTTTGCTGCTGCCCACCCATCCCGATTATCGGTGGCTTTGCGGGCTTGGCCGCGATCCTGCTTGGCGTGATCGGACTCAGTCAGATCAAGGCCGGTAAAGGGGGCGGCCGGGGATGGGCCATCAGCGGCATCATCAGCGGCGCCGTCGCCCTGCTTCTGCTGCTGGCCTTCATCGGATACTTCCTTGTGGTCCAGAACAGGAACTTTGATGACTTTGAGTGGCAGCTTGAGGACGAAATGAAAATGGAAGACAACCTCGACGCGGAAGGTCTTGAATTGCCAGAAGTCAAGCTGATTCCGGTCGAACCCCCAAGCGATCCTCAACAGGACGGACCGGCCAGCGAGACGCCCGAAAACTCACCGCCGGGGTCGGATCCGCAACCGACCGACAGCACGCCAAAACCCCCCGGCGGCTAGCTCGAGCTGCTCGACGAATCCCGCCCGACCAGGAACCACGCCACCTGGACGCACAGCCCCATCACGATCACCGCCGCCGCGATCTGGAACGGGGCGCGTTGACCCATCTCGCTCGCCGCCCAACCGCCCAGTAACGATCCCCCGCCGGCACCCATCGACAGGAAGGCCTCGTTGAGCCCGAAGGCGGCCCCCTTGCCACCCTCGTCGTGACCGCTGCGGTTGTAATACAGGCTGGCAAAGTAGTTGTACCCCAGCAGCACGCTCAACAGCACCACGCCCGTGGCCATCGCCACGGGTCGATTCCCCACACAGACCATCAGCATTCCAGCCAGACCCAGAAACTGCGCCGCCACCGAAAACCTGAACCGGTGATGCCAGATCGGCACCGCGTGCATCAGCAGGTACACGCACATCACCGTCACACGACCCACACCCAAAACCAAACCGTGCTCTTCGGCAGGAATCCCCAGCGACACCGCCAACGACGGAAACAGAAACCACAGCGTGCTCATCGAGAACATCCCGGCACAATTCGCCAGCCAGGCCAGCCGGATGAAACGCCTCGCACTGGCCCGTTCCTGCGGACCCACTTCCGGCTCATTCGCACCGCTCGCCCCGCCGCTCTCGGCATCCGCCCGATCACTGACACCGCACAGGCACAACACCGTTGCCACCGCCAAACCGATCGCGGTCAACAACGGAGCCGTGGGGCTGAGGTGATCGTAAAGCCACCCGCCTCCCACCTGGCCAAACAGGATGCCCAGGTTGAAGGCCAGACCGAAGCGGAGGAAGCGACGACTCGCCTCGCGGGGACCCGCACACTGGCTCAACAACGCGATCACCGGCGGATACACGTGCCCCACCGAAATGCCCGCACAGGCATACGCCACGTAGAATCGCCAGGCACCACCCTCCACAAGCAGTAACACCAATAGACTCGCGACCAGGCCAATCCCACCGGAGATCGCAACAGCCTTGCGGCCCACACGGTCCGAAAGCCGACCCGCCAGGGTGCTGCTCAACGCACTGGCCAGGAAGAAAGCCGCTCCCAGGGTGCCCAGCGTCCACGGACTCGCCTGCTGCTCGGCCAGAACGCGGGTCACGCTGAAGACAAACAGGATCAGCGCGCAGTCGGTCAACCACGCAATCAGGTACAGCATCGAGCCGCTTTCAGCAGGAACGAACCGCCCATTCTGGGTCCGACCACTGCTGCGGTCAATTCTCCGAGACTACGCACCACGCAACGCGGCTACCAGGTCCGTCCGCGACGCGTGCCAGGCCGGTGCAATCCCCGCCAGCAGTCCCACCACCAGCGACACCGCCACGCCCACGGCGATCAAGCGACCAGTGGCCTGAAACGCAATCGTTACAGCCTCGGCTCCCACCGACATCGGAACCAGCTCCAGAGTCACCACGGCCAGCACCACACCCAACACCCCACCGGTTAGACTCAACACCCCACTCTCGATCAGGACCAGACCGAACACCTCGCCCCCGGTGAACCCGATCGTCTGCAGCACCGCGTGCTCCTTCACCCGATCCTGTACCGACATCAAGGTCGTCGTCGCTACCAGTGCCAACACCAAGCCCACGCAGGCCAGGCCCAGGTACCTCGACATGGCGATCAGCTGCGAGAGATCACCGAGACTCTTGAGTTGAAAGGCACCCTTGGGACGCGTGTCCGTCTCCACCTGACCGGACTCGAACATCGTGTCGATCGCCAACCCGGTGGCCACCGCGTCGGCCGACTCGTCCAGTTGTACCTCGATCTGAGTCACCCGGCCCTGGAGATTGCGGCCATGACGCCGCTGCAGGAACGCCAGGTGAGTATAAATGTAGTTCTCCTCGGCCGGATCATCCGATTCGAACACCCCGACCACTCGTACCGTGACGCCACCGATCGAGAGCGATTCGCGGGTGCCGCGACGCTCGGCCACCGCGCGGCCCACGATCGCCGAATCCTGGTTCAATCGCGACTCGAACTCATCCCACGACCCGCTCACCAACCGAAAATCGCGGACCCGACGGACCTCCTCGGGAGGCAACCCGTAAAACACAACCACGTCCAGGCTCGCTCGACAGTTGTTCGTGAAGACCTGGATCGGCACAGCCCGCGTGACTCCCGGCAGAGCCTCGATCTGGCCCCGGTAGTCCTCGGGCAATTGACTCGTGGCCGGACAGAACTTGTTCGCCTGGAAGACGATCAACGATCGATCTCCAGCCTGGCGATTCCGCAGGTCCTCCATACCCTCCTGAACCGCTCCCACGAAACAGAACACGAACAACGCCACCGCCGACCCGGCCAGCGTCAGCAACGTCCGCGAACGGTGCCGCCACAGCGTCTTGAGGATGTAGGGGATGAATCGAGTCACACAGAATCTCCTTCGGCTGACACCGCAGCCACCGCACCGGTCGTCTCGCGGCCCGACTCGAGCAACTTGCCGGCAACCAGCATCAGCTGCCGACCGGCCGTCGCCGCGGCCTGGTCGTCGTGAGTCACCATCAGCATCGTGATGTCGAGTTCGCGGTTGAGTCGCCCCAGCAGGCCCAGGATCTGTTCGGATGTCTCGGCGTCCAGGTCACCGGTCGGTTCGTCAGCAACCACCAGTGTCGGATGGGCGACGATTGCCCGAGCAATCCCCACCCGCTGTTCCTGGCCGCCGGAGAGCTGCCTGGGAAAATGGCCGGCCCGGTCGGCTAGGCCGACCGCCTGCAGGGCAATGTCCACCCGCCGCTGCCGATCCGATCGCGACATCTTCACCAGCAACAGAGGCAACTCGACGTTTTCCCAAGCCGTCAGCACCGGCACCAGGTTGTGGTCCTGGAAGATGTACCCGATGTGCTCGGCACGCCACCTCGCGAGGCGACCGCGCGACAACGAAGTGATCTCGACACCGGCCACGTGGATCGTGCCCTCGTCAGGCGAATCGATCCCGGCCAGCAGGTTCAGCAGCGTCGACTTGCCGCTGCCACTGGCACCCATCAACGACACGAAGTCGCCGGACTGGATGTCCAGCGAGACGCCCGCCAGGGGAGTGATCGTCTCGCCCCCCTTGTGGTATTGCCGCACCAGGTCTCGAATCTCTACCAGCGACATCAGCGACTCTTGCCCTCATTGTTCGTCTGGCCATCCGGCACTGCACCCCCACCGGCCCCACCGCCCCCATCGCTGTAGGCCGCTTCAGGCTCTTCTCCAGAAATCCTGATCCGCTGGCCGTCCACCAGGCCCTGGGCACCTCCGGCAACCACCCGGCTGCCCAGCGACAGGCTCCCGATCACCTCGACCAGGCCTCCCGGAGCTCCCACGCCCAGTGTCACGGCGACACGTCGCACCCGGCCACGCGCCTGGTCGGCCAACCAGACATAACTGCCCTGCTCATCCGAACGAACCAGGGCCCGCGGCAGGAAGTGCCGCGATTGCTCGGCGCCCGCTTCACCACCCGCCCCGGTTCCGCTCGAAAGAAACGTGATGTCGACCAGCATATCAGGCTTGAACAGCGAAGGAGGCTCGTCGATCACCACCTTGACCTCCAACGTGTTCTTCTGGATGTCGGCGATCGAACTGACCAGCAGGACGCGTCCCGACAGAGGCCTCGGCAGGGCAGGATTGTTGATCTGCACCGGCTGATTGACCACGACCTGGGGCAAGTCGCTGAAGCGAACATCGACCCGCACCTGCAGCCTCTCGGGCTGATACATCGTCACCACGGTGCTGCCATCGTGCCCCTGCATCTGGATCATCCCCGCTCCGATCCGCGAACCCGGTGCAACGACCAGCTGGTAGACGCGTCCGGTCGCCGGTGCAATGATCGTCATCCGGTCCAGTTGCAAACGGGACTCCGCCACCTTCACCCCCGCCGCGGCCACCCGCGAGGTGGCCGCTCGCAACCTGGCTCGGGCTTGGTCACGAGCCTCGGTTTCATCGACCAGCAATTCCAAGCGGGTTGTCAGAGCCACAACCTGCTGTTGCCACGCCGCTCGCTCCTTCGACAACGACTCGATTCGCCTGACCAGCTCCTCCAATGTCGCCTCGGCCCGCTCCAACACCGCCTTGGCACGAGCGATCTCGATCTCGGCCACCACGCCCCGGGCTGCCAGCTTGCCCGAGTGGTCGGCCCGGGCCACCACCAGGTCGGCTTCGGCCTGACGCTTCTCGAATGGCAGGCTCTTCAGCTGGGTCATTACACGAGCCAGTTGCCCCGCGCCAGCTCCCAGCGGAGCCTCGAGGTGGACCGGCTGAGCCAGCCGTACCTCGGCGGCCGTCAGGACCGCCTGGGCATCCAGCTTCTCGGCCCGACGCAGGCTCAAGGTCGCCTCGGACCCCTCGAGACTCAAGGTGGCATCGTCGGCGACCAGCATCGCAATCGGCTCGCCCGCCTCGACCGCCTGGTTCTCGACCACCAACAGCTTCTCAACCACCCCCGCCGCCAGGGCCGCGACTCGGATCGATGTCGGACGAGGCTCGATCCAGCCGCTGGCCTGGAACACCGGCTGGCCCGCTGCGGCCGACACACTCCGCGACGTCAGCAACTGCACCACAGTCACGTCACGAGGCGGAAACACCAGGTCCCAGGCCATCCAGCCGGCCAAAAGCACAAAGCCCACAACGACCGAGCCGGGCAGGACATATCGCGAGAGCACCTGACGTGGAGGTCGACCGCTTTGCGGATCGGTCGAACCGCTGTCGCGGTCGATGGCCAGTTGCTGGAGATCGATTTCGGGCATGCTGTCTGCCCCGAGCCTCTCGCCCGGGATTCGAAATTTACTTTTTCACGTACAAACGGCTGGCCAAAACGACCAGGTTCCCCTTCTCATCCCTGCTGGCCGTGCCACGCACGAAGACCGTCTGCAACTCCTTCACGCCAAACAACTGTCGCGCGTCGGCAGCCAACAGGCGACCGTCCTCACCAACCACCTTCACCAACGCCGTCGCTCCCGGCAGGTCGTCTCGAGTGCAACAGTAATCCCACGGAGTCGGACACTTGTCGCCTGGTATGTCCGAGCACGACTTGACCGAACGATCCACGATGTTGAAGGCCGCACGACCTTCGATCCAGGGATTCATGCTGCCGCCAATCTTGCCGACAAGCACCACTTCGCCACCCTCTGCGCCACTCTCTTTGGCGACCTCGTGAATCGCCTTGACCTCCTGGGCCGTCTCGGGTGCCTCCTTCAGCAGGTAGGGCGTCGCATCGATCTTCAACTCCGGTACATCAGCCTCGTCGTCGCCGCATCCGGCCAGTGCGGCCAGCATCATCAGGCCACAGCAGGTGATCCCACTCCACACGCTCCTCACGGCCAACTTCTCTCTCAGACTCGCCATAGTCTTCTCCTTGGCCCACCACTCATTGGATCGGCTTCTTGAATTCGTCATGTCCCATGAATCTCAAAACTCGTCGATTCCTCAACTCCTCAAACAGCCTTCAAACCCTCGACAATCGGCATTCTCAGGGCCCGGATCCCCGGGGGGACCGCTCCGAGCACCCCCAGCAGCATCCCGATTCCGCAGACCAGCAACACGCTGGGCCCGTCGATCGCCAGGTCAAATGCCCCCATCGTGAACTGGATCGACGCACTCCGAAGTGCCACCAATGCGATCCCCGTCGCCAACAACGTGGCCGACGACGACAACAGGACCCCCTCCTGGACCAACCCCAGCAACAATGCCCCACGCCCGAAACCGATCGTCTGCAACGCGGCCAACTCTCCCACCCGGCCCATCGCCGAAGCGTACATCGTGTTCAATCCGGCAAACACGCCGGCACCGGCAACCAGCGCCACCACCAACCACGCCAGCCAGCGAATCGGACCATAGTCCCGCTGCAACAACGCGTAGTAGTCGGTCTCGAGAATCGACTGCAGCTCCAGGTCCTTCCGCTGGCTGCAGAACAACTGCAGCTCCGCATAGTCGCCGCCCGGACCGAATGTCAGCGCCACCAGGCTCAGGTCCTGCCGCTGCATCGCCACGTGCAGTTCCTCCAGCGGACACCACGCCTCCGACTCGAAGGCCGCTCCCGCTGCCGAGAACACACCCGAGACCCGCCACTCACGACCCTCGAACCACAATCGTCCGCCCACTTCCAGTTCGCTGTCGTCCACACCCAGCTTCGTGGCCGCCAGTGTCCCGACCATCACCTCGCCCACACCAGGCCAATTACCCTGCTCGATCTGGACCCCGCGACGGACCTGCAGCACGTCGACGGTGACACCCCGTATCAATCCCAGCGACGGCTGGCTGCGATCTCCCACCGTGATCTCAGTCCCCAGGTACAGCTCGGGCGACACGTACTTGCGACCGTATCGCTGCCCGATCCCGGGCACGTTGGCCGAAACCAGCCCGGCGGTCTGGCTGGGGATCGATGAGTATTCGAGGTTCTCGTTCATGTTCAACGCAAAGACGATCGCAGTGTCCGGATCGCCGCTGTTGGACAACGACGCCTCCAGGCCGCGAATGAAACCCACCACGACCAGCACCAGCAGCAACACCGTGGTCAGACCCAGCAGGGTCAGAGCGGTGCGCAGCGGACGGCGGAACAGGTTACGGACCGAATACTCCCAGGGGAGCAATCGCAGTGTGGGCACGAATTCGGTGTCCTGATGTCGACCCCGATCGGGTCGCGATGTGGACTGAGACCAATCAACAGCACCAGCAGCGGAACACGGTCCGCGCTGGCGAGATCGGTGCTAGCAAATCAGCACACCGTGCGAGACGCACAGGCTGCGTCCCGACAACACGTACCTCGCCGAATCGACGCGATCCTCACGCACATCAGCACCCGACAGTCGAACCGAACCCCAACCGCCGGCGGCCAGGTGACGACTCGTCTCATGCTGCTGTGGTGCCGAAACGACCACGGGCACCGTCGCCCCTGAGCAGAGACACTGGCTCTGGCTGAGAGGATTGCGCGGCGACAACGGTGGCACCTGCGATCGCTGCTCTTGCTCGGCCTGCTGACAATGCGGGCAGGCGCCCTCGTCGAGAGTCTCGGTCGTCGCGGCCTCCGAGTGACCCGAACAGCAGGTCCCGGCCCGACACAGCAGCGGACACGCCAGCATCAACGTCACCAGCAGCCCGCCCAAAACGGCGTGCCACCTTCTGCGATTGCCTGGTGATTGCCGCACGATGCTCATGACAAAGACCCATGACTCGAAACACAGCCGACGCGTCTGACCCGAATTGTAGGCAAGGCCCACGGCGGCGACAACGTCTTTCTGTCGAGCATCACTCAGCGGCGGCCCGCCTGGGGACCAAACGGTCGCCGGTGACCGTGTAGACCCGCTATCAACAGCTGCGATTCGATCACCGTCGCCGACTCGCGGAGTTTCCGAATGGTCACCAGGTAGGCCAGGTTGACCTCGACGTACTTCTGCTGAGCGACCAGCAGTTCCAGGTACCTGACCTGCCCGTTCGTGTAGCCGCTGCGGACCAGCTCGATCGACTTGAGGGCCTTGGGCAGAATCTTCGTTGAGTACCTGCGAGCCTGGTGACGTGCGTTGGAGTATTCTCGATACGCCGTGGCCGCCCGCAGCTGCAGGTTGACTTCCAGCCGCTGGACATCAAACCGCGCACGCACCGCCTCGGCTTCGGATCGCGAAATCCCACCCTGGTTGCGATCAAAAATCGGCAGCCCCACGCCCACCATCACGCCCGTCACGTCGCTGTCGGTGACGTGCATGTAGGCTCGGCCGACCCTGAGATCCACGTCGGGGATCACCTGGCGCTTTTGTCGCGTCACTTCGCGGCCCGCGGTGACCAGACGAGCCCGAGCCGCAGCCAGGCCGGGATGACCGTCGAAGACTCGCTGACGGCAGTCGGCCCAGGTCATGTTGGGCAGGTCGGCGGTGACACGGCCCTCCAGTGAACCCACAACCAGGTCGGTCACCCCGACCGACAAAGCCAGCAGCCGCCGGGCCTCAGCCAGTTCGTTCTCCGAGTTCTCCTTCAGTGCCAGAGCCTCCTCCGCGGCAATCTGGGTTTGCAACAAGCCGTTAACCGACACCTGCTTCGCCTCGACCAGCATCTCCGTCGCTTTAGACAACGCGGTGCCCAATCGAGCCAGCTGTGCGGTCAACTCGACTCGCTGCTCGGCCACCAGCACATCGTAAAAACGGACCTGGACTCCACTTCGTACCTGCACCCGGGCTGCCCGTGCCAGGTGCTCACGCTCACTCACCCGACCCGCCGCCACCTCCGCTGCCAGCTCCAGCTTGCTGGCCGTGATGATCCGCTGGCGGATGAACCCCCCCTGCATGCCCGCCGTGCCCCGGTTGCCCATCTCCTCGCCGCTGTAACCCAATACCGGGTTGGGCCACAACCGGGCCTGACGCTGGTCGCCCAGGGCTTCGTCGATGCGTGCCGAGGCGATTCGTAAAACCGGATGCGTCGACTCGGCCAGAGCCTGGAAGTCCGCCAGCGTCCGCGCCGCCGACTCCGCAGCCACCGGCTCGATGCGAGACACCGCCGGGGCTGTGGCAGCAGGCTTCGCGACGCGCCGACGCCAACCGGCCGGTTCGCCGGCTTCGGCCAGCAACGGCAAAACGCACAACATCAAGATCGGCGCACAGAACCTCATATAATCGTTATCGGTCGGATTCGCCCCCGCAGGCCTCAAAAACGCCACGTTCAGCAGCCACCGCCCAGCTGGCCCACTCCGCCAACCGCGACCTGCTGGACGGGACTGCGGACCCGCGGCATATTGGGTCCCTCTGCACCACAGCATGAACCTGCCGCACACACAGCCGGGACCCACAACGATGCTCGTCGGATATGTCAGCAACGAACGCTATGTCGCCGTGCCCAATGTGCTGTTCGAGTTTCGCGGCAACGCCGGAGTCACCACCGCGACGTCGACCATCTCCGGAGCCGTCTACGCCGAGATCGAGCCGGGTGAGTACCAGGTGGTCCTCGGCCGCGAGGGCTACGGTTCCAAGATCGTCACCATGACCGCCACCGACGACTCGCCGTACCACTTCCGAGTGCTCTCGGATTCGCTACTGGGCTACATGTGGCCCCGGTGTGTCCAGGGCGGTCAGCTGAGTGAATTTCGGGTGCATGCGGTGGAAGAGTACGAACTGCAGTTGTGGCGTTACGGTCAGACCAAGGAGTACATCCGCCGCATCGGCACCTACGACGAGCACGGCCCTCGAGCCACGATGCAGATCACCCCAGACGGCGACTACACGCAGACCGGCGTCATGTGGAACCAGGCCGGCTACAACAGCAAGGCGCTCTCGCAGTTTGTCGAGGCCCCCCAGGCCAGTGGCCTCTACTACCTGCACGCGCTGGGTAAGTCCGGTTCGTTCTTCGCCTTCCCCTGGATCGTCGCCCCCGCGGCTCCCACCACCGACATCGCGCTGCTGGCCTCCGACCTCAACTGGAACGCCTACAACAGCTTCGGCGGCCGCAGCAACTACATCCACTCCGACTGCTTCCCGCCCACCCCCACCATCAACTCGCGGCTGGAACTGAAACGCTACACCGAGACCGAGCACCGCAGCTACGACCAGGACACCTACGCACCGCTCTCGCTGGACCGCCCCGATCCCTACAACCACATCGACCTCGATGAAGGCCTGACCGATCCGATCGCCGGACGGCAGGGCTGCCACATGGCCTCAGCCGAATGGCGACTGATCGGTTGGATGGAACAACAGGGGTTCGACCACGACTACTACAGCGAAACCCAGCTCCACTTCGACCAGGTCCCGCTCGACGACTACAAGGTGCTGATCATCAGCACCCACCCCGAGTACTGGTCGCGCGAGATGTACTTCCGGGTCAAGGAGTGGGTCTTCGAGCGAGGTGGACGGCTGATGTACCTCGGCGGCAATGGACTCAACTGCGAAATCGAGTTCCTCGATGATCACAGGGTCGTCTACCACAACACCAACTGGAGCCATTCCGAACCGCAACTCAAGGACGACGGGTCCGAGTACCAGAGCCGGTTCGACAAGCGGGTCGAGTCCGAGGCGAACTTGCTGGGAGTTGTATTCTCGTTCCCCGGCATCATGACCTCGGCCCCCTACAAGGTGATCGACGCCGACCACTGGACACTCCAGGGCACCGGCCTCTCAAACGGCGACACGTTCGGAGCCGACAGCCTGCACAAACGGGTCCCCGGTGGAGCCTCGGGACACGAAACCGACAAGGTCTCCGACCAGTCACCAGCAAACGTGCACCGCATCGCCAAGGGGACCAACCCCGACGATGGCGGAGCCGAAATCGTCCACTTCGACACGCCCTCCGGAGGCGAAGTCTTCTCGGTCGGCTCGATCACCTGGCCCGCCTCGATCCTGGTCGACGACTCCGTGGCCACGATCACCGCCAACGTCATCCGACACTTCACCCGCTAGAACCACCAGAACCGCCAGGGACTGGCTCCGCGCACCTCAAACCCCCTCAAACCGATAAGAAAACACATCCGCATCCTCAACCCGGAACCGCAACCTCACCGCCTTCCCCGCCAAGGCCCCCACGTCGGACCCCTTGCCGGTCCAGGCCGCCTTCAAATCCAGCGAGTCCCCGTACAACGGATGCGACTCGGCCAGTGAAAACCCCGGTACCGCCTTGCCATCGGGAGCCTGGATCTCGACCCGCACGCTCCCGGCCGCCGATGTCGAGAGGTTGAGAGACAGCCGCTGTCCGTCGAATCGGATCGGCTGAGTCACCAGGTCGCCCCCCTCCAGCGGTGCCGTCAACGACACGAACCCATCGATCCGCGACGTGTAGCGACGGAACTGGCCAGGATGGTCCTGGTGTGAATTCTCGCTGACATAGATCGACAGGTCGTTCCCACCGTCCTCGAACATCGAACGCGTCTCGACCAGTCCGTGGTTCTGGTACGTGTCGCCGTAGAACCAACTCTGGGTGGCACGCAAACCGGGCCGGATGAATGACTCGGGCCAGACGTGGAAGTTCTGCCCGTCCCGGCTGGCCATCAGCATCCCGTCGGTGACCGCCGTCCCCTCGCGACGCGACTTGGCCCCCCGCAACTTGCGGTACTTCGGCCGCGGCAGGTGCTCGGCCGAATAGGTCCAGCCGCGGTCGATGTAACGGGTGGGGAATCCGAGGTAGATGTGTGGGGCGCGATAATACGGAATCACCTGGTTGGTATAGAGCTGGCTGACTCGACCCGGAAGCTTGTTGTTGGGATCGGCATCCCGGATCGGCTCCGCCGACTTCGGGCGATGACCGTGGGAATGCGGCGAGTAGTCCAGGAATCGGCTCTCGGTCCAGTTCAGGAAATCCTCGGACGTCGCCGTGCGGATGTCGCGGCCCTGGCGAAAGTCGCGATGGAACTCGCGGTATTGGCCGCTCACCTTGTCCCAGAAGGCCAGGTTCAACGAGTCGAACGCCCCCCGGGCGATCACCGCCTTCTCCTGCATCTTCTTGAAGCGTTTTCCATCAGAGGACACATAGGCCCACAACCCCACACGAAAACTCCCGGCCAAGGCCTTGTATCGCTGGTCGGCAGGGCACTTGGGATTCTCGTCCAGGAACGGAGCGAAGTTGTGAGACCCGGGGCCCATCCAGACGATGTTGTTCTTCTTCGAACCCTTGAACTCGAACAGGCCCAGCTCCGGCCGCTTCCAGTGCACTCCGTCAGTGCTCTCGGCGTAGCAACAGACTTCCGGGTGCGGACTGCTGTAGCCGTCCTTGGTGTAAACCACGTCGCTGCCGCGGTAATACATGCGGTA
>Ga0310124_10001219_pt1 | contig 17994 bp, 15 predicted proteins | sample CB11b_AW_Bot5_MG_FD_203507 | JGI IMG/M metagenome (GOLD analysis project Ga0310124, IMG submission 203507) | Marine microbial communities from Western Arctic Ocean, Canada - CB11b_AW_Bot5 | ecosystem: Environmental > Aquatic > Marine > Oceanic | place: Canada: Western Arctic Ocean | collected... | reverse complement strand
GGAGGGTGGGGTGGGAAGGGGCTGTTTTAGGGTTAGTGGCCTGTTGGGTAAAGGGCAGTGCTGGCGAGGTGTCAGGCACAGCCTGACCTACCTGGCGAGCCACCTGGCGGCGTTTTCCAGCACCTTGAGCGGGAGCGGTTCGAAGTAGACGCCGTAGGTTTCATGGCCCGGCCGGAAGTAGAACACCTTGCCCTTGCCGAGGTTCCAGATCATCCCGCTGCGGAACCGCTCACCGGCAGCCCATCGCTCCTCGAACACCACCACGTCGGGAGCCGGCACATGGAACGGCTCGTCGTACATCTCGGTGTGAGCCACCGTCCAGCTCTTGGGCAGACCGCGTGCGATCGGGTGCGACGGGACCCGGGTGATCATCGTCGATGGCTTGCCGTCGGGTCGGTAGGCCGGAAAGCAGCAGTTGGGCAGCCTGAGATTCACTTCGTAGCGGCCGTCGGCGTTGCGGAAGAACGAGGCGGCTGGAGTCAACGGTGCACTGCGGGACGGGGCCCGATACAGGGGCGGATCCGCAGGCAGCAGTTTGAGCACGGCCGCGGCACGTGCCGCGGCGGGCACCTGCTTCAACGCGTCCTCTTTCGACCGGGCATTCATCGCCTCGATGAACGGTGTCGACCAGTGAGCCGAGTGCAACGCGATCAACGACAGTTTTCCGGCCCGGATCCTCTCGACAATCCGTTTGCCGTGTTCGGGCTTGATCAATCCCTGCCTGACATGCCCCCACCAGATCAGCACATCGCACTGATCGAGCACCTTGTCGGAGATGCCCTGGCCGGCATCGTCCAGGGCGACCGACTTGACGCTCAAGCCCGGACGCACTCCCAGGGCCCCTGCAATCTGGTTGCCCAGGAAATCCGGGTAGGCCTGCTTCTGCTTCGGCTGACGCTCGTCCCAGACCACCACGCGAATCGGCTCGGCCGCCTCGACGACCTGGGCCAAGACGCAAACCAGTACCAGTGCCGCGGGCCACTTGAAGCGGATCATGCCATCTCCTGTTCCCAGGTCTCAGTCGTTCTCATCATCGTCTGCCGACGTCCGCCTGGGCGGAGCCGCCGAAACACCTTCCAGGCCGCCGCTGACCCGGATCACCTCGCCGGTCATCCAGTCGGCCGCCGGGCTGGCCAGCCAGGCCACCATCCGGGCAATGTCCTCGGGCTCACCCCAGCGCCCCAGCGGCACCGCGCTGCGGACCCGCTCGATCATCTCATCCTCCGCGATCCCCAGGCTCTCGCTCCGCTGCCTCATCACCGAACGATTGAAATCGGTGTAGACCGGCCCGGGACACACGGCATTGACCCGCACACCGTAGGCGGCCAGTTCCAGCGACATCGTGCGGGTCAGAGTGATCACTCCCGCCTTGGCCACGTTGTAGGCCCCGGCCAGCGCCGCGGGGTTCTGGCCATTGATCGACGAGATATTGACGATGGCCCCGGATTCCTGCCGCTCCATGATCGCCGCCGCCGCACGACCGCAATAAAAGGACCCGGTCAACGTCGCCGCCAGTACGCGATCCCACTCCTGGTCGGGCAACTCCGAGATCCGATCGAGTTTCTGGCCGACACCGGCATTGTTGACCAGTATGTCGAGTCGTCCGTTTTCGGTGACGATGGCGGCCAGCACGTCATTGACCAGGGCGCTGTCGGTGACATCGAGTGCGACCGCTCGCGCCAGAAGACCCTCCCGGACCAAACCCTCGGCCGACTCGCTTGCCTTCTCTGCCTGCACATCCGCCAGCACCACCGTGGCACCGCCACGAGCCAACTCGCGGGCCATCGCCAAACCCAGTCCCTGGGCGGCACCGGTCACCACGGCGATTCGTCCACTGAGATCGACGGGGGAGGTTGTCATGGGCGAAGGAGGGCAGGGCAGGGGCGGGCTGGGCGAACCTGGACTCGACGATCAGGTCGGGACAGCATATCGCGACACTCAGTGGCGGGCCACGCGAGGGCCGGGCTGCTTGCGTCCCATAGTGTGTTGCCGGACAATCCGGGGCCCATACCGACACCCGACCGAGACCACTTCCAAGGAACTCACCATGATCCGCCACCTGCTTGTCGCTTCCGTCGCCGTGGTCGCCGCCGTGGCCGCCCCGCAGCCCAGCCCCGTCGCTCCCGACTTCAACGGCCAGCGGCCCATCGACGCTGTCGACACCGTCTTCATCGCCGAGATGACCTGGATGGAAGTCCGAGACGCGATGAAGTCCGGCACCGATACGGTGATCATCGCCACCGGCGGGATCGAACAGAACGGCCCCTACCTGGTGGCCAACAAGCACGGCGTGGTGCTGCAGGCCATGACCGAATCGATCGCCCGCACGCTGGGCAACGCGCTGGTTGCACCGATCGTCGATTTCGTCCCGGAAGGCGACATCAAGCCACCGACGGTACACATGAAGTACCCCTCGACGGTGAGCGTGAGCGAGGAGACCTACCGGGCTCTACTGACCGACATCGTCGCCAGCTACAAGACTCACGGCTTCAAGCACATCGTGCTGATCGGCGACAGCGGAGGGAACCAGGACGGGCTCAAGGCGGTTGCCGCGGCCCAGGACGAGTCGGCCGGCAAGGGGCCCAGGGTCAGCTTTGTGCCCGAGTACTACAACTACGGCGAGGTGGGCAAGTTCCTGGAAACTCACGGCATCAAGCAGGTGCCCGAAGGACTCCACGACGACTTCGGCATCACCGCGATCATGTCGACCGTCGACCCGGACAGCATCCGGGCCAGGCAACGCAAGCGGGCCGGCAACTTCTCGATCAACGGCATCAATCTCTCGCCCCTGAAAAACACTCAGAAATGGGGTCGGGCGATCATCAAGTTCCGAACCGACACCACCGTCGCCGCGATCCGGAAGGCACGTGGTTGATCAGACCTCGACTTCCCGAGCGCCGGTCACTCCTCACCATGAAACCAGACACCAAGCCCCCATCATGAACCTCGCTCGCCCGCTGCTCTTCGTGTTCCTCGCCTGCCTCGCGATCCCTGCCGGGTCGGCCGAACCCACCGTTCGCATCGACACCCCTCTGACCCCACCCACCTGGTCCCTGCTCCAGCGGCAACTGCTCGACTCCAACGCCGCCGCCTGCCGTCGGTTCTTTGCCAGGTACTTCGACGAACGCGGTTTCCTGCTGTGCGTCGAGCGGTGGGGCGGTGACGACGGCCCCGATGACGCGCCCGAGAATGTTGGCGGCTGGGCTCAGTTGCACGCCCTGGGCGGCGCCGACGACGTGCTGACGATGTACCGCACGGCCTGGGAGGGTCACCTGAGGCAGTACACGCTGGCGCGGACCGTCGAGGTGCCCTTTGCCCGCGACGGGATGTACTACAAGGAATTCCCCGTCATGTTCGATTGGCAGCACAACGGCGAAGGCCTGAGGCTGTTCAATCTCCAGGGACTCAGCGACTACCAGAACACCCGCTACGGCCACCGCGTGCGGCGGTACGCGGGGTTCTACATGAACGAGGACCCCGGGGCTCCCAACTACGACCCCAAACACAAGATCATCCGCAGCATGATCAACGGCAGTCGAGGTCCGCTGATGCGGAAGGCGACCGGGCTGGACTGGGCCGGGGACCCGATCGAGATCGAGCACCGCTTCCACCTGGGACATGGCGAGCGGAACTACGCCGAGATGGTCGCTCACTTCAAGGACTACAACGATGTGGTCGGTGATCACCCCCTGAACCTGATCGCCACCACGCTGCCGCTGAACGCCTACCTGCTGGGTGGTGAGGCCAAGTACCGCACCTGGCTGATCGACTACGTCGACGCCTGGCTGGGCCGGATGAAACAAAACGGCGACATCATCCCTTCCAACATCGGCCTCGACGGCACCATCGGCGGTGCGACCAAAGGCAAGTGGTACGGAGGCACCTATGGCTGGGGCTTCACCGTGATCGTCCCGCAGAGCGGTGCGCTGGCTCATCGCAATCGCCAGCACTGGGGCTTTGTCGGCATGATGAATGCCTACTTCCTGACCGGCGACGACAAGTACCTCGATGCCTGGCGAAAACAGACCGCCCGGGTCAACGCTCAGAAACGGATCGTCGACGGGAAGGCCCTCTACCCACGGATGTACGGAGACAAGGGCTGGTACAACTGGGTCCCCGAACCCTACTCCTACAACCAGCTCGAGATCTACTACCTGTCGATGAAGGCGGCCGACCGCAAGTACCTGGAAAACGACCCCTGGCTGAGGTTCCTCGACGGCGACAACGACGGGTTCCCCGAAGCAGCCCTCAGACGCGACCTCGCCGAAGTCCGCCGACGCTCCCTGGCGATGGACTCCGACACGACCACGCCCGACACGCGACTCGCCGACGACCCGGCCCAGTACAACCCCGCCCAGGTCACGGCACTCAGGCAGTTGATGGTCGCGGGACTCGACCCGGGACGCCGGGCCTCGGTCTGGCACACCCGGCTGAGGTACTTCGATCCGCTCAAACGCCGGGCCGGCATCCCCGACGATTGTGCCGCACTGATCGATCGCATCACCGACACCAGCACCCGAGTGCGACTGGTCAACACCAACCAACTCGAGTCGCGAGAGTTGATCGTGCAGGCGGGAGCCTACGCCGAACACACGATCCGGGCCGTCGAAGTCGATGGGAAGACGATCGAATTTGAAGGGACGACGGTGCGAGTGAAACTGGGCCCCGGTGCCGGGTCGACTCTGACACTGACCGTCGACCGGCATTCCGGGACACCGACCATGCACTTTCCCTGGCATCGCAATTGATCAGCCAAGGGGTGCGTTTCTGCTCGAGCGAAACCCGGGCGCGGCCTGAACTTGTTTTCGAGCACCACTGAGATCCTCCTGGGACAGGCACCTGCGGAGCCAGTCCCTGACAACCCTGCAGGTCCTTATCATGAAGATCATGACAATTATGAAGCGTCGCGAATTCCTGGCCACTGCCGGCACATCGGCGGCCGCCGCTGCCACGGTTGGCCTGGCCGGTTGCCCGGTCGATTCTGAAATCACCCAGCCACCCTCCGGCTCTCAACCAGACAGCCTCGCCACCCGAATCGCCTCGGACGACGTGACCGCAGCAAGCGCCAGGCCCGAGGTGAAACTCTACGCCGGCACACAACGCAGCCCGACGTCTGAGAGAATGCTGCAGTTCATCAAGCGGCACGGAGTCGACCACGTCTGCGGGTACCCGCCCAGTCCTCCCTATCCGCAACGCGGCTACTGGACGGTCGAAGAACTCGAGAAGACTCGCGAGGCGTGCGAAGCCCAGGACATCACGCTCGACATGGTCGCACTCCCGTTCCTCTCATCCAGCCACATCGACCGTGAGAAACGCGGAGCGATCATGCTGGGCAAAAGCCCCGAGCGGGACCGGGACATCGATGACATTCACAAGATGACCGAGAACTGTGCCAAGGCGGGGATCCCCGCCTGGAAGTACAACATGAGCCTGCTGGGTGTGCTGAGGACCGAGCGGACTGCGGGGCGGGGAGGATCGAGCTACAGCACCTGGAAGCTGAAGCTGGCCGAGGCCGACCCCGAGTTGACTCGAGCAGGTCGGGTGACCGAGGACATGGCTCTGGAACGGATGCAGTATTTCGTCGAGAAGGTGATGCCGGTTTGCGACGAGCACAAGATCCGTGCCGCCTGCCACCTGCACGACCCGGGCACTCCACCCGGTGGCTTCCAGGGCATCGATCGCTTGCTCGGCAACTTCGAGGGGATCAAGAAGTTCATCGCTCTCTCAGACAGCCCCAACCATGGACTCAATCTCTGCCTGGGCTCGATGATGGAGAACCTCGAGAATCCCAACGAGGAGATCCACGAGGTGATCCGTTACTTCGGCAACAAGCAGCGGATCTTCAACATCCACTTCCGCAACATGATCGGCAATCGGGGTGACTTCCAGGAGGTCTATCTCGACAACGGCGACATCGACATGCTGCAGGTGATGCGGACCCTGGTCGAGGTGGGTTACCCCTACATGGTGATGCCGGATCACGTACCTCGTCACTCAGACGACCCCGGCGGCCTGCAGGCGTTTGCCCATTCCTACGGATACATCGAAGCCCTGATCAGCGCGGTCAAGACCTCCGGCTGAGGGCGGGGCAAGAGACAGGGACTGGGCCTACTGGTTGGCGAAGCCCCAGTTGGTTGGCTGGTAGCTGATGGCCAATTCGGGCGTAACGAACCGCCGACCCTTCTCGGCCACGCTGTGCATCACTCGGTCGAGCACCCCGGTTGTCACCAGTGTCCTCTCGACGGGATACGACGGCCGTCCGGTCTGGAACATCTCCTCGACCGCCCGCAACAGGTGTTCGAAGTGCCCGAAGGGCTTGCCCTCTTCGAGCTTGAACCAGATGGCGACCGGTTCCTTACGCCCCTTCAGCTTGGCGGCGAAGCAGAACTGGTTGTTGAACCCATTGGCCATGATCACCGAGGACTTCAGGCCGTCGCGGTGTTCGATCAGGTACCCGGTCGCTTTCTGCTTCACGGCCGGTCCGATCGGGTTCTTGGACCGCAGTTTCGCGGGCAGCGACCCCAGTGCCGCCTCGAGCAGTTCCTGGCTCCAGCGTCCCGCGTCGCGGGCCTTGACCAGGGCGTCGCCCGAGACCGCCTGCACGGCCGCCACGCCCGCCTCGCCCCCCTTGCGACGCTCGATCATGCACTGCAGCGTCTCGAGAGTATGGAAGCCGTAGGCCTCCAGACCCCCGTACCCCACCGCCATCGCCTCCTCGATCTCGACTCCGGTTTCCAGCGTCAGCGAGGGGTACCGCCAGCAGGTCGGCAGCGACGAACCGGCCATGAAGGGGATCTTCAGCTTCCTCGCCGTATTGACCATGTGCAGCGCGTCGGAGAACTTCCAGGCGAGGTGCTTGTCGGAGAAGACCGGGACGATCCGGCCGGACTTCTGCATCGCCGCCACGATCGCGTCGAAGAACCGACGTCGCGGGTACATGTGCTGACGGGTCTTGGGTGTGTAGGGATAGTTGCCGTGTTCGCCGATCGAGAGGACTCCTTCGATCCGATCGTCTCCGGTCGGTTGCAGGATCGCCTGCTCGATGGTCTTGACGATCGGGAAGCCGTGTTTCGTGGCCAGGCCGCGGCTGAGGTCACCCTTGGGGGTCTGGTCGGTGTACATCGAGACGAGTTTCAGGTCGGGGCCGGCCTTGCCGTCCTGACGCCAGCCTTCGAGCACCTTGCCGACAATCACGTCGGCGTGAGCGTTGTTGCGGTACTCGGTCACCACCGCAGCGATCGGCAACTTGCTTCGGTTTGCGGCGAAGACCGGACCACCGGCAATCGAGACCCCTGCCGCGGCGGCCATCCCGCCAACAAACTCACGTCGTGTAATCATCATGCTTCGGTTCTCCCGGGGTCAGACGCCCCACCCATCAATGCCGACCATTCGATTTCGCCTCACCATTGGACCCTCGGCGACGCATCTCCGCCAGTTCGGCCTCCAGTTCCTGCCGCCGGGCCCCGATATCACGCAACTCGCTTATCGCCTGTTTCGAATCAATCCGCACCGACGCCAGGTCTCCCATTCCCAGCACCAGCAGCCAGGCCCCCAGGCCGATCACAACGATCCAGTAGATCGCAATCATCTGCAGATCCTGTTCCCAGATCAGCGCATCGCCGACACCCAGCATCACCCCCAGCACGCCAATCATCCCCGACATCTGCATCCGGCGACGGTAGCGAGTTCTCAGCCGGGTGAGGTCCCGCGGATTGAGCCCCGGGTCGTCCTGCTGTTGGACCCACGTCCTGCGGTGGGCCCGCATCATCAGCACGCCGATCACCAGCAACACCATCCCGAAGACAGCAGTTGGCAACCAGTGATTGGGTTCCAGTCCGATTGTCTCGTCTCCTGCATGGCCCCAGACTGTTTCACACGACCCCGCGGCTGCCGCTCAGGGACCGGTGGCCTCCAGAGTCTCAAGCCAGCCCAGCACCACGCGACCGACTGCCGCCAGGCTGGCACCCGAACAGGCACGGACGTTGTCCCGAGTGGTGTGCCAGTGAGGGAAATCGAAATCGATCAGGTCGCAGGTCGGGATCTTGGCAATCCGGTTCAGCGGCACGTGATCATCCTCGACGTCGTGCTTGGGCCGAGGCCGTTCCTTGAATTGCTTGACCTTCAACCGACGTGCCGTCTTCCAGATCCCGTCGACCACCTTCGGCGCGTAATACAGGCTCTTCTTCTCAACAAAGATCTGCAGGTCACGATCGCCGACCATGTCCAGCAGCACGCCGGCAACGTACTTGTGAGCCGGAGGCCGGTCGCGGTACACGGTGGCAAAGTGGGTCGAACCATGAAAGAACTGGCCCTGGGTCCGGTTTCCACGCTGAAAGAGATACTCCTCGGCATCGAAAAAGACAAAGTCGACGCCGACACGGGCGTCGAGTTGTCGCATGTGATGAGCCAACTCCATCAGCAACGCCACTCCACTGCCTCCGTCGTTGGCCCCAATGAAGCGGCCGCGTGGGTTGACCGGATCGAGATCAGGGAACGGACGCGTGTCGTAGTGGCAGCACAGCAGCACGCGAGTGGTCCGCTTGGGATGCCAGCTGACAACCAGGTTGGTCATCCGCACCGCCTTGCCGTTGCGAGGGTCGGGGCGGTCGAAGGACTGACGTGTGACGCGGGCTCCAAACCGGGCGAAGTGCGACGCCAGCAGACGCTGTTGAGCCTGCATGCCGCGTGAACCGCTGGGCCGAGGCCCCAGGCGGCAGACCGACTGCAGGTAGCGGTAGGCACGAGCCGCATCAGGGCCGGCGACTCGAGTTTCCTGAGCCGCGATCGACGGCAGGGATGCCAGACCCAGACCCAGACCCAGGCAGACTCCCCATCGTGCCGTCACCGTGATGTCACTCCGCCTGGCCCACTGTGTCCTATTCGATCGCTACGATCCCGACCCCGTCTGCAGTCGCGAGACCAGGTCGTCGTTCTCGGCACTGAGCTCCGCGGGTAGTTTCTCACCAAAACCGGCCAGGAACTCGGCACGCTCGCTGGCCTCTTCCAGCCACTGGCCCGAGTCCACCTCGAGCAACGCCTCAGCAACGGACTCATCGAGTCCCAACTCGTCGAAGCCGACGGCCTCGGCGGTCGGCAGCCATCCGATCGGGCTCTCGACCGCTTCGCCACCGCCACCCACTCGGTCGACGATCCATTTCAGTACTCGCATGTTCTCACCGAAGCCCGGCCACAGCCAGTTGCCCTCGTCGTCGCGGCGGAACCAGTTGACGTGAAACACACCGGGCATCTGATCACCACCCCGTTGTCCGACATCGAGCCAGTGTTGCCAGTAGTCGGCCATGTGGTAGCCGCAGAAGGGGAGCATGGCCATCGGGTCGTGGCGGAGTTCTCCGAGGCCCCCGACGGCGGCAGCTGTCTTCTCGCTGGTCATCGTCGCCCCGATGTAGGTACCGTGCTGCCACGAGCGGGCCTCGTAGACCAGCGGCGTGGTCGACGAGCGACGGCCTCCGAAGATGATGGCCGAGATCGGTACTCCACCGGGTGATTCCCAGTCAGGAGAAATGCAGGGGCACTGGCTCGCCGGTGCGGTGAAGCGGCTGTTGGGGTGAGCGGCCGGGACATCCGATTCGGGCGTCCACGGGTTCCCTTTCCAGTCGGTCGCCTCCGGCGGCGGATCGCTCAGGCCCTCCCACCAGATCGTGTTGTCCGGCAACAGGGCCACGTTGGTGAACAGCGTGTTTGCACTGCAACTGGTCAACGCGTTGGGGTTGGTCTCGTCACTGGTCCCGGGTGCCACTCCGAAGAAACCGTATTCGGGATTCACCGCGTACAGCCGACCGTCCTCGCCGAACTTCAACCACGCGATGTCATCGCCAATCGTCTCAACCGACCAGCCCGCCTGTGAGAAGGATTCGGGAGGCACCAGCATCGCGAGGTTGGTCTTGCCGCAGGCGGATGGAAATGCGGCTGCGACGAAGGTCCGGTTTCCTTCGGGGTCGGTCAGGCCCAGGATCAGCATGTGCTCGGCGAGCCAGCCCTCGCGGCGAGCCAGCACGCTGGCCAGCCGCAGGGCGAAGCACTTCTTGCCCAACAGGGCGTTGCCGCCGTAGTTGGAGCTGAAACTCATGATCGAGTTTTCGTCGGGGAAGTGGCAGATGTAGCGGTATTCGGGGTCGAGTTCCCCGGTGCTGTGCAGGCCCTTCACAAAATCACCGTCGTCGCCCAGCTCATCCAGAGCCACCTGTCCCATGCGGGTCATGATCCGCATGTTGGCCACCACGTAGGGGCTGTCGGTGATCTCGATGCCGACCTTCGCCATCGGGCTGCCCGGCGGGCCCATCAGGTAGGGGATCACGTACATCGTCCGCCCGGACATGCAGCCGTCAAAGAGCGGATCGACGAGCGAGTGCATATCGGTGGGAGCCATCCAGTTGTTGGTCGGCCCCGCCTCGTCCTCGGTCGCCGCGCAGATGAACGTGCGGTCCTCGACCCGGGCCACGTCGTTGATGTCGCTACGTCCGTAATAGGACCCCGGGTGTTTCTCCTCGTCCAACCTCACCAGAGAACCGTCGTCGACCATCATGTCGTAGAGTCGACCGATCTCCTCGTCGGTACCATCGCACCAGTGGACAGAGTCGGGCGTGGTCTGGGCAGCGACGGTGTCGACCCAGTTCTTGAGAGCCTGGTTGGGCATCGTGGAGTGGTCTTTCGATTGGTGTAGCGTGAGGGTGTTCATGGCCAGGCCAGGAGGGCTGGCACGATTCGAGGTCGACTTTAAGCGGGCCGGAGTGCCGATTCAAGGAGCGGTCAGGCCTGGCACAACTCCTGTAGCCGCTCGCCCTGCCTCGGGCCGGCCTTCGGCGGGGCTAGGGGGATCTGGTGAAGAGGGCGGTTGGGGGTGTCTCTTGTGACGCCCCACTCACCAATCAGGGCCACGCGTCTACGGCTTCGCCGCCTTCTTCACGGCCTTCTTCACGGCCTTCTTCACGGCCTTCTTCACGGCCTTCTTCACGGCCTTCTTCGCGGCCTTCTTCGCGGCAGGCTTCTTGGCAGGCTTCTTGGCAGGCTTCTTGGCAGGCTTCACCGCAGGCTTCTCCGCCACCCTCCGCGACACCAGGCACTCGACCGGCTGAAACACATGCTGACCCGACATCGAGGTCCCCACGTAGTCGCGGCCCCGCAAAATGATCGGCCAAGACTCGACCAGCAGCTGACGCCTCATCGACTCGAGATCGAAGCTCTCCCCGGCCACCGAGTACTGCAGGTCATAGATCTTGCCATCCTGCTGCGGCACAACGATGAGTCCATGCCGCAGGTGGTCGAGTCCGAGCCAGCCAAGGGTGATGCCGTGATGGCTTTCGTTCTGAAAAGCGATGGCGGCCAGTGACCGGAACGAGTTGGTGACATCGTCGGCCAGCAGCGCATCGGCTCCACGGATATTGGCACTCGACTCGGCCGTCAGTGTCCCGGTCACGCGGATGTCGACGGTGTGCTCGGGGCCGTCCCCCTCGGCATCCCCATCGGCCAGCGGCTTGTCGCTCCAGCGAACCGCTGCCAGTTGACCGGTGGTCAGGTCCAGGTCGACCGACATGCTGTCAAAGGTGACGGTCTGCTTGGGCTGGGCCTTTCCGAGTGTGGCGTCGAGTTCGAGATCGACGCTGATGGCCAGTTCGTGCCGGGCCTCGCCGTCGGCATCGGTGCCGTCGACATACAGCAACAACGCCGCCGCCTTGCTGCCGGTCTTGCCCGGTTCCCAGCGAATGTACTGGCTGGCTGCGATCTTGCCGTCGCGAGAATCAAACAGCCGCTGGTCGGTCTGCTTGATACTCGGCTGCTTGCGGATGGCCGCGATCAGGCCCTCGGGGAAACCGTCCTTGTAGAGCCAGCGTCGCGAGAGAGTGACCAGGACGCTCTTGTCGACTGTCTCGACATCAAGCCGGTAGTAGCGGCTGCGAGAGAGCAGGACTTCGCCTCGTGCGGTGTCACGATCGGGGACCAGCAGGGTGACTTTCTTGGGATCGGGAGGCAATCCGGGAACACTGTCTGAGAGCTTGGGTTCGGAGTCCGAGTCTGTCGCCTTGTCATCCTGGCCGACGGTTCCGGCGTCCGCATCAGCGGCGACGACCGTCTCGACCGGTCCGGAGTTGGCATCGTTGTTCCCCGAGGTGCCCGCGGTGTTGCCACCACCGCACCCGGCCACGACCAAAGAGATCACCAGCAGCGGCATCAAGCGGTTGATCCGCATCCACGTCAGTTGTCGGCTGTCCATCGTCATGCTCCGGCTGGTTCCAGTATTCCGAGGTCGCTGGATTGTACCAACAACCCCCAGGGACTGGCTCCAGAGCCCCGCCTTTTGCGGGGCGCCGGTGCCTGTCCCGAATCCTACCCCGCTAACCGTCCCTGTGCCTGTCAGCCGGTTTCTCTAAACGGGACAGGCACCTCCGCCCCGCCAAGGGCGGGGCTGCGGAGCCAGTCCCTGAGCCCAACTGGACTTCCCCTTACTCACCAATCAAACTCCTCCCCTCGACTCTCCTCTCCTCTGTCTACTCTCAACTCACTCCTCCCAACGAGGCATTGTCATGGTGGAACGCATCAAGGACCGTCTTGACCGAGGCGAAACGGTGATGACGATCGGCGTGGGCCGGGCCCTGCATCACAACATCCTGCAGGTGCTGGGTCTCAGCGGAGCGTTTCAGTGCGTGTGGTTCGACGCCGAGCACGTGGGGTTTTCGATCGAGAGTCTTGAGATCAATGCGTTGGCGGCCCGCAGCGAGGGGCTGGACAACTTCGTGAGAATCGCGCCGACGGATTACGCCACGGTGACACGGGCGTTGGAAGCCGGAGGGGGCGGGATCATGGCGGCCCAGGTGTTCTCGGCCGAGCAGGCCGAGGAGATCGTGAGGTGGGCGAAGTTCCATCCTCGAGGCAACCGGGGTTTGAACACCGGAGGTTACGACGCGGGTTTCGGGTCGATGAAGCCGGCCGAGTTCACCGAGAAAGCCAACCGCGAGACGTTTGTGGCGATCCAGATCGAGACGGCTCAGTCGGTTGAGGAGGTGAACGAGATCGCGGCGATTGATGGTGTGGACCTGCTGTTCATCGGCCCGAGTGACCTGAGCCAGAGCCTGGGCGTAACGGGCGACTTCTTTCACGAGAAGTGCATCGACGCGATCGACCGGGTCTCGGCGGCGTGCCAGCAGCACGGCAAGCACATCGGCGCGGTGGTGGTCAGCCCCGAGCATGCGGGGATGATGTTCGAAAAGGGCGTCCGCCTGATCAGCCCCACCAGCGACATGAAGCTGATCCACACCGGCATCGCCGCGGTACAAGAGCAGTTCGCAGAGTTCTACGCGTAGTTCGACGTCGGTACTCCCAATGATACTATCATGTGATACTATCATGTCGTGGAGCCTCCATTCGAAATCACTGCAGAAGCTGTCGGGTTTCTGGCCGAGATCGAACGGTTGTTGGGTCGATTCGAGGGCCTGCAACAGCCACGGCCGACCCCGATCTTGCGACGGTCACTCCGCATCAGGACCGTTCAGGGCAGTGTGGCGATCGAGGGGAACGCGCTGACTGAAGATCAGATCACGGCCGTACTGGACGGTCGCCGTGTTTCGGGTCCCAGCCGCGATATTCTCGAGGTACAGAACGCGCTGAACGCGTACGAGCGGCTGAGCCAATGGCAGTCCACATGTTGCAGGGACCTGTTGGAAGCCCATGAGGTCTTGATGACCGGGCTGCTGAAGGAAGCGGGCGACTGGCGACGAGGCAAGGTCGGCGTACTCAGCGGAAGCCGGGTGACTCATGTCGCTCCACCGGATCAACTGGTGGCGGGCCGGATTTCTGATCTGCTTCGGTTTCTCGAATCAGACGCCCAAACGCATCCGGTCGCCCTGGCGGCCGTCGTACACTATGAGCTCGAGTTCATTCATCCGTTCGAGGATGGGAACGGCCGTATCGGTCGATTGTGGCACTCGCTGATTCTCAGCCAATATCACCCGTTGTTCTTGCATGTACCCATCGAGTCGGTAATCCGCGAGCGACAGGTCGAGTACTACGCTGTGCTGCGGGCCTGTGATCAGTCGGGGCGATCCACCCGGTTTGTCGACTTCTGCCTCTCTGCCACGCTCGATGCTCTGAAGTGGACCCTGGCTGAGATCTCGCCCACAACGGTGACTCCCTTCAGCCGCCTGGCCACTGCGAGGGAACACTTCGGGACAGCGACGTTTTCCCGAAAGGACTACTGCCAGGTGTTCCCATCGCTGTCGACGGCGACTGCAAGCAGAGACCTGCGAAAAGCCGTCGACGAGGGCTTGGCCAGCAAGTCCGGCCAAAGGGCCCTGACCCGTTACGCCTTCATCAATCGGTGAAGCCTGTCGGGCTCTGAAGATCACCGTCCAGACCTACTACCGCTGGAGTCAGAAGTCAGGTGGCATGCAGCCGGCAAAGGCCAAGATGCCGGATTCCTAACATTCCAACTGGATCAAGGTTGGGGAGAGGGTCAGATCGCCGAAGTCCGGATCGATCGAGGAGAGATTCGTTCCCTTGTGGAGATTGCAGCGGTTGCAAGCAACCGCGAGATTCGAAGGGTCGTCATCACCACCGTGCTACCTGGGCACGATGTGCTCGACGTGAAACGTGACGTCAACGGCTCGCTGCGGGAGACGGCAGCAGTACTCACAGCGATGGTCAGCCCGCTTCCGCACCAGTTCTCGAACCGCTGCATCCGTCTACGATGCCCGCTTGGTGAACTACCACACCAGTACGGATTGCGAGCAGATGAGTTTGCCTGGCGCGGGTGATGGGGGATGATGTCAGGCATCCGCCGCAGGCGGACTGACCTACTTGAGGTGGGCGTCGTGAGAGACCACGCAGCGGAAGCCGGTGTGGTACAGGCCCGAACCTTGCTCACCCTTCATTCTTGCCGTCACACGGTAGCCGGTGCAGTAGGTGTCGCTGCACATGAAACTGCCGCCTCGCTGGATCCGCTTCAGGATGTCCGGCTCGTCCGGGTCCAGGCTCTCTTCGGGGCCCTGAGGATTCCGCTTCGGAGAATCGCCATAGTAATCCGCCGTGTAGTTATCGTGGCACCACTCCCAGACATTGCCCGACATGTCAAACAGACCGTAGCCGTTCTCCGGAAACGAACCGACCGGTGACGTCGTCAGGAAGCCGTCATCATTGGTGTTCTTGACCGGGAAAGCTCCCTGCCAGATGTTGATCAACCACTTCCCCTCGGGGTTTCGCTCGTTGCCCCACGGGTAGGTCTTCCCGTCCAAACCGCCCCGGGCCGCAAATTCCCACTCCGCCTCGGTCGGCAACCGCTTGCCCGCCCACTTGCAGTACGCGTTGGCATCGTGCCACGAAACATGCACAACCGGATGGTCCAGCCGCTCATCGATCGAACTCCCCGGACCCTCCGGATGTCGCCAGTCGGCTCCCGGCACATACTCCCACCAACCATACGCACCCAGCCGAGGGTCGATGTCGCCACGCTTCAGGCCCTGCTTCATGCAAATCGAACCGGGCCGATTCAACTCGGGCAGGATCTTGTCCTCGGTTCGCTTCGAACCCTGACGCACCGAACTGAAATCAGGCTTCTTCTCGGCCGCCGTTACGAATCCCGTCGACTTCACAAACCTCGCGAACTCGCCGTTGGTCACCTCGTGCGTGTCCATGTAGAAGCCGTCGAGTTCGACCGTGTGAGGAGGAAACTCGTCCGGCTTGCCCGACGGGTCGCGGGTGCCCATTTCAAACGAACCGCCCCGGATCCAGACCATCGCCTGCGGAGCGTCCGACGGGGCATCGGTGACGACTGGTGAGAGAGTGTCGGTTGATTCGCCACTCGATCGAGTCGGAGACGGTGCCGGATCGGTATAGACGCAGCCGGGCAGGGCGGTGAGCAGGAATAACGCGAGAGCGAGGCGGGTCATGATGCTGTTGAGTCTATCAGTGCTGAAGGCGGTGGCCAGTGCTGAGAGCCGGGGACTGGCTGCGGAGCCGCCCCCGGGGGCAGCTCCGGAGCCAGTCCCCGGCCTCGGCCTCGGCCTGACTCGGATTGATGACTTCTGATAGAGTGACCGCCACGGATTCCGGCCTCGACTCCAGAGATCTCCGCACGATGACTTTTCGCTCGATGACTCTCCGGTCACGTCAACTGCTGATCGTCGCCATCGTGCTGACAGGACTGGGCACCCAGGCCACCTCGGCACGCGATTCGAACAGCCTGATGGACATCTCCAGCGACGGACGCCTGCTGGCCTGCTCCAACCGCGACAGCGGCACTGTCAGCATCGTCGACCTCAATACGCTCAAGAAAGTCCACGAAACCCAGGTCGGCGTGCACCCCGAAGGAGTCGCCTTCCTGGGCAAGACACACCGCCTGGCCGTGGCCGTCTACAACGACGACCAGGTCACGGTGCTCGATGCCGACTCGGGCAAAGTGCTGCAGCGGGTCGAGGTCTTCGACGAGCCCTACGGTGTCGTCTCCAACGCCGATGGCTCGAGGTACTACGTCACGCTCGAGTACCCTGGTCGGGTGGTCGAGATCAGTGCCGCCGGCAAGGTGCTCAGGCAATTCCCCGCCGGCCAGTTCCCTCGAGGGCTGGCCCTCTCGCCCGATGGCAAGACTCTGTATTCGGCCGAGTACTACACGGCGCGGGTCAACGCGATCGACGTGGCCGGCGGCAAGATCGTCGACACCTGGAAAGGGGCCAGCACCGACAACCTCTGCCGACAAATCGTACTGCACCCCACCCGGCCCAAGGCCTACATTCCTCACATCCGCTCGAGAACCGCGGCCGCCCGGGGCGAAGGGTCGATCTTCCCCTACGTCGGCGTCGTCGACACGAAGGCCACCGAGGGCAGACGTCGCAAACGGATCCCGATGGACTCGTTCCTGGGCAACCTGGTCACGGCCAATCCCTGGGAAATCGACGTCTCGGCCGACGGCAAACGGTTCTTCGTCGTCTTCTCGGGCACCGACGACATGTTCATCTGCGAAACGGTCGCCGATGACTACACCGAGATCGCCTACCGGCGTCGGCTGACCCTGGGCCACAACCCCCGTGCGGTCCGGGTCGCTCCCGATGGCAAGAGGTTCTTCGTCTACAACGCACTCGACTTCAACGTCGTCGCCTACGACTCCGACTCGGCTCGTCCCCTGGCCACGATCGCCGTCACCAAGAATCCGCTCTCAAAGGAACTGCACCGCGGCAAGATCCTCTTTTACACCGCCCTGCAGCCGATGGTCGGCCGACGCTGGATCAGCTGCTCGAGCTGCCACCCCGACGGCGACCCCGACGGACGCACATGGCAGAACCCCGAAGGACTCAGGGCCACGCCCCCCCTGTTCGGCCTCGCCTGGACTCACCCTCTGCACTGGTCGGCCGACCGCGATGAATCGCAGGACTTCGAACACACGATCCGCGGTCCGTTGATGCAGGGGCGTGGGCTGGTCAAAGGTGGGGTCAACAAGTCGCTCGAGAAGCCCAACAAGGGACTCTCCGTCGACCTCGACGCCCTGGCAGCCTACACCAACTCGCACAAGTTCACGCTCAGCCCCTACGCCCGCAAGGGCCTCACGCCGGCCGCAAAACGCGGACAGAAACTCTTCAGGTCCAAGAAAGTCGGCTGTGCCACGTGCCACAACGGACCCTTCTACACCGATTCACGACCTCGACCTCGACCCAAACTGCTCACGCACGACGTCGGAACCGGCACCATCGATCCCAGCGAGAAAATGGGGCCGGCCTACGACACGCCCATGCTGCTGGGCCTGTACCGCTCCGCCCCCTACCTGCACCACGGCAAGGCCACGACACTGCTCGAAGTCCTCACCACCTACAACACCGGCGACCGGCACGGCACGACCAGCCATCTCGACAAACAACAGCTCTCGGACCTCGCCGACTTCCTGAAGGCACTGCCCTTCGAGGATCCCGCCGCAGCGGCCAAGACCGCCGGACTCCGGAAAGTCGCTCGCTGAGTGACACTCCGTCCACAAACCTCTCACCACCTCTCACCACCCCG